>Ga0310811_10009043_pt1 | contig 12842 bp, 15 predicted proteins | sample YCmetagenome_FD_207642 | JGI IMG/M metagenome (GOLD analysis project Ga0310811, IMG submission 207642) | Soil microbial communities from experimental microcosm in Duke University, North Carolina, United States - YC | ecosystem: Engineered > Artificial ecosystem > Soil microcosm > Unclassified ...
GCGTTGGGCGTGGCACTTCGGCGGATTGTGCTGGCGCAGCCGCGGCGGCAGCGGGCCATCGATGCGAAGGACACATCGCTGACCGACGGGTTCCATAAGTTCGAGGCGGACCAGGCACTGCGGTGGACTAATGGTGATGCAGCCATTCCGGCGCAGCTGTTCACTGGTGCGCATGGGCCTTGCATGCTTATGCTGCAACTTGGTGCTACGGCGCAGTATATCGACAAAGGCAATCAGGCGACCGAACGGGTCGCCTGAATCAGCCGCCTCGCAAATCGGCATGCCAGGTCCTCCGCGGCCTGGCATGCCGGCTCCGGTATCCAACCTCCCGAGCTTGTCGGTCGCAGCGCAGACTGTAACGGTTATGCAGGCCGTGCGCTGATAGCCCTTGCCGCCGATTCGGCTCGCCCATCCTGATTCGTCAGGGGGCCGATTCGAGGGGAAGGGCTGGCATGGAACTCAGTCAATGACACAACGGAGACTGCCTATCTCCGTTTCGATAACGGCAGTCCAGTGTTCTCCCTCGTCGGCACGGATCCGAACAACGGCACGATAGACACGACCACGAGCTACACCATCGAGCCGAACGCCACGCTGTCCGGCTTCAATATCGACGCGATTGCTGCCAGCAGATTGCTGTTAACGCTGTGCGACACACTCAGCACGTCAACGGGCACCGCTCCAGGCACCTCCAACCGGTGATTCAGGCGTGTGGTGGGATAAGGTCGAGATAAACTATCTCGCCAACGCCGGCACGATCATTCAGAATGGGACGACGTATTCGCTGCCTCGCGGGAGGCGAAGCGAATCTCTCCGCCACCGACTTCTTCCGCCTATCGACGGTTACCACAAGTGCGAGGCTGAGAGCGGCATCAGGTGGACCGACGGTGATGCGGCGGTACCGGCCGAACCGTTGTTCGGTATCGGCGGGCCATGCATGCTCACGCTGCATCTCGGCGCCGCTACGCAGTATATCGATGATGGCACGGTGCTGACGTCGCGGATTGCCTGAGGCCTGACGATCGATCGTACTGCCCGCGGCAGCACCGGTCGGCCGTTTTCGGGGTTATTGACCCGATGCCCGATACGTGACCGTAAGGGCGGGTGCTGAAACGAGCGGCACGGAATCGGGAACGGTCGCGATGCTAACGTTGGTGAACTATGAGTGGTGGGCGCTGGTTCTGGCGGCCGTGGCCGGCCTGGCATGCGGGTTCCTCAACACAGTCGCCTCTTCCGGTTCCGCGGTGTCCTTGCCGATACTGATGTTCATCGGCCTCGATCCACTCACTGCCAACGCGACAAACAGAATCCCGGTGCTTCTCGGCGCCTTCATGGCGACCCTCAGTTTCCACCGGAAAGGTGCGATCCAATGGCCGCTGGCGCGGAAGATCAGTGTGCCGGTGACACTTGGCAGCCTGCTCGGGGCGCTGCTCGCACTGGCGATCCCGGGGCGAGACATGGGACTGATCATCACCGCAGCGATCCTGGTCGCCCTGGTGCTGATCTTTACCAAGCTCAAGCAGATCATCGAATCCGCCGCGACGCATGATGTGCACTTCGGCGTCACGGAATTCGCGGTGTTCTGTCTGATCGGGGGATGGCTGGGGTTCATCGTGCTGGATGGCGCGACATACTTGCTGCTCGGCCTCACGCTGGTGCTTGGACTGCCACTGATCGCGGCGAATGCAATCAAGAGCGCACTCATCGTGCCTACCACGGTCGTTGCGATGGGGCTGTTCGCCTACGAAGGACACCTGGACATGACGTTGGGGCTGGTCATGGGCGCGGGCAGCATGGCTGGCGGCCTGTTCGGTGCACGCCTGGCAATCGCACCGGCGGGGCGGGTCTGGGTGGTACGCCTGCTGGTGGCTGTCATCGTGCTCGAACTGGTTCATCTGACGGTGCACTATGTGTTTCATACCCACTACGCGGCGCGACTGGGCAGCCACGTGAGCGGGTGAGGCTGCGGCGCAGCAACGCCCCCTCCCCCACCAACGACAGCGCCCCTCCCAAAGCCGGCCCGATCACCCACCCTTGCCTCCGGGGCCGCATCCGTGCTTAACCCCGCGCCTTCCCTGCCGGGACCGACGGCATCGTTCCCGGTTATGTCCGCACTTCCGCGGGCCTCCAGCCATAGGGAGTCAAATCATGCCGCTTTACGAATGCGTGCTCATCGCACGCAATGATGTCACGCAGCAGCAGGTCGAAGGCGTCGCCGACGGCATCGCTGCCACCCTGGAAACCGAGGGCGGCGCGATGAAGAAGCGCGAGTACTGGGGTCTGCGCGGCCTGGCCTACCGGATCAAGAAGAACCGCAAGGGCCACTACATGTTGCTCGGCCTCGACGCCAAGCCCGCCTTCATCACCGAGATGGAGCGCCAGCTCGGCCTGAACGAGGACATCCTGCGCTTCATGACCATCCGCGTGGAGGAAATCGAGGAAGCCCCCTCGGCCATCCTGTCGCGCAAGTCGGATGATCGGGAACGCTCTTTCCGTGGTCCGAAGCCCGCCGGCCGGTTCGAGAGCGGCCGCCGCCGCGGCTATGACGATCGTGAGGAATTCCGCGCCCGCGACGAGTTCCGTGCCGAGGATCTGCGCGTGGACGTCGAGGAGTAAGCCATGTCGGACACCACTGACGTCAATCCAGCCGCCCGCCGCGCCGCTGTCGGCGCCCGCCGGCCGTTTTACCGCCGCCGCAAGTCGTGCCCGTTCTCCGGCCCGAACGCGCCGAAGATCGACTACAAGGACGTGCGACTGCTGTCCCGCTTCCTGTCGGAGCGCGGCAAAATCGTGCCCAGCCGCATCACCGCGGTCTCGGCCAAGAAACAGCGCGAGTTGGCGCAGGCTATCAAGCGCGCCCGCTTCCTCGCCCTGCTGCCTTACATCGTGAGCTGACGGAGCGGACCATGGCCGATGTGGAACTGATCCTGCTCCAGCGTGTGGAAAAGCTCGGGCAGATGGGCGACATGGTAAAGGTGCGGCCGGGATTCGCCCGTAACTACCTGTTGCCGCAGAAGAAGGCGTTGCGCGCCAATAAGGACAACCTGGCCCGCTTCGAGCAGGAGCGCGCCCAGCTCGAGGCGCAGAACCTGAAGCGCCGCGAGGAGGCGGAGCGCGTCGCCGAACGCGTTTCCGGCCTGTCCGTGGTAATCATCCGGCAGGCCGGTGAGTCGGGCAGCCTGTATGGCTCGGTGTCGGGACGCGATGTCGCCGAGGCCACCACCGCCGCGGGCCTGACGATCAACCGGCAGCAGGTGATGTTGGAACACCCGATCAAGACGCTGGGACTGGCACGTGTGCGTGTGGCGCTGCATCCGGAAGTGTCGATCCCTGTCATCGTCAATGTCGCGCGCAGCCAGGAAGAAGCCGAACGCCAGGCCCGCGGCGAGCGCGTCGGCGTCGAGGCCGAGGAGGAAGAGGCCGCCCTGGATGCCGCTGCCCTGTTCGACCCAGGCGCAGAGCCGGAACAGCCGCAGGCTTAAAAGGACGACTGGACTTATCGCCGAGCTCGGGCTATATGCACACCAGACATGTGCATATAGCCAGGAGGCCGCCATGGCCGCCAACCGAGGTTTCTCCGAAGCCCCCGTCCAGTGGGTTGCCGCCGTCCGCCAGGGCGTGTCGATCGATCTGGTGGATGACGTGCTCGCCGAGGGACGGCTGACCGCCGTTGAACTCGATCGCCTCGCGCTGCCGCGCAAGACACTGGCGCATCGCCGCACGATCGGCCAGCTCACCGCCGAACAGTCCGATCGGCTGGTGCGCATCCTGCGCGTGATCGAGACCGCGGAAGTCACGTTCGGCGATGCGGCCAAGGCGCACATCTGGTTGCGCCGGCCGACCACGGCGCTCGGCGATCATGCTCCGCTGGACCTGCTGGACACCGATATCGGTGCACGTGAGGTTGAGACCCTGCTGACCCGCATCGCCCACGGTATCGCGGCTTGAGCGAAGCCTGGCGGCTCTGCCGCCGGCCGTACGCAGACCTGACCGGCGATGGCGCTCGATTGGCTGGCGGACGATGGAACCGGCGTGGCCGAGCCGTCGTCTACCTTGCCGAGCACCCCGCCCTGGCAGTGCTTGAAGTTCGCGTCCACCTCGATGTGCCGCTGGAGTTGCTGCCGGGCGACTATGTGCTGGCGCGCGTCCAACTGCCGGACGAGGTTCCCGCCACGCCGTCGGATACATCCGACGAACTGGAAGCCGGCGACATCTGGTTGCGCGACGCCCAGGCCGCCACGATGCGCGTGCCGTCCGCGCTGGTTCCCTTCGCTTACAATCTGCTGCTGAACCCGCACCATCCGCGTGCGGTCGAAGCGTCGGTGGTCAGCCTCACGCCATTCCGCTTCGACCCGCGCCTCTGGCCGGAGCAACGCGGCGGCTGACCACCGGTGGGACTGATCAACCCCGTCAGTTCAGCCGCAAATCCGTGATGTGCTTCGGATCGGGCTTCAGCTCGCCCTTCTCCACGCGCTTGACGATATCGGTCAGCACCACGTTGGCCGGCGTGGCGATACCGATCTCGTCACCCTTCTTCGCGACCAGCCCGTTGAGGAACTCGATCTCGGTCCTGCGGCCCTTCACCATGTCCTGGCCCATCGACGGACGATGTTCGCCGCCGCCCTTGCTGACCTCGGCCAGACGATGATCGTCGAAGTGCTTGGTGGCCGCGGCATCACCTTCGCCGGCCTTGGCGATCACCTCGGGATCGAGGTGGAGGATTTCCTCCAGCTCATATCCCAACGCCTGCCCGACGCGGATCGCCTCGCTGCCGAGCCTGGCAGAGAACCGGCGGATTGAATCGTTCTGGATCATGTCCTTGCCGAGCATGCCCGTGCACGCTGACAGGCCATTGCCCATCACATTGGTCACCAGCTTCGACCAGCGCTCGCCCCAGATATTCTCGGTCACCAGCGCGCTATCAGCCAGGCTGACAAGGCGGCAGATCTCCTTCACCCGATCGGTGACGCGGCCATGCACTTCACCGGTGCGGAACACGGTATGCTTGGCTCCGCTCTTGCCTGCCGCACGGCGCACGTGCCCCGGCTCGCACAGATCGACAGTGATCGAACTGGCGATGCAGCCGACCGTTTTGCCCCAACCGACCACACCGGCGATGGTCTCCTCGTTCATGCAATTCTGCAACGAGACGATGAAGCCGCCGGGCGCCAGGTACTGACTGATCAGCGTCGCAGCCCACTCCGTGTCGTATGACTTCATGCAGACGAACGCGATGTCTATCGGCGCCTCCTTGGCGAGCTGCTGCGCGTCCGTCACGTGCATCGCGCGCACCTTCACGGTGAACTCCGGCACGTCGCGGATGTGGCTGATCTTCAGGCCATCGCGCTGCATCTTCTCGACATGCGCGGGCCAGGGATCGATGAACGTCACGTCCTCGCCGGCCTGCGCCATATGTGCTCCGGCATAGCCGCCAACGGCGCCGACACCCATGAACGCAATCTTGTTGCCCATCGTTCCCTCCTTACGAATTCGTCATGTCCGTCGCCGGACCCGATCCGGGAATCACCCGGCCACCTCGATGACCTCGCGTGTGCGCGTCACCCGCGTGCCCCAACGCGCATCAAACTCGGCGATCAGTGCACGGATCGCCGGCGATGTACCGACAGCTTCGGCCGCGGCCACATCGGCGAACTGGTAGAATGCGTAGTGCACGGATAGATCTGTGCGGCTCCAGGCGCGCCAGGCGTTCTGCGCGTTGAACGCCTTGAGCGCGTCCGGCAGGTGCTCGTTGCGATACCATGCGTCGAAATCACGCCGATCGGATTCAGCCACCACGGCGCGGACCACGAGATAGGCCGGCATCATCCCCTCCCGATCATGCAGCCTGCCGCAGTCCGAGACGCTCCAGCCGCGGCAGCACTTCCTGCACGAAATAGGGAATTTCCTTCAGGTAGTCGAGGAACGCAACCGAAGTGCCCGCAAGCCCCAGTTCACTCATCTGGACCATATCGGCCACGATATCATCGGGTGAACCGACCAGCGGATACGCACCGGGATAGGCACCATCATAGCGCTCGCCCGATGCACGCATGAACCGGTTCACCAGCGGGCGGCGCATCTCATTCCCCGCCGCATCCTTGACCGTCGGTCCACGCTGGCGCCGGTAGTACGCCTGTCCCTCAACATCGGCCATCTCCTCGGCGAAGTAGTGGTAGAATTCCTCCGCCTCTCGCCGCATCGGTCGGCACACCACGTGCGCCATCGTATACACGTCGATCCGCCTGCCATAACGCGCCACATGCGCGGCGATATCGGCCAGCAACGCGGGCGCCTGATCCAGCTCGCTCATCGTGGTGAACAGCACATCCGCCGCCTGCGCAGCGAAGTCGCGCCCCTTCGACGAGAACCCCGCGGACATCACCGCGGGCCATGGCCGCTGCACCGAGACGGGATCGGTCTGCAATCGTTTCAGATGAAAGAATTCGCCATCCCAGTCGAACTCCGGCCCGCCTTGCAGCATCCGCGACCACACGCGGAACCACTCGAGACCATGCTCATACCGGCGATCCAGATCGATCGTCACCCCGTGCAGATCGAACTCCTCCTGGTTCCAACCGCAGACGATGTTGAGGCCGGCACGTCCGTGGGTGACATGATCGATGGTAGCGATGGCCTTGGCACCGAACGCCGGCGTGACCAGCGGCACGTGCACGGTCGAGAAGATCGCGATTCGCTGAGTCAGCGCGCCAAGCGCCGCGCCATGCGTCAACGTCTCGAACGAGCGGCCGTAGATGTTGGCCTTGCCCTGGAAGCCGCGCCACTTCGCCACCGGCAGGATGAATTCCAGGCCCGCTTCGTCGGCGACCCGCGTCATCGCAACGATATCGTCCCATTCCGCACGCCAACGCTCCGGCGCGAGCGACATGGTCAGCCCGCCGTCGCAGTTGGCGCTGAACACGCCGAGCTTGAACCGGTTCGGCCCAAACAGCGGATTGTTGGCGCGCGACGCGTGCATGTTTCCCTCTCCCGCAGCCCAGGCCGCAGGTATAGTCGGCGCATCCTGCAAAGGGGAGCATCCCATGGCGAAACCGCTCGTCGTGATCACCGGCGCGACTCACGGTATCGGCAAAGCGCTCGCCGACGCGTTCGCTATCGAAGGCCACAGGCTGCTGCTGATAGCGCGCCATCCGGAGCCGCTGGAAGGCGTCACAGCAGAGTTGGCGACGCAGGCAGCGGTCGATGTCGCCGATTACGCAGCATTGGAGGCAGCGATCCGCGCCGCCGAGGCGATCCACGGTCCCACCGAATGCCTGGTGAACAATGCAGGCTTCATCAAGATCGGTCCGCTGCAGGAGCGGGACGCAGCGGGAATGTCGTACGAGGTCGACGTGCTGCTGAAGGGCGTGCTGTATGGCACGCGCGCTGTGCTCGGCGGCATGGTGGCACGCAAGAGCGGCACGATCATCAACGTCAGCTCCATCGGAGACCGCGTCCCCGGACCGCTGGGCGAGGTGTATCATGCCAGCAAGGCTGCGGTTCGCTCGCTCAGTGCATCGCTGCAGAAGGGTCAGGCGGAACACAACGTCCGCGTCATCAACATCGCACCCGGTTTGGTACGTACCAACATCCATGTCGATATGGGCATCACGTTCGAGGAATACTGCAAATTGCTCGGCAATCCCGAGTTCATCAGCGCCCAAGAACTGGCCGACATCATCCTCTACTGCTGGAAACTGCCCCAACGCATCTGCGTCCGCGACATCGTGGTGATGCCCACCACAGCAAGCTTCTCATGAGATCGCATTACGATTTGCGATGAAGCCGCGCCAGGCTTGCCAGCACCGCCGCGCGATCAGGCGAATCCTGGTAAGTCCCCACCAAGGCTGCCGCTTCATCCAACATGCCATCAGCGTCGCAGCCGTGCGCGGCCAGCCATTGCAGCGCTGACAACGGCGACGCCGTCCCGAGCCTGCTCAGCAACTGGTCATATGGCTCCGGATCGTCCGGGCGCGGCCGATAGATCTGCGCCAACCGTCCGTGCAGTGCCTTCAGGCTCGCGGCACACAGCGCCTCCGTCGTTTGCAGGTCGAGCACCGGTAGATACGTCAACACAGTCGCTGCTTCGTATTCGTTCTGGTTCAGCATCTCCACCGCATCCGATGTCCGATGCTCCAGTTTGCGAGCACCATCAAGTGCCGCCTCCCGCGTCTCCTTGTCACGTGAGAACCGTAGCCAGGCCCGCAGATGCGCCTGCGGCGTCAGTTGTGAGAACCGGTCCGGTGCCTGCAGCAGCTTGTAACCCAGCGCCTTCGGATCCCGTAGCTGCGCCAACTCGAACACATCGAAATTCGTGTGGCGGTACTGCTTCGCCATCGACTCCCATGCAAGCGACTCGACATCGCACGAGCAGCCATAGCCCACCAGCCACTGCATGGCAGCAAGCGCCCCCACCACGTCGTCAGCGACATCCGCGTATGGCCGCTTGCCCGCGGTCTTTGGCACGAGCATCTGCACCCGCCGGCGCAGCAGCGCTCGTGTCTTGTCGCACAGGTCCCGTGTCGGATCGAGATTGAATGCGCCAAGCGACCGCAGTGGAAAATCGCCGCGATCAAGCATCACATAGGCCTGCGCCTGCCGCTGACCGATTTTGCGGATACGTGCCAGCACGACCTCCTGGCGCGTATCGTCCGGTGTGGAAAGGAATGGCGTCAGGTCCCACAGCGGTGCATTGGGCGCCAGCCTGTCAAAGTTCTCGGCCCATTGCGCGCGCGCAGCCGCATCCTGTTCGTTCGCCCGATCGCGGATCTGCACCATCGGAATAAGAGCAGCGCACAGCAGCAATATCGTGCCCCACGCAGCGCCCGTGGCAATGGTCGCCGGGATCGCCGCGCGCAGTGCCGGCAGCAGCGTCCAGAACCCGAAGAACACGATGATCGGCGGCACCAGCGCTGGCGTAATGATCGGCCACAGATACGGTGGCGTATCATTGTCGGCCAGCAGATCCAGCGCGCTCATCGCCGCGACGCCCGACGCGGGCAGCAACACCACCGATGCCACGGCTGCCGGCCACGGCATCCGTCCGGCCACGCCAGTCACCAGCAGTAGGATGGCGAGCAGCAGCCACAGCAGAATGATCTCCAGCGCGGTAAAGCCCTGCGCCATGCCGTTGCCGGCGGCATCGCTGTGACCGAGACCGCTGAGCGACGCCACCAGCAACACCCAGACAAGCAGGATCAGCACGCTGAGGATGACGCTTGCTATCAGCGCGCCCTTTGAGACTGTCCGCATCCGTCCTGTTCCTCCCGCGCCCGGTAGGCGCGCGGCAATTACCATACCTGAATCAGTTGCGCCTTCAGATAGGCCGTCTCCGGCAGGTGCGGATGCACGGGATGGTCCGGCCCGGCGCCCGCGGTGAACAGGATACGGGCCTCACGCCGCGCGCGATGCAAGCCGAATGCAATCTGTGCGGTCCAGGGCTCCAGAGCCGCATGGTAGCTGCACGACGCAACGAACAGGAACCCGCCCGGCGCCACCAGCGGCGCCGCCAGACGCGCCATGCGGCCATAGGCACGCAAGCCGGCATCGGCATCCTTGCGCGATTTGGCGAAAGCCGGTGGATCGCATACCACGATATCGAACCGCTCGCCGGCCAATGCCGCCATCGCTTCGAATGCATCTTCGCGCCGGACGCGCACGCGCTCCGCAACCCCATTCAGAGCCGCAGCCTGTTCCGCATGAGCCAACGCCGCCGCACTGCTCTCCACCAGCGTCACCTCGCGCGCGCCCGCCAGCGCGCAGCGCAATCCGAATGCGCCAACGTGAGAAAATACGTCCAGCACGCGCGCCCCGTCAGCCTGCGCCGCGACACGATCGCGGTTCGGACGCTGATCGAAGAACCACCCGGTCTTCTGGCCACTCAGCGGATCAATGGGGAAGCGCACGCCACCCTCGACCACGTCAGCGCGCGCATCGCCGCCGAACAGCAGAGCGACGTCCTCGCCCAGGCCCTCCTGCCGTCGCACCGTCGAGTCGTTGCGTGCAACCACCGCGCGCAACGGCAGCAACCCAGTGAGCGCCTCGACTATCAGCGGTGTCAGCCGATCCATCCCCGCGGTGTTCGCCTGCAACACCGCAACGTTGTCGTAACGATCGATCACCAGACCGGGCAGCCGATCGGCCTCGGCGTGCACCAGGCGATGGAACGCCGTGTCGCACACGCGTTCACGCAGGGCGATGGCCTCGCGCAGCCGCGTGCGCAGCCAGTCCACATCGATCTGCGCCGCTGGATCGCGATCCAGCAGGCGGGCCGCGATCAGGCTGTGCGGGTTGAACATGAAGGTGCCGAAGCGCGCGCCCTCGTCACCTTCAATCCGCACCAGTCCGCCTGGCGCCATCTGCCGGTACTCCGGCTTCATAGCGATCTCGTTGGAGAATACCCAGGGCGAGCCGGCACGCAGGCGCCGCCCCTGCCCCGGATTCAGCCGTAGCGTCGGCCGATCCAACGCCTAGTCCCCACCCCGCGGGCAGGCACCGCTTCGACCGCGACGCCCGCCGAGCGCGCCGCCGGCACCGACAACGGTCATTGCTGCACTCCAAGCTGAACCGTGTCTTGAAGTGCCCATTCCGCACCGGAGTCAACTGCACGGGCGGTCGCCGCTCCGGGTGGCCGTACGGTGCGATGCGGGGAGCTACGCCGCGCGGACGGTCGCCACGAACGTATCCACATCGCGCCGCAGCGTCTCGGACTGCTTGGATAGCTCGCCCGCGCCAGCCAGGACCTGCGTCGCCGCGGCGCCAGTTTCGCTCGCCGCCCGGCTGAGCCCGCCGATGTTGGTGGCGATATCGCCGGTGCCTTGCGCCGCCTGCTGGACATTGCTGGCGATTTCGCGCGTTGCGGCACCTTGCTGCTCGACGGCCGATGCGATCGTGGTTGCGATCTCGCTCATCTGGCGGATCGTCCCGCCGATGCTGCGGATCGCCCCTACGGTCTCCTCGGCCGAACCCTGGATTTCGCTGATCTGCGCTCTGATCTCCTCGGTGGCCTTGGCGGTCTGCGTCGCCAGCGACTTGACCTCACTGGCCACCACGGCAAAGCCCTTGCCGGCGTCACCGGCCCTCGCTGCCTCGATCGTCGCGTTGAGCGCCAGGAGATTGGTCTGACCCGCGATGTTCTCGATCAGCTGCACCACTTCGCCGATGCGCTGGGCAATCGTGTTGAGGCCCTCGACGGTCGTGTTGGTCTTGTCGGCCTCGATGACCGCGTGGGCTGCAATTTTTGAGGACTGTTCGACCTGCCGGCCAATCTCCAGGACCGACGATGACAGTTGTTCCGCCGCACTGGCGACGGTCTGGATGCTGGCCGATGCCTGCTCGACCGCCGCGGCGACGGAGGTGGCCTGTTGCGTCGTCTGCTCGGCCGTGTGGGTCATGGACTGAGCCGACGCCTCCATCTCGGTTGCCTGTGACGCCACGGCATTGACGATACCCTTCACGCCAGCCTCGAACGTGTCGGCAAGGCTGGCCATTGACTGCTTGCGCTCGGCCTCGGCGCGCGCCTTGATCTGTTCCTGTTCGGCGCGCAGCCGCTCCGTCTCGATCATGGTGTCCTTGAACACCTGCACAGTATCCGCCATCTGGCCGATTTCATCCTTGCGACCAATACCAGGAATCTCGACTGCCTTGTCGCCACCGGCCAGCGTCCGCATGGCCACGCACATGCGAACCACCGGGCGCGAGATTCCGCGTCCGATCAGCCACGCGAGCCCGAGGCCGATCACTAGGCCGACTACACCCAACAGCATCACCTGCGTACTGCCGCGCCCAACGACATTCACGGCGTCCTGCTCCATTACCGCCTGCGCTGCGAGATTGCTGTCCCTGGCCTTCAATGCATCCGAGGTCATGCTTTCGCCGGCCTGCCTCATGGAGCCATTGATCAAAGTCGCCTGCTCGACTTCCATGCCGTCAAGACGCCGGAAGGCCGCCTGATATGCATCGATGAGTTTTACCTCCGCGCGAATCGCGGTGTCCGCCTCCGTCGCGCCGCCGAGCTGCTTCATGATTACATTCAAGTCCGAAAATCTCTGCTCGGCAGTCTTGGTGACCGCCTGATCATGACGTCCAAGCCGCTTGTTCGCGTCAAGCCGCACCGTGAGACTGAGCCGGCTACCCTCGATCGCAACAGGCAACAAATCGGCATTGCCGGCTTTGACCAGAGCCGTGTTCACCGCGGTGAATCCGTCGGTCATCTGCTGACCCACCGTATCGAGCACCTCGGTTTGCAACTTTCCCTGTTCGATGCCGACAGCGCGCAGGTGCTCAAGACTGGTGGTATAGGATGCTGCCTGCTTCGCAATGTTCTCCAACAGGCCACGCCGTGCGGGATTCTACGCAGCTGACAGTGCCGTAGTGACCAATTGACGTAATTCTGTGACGTCCTTGACCGCCAGATTCGCGGTATCCTCGTTATCGGAAAAGTAATATTCGCGGACATGGTCGCGCAATCGGGTCACGCCCAGATCGATATCCCGGTAGTACGCCGATGTGCCGACCAAAAGCGAGTATTCTTCGACCGTGGCCGCCACCTGGCCGAAGGTCAGATACGCAATCACCGAACTCACTGCGAGGATGAGCAGGATCAAGCCGAAACCAGCAGCGATCTTGTTGGCGATCCTTAGATTGGTGAAGAATGCCAATCCGCCTGTGCTTTCACTCATAGAATCATTCCTTGTCGTGTGTCAGGATGTCTGCAGCATGTAGCGGCGATTTCGCACCTGCACCGGGCGGGCATTGTTCGCGAACGCCGTCGCGAACTGGCGTATCTGATCTGGCGACGCCTCGATCACCGTGCGCAACACCCACCACGTGATGCCCTCCGAGCA
>Ga0310811_10009044_pt1 | contig 12841 bp, 8 predicted proteins | sample YCmetagenome_FD_207642 | JGI IMG/M metagenome (GOLD analysis project Ga0310811, IMG submission 207642) | Soil microbial communities from experimental microcosm in Duke University, North Carolina, United States - YC | ecosystem: Engineered > Artificial ecosystem > Soil microcosm > Unclassified ...
CCCCTTGAGAGGAATTGCCTTTTCGCCAACTTTTAGATCACCATTAAATCCCTGATGAATGACTGCCACCGCTTCTGGCTCAGGAAAATTTTCTTTGATTTCACTGGCTGCGCTTAAAGACGTACTCGCCATAAAATTTCCTTCTCTAGATTGGAAGGCTTGAGCAACGTTGTTTTGGTATTCATGATTACTGATAACCCTGTAAATATTGCTGTGATTGGCGTGAAACTTGTCATACGAAAAAATATCCGACAAGACGGCAATCATCAACAACCCCACGGACATACTAATGCTCAAGCCCACGATGTTGATTGCTGAAAATAGTTTGTTGCGGATGATATTCCGCCCCGAAGTTTTGATATAGCTTCCTAACATAATCCAGTTAATTAAGAGGTTGACGAATTCAAGTCTGCGTACCGTATAGATTCTGAAAAATCTGAAAACATCGATGACATAAATAAGTTTTGCTCTTCTCTTCCCTACCGACTCCAAATTTCGTTCGAAATATTCATAGAGGTCGCCCTCCAGGTCTTCTAGCAACTCGGGCTTGCAATACCATTCGAGCAGCCGAGTTGCCCATGAAGGAGGTGTAGTTTTGGGCTCGGTGCTCATTCGCTTTTCAAAACCTGGGCTGGATTGGTGCGGGTGGCTTTAAATGTTTGCAGCGTGATCATCACAAGAGCCAGCAGTAGGATGAAGGAAAACCCGACGGTAAGATCTACAAATGCGATCGACGTATGGTTGGCAATCTCCTGGAAAACCACCTGATCAAAAAACAGATACGTAATGGGCAATGCAATAATGGCAGCGGCTAACAATAGTATTAAGAAGCCCCTGCCCAGCAAGTACAAGAGACCCGCCTCGCTTGCGCCCAGTACTTTTCGGATGCTGATTTCTTTTAAGCGTGTCTCGGTGGTGAACACGACCATTCCAAGTAAACCGAGAGAGGCAATGCTGATGGCAAGGAATGCAATAAAGCCCGCTACTTTCGCTGCCGCTTTGAGGCCGCCAAATGATTTTTCTATTTGGTCGTCATAAAACTTCGCATCCATGGGATGGATGGGATCTATCTTTTTCCAGACGGACTCAACCTTGCTGTACGTCGTGAGAATATCGGTTGATTCAATTTTTAGGTTCAGCCAGTTTGATCTTTTTGGTGAGTAACGCAGGATGATTTCACGAGACTCTCCTTTGTTGTCGGCTTTGCCATAATGAAAATCCTTCAATACGCCTATGATCTGAACCTCTTTGCCATCGAGTTTAACAATCTCTCCAATCGCCTTTTGAGGGTCATGACCTGCAATATTGAATCGCTTCAATATGCTTTGACAAACAATCACCTCGGTTTCATTGACGCTATCCAACTTGGCGGTGAAATTTTTTCCCGCCAAAAGTTTGTGCTCGTGCAAGGGTAGATAATTTTCATCGACGATGTTGTAGTAGATCACCGAAGAATCATTTGGGTTGAGGGGATACTTCATATAGGCACCCCAATAATTACCGATACTAGTCACTAAAATCGACTGAGAAATATCTTTGACCTCGGGCAACTCACTCAACTCCTTTTTTAAGATCGCGGCTTTGTTTCCCTGCAACTTTATGTTCAGAATGTTTTCCGTTTTGAACCCCAAATCAAATGCGATGAAATGCTTGTACTGTTTGTAAATAATTATCGTGGAGGTGATCATGATGATAGAGATGCTGTACTGGAAAACGATAAGCACTTTGCGCAACGTCATTTTTTTGAATCCGATGCTTGACGAAGCATCTTTTAACGCTTGAGAGGCGTTCACCTTTGAAAAGAAAAGAGCAGGGAAGAATCCAGCAGCCACACCCACGCCAATGGCAAACAAAATAAAATAGGCGATGACACTTGGGGACAATTGCAAGAGCAACATTTCTTGCAAGCTATTTTCTACGCTTAAAAAAATTGGTCTCAGTAGTGCGAATAAAAGCAACGCCACAAACAAGGAGCATAAAGAAATCAGAACAGCCTCTACGACAAACTGATTTATCACCTGACGTTTCAAAGCACCAACCACTTTCCGAATGCCCACTTCGCGCGTCCGTCTAAGCGAACGGGCAATGGATAAATTGGTATAGTTGAAACAGGCGGACAGAACTACCACAAAAGCAAGCCCGCCGAAAATCCACAACATGGAAGGGCCCATGACAGGTCCAATCGAATTATTTAAGTCAGGGCCGGTCATGATTTTTTCAAGTGGCTGTAAAGTCAACCCCACGTGCGTGTTTTTTACTGTTGGATCATACTCGGCACTGAGTTGATCAAGGTTCGTTTTTAAGTTGGCCAAATCGGTATTTTCGGGGAGCAACAGATAAACCCAAGTGCTCCAGATGTTGTCCCATTTCAAAACATCCTTGTCGTCTTTATTCAGGATTTCAAACGTGCTGAATGAGCACAGCATATCGAAGCGGATGTGGGAAAACTTGGGAACATCTTGCACGATGCCGGTGATGGTGTACTGCTCTTTGCCAAGGCCCACGACTTTGTTCAATGCTTCGTCGTTTCCAAATAATTTTTTCGCAGACGTCTCCGTAAGCACAATGGAATACGGATTTTTTAATGCGGTCGCTGGATTGCCCTTCATGAGATGAAACGAAAATACCTTAAACACCGACTCATTGGCCCAATATCCGCTGAGCGGAATGGCTTTTTCATTGAACTTCAAATCACCCCCAAAGCCATTTTGGAAAAATGCCACGGCTTCGGGTTGAGAGAAATCTTGCTGGAGTGCTTTGGCCACCGTCACTGAAGTGGTGGCCATATCGTTCCCTTCCTTGGGTCCGAGATATTCGTAATGACTAAGGACGCGATAGATGCGCGATCGCTTTTCGTGAAACTGATCGTATGACTTGATGTCGGAGATCACGCCAATCAACAGAAGGCCAACCGACATACTAATGCTCAGGCCCACGATGTTGATCGCTGAAAATAATTTGTTGCGAATGATATTTCGCCCTGAAGTTTTTATGTAGCTGCCCAGCATAATCCAATTGATTAAAAGGTTGACGAATTCAAGTCTGCGTACCGTATAGATTCTGAAAAATTTGAGAACATCGATGACATAGATAAGTTTAGCTCTTCGCTCCCCCACGGACTCTACGTTTCGTTCGAAGTATTCGTGCAGGTCGCCCTGCAAGTCTTCCAGCAGCTCGGGCTTGCAATACCATTCGAGCAATCGAGTGGCCCACAAGGGAGGAATGTTTTTGGGTTCGGACCTCATTCGTTTTTCAATACTTGCGCCGGATTAGTGCGAGCCACTTTCAATGTTTGGGAACCGATCATGATAGCTGCAATTGCCGCGATACCCAATACACCTAAAATTCCGTCCGTCAATTTCAAAGGCGCGTGATTGACAATGTTGGGAAAGAGGATTTTGTCGAAGAACAGATACGTAAGAGGCAACGAAATGCCAATGGCGGTGCCGAGAAGCATAAAGAAACCGCGCCCTAACAGGTAAATTAATTTCCCCTCACTGGCACCCATCACCTTGCGAATGCTGATTTCTTTCAATCGTGTTTCGGTAGTAAAGACCACCATACCGAGCAGCCCCAATGAGGCGATGCAAATCGCAAGAAAAGCCAATGTGCCTGCCAATTTTATCGATGCCGATAATCCCCTAAAGGCCTGTTCAATTTCTTCATTATAAAATTTAGCATCGAACGAATGTACCGGATCTATCTTTTTCCAAATGGCTTTTATTTTTTCGTAGGCCACCGGAAGGTTGTTCGAAAGGAGTTTTACGTTCAGGAAATCACCTTCTTTTGAATATCGCAATACCACCTTCTCCCCGGAGTTGTTATTGGCGCGGCCGTATTGAAAATCTCTCATGACTCCGATTATTCTTAACTCTTTGCCATCGATTTTCACGATTTCGTCGACTGCCTTGGCAGGATCCTGATTCGCGATATTGAATCTCTTCAGGACTTGCTGATTTACGATCACCTCGCTCTCTTTCGCGCTGTCCGGTTTTGCGAAGAAATTTCTACCCACCAGCAAGTGGTGTTCGTGAAGGGGAATATAACTCTCGTCTACTTTGTTGAAGCGAACCCCCGCCGAATCCTCTGGGTTGTTTGGGTTTTTCATGCTGGTTCCTTCCACATTACCCACACTCGTGATCATGGCCGAAGTTGACATTTGCTTGACATCAGGCAATTCGCTCAATTCTTTCTTCAATAGTTCCGCCTTGTTGCCCTGAAGGCGAATATTCAGAATGTTCTCGGTGGAGTAGCCCAGATCGAAGGCCAGAAAATGCTTGTATTGTTTATAAAAAATCAACGCTCCGGTAATCAGCATGATCGAGATGCAGTATTGAAATACGATTAGCGTCTTGCGGAGCGTCACTTTCCGAAATGCTTTTACTGTCGAGTTATTTTTTAGCACCTGGATCGCGTTGATCCGAGAGAAAAAGAGTGCGGGGAAAAAACCTGCAGCCACCCCAATAAATACGGCAAAAAGGAGGAACATACCCACGAGCTTGGGTGAGAGTTCAAGCAACAATAGTTCTTGCAGGTCTGTGTGTATGCCTAGATAATAAGGTTTGACCAGTAAGAAAATAACAAAAGCGGCAACCAACGATAGCAAAGAAATGAGTATGGCTTCCACCACAAACTGACCGATTACTTGATTTTTCATTGCGCCGATGACTTTTCGTACGCCCACTTCGCGGGCGCGCCGCAGTGACCTTGCCACCGAAAGATTAGTGTAGTTGAAGCAAGCCGATAGCAGAACGATGAAGGAAAGCCCGCCGAAAACCCATAGAAGCGTGCCCCCTATGATTGGGCCACCCTGATTGCTTAAACTCTTGCCAGTCATAATTTCATCCATGGGCTGCAATGCCAATTTGATATTGGTATTTTTCACCGAGGGATCCTCTTTCTTGCTCAACAGATCCAAGTTGGTTTGAAAGGATGAAAGATTGGCATCGGCAGGCAGCAACACGTAAGTCCAGTGGCGCCAAATATTGTCCCAAGCCATTTCACCTGCATGGTCTTTTTCCGTGATCTCACGTCCGCTTAGGGAAGCCAACAGGTCGAATCTAAGATGCGAGAACTGAGGTACGTCTTCCATAATTCCGGTGACGGTGTACTCTCTGTCTTTGTTCAAGATGATTGTTCTGCCCAGGGCGTCGGCATCGCCAAATAATTTTTTCGCCGACTTTTGCGTGAGCACCACCGAGAACGGTTCTTTCAACGCCTTATCCGCATTTCCCTGAAGGAGCGAAAAGGAAAATACCTTGAACAAAGTTTCGTTCGACCAAAGACCGTTGAGCGGAATGGTTTTATCGCCTGCCTGAAAATCGCCATCAAAGCCACCGCGGAATATCGCAACCTCTTCTACGCCGGGAAAGGTTTCTTTGACTGCCTTCGCCGCACGCAATGACGTAGTAGCATTAAAGTCCCCGTCCTTATTGCCTAAATAGGAATACTGGCTTATGATTCGGTAGATGCGGGCATGGTTCGCGTGGAATTTGTCGTACGAATAAGTATCCATCAACGTTCCAATCATCAGCAGCCCCACTGCCATACTGATGCTGAGACCTATGATGTTGATCGCCGAAAACAATTTGTTGCGGACGATGTTTCGTCCAGAGGTTTTGATGTAGCTACCTAACATAATCCAGTTGATTAAAACGTTGATGAATTCAAGTCTGCGTACCGTATAGATTCTGAAAAATTTGAGAACATCGATGACATAGATAAGTTTAGCTCTTCGCTTCCCCACGGACTCCACATTTCGTTCGAAGTATTCGTGCAGGTCGCCCTGCAAGTCTTCCAGCAACTCGGGTTTGCAATACCACTCGAGTATCCGCTCGGCCCATCGAGGCGGTTGAATATTTCTTTTTTCGCTCATACCGCCGTCTTCAACACGAAAGCAGGAATCTTTTGCCACAATTGCTCGCGCATTTCTCTTGCTTTCACTAGCGCTGCTTTGCCGGGAACGGTGAGCGTGTAAAATCTTTTTCTTTTTCCCCCACGTGTTTTCGTGGCTTCCCCCAGTTTGCTTTTGACGAGCCCCTTTTCTTCCAAGCGATTGAGTACCGCATGCACCACTCCCAATTTTGCAGAGCGATCGGTGTGCCGTTCCATCTCATCGCAGATGGCCACGCTGTAGGCATCGTTCACGAGCGAAGCAATGGTCAAGAGCACCAGCTCTTCGAATTCGCCAAGGTTTGTTCCCTTCATTTGAACTTTTGATTAATTACGTAAATGTATGTAAAATGTTCAAAATAATTTTTAATGATGAATTGGGCCATGTGGAATGAGGTTGTCGGATCAATCGGCTAATCGATGTTGATCGCTGATAAATTGAGAATTTGGAACAGGTAAAATGCAGAAGGTGTTAGCCCGATTGATAATCGGTACATTTTTCACATTGATAATTGACACTTAGAATTTGTCAAGCCAACGCGGCAGCTGTCGGATCAGTTTCCGCATTACGATATCGGTTCCATTTTCAAACACCTGATTGTTGCCATAGGCCTCTCCGCCCTTAGCGCTAACAAGATCGGTGACTCCGCGAAGGATAATCAACTTCTTTTGGTTGCGTTTACAAGTATAGGCGATCGATCCGCTCTCCCAATCGCCGGCGATAGCCTGATAATTTTCTTCGAGAAACGGAATTTCTTTAGGGACCAGATCACCGTCGGCCGAAACGAGCAAAGTGGTTTTTACAGAATCACTCGGCTCAACTTTAAACCATGACAAATCAAGTTCTGTAACATAGTCATTGATCGCTTCTTTCGAATCCGCCATCGCTTCCTTGACATCGTAGATGACAGTTTTGTTGACAAGCACAATTTCGTACCGATTTATTTTCCCATCAAACCCACCGCATGTACCGATGTTGACCATGTAGTCGGGGTTCCATTTATCGATCGCATATTGAGTAGCACCGGCCGCCGCAGTTTTGCCCCAACCCTCGTGAAAAAAAATAACCGGCTTTTTTCCGTTGCCGGTCTCCATCTCCTTTTCAAAAAATTCACCCCAAGGCGTTGATTTGAAATTTTCACTTGGAAAAACGGATTTGACCACCCCCCATTCTGCATTCGCTGAAATAAGAATCACAATTTTATTAGGTCTTTGCATGCTGCAGGCAGATAGCAGCACAAAGACGAGAGCGAGTATTTTTTTCATGACGAAAGGTAAAATAAAAAAACCCGACTTGAGATCGGGTTTTTAAAGAGTGTCAGTGTGAAATATTTACCAAGTGCCCTGGTCGAGGATGGTTGTTCCGTCGGTGTCGTAATCCTTCCAATTACCGTGACCGGCGCTGTCCCAAGTATAGCTCGCCGACAACACGGCATTTACTCCAGTGCCATCGTAGTAATTTAAAGACCCCGCCTTCGTGCCGGTGTCAACAGTCATCAAGAAGTAGCCATATACCTCTGTCCATTGAAAGATGTATTGACTTCCCGTTTTTTGCCATTTGAAACTCGCCTCAACCGCCTTCGGATCGGAGCCGGTAAAATCAAGCACTTCGAGGTGGCCGCTGCTGCCGTCTTTCATTGCCTCGGCGTTCAGGTACTTGTACCAGTCTTTGCTTCCCACTGATTTATAAAAATACTCCCAGTGATAGGAGGTACCATTGTCGGTGACTTGATAGGCAACGGAGCCATATTGCGGATCTGACCAAACGTAAGTGACGGAATTAGCAGCAGTGGCCGCCACTCTGCCGTTGATCGCCGTGATTGGAGTACTTTGTTTTTGAGCGCCCGATGTGGGCACTGCAAACATCGCCGTAAAGTCGCTCATGGAGTTTGCAATGGACATATAACTTACCACTTCGGCAGCATGTGTGTTGGTGTTGGAAGCGGTAGTAAGCCCTGAAGGAGCCTGTACTGTCGTGGTGGTCACTTTGGCATTTTGAAGTGCCGGCTGCGGCGATTCGCTCTTCGAGCAGGCCATTGCAACAAATACGGATAGAACTATAACATTTGATATTTTCATGAAAAAAATTTTCTGCAATGATATTTCCATACGACTCAATAAAAAATTGAATCGAAAGGCAAAACATACACGCAGTAAATGCTTACTTAAGGTAATAGTGGCGCTAATGTGCTTCCAACCAGTTTTTGCCAGCGCCGACTTCCACGTCCATTGGCACATCGAGGATCACGGCGCTCTTCATCAACTCCGCGATTTTTGGCTTTACTGTTTCCTGCTCATCTACATGAACATCAAACACCAATTCGTCATGCACTTGCATGATCATCTTCGTCTTTAGCTTATCGCGTTGCAACCAGGCGTGAATGTTGATCATTGCGATTTTGATAATGTCGGCAGCGCTGCCTTGAATGGGAGCATTGATGGCGTTTCGCTCGGCAAACTGGCGTGTGGCCATGTTGCGCGAGTTGATGTCGCGCAAGTATCTCCTTCTACCTAAAATGGTTTCGACATATTCTTTTTCGCGAGCGAAGTTGATCGAATCGTCCATGTACTTTTTAATGGCCGAAAATTCTTTGAAATAAGAGTCGATAATTTCGGCAGCTTCTCCTCTCGAGATGTTAAGATTTTGAGAAAGACCAAAAGCGGTGCTACCGTAGAGAATGCCAAAGTTTACCTCCTTTGCTTTTCGCCGCATGTCGGGTGTGACTTTGTCGATCTCTACTTTAAAAACTTTTGCTGCCGTGGTGGTGTGGATATCCCGGCCCGTTCGAAATGCTTCCATCATCGTCTCGTCTTTGGCAAACGCAGCCGCGATACGTAATTCGATTTGCGAGTAGTCGGCCGACATTGTGAGAAAATTTTTGTCGCGGGGCACGAACGCACCTCTGATCTGCCTTCCTTTCTCCGTGCGAATCGGAATGTTTTGAAGGTTGGGATTATTTGAGCTTAATCTTCCCGTGGCAGCGACCGCTTGTCGATAATCAGTGTGAATGCGATGGTCAAATTTGCTCAACATTTTGGGCAACGCGTCGACATAGGTGGATCGCAACTTTTCATATTCACGGAAGTCAAGAATTTTTTTCGCGATCTCATGCTCTTCCGCCAGCTTGATCAGAATTTCTTCACCGGTAGCATATTGGCCCGTCTTGGTTTTTTTAGCCTTATCCACAAGCTTTAGTTTCTCAAAAAGGATTTCGCCCAATTGCTTTGGTGACGCGATATTGAACTCAGCATCGGCCAGTTTGAAAATTTCAGATTGAACTTTCTCGCTGTCTTTTTTCAGTGAAGACGACATGGCCTGCAGAGCAGATTCATCGAGAGCAACACCTTCGAATTCCATGGAAGCAAGAGCATAGACCAGCGGCATCTCTACTTCACGCCCCAATCGCCAATGGCCCCGATGGTGCAGCTCTTTCTCCAAATGATTCCTGAGCTGCAGAGCTCGTTCCGCCCGCTCACAATAGTTCTTGGCCTCGTCGGTATCGCTGGCAATCAACGGAGAATTTAAATATTGATTGCACAGTATTTCTAAATCGTGTGACGCCTCCGGCTCAATCAAATAATGCGCAAGCATCGTGTCGAACAACGGACCGCGCACTTCGAGACCATACTTCTTCAGCGCCAAAATGCTATGCTTGATGTTGTGTCCAATTTTGGTGACATTCCCTGTGGAAAGCAATTCGGAGAATTTTCTTAATTGATCGTTCCCTTTGATGGGGACAAAAGAAGCTTCATTGGCGGCCATTGAAAAGGCAAGACCTGTAATCGTGAAATCAAAATTTTCAACCTCGTCCGTTGCCACTGCGATCGATATTTCTTTTTGCGCTTTCAGTTTTTCAATCAACGAATCGATTTTGTCGTCGGCCTCGATGGTTTGAAAGATAAGGTCGGACGGTTCGCTCAACACGTGAGGGGTTTCGGCCGTCTCTGCACTTGCTTTTCCGAACATCGACAACTGCGAAGGCTTTGACTCTTTGATAACCGGGACCCCCGCAACGCCACCGCTCGAGAATATTCGTGGAATTATCGTCTTGAATTCCAACTCCTCCAGGATTGGTCGCAGCTTGGGTTCATTTGGTGCTTTGTAAGTCAGGGCCTCTTCATCGAATGAGACCGGTACATCAGTAATAATCGTGGCCAATTTTTTTGATAGGATGGCCTGATGACCAAATTGCTCCACGCGCTCTTTTAGTTTGCCCTTCAATTCACCCCCATGGTCAACGACTCCCTCCACTGTTTTGTATTGCTTGAGCAAATCGGCAGCCGTTTTCGGGCCAACACCAGGAATGCCGGGAATATTATCGGACGTATCTCCTTGCAACCCGAGCATGTCAATTACCTGTGATACATTTTCGATGTCCCACTTTTCGCAAACTTCTTTGGGTCCGAGCACATCCACCGCATTGCCCATGTATGCGGGCTTGTACAAAAAGACATTTTCCTTCACGAGCTGCCCAAAATCTTTGTCGGGAGTCATCATATATACAACGTATCCTTTGTCAGCAGCTTGTGTGGCGATCGTACCAATGATATCGTCGGCTTCGTAGCCATCCATTTCAAGAATCGGAATATTGAAACCACGAATGATTTCTTTCACTGTTGGAATGCCATGACGAATATCTTCTGGGGTTTCTTGCCGAGTGGCTTTATATTCTTTGAATATTTCATCGCGAAAAGTCTTGGCTGCAGTATCAAAAGCTACCGCAATGTGCGTTGGCTTTTGTTTTTGAATCACTTCAAGCAAGGTGTTGGTAAATCCGAAGGGTACTGATGTATTATGACCTTTTGAGTTTATCCGGGGAGTTTTGGTGAATGCAAAGTGAGCGCGGTAGATGAGCGCGTAGGCATCGAGCAGAAAGAGTTTTTTTTCCATCGATGCAAGGTACTAATAGCGGTGTTTTGCACCAATTCAAATGGCTACCGCGCTCACTATCAACCGGAATTTAGTTTCGAAATAAGATTGAGGGGAGACGATATGCCTCCCTTTTTTGCTCTTCAACTCAGCAAGTTTCGGGTTTTTAGATGATGATGAGGGAAGCAATTTTGTGTCATCAAAACAAAATCGCTATGAAAAAAACATTTATCCTCATTCACGGCTCCTGGCACAGTGCATGGAATTGGCACAAAGTGGTACCGATCATCGAGAGTCAAGGTCATCAGGCAATTGCAATTGACTTACCCGGAATGGGTCGGGACAAAACGCCCATTCAAACGGTCACCATGGATATGGTGGTGCAACGAATTTGTGACGAGATAGATAAAGTTGACGGCAAAGTAATATTGGTAGGACACAGCAAAAATGGGATCATGATTTCGCAGGCCGCCGAGTATAGACCCGACAAAATCGAAAAACTCGTTTACCTCGCTGCCTACCTTATTCCTAACGGCAAAACCCAGCGCGAGTATTCTCTTCAGGATACCGAAGGGGTGTTGAAACCATTTGTAACGAAATACGAACAAACAAACAGTACCACACTAGGCCATAAAATCTACAAGGAAGGCTTATATCACGATTGCAGCGACGACATTACAGAATTGGCGAAAGTGCTTTTGAGTCATGAGCCATTTGTTACTGGAGTGACTCCTCTTCAGTTGACGGACGAAAATTTTGGTCGTGTTCCGAGGATCTACATTGAATGTACCGAAGACAAAGCGGTCACCCCTTTCATTCAACGTAAAATGCACAGCGAAACACGGTGTGAAAAAATTTATTCGCTGTCGACCAGCCATTCGCCTTTCTTTAGCAAACCCCAAGAACTGACCGAGATACTGCTAAACTGTTAATCGGAGCGCGGAAAGCAGCATTGTCGAATGATTCCAGAGTGACTGACAACTAGTGGCAATCGAGTAAATAAAAATAAAAGAGAGCTGTTTCGAGCTCTTTTTTATTTAGACATGACCAATTGCTGTGTAGAATTCCGTCTATAGTCATGTAAAAAAGACGATGTTCAAGCCAAAGTTTGACGCTCGTTTTACTAAATTCGTCACTGGATTTTCCCGTCTTAGGCTTTTGTCAGTTCTCTCTTTTAAGGGCATTATTCCCGCGAGCTAAACGTTTTCAAAAAAATAAAATATGGCAAAGATTAACTTAAACGTCAACGGAAAAAGTCAGACGGTGGATGTTGATCCGTCAACGCCCGTCTTATGGGTGCTGCGAGATCACCTTAACCTCGTGGGCACAAAGTTTGGCTGCGGCATGGCAATGTGCGGAGCTTGTACCATTCACCTCGATGGCAATGCCACACGATCCTGCATTCTTCCCGTCTCCATGGCTACGGGAAAGGAAATCACAACGATTGAAGGCCTTTCTGAAAATGGAGATCATCCCGTTCAAAAGGCCTGGCTTGAAGTCGATGTACCTCAGTGCGGCTATTGTCAGGCGGGCCAGATCATGAGCGCATCGGCACTTCTAAAATCCAACCCCAAACCTAGCGATGCGGAAATTGAATCTGCAATGAACGGAAATATTTGCCGCTGTGGCACCTACGTAAGAATCAAGCAAGCGATCAAGAAAGCATCCAACTCATAAAACTCAATAGTATGACACTCATAAAAACATCAGTAGGTAGACGTTCGTTTCTGAAGTCGTCGGCCTTAGTGACCGGAGGACTGCTGCTTGAGTTCAGTTGGCTGGGCGCTTGCACACCGAAGTCCAAAGACATGGCCAGCTTGCCAAAAGAATGGTTTGAGTTGACTGGATTTCTAAAAATTGGAGAAAACGGCATGGTGACCATCATGTCTCCCAACCCAGAAATCGGACAGAATGTAAAAACTTCAATGCCGATGATTGTGGCCGAAGAGCTGGACGTGGACTGGAAAAATGTCATCGTCGAACAAGCACCTCTCAACACGAAAATTTTCACGCGGCAATTAGCGGGAGGAAGTCAATCGATCAGGCAAGGTTGGAAGGGGCTTCGTATGGCTGGAGCTA
>Ga0310811_10009045_pt1 | contig 12840 bp, 10 predicted proteins | sample YCmetagenome_FD_207642 | JGI IMG/M metagenome (GOLD analysis project Ga0310811, IMG submission 207642) | Soil microbial communities from experimental microcosm in Duke University, North Carolina, United States - YC | ecosystem: Engineered > Artificial ecosystem > Soil microcosm > Unclassified ...
CCACATCGACGCCATAGCGCGCGAGGTGGTCACTGGCGGCATTGATGTCTGCCAGACGCGTCTTGTGCTTGCGCGCCGCCAGCAGCACGCCGCCGGCATTGGTCGCAACCGCCAGCGCATCGGCGCTGACCGAGAATGGCGAAACGTCATACAGCACGACGTCGTAGTTGTGCGCGAGGCGTGCATTCAGGTGCGTGAACGAGGCGCGGCTGACCAGCTCCAGCGGATTCGGCGGCAAGGTGCCGGCCTGCAGCACCGACAGATCGATGAAGGGTTCGACGCGCGTGATCACATCCAGATCGGCGCGTTCGGCCAGGACATCGGACAGGCCTTGCCGGGTCCGGATGTTGAACACCTTGTGCTGACTCGGTTCACGCAGATTGGCGTCGACCAGCAGCGTCTTCTCGCCGAGTTGCGAGAACACGACCGCCAGGTTGGCGACGAACATGCTGGCGTTTTGATCCGGCGTCACGCTGGCGATCACCAGCGATTTCTGGCCTTCGGCGAACCAGCGCAGCATCAGCTGGCTGCGGATCGCGCGCAGCGTTTCGACTTGTGCGCTGAATGGCTCATAGGCCGCGATCAGTCCCGGCGGAAAACTGCCCTGCCCGGATTGCAGGTAGGGATAGTCGAATTGCCGCGCCAGCACCTGGTCGATGTCGGCTTCCGAGATCAGGCCCAGAATCTGCGCCGCCTCGCCGAAGCGCATGCCCTTTTCCTTCTGGAACTTGAGGATGCGCTCGGCGTCCGCCGCCGTGATCTTGCCCATATCGAGCAGGATGCTGCCGATGCTGGTGTTGACGCGTTTGGCCGATTGCATTGCCAAGGGATTGACTAGCTGATTCATCTGGTTCTCCATGCTCAAGTCGGTTTCAACGCACGCGAGCCGCGTGGCAAAGCGGGACGCGAAAATCCGAGACGCATGCGATCAGGCGGATTGCGGCTCATCACACCAAGTACCGGGACATTCAGCACATCGATCAGATCCTTGGTCGAACGCACACGACGGTCGATGATTTCCGCGATCAGGCCAAGACCGAGTCCGAGCATGCTGCCAAGGAAAATCGACAGCAGCGTCAACAGCATGACTTTCGGGCCGGTCGGCGACATCGGCGGCACCGCCGGATTCAGGATCGCAATATCGGACTGCGTCGAACGCGCCTCCATATTGGTTTGCGTGTAGCGCGTGGTCGCCGCTTCATAGGCGCGCTGCGCGGCTGCCACTTCGTTCTGCAGCAGCTTCAACTCGTCGCGCGCCAGGTTCAGATCCATCACCTTGGTGCGTTGCGCCGCCAGCGCCGCCTTGATTTCGGCCTCGCGCTGCTGCTGGATATGCGCATTGCTGGTGATGCTGGCCGAGGCCTGTCCGATCTGCGCATTCAGGTTGGCCCGCAGCTTGTCCACCTCGGCCTTGGCCGACTGGTATTGCGGGTGATTCGGACTCAGACGCGAGGACACTTCGGCAAATTTCGCTTCCGCCGCCAGCAGATTGCCCTTCAGGCTCTGGATCAAGCCGTTATTCATCACGTCCGGTGCAACGCTTGCATTGTTTTGCGTTGCCTTCAGGCGCGAATTGGCATCGACGGCGGCGCCCTGCACCTGCACCAACTGGCTGGACAATTCATTCAGGCGCGCAGTTTCCACGCCGAGACGGCCGTCCGGATCGTCGATATTGTTTTCCTGCTGGTACTTGGAGAGCTTGCGTTGCGCCGTTTCGAAGTTGTCGCGCAGCACTTTGATCTGTGCCGTGAAATAATCGGCGGCCTGCTTCGACGGCTCGATCTTCAGTTGCACCGCGGTACCGAGATAGGCATTCGAAAAGGCATTCGCCATCGTCGATGCGAACTGCGGATCGGTCGCCTTGTAGTTGACGGCCAGCACGCTGCTGCTCTGCGAAGGTTCGACATCGAGATTCTTCGAAACCAGGCTGGCCAGCCATTCGCGGATCGAACCCTGGCCGCCGGTTGCATCCTCGAACTGCTGCTTGACGACCGGACTGTCGGCCAGCTTCAGGTCATCGACCACCTTCAGCGCGACTGTCTGGCTGTTCAGGATATCGATCTGCGTCGCCATGTAGCCCGGCATCAATTGCGAAGGCAGGGTCAAGCCGGTGACCGGATCGACGCCCTTGTAATTGAGCACGAGCGAAGTGGTCGCCGTATAGGTCTTGGGCAACAGCAGCGTAATCGTCACGGTAGTGGCGACCACCACGATCAGCGTGCCAAGAATGATCTTGTAACGCGCTCGCAAAATCAGCAGAAATTGAGTGAAATTCATATCGGGCTCTTGAACAGGGAAACGGTATTTCTCAGGCTGTCATGCAGCGACCTGCGCGGCCTGCGCCGCGCAATGCCGCTTTAGAACAGGCTTTCCTTCACATAGATCACGTCATCCGGCCGCACCTTGTCTTCCAGATGCGCCGAAATCACTTTGGTCTCGCCGTTATCGTCGCGACGCTTGATGCGAATGCCGTTTTCGGTGCCACGGATGCTGAGACCACCGCCGACCGACAGCGCCTGCACCACATTCATGTCGCGTTCAACACGGTAGGCGCCCGGACGTTGCACCTCGCCGTAGATATAGAAGCGCGGCGCGCGATCGACGTAGACCGTATCGCCCGGCATGAGTTGCGGATTGTTTGCTTTATCCGACGAATGCATGATGTCGAGCAAATCGATGGTTTGGCGCTCGGTCTTGCCATCCTTGTTGCGCAGCAAGGTCACGGTGTCGCCTGCCTCTGCATTGACTCCGCCCGCCATCGCGAGGACATCGGTCAGGCTGCGTTTGGCCTCGATCGGGTAGCGCCCAGGTTTGTTGACCTGGCCCAGGATCGAGATCTGCTGGCTTTCCATCACGGAGACCATGATGTTGACCTGCGGTTTCTTGATGAAGCCGCCGCTTTCCAGCAGACCGGCGATTTTCTTCTCGGCCGCCGAAGGCGACAGGCCGCCGACCGCGACTGAGCCGACCAGCGGATACGAAATCATGCCGGCGTCGTTGACGCGCGCGTCGACCGACAGATCGGGATTGCCGTACACGGATATCTTCAGCACATCGCCGGCGCCGAGTTTGATATCGTCGGCCCAGGCCATGTTGACGGAGGCAAAGATCATCCATGCCAGGATAGAGAACAGTATCTTTTTCATTTGATTCTCCACTTCTTCGATTGACGTTATTTAAGATTGGTGATGCCGCGTTCGACATCGGACAACTGCTTGTTTGCCTTGGTACCGCCAGCCACCGGTGGCGTCGGCGCAGCGACGGCAGGTTTGTCGTCCAAGGCTGCCACTTCCGACTTGTTCAGATACTCGATTTTGGCCGCTGCACGCAGGCGCGAAATTTCGGCATCGGCGGCCTCTTTCGATTTCTGCAGCATCAGGAATTCCACGATCTTCGGATGCGCGGCTTCCTGCGTAAGCGGTACAGGGCGCACTTCCTGCAGTTCGATCAGTTGGCTCTTGTCGCCCTGCTTGACCGTGAACAGGCTGCCCGGCGGCATCTTGCTGATGGCGTTGATGACCTCGATCGGCAACTCGGCGCTGCTGCGCGTGACGTCGGCAGCGGTGAACTTGACTTGGTGCGCCTGCAGCCATGACTGCACTTCGTCCAGCGAATGCGCGCTGCCCATTTTTGCCACCAGTTCCGGCGTGAGATCGCGCGTGTCGATGTTCAATTCACGCGTATCGAATTGCTTGCGCTGCGCGAACAATTGCGGATTCTTTTCATAGAAATCATGAATGTCCTTTTCAGACGGCTTCTGCATATTATTCATCTTGGTCTGCAGATACGCCTGCGCAAGAATCTGCTCCTTGGCGCGTTCGATCGCCTGCATCACGCGCGGATCGCGATCGATCTTTTTCTTCTCCGCCTGATCGATCAACAACTGCCGCGCGATCAATCCGTCCAGCACTTCCTTCTTCGATACATTGGCCGAGTTGACGCGTTCCAGCTCGGCATTGAGCTGGTGCACCGTAATTTCATCATCGTTGACTCTGACGATCGACTGGCTTGCGGTTTTCTGCTTGTTGCCGCAGGCGCTCAGCGCCATGACCAGCATCAGGACTGCAGCCATCCGATATCCAGCAACACGATTGCTCGTCTTTCCCGACGAAACAGCGATGTCACTCATGATTTTCCTTCCCTTGACGGATACGTTAAATTGCACAACACATCTCACAGCGCACACCGCCGCGAAAGCCGCGTGCGCATGGAGTTAAAACCGGATTGCTCATGATCAACAGCGATCAGTAGGCGTTATCGCGCTTCAGGGCGACTTTAATCGTGCGCATGATGATCCACAGATCCAGCGCCAGCGACCAGCGGCGCAGGTAATCAAGATCGTAGGAAATGCGCGCTTCCATCTTGTCCAGCGTTTCGGTCTCGCCACGAAAGCCGTTGACCTGGGCCCAGCCCGTAATGCCGGGGCGCACCTTGTGGCGCAGCATGTAACCCTTGATCTGCTTTCTGTAGAGCTCGTTATGCGCCACCGCATGCGGACGCGGACCGACGATGCTCATGCGTCCCTGCAGCACGTTGAAGAATTGCGGCAATTCATCCAGTGAGCTGCGGCGCAGGAAGGCGCCAATTCTTGTGACGCGCTTATCGTCTTTCGTCGCCTGCGTGACCTTTGCGCCGTCTTCAGCCACGGTCATCGAACGGAATTTGTAGACGATGATTTCCTCGCCATCCAGTCCGTAGCGACGCTGCTTGAAGATCGCCGGCCCTGGCGAGTTCAGTTTGATTGCAATCGCGATGACCAGCATGACGGGCAGCAACATCAACAGGATGATCGACGTCAGCACAATGTCGCTGATGCGCTTGATCGCACTGTTGATGCCGGTAAACGGCGTTTCGCAGATCGCCACCACCGGCACGCCAGCCACATTGTCGAAGCGCGCCTGGATCAGATCGAACACATAAATGTCAGGCAGAAAATAGATCGACGCGGTCGTGTCCTGCAGATCGTCGAGCAGCTTGCGGATGCGCGGCTGCGCGGAAATCGGCTGGCTGATGAAGATGGTGCTGATGTTGTGCTTGCGGGCATAGGCCGGCAATTCCGCCATCGAACCCATCACCGGCACCTGCTTCCCCGGCGGCTGGCGCGACAGATCGCGGTCATCGAAGAAGCCATCGACATGCATCAGCAAGCCAGGGTGTTCGGCAATGCGCTCGGCCAGCTTCAATGCAAGTTCATTGACGCCGACAATCAATACCGAACGCACCACGCCCGTCTTGTACATGCTGAGCGTGATGCGGTGCGCGACAACCTGGCTGCCAAACAGCGCGATCGGCGTCGTGACGAACCACAAGACCATCGTGTGCGCCGGAAACATTGCCCACAGTCCCGTCAGTTGCGCCAGCAGCAAAAGAAAACTGGTGACGATGAGCCAGCTGACGAACACGGCGCGTGCAAATTCCCACAACTTGGCGGCGCGCAACAAATGCCCCTGATCGCTGAGGCCGAACACGGTGGAACTGATGAAAAAAGTGATGATGGCCAACACCGCATAACTGCCATAAATATCGCTGCGGGTGAGCAATGCGACCGCGTACAGCATGAGCACCGAGACGCAAGGTTCGAGCAAACGCACAGACAAGGTCCGGACAGGCATGTCGCTCGGCTGTTGGATTTGACTGAGCTTAGAATTCATAACGGGTGGTAATCAGGAAGCCTTTGGTGCTGTAGGACGTCCCGATGTTCGATTCGAGATACTGCTGATAGACCGAGGCGCGGATGCTAAGTTGCCTTAATGGCAAAAAAGTTACACCTATCGTATTTCTACGGTAGGTGTCCGAGCGATTGACGGAGGAGATGATGATGCCGTTGAAATCGCGCGTCTCTCTTTGCACTGCGGCATCGACCACGATCTTGGCCGTGGCTTGCCAGTTGGCACCAAGGCTCACGCCTTTGTTTCTCGAGTAATTGGAGAAGTCGTCCGAGTTGAAGGAACCGAGACCGCTGCCCAGTTCGCGGTAAACGGCCATCGTCAGGGTCGTCTTGCCGGTCGCTCTCCAGTTGGCCGTCAATCTGCCGTCGGCGCCGGAGAAATCGCGCACGCTGTCGAAATCCGACTTGTAGTTGCGCCGCGCCCAACCGCCCAGGAATTCGAGATCGGTCTTGCCTGTCACCTTCCAGCTGACGTTCAGCTTCGCTTCATCCTGCGTGTAGTCGCTGGAGAAGCCGCCAATCGCATTCGGATATTTGCCATCGCTGTGGCGCAAGAGGAAGCCGATCTTGTTTTGCGCGCGCGTCGAATAATCGATGCCGACTTCGCCGATATCCAGCTTCAGGTTGGCAAACGGATTGCCTTCATAGTCGACGTCGTAATGGTTGTACGATCCGCGCACGCGCCAGGCCGGGTGGAAACGCCATCCGCCTTCTATATAGCTGCGCTTTTGCGTACGGACATTTGGTCCCAGGGGATCGGTGATGCTCAAATCGCGCTGTCCGAACGGCGTCAGATCGCGCGTCTCGCTGGCGCCGATATTGCCGTTCAGGTGATTGCCGATCTGCCAGGCCCAGTTGCCGGCGAGCTTGCGGCCGTCATTGTCGAACTGGTCGAAGCGATCGAACTTGGTGTCATTGATCGACACATTGGCCGTGAGGCGCTGGCGGCTGATGGTCTTGTCCACGCGCAAACCGAAGGTCGTCTTGCGCCAAGTGTCCGACTCGCGGTCGCCGTTGTCCGGCTGGCGCGACAGATTGTCGTCGTGGTAAACGCCGTAACCGACATAAGGCGTGAACACGTCGCCGTCGCCTGCGTAAGCGGTCGACACGCCGGCCATGACCAGCAGGCAGGCGGCAGCGATGCGACGATAGGCGAATGGATTTGGGCGGGTCGTCATCGAAGCATCGCCCGTCGGGGCACATCCATGCGAATGAAAAGGATGCAGACGTGATGAACACGAACTATTTTCGACATGCTGCCAACCGGATTGTCGTACCAAGATGATTTCCCCCTATGCAACCGACGCCTGCCGCGTTCTCTTGCATATAGAGAAACCTCATCAGGAATAGTTCAAGTTAGACAAGATTATTTATTTATAAATCGTAAGAAATTGCCGCACGGCAGCGCGGGATTTCGAGGGAATAGCACGCCGCATTGGCCGCGGCGCGCTGTTCGGCGCAGGTGGAAGATGGGGAGGTGGTCGAGAGACCTAGATGACGCGGGTCGCGCAATTATCGATGATGCGCTTCAAATGCTGCTTGTGCAGGCCGACCTTGTCGTCGATGAAGAGACCGATGCGAAAGCCGGCGGTGCCGGACAGAATGCAGTACACCGTGGTGCAGGAGAAATCGAAGCTTGCGATGCTGTCGCCCAGCACGGTCTGCACGGTAATCGCGCAAGGCTGGCCGATGTTCACGGGGTGGGCGCATACGATACCCAGACCCTGCACTGAAACGTCGATGGTGCGGATCGGGATCACCGAACCGTCAGCCTTGATCACGCCGCGACGCTGGAATATATGGCGCGGGTGCTTGCGATCGGAGAATTGTGCGAACATCGCTTCCTGAACCATGCTGCCCTCCCTGATTGGTTCAGCGAGTATTAGACAGTTTTCAGACTTTGTAAATTGCCTTTTTGCAACATCTTGCAAAGATCGCCTTCCCGATACTTATCCCCGGAATATGTGGACAGTCTTGTGGATAAGCGCTGAGCTGATTGCCTACGTCCTTGAAATCAAAGGCATTTGCAATGCTGCAAAATATTCGAACGGGCGCGGCATTCTTCCGACACGCAGACGGCTTGTTTTCCGATAGCCCGGCCCACGCGCCGTGGTTAGCATCACATCTTTCACCGATCAAGGAGACTGTCATGGACAACCCGAATGCCTCTTCCTCAAGCGAAAAATCGCAGAAGCCCCAGTCCGGCAAGGAAAACAAGCCCTTGGCCAAGGGCCAGAAAGCCGATCTGAGCGAAGATGAAAAAAGCGTCGATTCGCAATCCGAATTCAGCAGGATAGAAAAACTGCGGAACGAAGAGGAATAAGGATGCGCTCGTAGAAAACGGCGCAGCGAAGACAGCGTAAAAAACAAAAGGCCTGAAAGCTTTCGCTTTCAGGCCTTTTTCATTTTGGTCGGAGTACTAGGATTCGAACCTAGGACCCTCTGGTCCCAAACCAGATGCGCTACCGGGCTGCGCTACACTCCGAAGAAGAAAGATTATAGGGGATATCCAGAAATCGGTCAACGACCAAGTAAGCAATAAATCGATTTACTGCTTGCCGTCCTTCAAGCGGTTCGCAATGCGCTGCGCCATGTCGCGCGCCGTCTCGGCATTCCTCGCCTCCACCATTACGCGTATCAGCGGTTCGGTGCCGGACGCGCGTATCAGGACGCGGCCCTGATCGCCCAATTCCCGTTCGACCGCCGCCTTTTCGGCCAGCAGGCCCTGATCCGTTTTCCAGTCGAAGCCCGGCGCCACACGAACATTGATCAATGTCTGCGGAAACAGGCTGACGTCTGCCGTCAATTGCGCCAACGACTTGCCGCTGCGCTTGAGCGCGGAAAGAATCTGCAGCGCCGACACAATGCCATCGCCGGTCGTATGCTTGTCCAGACACAGCAGATGGCCGGAGCCTTCGCCGCCGAGCAGCCAGCCGCGTTCCTGCAATTGTTCCAGCACATAGCGGTCGCCGACATTGGCGCGTTCAAAGGCGATGTGCATTTTCCTGAACGCCACTTCCAGCGCCATGTTGGTCATCAGGGTGCCAACCACGCCATCCACCGGGCGCATTTCGGCACGGTCCCTGACCATCACATATAACAACTCGTCGCCGTTATAAATGCGGCCGCCTGCATCGACAATAATCAGTCGATCGGCATCGCCGTCCAGCGCAATGCCGAGATCGGCTTGATGCGTGCGCACCGCTTCCACCAGCGCCGCCGGCGCAGTGGCGCCGACGCCTTCATTGATGTTCAGGCCGTTCGGTCGGTTGCCGATCGCGATGACTTCCGCGCCGAGCTCATGGAAGACATCCGGCGCGATGTGATACGCCGCGCCGTGCGCACAGTCGACCACCAGCCGCATGCCGCGCAGATCGAGTTCGTTCGGAAAGGTGCTCTTGCAGAATTCGATGTAGCGGCCGCGCGCGTCGTCCAGCCGCGTTGCACGGCCCAGTTTTTCCGACGGCACGCATCCCATAGTCGACTCGAGCGCCGCTTCAATCTGCAGCTCCACCGCGTCGGGCAGCTTGTTGCCGGAGGCGGAAAAAAACTTGATGCCATTGTCGGCATAGGGATTGTGCGAAGCTGAAATCACGACGCCGACCGACAGCCGCAGCGCGCGCGTGAGATAGGCGATCGCGGGTGTCGGCATCGGACCGGCCAGCATCACATCCACGCCCGCCGCGGAGAACCCGGCTTCCAGCGCCGCTTCCAGCATGTAGCCCGAAATGCGCGTGTCCTTGCCGATCAACACAACCGGTTTGCTGTTCGAGGTTTCGGCTTTGGCCAGCACGGTGCCGGCGGCATACCCGAGCCGCATCACAAAGTCAGGGGTGATCGGCGCAATGCCGACCGTACCGCGCACACCGTCGGTGCCAAAATATTTTCTTGTCATTCTTATTGTCCCGGGTGAATAGGATTCAGGCCAGCGCCTGCCAGACGGTCAGCGCATCGACTGTCTCGGCCACATCGTGCACGCGCACGATCTTTGCGCCATGCATCACGGCGGCCAGTGCGCCGGCTACGCTGCCGGCCATGCGCCGTTCGACCGGCTTGCCGGTCAGCGTGCCGATCATCGATTTTCTCGACACGCCCGCCAGCAGCGGCACGCCCAGCGCCGCCTGCATGAGGCCGATATTCTTGAGCAAGGCGATGTTATGCGCAAGCGTTTTTCCAAAGCCGAAACCGGGATCGATGCACAAGCGCTCCTGCGCAATGCCGGCATCGCGCAGCGACGTCGTGCGTTCCTGCAAAAACGCGCTCACTTCGCGCACCACATCCTGGTACACCGGTTCGCGCTGCATGTTTTGCGGATCGTTTTGCATGTGCATCACGCACAAGGCGCAATCGGCATCACGCACCGCGTCGAGCGCGCCCGGCATCCGGAAGGCATGGATGTCGTTGACCATGTGAGCGCCGGCCGCGATCGCTTCGCGCATCACTTCCGGCTTGTAAGTATCGATCGAGATCGCCTTGCCGCAATCGCGCAAGGCGAAAATCAGCGGCATCACGCGGTCGAGCTCCTGCTGCAGCGGCAGCGGCTCCGATCCGGGTCGGGTCGATTCACCGCCGATATCGATGATATCGACGCCGGCCGCGATCATTTCTTCCGCATGTGACAAGGCCGTATCCAGCGATTGGTATCTGCCGCCGTCGGAAAAGGAATCCGGCGTGGTGTTCAGAATGCCCATGACCAGCGGCCTGGCCTGCGGCGACAAGTCGAACCGGTAAGGTCCGCATTGCAGATGCGCGTACATAAGAAGAACGAGAGAGGAATAAACAAAAAGGGTGAGGATTGCTCCTCACCCTTGCGAAACAGCAGCGCTCAAATCATCAGGCCGGCGCCGTCGCGTTCGGCGTCACATCGCCAGGGCTGTCGGGCTGCGAACGCTTGACCGGAATGCCTGCCTTCGGCGGACGCGGCTCGCGGCCTTCCATGATGTCGTTGATCTGATCGGAATCGATGGTTTCCCAATCGAGCAGCGACTTGGCCATGACCTCGACCTTGTCGCGGTTATCTTCCAGCAGCTTGCGCGACAGCGCGTATTGCGTATCCAGGATGTTGCGGATTTCCAGATCGACCTTTTGTTGCGTCGCTTCCGACACCGTCTTCGACGCCATGCGGCCGAAGTAGGCATCCTGCTCCGCATCCTCGTAGACCATCGTGCCCAGCGTTTCGGACATGCCGTAACGCGTCACCATCGCACGTGCCAGCTTGGTCGCACGCTCGAAATCGTTCGAGGCGCCGGTCGACATCTGGTGCATGAAGATTTCTTCCGCGATGCGGCCGCCGAACAGGATGGAAATTTCTTCCAGCATCTTGTCCTTGTACATATTGACGCGGTCGTGCTCCGGCAATTGCCAGGTCAGGCCGAGCGCAAAACCGCGCGGCATGATCGTGACCTTGTGCACCGGATCGGCTTTCGGCAGCAGCTTGGCGACCACCGCATGGCCCGACTCGTGGTAAGCGGTATTACGGCGTTCTTCCTCGCGCATGACGGCCGACTTGCGTTCCGGGCCCATCACGATCTTGTCTTTGGCGTCTTCGAAATCCTGCATCTCGACCACGCGCTTGTTGCGACGTGCCGCGAACAAGGCAGCTTCGTTGACCAGGTTGGCCAGATCGGCGCCGGAGAAACCCGGCGTGCCGCGCGCCAGGATATCGGCCTGGACGTCGGAACTGATCGGCACCTTGCGCATGTGCACGTTCAAAATCTGCTCGCGGCCGCGGATGTCCGGCAAGCCGACGATCACCTGGCGGTCGAAACGGCCCGGGCGCAGCAAGGCTTTATCCAGCACGTCGGCGCGGTTGGTCGCGGCAATCACGATAACGCCGGAATTCGGTTCGAAACCGTCCATCTCGACCAGCATCTGGTTCAGCGTCTGTTCACGTTCGTCGTTGCCGCCGCCCATGCCGGCGCCGCGATGACGGCCGACCGCATCGATCTCGTCGATGAAGATGATGCAAGGCGAATGTTTTTTCGCGTTCTCGAACATGTCGCGCACACGCGATGCGCCGACGCCAACGAACATTTCAACGAAGTCGGAACCGGAAATGGTGAAGAACGGCACCTTCGCTTCGCCGGCAATCGCGCGCGCCAGCAGCGTCTTACCGGTGCCCGGAGGACCGACCATCAGCACGCCGCGCGGAATGCGGCCGCCGAGTTTCTGGAAGCGCGTCGGATCGCGCAGGAATTCCACCAGCTCGCCGACTTCTTCCTTCGCTTCGTCGCAACCGGCAACGTCGGCAAAGGTCACGGCATTCTGTGTTTCATCCAGCATGCGCGCCTTGGACTTGCCGAAGGAAAACGCGCCGCCCTTGCCGCCGCCCTGCATCTGGCGCATAAAGAACACCCACACGCCGATCAGCAACAACATCGGGAACCAGGAAATGAAAACCTGCGACAGGAAGGATTGCTCTTCCGGCTGCTTGACGTCGAACTTGACGTCGTTGTTGATCAGGTCGCCGATCAGGCCGCGGTCCAGGTAGGTGATCGCGGTCTTGATCTTTTTGCCGTCGACCGTGGTCGCGACGATCGAGCGATCCTCGATGGTGGCTTCGCGAATCTGCTTGCCGCGGATATCGTCGATGAAGTCGGAATAGGCAACCGGCGTAGCCGAGGCAGATGCGGTGCGGCCGTCGAATTGTTTGAAGACGGTGAAGAGCACCATCCCGATGACCACCCAAATGGCGACCTTGGAAAACATGTTATTCAACTAAAACTCCTTGGCGGCGACCGTGCCTTTTGACCGAATTGAATTGATTCTACTTGTTATTTCCGAGACTTGCAGTAGCCGATATCGGGATAAAGCCCTCATAAACAAGGGCTTGTGCGACCGAAATCGCGCTTAAAGCGGATTTTTCAAGGTTTTCCCGAGCAAAAATACTTCCGAGGATTTATCCCGGCTCGCTTTCGGCTTTTTCTGCACCACGGTTTTGAATTCCTCGCGGAATTTTTCCACCAGTTGCTGATAGCCGGAACCGTTGAAACACTTTACCAGCAAGGCGCCGGACGGCTTCATGTGATGTTGTGCAAAATCAATTGCCAGCTCGATGATGTCCTGCACCCGCGCCGCATCGGCCACCGCAATGCCGGACAGGTTGGGCGCCATGTCCGACAGCACCAGATCGACCTTGCGTCCCTGCAGCACCTCCTCCAGCCGCGCCAGCA
>Ga0310811_10009046_pt1 | contig 12840 bp, 8 predicted proteins | sample YCmetagenome_FD_207642 | JGI IMG/M metagenome (GOLD analysis project Ga0310811, IMG submission 207642) | Soil microbial communities from experimental microcosm in Duke University, North Carolina, United States - YC | ecosystem: Engineered > Artificial ecosystem > Soil microcosm > Unclassified ...
GATACACGCCGAATGAAATGGCGGAGACGTTGCGGTTGCCACCGAGCCTCGCCGCGGATTGGGGCGTGCAGGGCTACTATGGCGTGCTTAGCCAGAACGTAAAAGCCGTCTACCAGAAATACATGGGTTGGTTCGATGGCAATCCGGCCGATCTCAATCCGTTGCCGACTACCGAGTCAGCGCAGAAGTCGGTGGAATATATGGGCGGCGCGGATGCAGTGATCGCGCGCGCGCGCCGAGACTTTAGCCAGGGGCAGTATCGTTGGGTTGCGTCTGTGATGAAGCAGGTAGTCTATGCCGATCCGACGAACAAAGCAGCACGTGAACTGGGTGCTGATGCGCTGGAGCAGCTCGGCTATCAAGCGGAATCGGGCCTGTGGCGTAGCGCATATCTCGTCGGGGCAATGGAGCTTCGTGACGGCGTGCCGAAACTCTCCGGCGGTTTCAAGACCATGACGCCGGAAACGCTTAAAGCGGTGCCGACGGCAATGTACTTCGACCTGATGGGCGTACGTCTGAATCCGGCGAAAGCCGACGGCAAGCATATCGTTCTCAACTGGGACTTTACTGATGAGCGCCAGCGGTATGCGATCAATCTCGAGAATTCTGCTCTGACGTACGTTGTAGGCAAAGAGGATCCGAAAGCCGACGCGTCGCTGGTATTGACGCGAGCTACGCTGGACTCGATTACGTTGGGAAATAAGACTTTCGCGCAGGCCATCGAATCGGGTGACATCCAGGTAACCGGCGATAGGAGCAAGATTTTCGATCTGCTTGGCATGCTTGACAAATTCAATCCTTCTTTCCCCATGGTTGAACCCATGGCCAAAAATGAAGTGAACTGAAGCCACGCCGGGGTGGCGAAGGCCACCCCACCGAATGTCTACAAGATAAAAAGCACATTTTCCCTACGCATGGAGATTCGCTCGGCGAACAGCTGCGAATTTCCGCGTGTTGCGGTCCGTCAAATATTGAAAGTCGACATAAAAATAAGACGAATAACGGTAATTTTATTTTAATTAGAAAAACTACATGCGATTCATGTCGAGCACGACTCGGAATCGCGCGCTTTTCTTACGTGGAGATCGAAGATGAAAAAGCTGGTTATCGCTTCGGCGGCGATCTGTTGCATCGCGGGCAATGCGAATGCTCAAAGCAACGTTACGCTTTATGGCATTATCGATGCAGCGTTTTTATATTCAAACAACGTAGGCGGAGGAAAGCTCTATTCGATGAGCAGCGGCAATATTCAGGGCAGCCGTTGGGGCCTTCGCGGGTCCGAGGATCTTGGCGACGGACTGAAAGCCATCTTTGATCTCGAAAATGGCTTTATGGTAACGAACGGGCGTCTGGCCCAGGGCGGCGACCTGTTTGGGCGCCAGGCATACGTCGGTCTGCAAACACCGGGTGGAACCGTTACGTTGGGGCGCCAATGGGACTCGGTCGTCGACTTCACCGGACTGTTCGAAGTGGGTAACCAGTGGGGCACATTCTATGGCGCTCATCCGGGAGATCTCGATAACCTGAACGGCACCAACCGGGTCAACAATGCGGTCAAGTTCACGAGCGCAAAATATGGCGGGTTCACGTTTGGTGGCGTGTACAGTCCGGGCGGCGTAGCCGGTCAGTTCAATCGCAATCAGATCTGGTCCCTTGGTGCTGGTTACACGGGCGGTTCGTTGTCACTGGGAGCCGCGTATTTGAACGTGAGCGATCCAAACTACTCGTTCTTTGGAAACAATGCGGCGTCGAGTGCCAACGCATCGAACTTCGGGGCGAGTTCGGTGATCTCCGGCTACGCGTCGGCGAAGCGTCAGCAGGTGATTTCGGCTGGGGGCGCTTACACGTTCGGATCGGCGACAGTCGGAGCGGTATACAGCAATACACAGTTTAAGGACGTCGGTGCGCAGCCCGGTCTTGCCACCTTTGGTAATAGCGGGACGGCCCGATTCAACAATGTGGAAGTCAATTTTAATTACTTCTTGACGCCCGCGCTCATGGTAGGCGCCGCCTACGACTACACGAAGGGCTCTTCGATAAACAAGGCAACCTACCACCAGGCGGAACTGGGGGTCGACTACTTCCTGTCGAAGCGAACCGATATTTACGCGGTCGGTATCTATCAGCATGCGTCGGGTACGAATTCCTTGAACCAGCCCGCGGTTGCCAATATCACCGGCCTGTCGGCTTCATCGACGGCTAACCAGGTTGCAACGCTGGCCGGTATTCGTCATAAGTTCTAGTTTTCGTGCGCCAGCCGGCTGAATTCGGAGATGTAACCCGAAAAGGAGCCGGCCGGCGGTCTAATCGAGGTTGCAATGAAGGATATCGTCGATCGCATCTGGAGTGGCGCCACTTCCATGGAGACGTGGAATCGAGCCGTTTCCGGTGGGCACTGTACGGAAATAGCTTCCGACGTCGCGGTAGTTTCAACCAGCTATTTTTTTGGCAACGTCACCGCTATTCGAACAGCTTTGGGGCTTGTGCTCGTCGATACCGGAAGCCGGGACACGGCGGGCCAAACGTTTGAGGCACTTCGACGTTGGAGCGAAGCGCCTGTCCACACGATAATTTACACGCACGGCCACATCGATCACACGTGGGGAGCGAGGCTGTTCGACGCGGAGGCCGATGAAAAAGGCTGGGCAAGGCCGCGCATCATCAGTCATCGGAATGTCCTGAATCGTTTCGAGCGATACGACCAGAGTCGCAGCCTCAATACGCTGGTGATGGGGCAGCAATTCAATGATCCCCACTATGACTTTCCAAAGAATCATCGGCGCCCCGACGAGATTTACGACGACAAGTGCACATTGTCTATTGGCGGCGTCGAATTCGTGCTGGAACATGGGCAAGGCGAGACCGATGACGCGACGTACGTATGGCTCCCGCAAAGATCTTTGTTGATCAGTGGTGATTTTGTCATCTGGGCGTTTCCAAACGCCGGAAATCCCCGAAAGGTGCAGCGTTACGCGCCTCACTGGGCCACTACGCTGAGAAAGATGAGCGCGCTACGGCCTTCGGTACTGATACCGGGCCATGGGCCGGCGATCGTCGATGCCGCTAAGGTATCGAAGATGCTGGAGGACGGCGCCGCTGTACTTGAGTTCCTGGTGAAGGAGACGCTCGTGCGAATGAACAACGGTGCGCGGCTCAACGAAATCCTCCATAGCGTTCGCGCCCCGGCCGACCTCGTTGCCAAGCCGTATCTGCTTCCTCGCTACGACGATCCAGAGTTTGTGGTGCGGGGCATCTGGCATTTGTATGGGGGGTGGTACGACGGTAATCCGGCGCACCTGAAGCCTGCCGCCGATCGCGATCTGGCTGGAGAGATCGCGACGTTGGCAGGCGGAGCAGAGGCCCTTGCTGCGAGAGCGGAGGCTGCCGCGCAGTCGGGCGACCTCCGGCTGGCCGCTCATTTAGTCGAGTTTGCTCATATGGCGGATCAGGCGAATGCCGGGATACATGCGCATCGTGCTGCAATATATCGTCGGATCGCTCAAGCCGAAACGTCATTAATCGGCAAAGCGCTATTTGCGATCGCTGAACGCGAGTCAGAAAAGCATATCAAGGGCGCAGATTGACGTTCTGACTGTCACCTGGTGCGCGTGTACATCTACGCGGATGCCAGCCTCATTCGACGCCTCCTCATTCGGCCCTTCGGGAACTGGAAAAAGTCGCTGTGCTCACGATCAAATCTCGACTTGCGATGGCATTCGGGTCCATCGCTTTGTTCAATCTCGCCTCCGTCGGATTGGCCACACAGATTCCGCAAATAGCTGTGAGCGCTTTTTCACTGTTGTCGATATCGGCTGCGGGATGGGGTTTTGTCTACATCAATCGCATCGTCTGCGGCGGACTTAGACGTCAACAGAAGAAGTTCGACGAGATCGCCACGACCCTGGATCTTTCGCGCCGCTCGGCTAGCCCTCGTCGGGATGAATTCGGCGCGAGCGCCGCGGCTTTCGATCGACTCATGCGACGCATTGAAGAGACGGTCGTCACGGTCCATCAATCCACAGAGAACCTGTCGGTCGCGATCGCCGAGATTGCTTCAGGGAACGTCGATTTGTCGACGCGTACCGATGGACAAGCCGCATCCCTTGAAGAAAGCGCGGTCAACCTTTCAGAGCTCTCCACATCGGTCAAGCAAAACTCCGATCACATGAGAGAAGCTCTTGTTCTGGCCCGGGACGCCTCGGCGCAAGTGGAAACCGGGGCCGCCGTGGCAGGCAGAATGGTCGAAACCATTGAACGGATCAATCAGAATTCGATCAAGGTTTCCGAGGTGACGGCGATCATCGAAGGAATCGCCTTCCAAACCAACTTGCTCGCATTGAACGCAGCGGTCGAAGCCGCGAGGGCCGGTTCGCTAGGACAGAGCTTCGCGGTAGTCGCCAGCGAGGTGAGGAATCTCGCTCAACGCTCGACGGTGGCGTCTCGTGAAATAAAGGAGCTTATTCTCAATTCAGCCGCGACCGCGCAGCAGGGGCTGACGCAGGCACTGAACGTCGGCCACGCAACGGCCCAGCTTCAACGGACGATCGAGGCGGTATCTCGCTCCTTTGCCCTGGTCGAGGCCGCGTCTGGAGAGCAACGCACCCGAATAGAACAGATCAATCTCGCCGTTGACTCCATGAATTCAGTTACGCAGCAAAATGCCACGCTAGTCGAGCAACTGGCGAACGCGGCAAAGGCACTTGAGGATCAGACGCTAGAACTGAAAAAGGAAGTTGCCGCTTTCAATGTTTAAGCGTTTATCGCAGCGGCTGCGCGAGGACCATGGTAACCGCGTTGGCGAGTCGGGCGCCGCCCGGCTGATAGCAACCGGGTCAGCTCATATCGATCGTTGTGTGGAACTGCTGGTCGCGCACCGTGTGACCGCAACAGTCCCATCTCTTTAGAAACATCCCGAACCTTCAACAATCTGTCGTGCAACGGGCTTAGCCAGCTTGAACTCCACAATATGGCAGGCTAAGTTCGTCTCGCAGATTACCGGGAGTGCGGCCGCTGCGGGCAGAGGCAGAGCGGAAATTAGCGCGGGCGATCCAGGAAGCGTGATGTCGAATCAGGATGAGCATAGAAGGGCGATGAATCAACGATCAGGTGAGCAAGCGGCTCTCGCGCGAATCCGGCTAGTGGCCTTGGGGCTCTCGGCGGCACTCTGTGCCCTTTACCTGACCGGAGCCACACCGGTGGACGGGCGGTGGTGCCTGTCGTTAGCGGGAGCGTGGCTCAATATCTTCACGATTGCACTCGGAGTCGGCCCTGTAATCCCTACCAGGTCTGCGCCGGCCAGTTCGCTACCGTGGCCGGCCGGCGCGCAGATATGGACTTCCGGTTGGTGGAGATCGGCTGCGGCAAGGACGGCTGCCTGCGTCAGTTCGGTGCGCTGGCAACCGTGGCTCGCACTAGTTTGCGCCTGTCTGTCGATCCTGCTTGCGGTGCGTGGCTGGCGGCCGTTTATCGCGGCTACATTCATCGGCACACTGCGGCCGCCTGCTGCGATGCTTGTCTTCGAGTCGCTCGCGCTGTCGTGCGCGTTTTTTACGTTGATCGCCGAGCGTTTTGCCGCGCAGCAGGCGTGGCGCTCCAGCACCTACGCGTCGCTCACACCTGTTGTTCGGGTCGCGTTGCTGGTCACGCTCGCCGCTGCGGGCTCGGTTGCCTGGACCGCGTACACCGGCGTCACGCCGGACTGGACACTGAGGGCGACGACAGCATTCAATGCAGCGATCGCTGTCGAGCTTGCAAGCCGCGCCGCGATGTCGTGGTTCTCGCCGCGCGTCGGTCGCAGCACAGAGGTGTCGGATAGCTTGCTCGCGGGCGCATTACGTCCCCACTCTTCGCCGTGGACATGGTTTGGCACCGAACTGCGCGATCGTTACGGGATCGATTTGCGTCAGAACTGGGTGCTGCAAAGCTTCGTGCGTTTACTGCCGGCAACGATCGCGACAATCTGCGCGTCTGCATGGTTGCTAACCGGTGTCGTGATCCTCAATCCCGAGCAGCGTGCGGTCTACGAGCGTTTCGGTGCGCCGGTGGCGGTGTGGCAGCCCGGCTTGCACATTGGGTTACCGTGGCCTTTCGGCAAAGCGCGCGTGATCGACAACGGCGCGGTGCACCGTCTCGTGATTGCAGGCGGTCCGGATGAACTCGGCGATGCGGAGCCGCTGGTGCCTGCGGACGGTCCCACTCCCGAACAGCTGAACCGCTTGTGGGACGTTGTGCACGAAGGCGAGACCACACAGGTGATTGCCGGCGCCAGCGGAGCGCAGCAGAATTTTCAGATCGTCAATGCCGATGTGCGGGTCGACTACAGAATCGGTTACTCGGATTTAGCCGCGCGCTCGGCACTCTATCGGAACGTGGACGTGGCGATGACGGTGCGCTCGGTGGCAAATCGGGCAGTAGTGCGATACCTTGCCTCGCACACGTTGGGCTCGTTGCTGGAAACGCGCCAGACAGTCATGGCCGACAGCGTGCGGCACGTTGTGCAGCAGGAACTCGATCGCATGTCGAGCGGAATCGATGTCGTCGCGGTCGTCATCGAAAGCGTGCACCCGCCGGCGGGTGCCGCCGCGGCTTACCACAGGGTTCAGGCTGCGCAGATTCTCGCGCAGGCAAGCGTTGCTCAGGCGCACGGGATAGCCGCTGGCGAGATCGGCGAAGCACAGCAGACGGCGCACACTGTCATCGCAAAAGCCGATTCGCAGGCAGCGGAAACGACGTCCGCGGCTCGCGTGCAGCAAACCGATTTTGGTGCCGAAATGTCCTCCTATCAGGTGGGCGGTAAAGCGTTTGCGTTCGAGTACTACATGCACAATCTGGAGAAAGGACTGCGCAATGCACGGATCACGGTGATCGACGACCGGCTTATCGACGGCAATCGCGCAACCCTCGACTTGCGGCCCTACGTGCCGCCCGGGGACGTGGCCGCCGTCCGGCACGGCTACTGAGACGCGCTCGAATATCACGGCGCCGGCTTCGCGCGTCAGTCTTCTATCTCGCCACTTCAGGGTTTCAACGTGAGTTCTCGTCATTCTGCCGCACACGGTCACGGTCATGGGCACGCGCATCACCACCATCATCACCACCACCACCACGGGCACGACCATGGCGATGCCGCGCTGACCGCGCGCAATCACATGCCGCGAATCCTGCTGGCAAGTTCGTGCGTGATCGCGGCACTGGCGATCGCGTGTTTCATCCAGGTACATGCCGGGGCCGCGACCGTCGTGACGCGTTTCGGGCGGCCGGTCAGGGTTCTGCTGGAGCCGGGCCTCGCATGGCGCCTGCCCGCACCGATCGAGGCGGCGGAAGAGGTCGATTTACGGTTGCACACGACATCGAGCGGCCTTCAGGATGTCGGTACGCGTGACGGATTGCGCATCATCGTGCAGGCGTATGTGGCCTGGCGCGTGCCGGCGGAGGCGGGCGATGTCAGCCGTTTCGTGCGCGCGTTGAAGAACCAGCCGGACGAGGCGGCACGGCAAATTCGCTCGCTGCTCGGCTCGGCGATCCAGACCACGTCAGCGGATTTCGACCTGACGTCACTCGTCAATACCGATCCGCGTCAGGTACATATCGCCGCATTCGAAGAGGAATTGCGAAAACAGATCGATGCGCAGCTTCACGCCGCCTATGGGATCCATGTCGTCCAGGTCGGGCTCGAGCGTTTGACGTTGCCAGCCGTGACGCTGGCCGCGACCGTTGAGCGCATGAGAGCGGAACGCGAGACCGTTGCCGCTCAGCGTACCGCCGACGGCAAGCGCGAGGCGGCGCAAATCCGCTCGGATGCGGAACGCGATGCACGAATCATCGTTGCGGACGCGAACACGAAGGCGGCCGGGATCGAAGCGCAATCGCGCAAGGACGCAGCGGCGATCTACGGCAAGAGCTACGCCGGCAATCCGCAGCTTTACGTCATGCTGCGTTCGCTCGATACCCTCAGCTCGCTTGTGAACGGCAATACGAACCTTGTCTTGCGCACCGACGCGGCGCCTTTTCAGGCGCTGGTCAAGGGTCCGGCGGGCCTCGATATGAACGCCGCGCCGGCTCGGGCGGCAGCGAGCCCAGCCAGGCACGCCAAATGACCGACACCACCGCGCTACCAACACTGGGCCCGGGCGCGCAAGCCGTGCGCCTGACGTTCTGGTTCATCGTTGTCCTCGCATGCATCAGCGCCTGCGGGTGGGCCGTGTCGAATGTCCGCCGCATTCCGGCCGATAGCCGTGTCGTGGTGATGCGGTTCGGCGCGTTCGTACGCGAGCAGGACGCGGGGCTGCTGATTGCCTGGCCGCGTCCGTTCGAGACGGTGCTGATGGTGCCCGGCACTGCGCGCGTGCTCGAGCAGCCTATTCAGTCGCTCATGCGCGATGCGCGCGCGAGCGCCGCCGATCAGGCCAATGCGTCCACCGGAGGCGCCGATGGCGGTGCGTCGTTATCGGATGCCCTTGCCGGGTCCGGCTTCGTGCTGACAGGCGACGACAGCGTCGTGCAGTTGAATGCGACACTGTACTACCGCGTGGTCGAGCCGTACGCCTATGTCTTGCAGGCGGGACGGCTACAGTCGTTGCTCGATCGAATGTTGTCTGCCGCGGCCGTCGAAGTGGCCGCGACACGGGATCTCGACGCTATCCTGGTCGCTCGGCCCGAACTGCTTTCGGCCGAGCAATCGATGGCGGCAAAGCGCGAGCAACTGCGCGTGGATATCGCGCGTGTCATGCAAGAACACCTGAACGCGCTCGACGCGTCGCATGCGGGACTCGGCATCGAGGTCGCGCGTGTCGATATCCAGGCATCGTTTCCAGCCGCGGCAATTGATGCATTCAACTCCGTGCTGACATCGATGCAAAGCGCGGAAGAGGACATTGCCGATGCACGCACCTCGGCGGAAACGATTCGTCAAGGCGCCCAACAGAGCGCCGACCAGATTCTGCAAAGCGCGCAGGCAAACGCGGTCGAGCGCGTTTCGACGGCGCAGTCCGAGACCAGTACGATCCAGCAACTCGAGGCACCGCTGGACGCGAATAGCGATCCGAGCCTGCTGGCGCGCGTCTATCGTGACCGGATCCAGCGGATTCTCTCCAAAACCGCCCCCGTGCTGACGATCGATCCGCACGACGCGTCGAATCTGATTCTGCCAGGGATGGCCCGATGAATGCCAGCATTGAATCCACCGCCGCTATCGACGCCATGGCGACAGGCCCGGCGGTCGGCGCAGCCGAACCGGTTGCCGCGATCGCCTTGTCGGCCTCCGAGCGGCGCGCCGTCACACGGCAAATCGCGCTCGCCATGCTGGCGGGCGGCTTGCTTCTTCTGTCGCTGATCTGGCGTTACCTCGTCAGGGATGGCAACGCGTTAGCGGATCTGCTTGCGGGGCTGGCGTCGCTCGTGGTTGCCGGACCGGTCTTCGTCGGCGCCTGGGACAGTCTGAGGTTTCCGAGCCTGCACGGCGTTACCGACCGCCTGATCGCGCTCGCGGTGCTGGCTGCCTGGGCCGTCGGCGACATGAATACTGCCGCGTTGCTGCCGATCGTGATGATCTTCGGCCATGCACTCGAAGAGCGCAGCGTACTCGGATCGCAGCAGGCCATACGCGCACTCGGCCGGCTGACTGCCGGGCAGGTACGGCGCGTGACTGCCAGCGGTGCGGTGGAAGAAATATCGTATGAGTCGGTGCGGCCGGGCGATCTCGTCGAAGTGGCGCCGGGCCAGCGAATTCCTGCCGACGGCGTCGTCCGGTATGGCGTGTCGAACGTCGATAACGGGCCGATCACGGGCGAGTCCGTTCCACTCGATGTCGAGCGTGGCGCCTCCGTTTTCGGCGGGGCGATGAATCTGGACGGCTCGCTCCGGATTGAAGTGACGCATGCGGGTGAGCAATCCACGCTCGGCAAGATCATCGAGCTGTTACAGCATGCGGAAAGGGCAAAGCCGCCAATAACGCAAGTGCTCGAGCGCTACACCGGCGGCTATCTCGCGCTGGTGTTGCTGATAGCGGCGATTGTCTGGTTTACCTCGGCGAACGCGCAATCCATGCTCGCGGTTATCGTGGCGGCCTGTCCGTGCGCGTTGGTACTCGCGGCACCGGCGACCGCGATCGCGGGAATCGCGGTTGGCGCACGCCATGGCATCCTCTTCAGGAACGCCGTGTTTCTCGACAAGCTCGCTGAAATCGATTCGCTCGTCATCGACAAGACGGGCACGCTGACGCATGGTGAGCTACAGGTTTCGGACGTATTCCTGCAAGCTGGCGTTGGGATGGAGCACGTGGTTACATTGGCAGGACGTCTCGGGCTCGGCAGTGCACATCCGGTAAGTCGCGCGCTGGTGCGATACGCGCGGGCGAACAGGGATGATTCGAGCGAACTCACACCTTTCGAACAAACGCGCGAACTCCGCGGGCTCGGCGTTGCATCGGACCTACCGGATGGCATCGCGGTACTCGGCCGCGAGGAACTGCTAGCGGAGCATGTCGCGCACCTGCCGCCGCCTCCGAAGGCGATTGACGGGCCGTGCGTCGGCCTTGCGTTGAACGGCGCGTTGCTGGCCTGGTTCGGTTTCGCCGATCGGCTGCGTGCCGAAGCCAGTACTGCGATGGTGCAACTGCGGGATTTGGGCTTGCAACGCCAAACGCTGCTGACCGGTGATCGTGAGTCGGTCGGGCGCAAGATCGCTGCGCTGGTCGGGGTGGAGACGGTGGTTGCACAGGCGTTGCCCCACGACAAGCTGGCCTACGTGATACGAGAAATCGAAGCGGGCTATCGTCCTCTGGTGGTGGGCGACGGTTTGAACGACGTACTTGCGATCAAAGCGGGCGCGACCAGCATTGCAATGGGCGACCGCGGCGTCGATATTGCGGTCGCTTCGGCCGATATCGTCCTGCTCGGTGATGACCTGCTGCGTATTCCGACTTGCATCCGGCTCGGCCGGCTGTGCCGCCGCACCGTGACGGTCAATGCCGCAATTGGACTAGGCTGGACCGTGGCAATCATCTTTCTGGCCGCGCTGGGCGTACTCAATTCTGTCTGGGCCGCCATTCTTCACAACGTCGGTACGTTCATCGTCGTTGCGAATGCTGGACGACTGTTGCGTGTGGACGAGGATTCCGCCTGACAATCATTTTTCATTGACCGTCGTCTTTCAAAGTCCGAGCTATTTCTATGTGAAGACCTTGCCCGTTTTCCGCTTGCAATGAGCGTTTGCGCTTGCATCACGCGGAAAATGCTCTCTCGCGCCTCACCAACTCCTTTGGCGCGAAAGCCTGGACGTGGGCAGAACCTGTGCGTCGAGTCGGCAGTACGGAATGTCAGGTAGAAATCGAGGCGAAAATCGGCGACCGGTCACGCGTAGGATTGACTAGCCTGTATCGGATGCGAATCGTGGCGCGAGCGTGTGCGGGAAGGCGTACTGTAACGTAGGTTCTCGCACTTGCGCGTGTCACCGGAGAAGTTTTGGCGGTAGCGGGAACCGTTCTGGCATACCGGTCGGTCGTGTTCAGAAAAGCATGACCGTATGCCGACAGATCCCGATCCGAAAGCGCGCAACCTGACACAACCACGCACTAACAGCTATCGCAGCCCCATGCTCGCGCCGTTCAAACCACTACCAGTTTACCTCGGCAACGAATGCGCCAATGCTTCAATCGCATTTTCCGTCAGGCTATCGCGAGTATTTGGGTTACACGTGGAAAGACCTGAAGTCGAACAGGCGAATCTATCTGCTGAACGTGAAGGCCCCATAGCATCCCGGCATGCCGTATCTGTTTCACACGCCCCTCGGCATTTTGCTCGTGGGCACGCAAGCTATGCTCCATAGCCGAAGCAAACCATGGCTCGCAGAGCATTATCAAAGTGACGGGTGGCCACTTTTCCCGCCCTGCCGCAAAACTTCTAGCGCTTTGCGCCCTTGTAGCTGACATGCTTACGGCCCCGACATCTGCTGCACGATGCGGGTGTCCAAAACTATCCCGCGATTGCCGCAAAAGGGCAGCAGTTGTCAGATCTATGTCCTGAAAATTTGCCTCGGACCTTGCGAAGGTCGTGGCCCCGGTCAGGGTAAACATAGACTTTATTTGCAATCGTTTCCTATACAGCCTATTTTGACGTGAGTAAGCTTCGTCCAACCCTGAGGTTTTACCTTTACCTAACGAATAAGCAAACAGGTGAACATGATCTGAGAAATAGCGCTTCCGACACGTCGACTTTGCTAAGCGGAATTGAAGAGGGTGATTATTGTCGCTTGCCCTGCAGCCGACGTGTCGGCCGCAGCGATTGTGCTGGAACATCGGCTTAACGCGAATTTGTTGCGCCGCCGGCTGGGATAGGAAAGAGGGCATACCTCCGAGATGGCTCCCGGGCTCCCAACCGATGCTGGGTCAAGGCTATCGCTGGCGTTCGTCCGGCGTTGCTATTTGAGGCGAAGAGAGTGCATTCGAGCGCGATCCATATGCGGTCGCTGTTGCTGCGCGAGTGGCCACGGTGAATCGGGTCGAAGCGATGTGACTCGCGATTGATCCATCGCACAGGCGAGCCGACTTCGAACGCCGCTGCCGCGCAGAGTGAAGTTGTTTCGGCACCGCGCGTCCGCAGTACGGCTATCCCTTTACCAATCGCCGCGCCAACCGCTTAAAGCATTTCGTCCGGGACGGCTCGACATCTGGCTGGCAGTGCAGCGGTTCAATCTGAGGCTGTTTCTTTGGCCGCACGTAAACTGCAACCACTGCAACACCCATCATGAACCGGTCTGCACGGTCTGCACGGTCTGATCGGGCTGAACGCCTCGCGCTGCAGTGCAATGGTCGACCTAAAAGAAATGTCTTAGCCCAATCATCGT
>Ga0310811_10009047_pt1 | contig 12838 bp, 11 predicted proteins | sample YCmetagenome_FD_207642 | JGI IMG/M metagenome (GOLD analysis project Ga0310811, IMG submission 207642) | Soil microbial communities from experimental microcosm in Duke University, North Carolina, United States - YC | ecosystem: Engineered > Artificial ecosystem > Soil microcosm > Unclassified ...
CGGAAGCAGCCGGATGTCTGCCCCGCCAACGATTCGGTGGTGGCGTCGCTCATTGCCCTCGATCCCAACGGGCCCGCCGCGAAGGACCTCATCGCCTATCTCGTCTCGAAGCACGTCGCCTTGACGTCAACGCTCACGGTGTTCGAAACGCTCACGCCGGGACGCCCGGCCGCACCTCCCGGTGTCCTCGATGCGATGCTCCCCGAGGCACGCGATCAGTACACGCGGACGCGGCTGCGCATCGCGACGTCGACCGACTCCACGTGGACGGGGCTGTTGCGCAAGGAGATGCGACTCGAGCGGATGTACGCGCAGGCCGGCGGGCTGCTGCTCACCGGCACGGACCCGACCGGCTACGGCGGCGTGGTGGCGGGATACGCGAACCAGCGCGCCCTGGAGCTCCTGGTGGAGGCGGGATTCACGCCGCTCGAGGCGATCCGGATCGGGACGCTGAACGGCGCGACGTATCTCGGCCGCACCGACCGCATCGGGTCGATCGCCGCCGGAAAGGACGCCGACCTCGTGGTCGTGAACGGCAATCCGGCGGCGCAGATCGCCGACGTCGAAAAGGTCGAGCTCGTCTTTCGCGCCGGGACGGGATACGACCCCGCGAAACTGATCGCCGCGGCAAAGGGGTCGGTGGGACTGCGTTAGCCCGTTACTGCTGGTCGTAGAGCGCGATGTCCTTGCCCAGCAGGTACTTGTCAAACCAGTTCAGGATGTGGTCGAGCCGCTCGACGCGGTGGTTCGGCTTCCCCGAACGGGACAGCTCGTGGGATTCCCCGGGGAACCGCACCATCACCGCCGTCTTGTGGAGGTACTTGAGCGCGCGGAACATCGCCTCGCCGCCTTGCGTCGCCGGCGCCCGCAGGTCCTCGTCTCCCAGCACGAACATGATCGGGGTCGTCACCGAGTCGACGTATTGGACCGGCGAGCGGCGCAGGAATTCCTGCGGATCGTGGAACGGCACCGACCGGAACCAGGTCGGCTGGAAGAGGGTGAAGTCCGCCGTGTACCAGAAGCCGAGCCAATCGGCGACATCGCGCTGCGAAACCGCCGCCGCGAAGCGATGGGTGTGGGTGACGGCCCAATCGGTCAATAACCCGCCCCCCGAGCCTCCGGTCACGCCGAGCCTCGTGGTGTCGATGTAGCCGCGGCGGATCACCGAGTCGACCGCCACCAGCAGATCCTTGTAGTCGTCTCCCGGATAGTTGTACTGGATGACGTTGCCGAAGTCCTGCCCGTACGTCGTGCTCCCCCGGGGATTCGGATAGAGCACCACGTACCCCTTCGCCGCCATCCACTGCATCTCGTGAAAGAAGATGTACCCGTACGCCGTGTGTGGGCCGCCGTGGATGTTGAGGATCAGGGGATAGCGTTTCGACGGGTCGAAGCCGGGCGGTTTCAGAATCCACGTCTCGACTTTGCGGCCGTCGAAGCTCGGATACCAGAAGTCCTCCGGGGCGGACAAGGTGAGCCCCGCAAAGAGCGAGTCGTTGGCGTGGGTCAGCTGGGTCAACTTCTTCGTCGTCGCGTCGAGCGCGTAGAGGTCGGTGAGGTGCGTGGGATCACTCACGGTGAGCGCCAGGGTGCGAGCGTCGGGCGTCGCCGACCAGGCGAGAATGGCGTGATCGCCCGTGGTGAGCGCCGTGCGGGCGCCGCTCGCGGCGTCGAACCGGATGAGGTTCGAGCGGCCGTGCTCCGTCGTTGCCGCGATCACGAACTTGCCATCCGGGGACCACACGATGGGCCCGCCTCCGCCTCCCCGCGGCGGCGCCTCGTCACCCAGGACGCCGGAGCCGATATCGAAATCGTAGTCGGCCGTCAGGTTCGTGAGCCGGCCGCCGCGCCAGATGTACAGGTCTTGCTCCTGGTATGAGCGGGGTTCTTGCGGGTTCACGAATCCCTGGAATGCGACGGCGCGCGCGTCGGGGGACAGGACGGGCGCGTTCACCGGCCCGTCGATGTTCACGACGGTATCGATCGGCCCGCCCCCGCCCCCCGTCGCGGCAACCGAGAAGAGGTCCTGGTCGGGGCGCCCGTAATAGTCTTCCACCACACGCTGCGAGACGAAGTAGATGCGGCGTCCATCGGGGCTCCATTGGCGGATCGCTTCGTCGAACGCGCCCGAAGTAACCTGGTGGGCAGCCTGGGGCCTGTCACTCGCGATGGCCGGTACCGTCCACAGGTGGCCGTGCTCCGCGGGGTCGGCGTACCCCTCGTCGTCGCTGCGGAATTCGGCTCGCGTGATCACGCGCACGTCGCTCTTCTTCGGCGGCTCTCCGCCCTTCGCCTTCTGAGCGATCGCTTCGGAAGTGGCGCCGTTCACGAACGCGATGGTGCGCCCATCGGGCGACCACACCGCCGGCGACGCGCCACTGGGGACGTCGGTCAGCTGCACCGCCTCGCCGCCGTCGAGGGTCAAGAGGAAGAGCTGGGACCCGTCGTCTCCGACGGGACGGAGAAAGGCCAGCGTTTTCGCGTCGGGGGACCAGCGGGGCGCGGCGTCGTGCGGGCCGGCGGTGAGGCGGCGCGGGGCGCTGTTGCCGTCGGTGGCCACGGCCCAGATCCGCGTCTCGTAGCCGTCATGCTTGGAGTTCACGGTCACGAGGACGTATGCCACCTGCCTGCCGTCCGGCGAAATCTGCGGCCCCGCCACCCAGTGGAACGCGTAGAGATCGGTGTCGGCGATCGCGCGCTGCGCGGCGAGTCGCGACGTGTGAGGGACGAGGACGGCGAGCAGAACGGCAGCGCGGACGCGCATGGAGCCTCCGGGGTTGGCGCAGAAAGTATGTCCTGCTCCCGGGCCGCGCGACCGAATCGGGGGCCCGCGCATCTGTTCGTCATCCCTTCCCGCGGAGCGCATGATGCGCCGATTCGTCGTTCTCGCGTGCCTGGTGTGTGCCGTACCGTTGTCGCTTCCGGCCCAGGCCGCCATCGCAGGCACCTGGTTCACCGAGTTCGACACCCAGGTCAGGATCATGAACGGGGTCGAGTCGTCCGCCGGCAAGGGGCATGCACGCATCGAGCTGCAGGTGACCGGCGACTCGATTCACGGCACCTGGCAGACCCTCGGCGCCACGGGCGCCCCGGACGGGCCCCCGCGCCTGTTGGCCGGAACACTCACGAGCGCCGGCGTGCATATCGAAGCGCTCAAGCCGAGCGAGATCGTCACGCGGGTGATGGAAAGCGAGACGCATACCCAGGCGATGATGAATTACACCGTCGCCCTGCACGGGGACTCGCTCGTCGGCACGGAGCAATGGGTGGCGGTCGACCATTCGTCCCAGGGTCCGGCCCGGCGGTTTACGGCGACACGGAAGCAATCGTAGTCCGTGCTCTCCGTGCGCTGAAGCGCCGGCTCGGCCACTACGCGCGTCCTTAAGGACGCCACACTTCGCCGAGCCGGGCCTTCAGGCCACGGGAAGAGACGACCAACGAACCATATCTTCTACTTCATGATCCCCAGCTGGATAACGCCGGTCGGCCTCGTCGAGCACTTCCTCGTCGGAATCGGCCTGACCGCGGTCCTGGCGTTCCTGGGAACGCCGCCCGCGGCGATTTTCGTGGCGGTCTTCTCGGTGGGATCGCGCACGAGCTGGGGGACGGAGACTTTCGCCGCTCGGAGCACGGGCCGTGGAGCGGGATCATCGACCTCGTGGCATTTCTCCCGGCGCCGATCGCGTGGTGGATCTACCGGTAGGTCGCTTTCAGCTGTCAGCCGTCCGCTATCAGCTCACCGCAGGGCTATCTCGAGCGTGGCGAGAATCTCTCCCCATCCCTTCTTGTGTGCGTCCACGTGCCGAGCCGGGAGCCGCTCGTGCGTCAGGACGACTTCGGTGCCGTCGCCCCGCGTGTGGAACTCGACGGTCACCACGCTCGGCAGCATATCGGTGTAGCTGGAGATCCACGTGAACGACAACCGGCTGGGCGGCTCGATCACGAGGTACGTGCCGGTGTGTTCGGTCGCTTCGCTCCCATGATGCATCACGATCCGGAACGACCCGCCGACCTTGGGGTCGAGCTCCGCCGTGGTCCGGCCCCCGCCGGGACACATCCAGGTTGGGAGGGTCTCCGGATCGAGCCAGGCGGCGAAGACTTCCTCGCGTGGCACGGGGATGGTGCGCCGCACCACGAGGGAACCGGGAACAGGATCAACGGTCATCAACCCCCCAGATGCGGCGCGTTGATTCCCCGGCTAAAGCCGGGGCTCGGCGCGGACGCGACACGTCTTGAAAGACGTCAATCACTATTCACGCGGCTCCTGCCCTTCAGGGCCCCCGCGAAGCGCCGAGCCGCGCTTTCAAGCGCGGTTATGGTGCCGCACCAGCAACGTCTCGAGCGCGGCCAGTCGCGTGTCCCAGAACGCGCGGTAGTGCTCGATCCAGCGGGCGGCGTCGAGCAGCGGGCGGGGCTCGAGCCGCAGCCAGTGCTCGCGGCCCCGGACGCGACGGGTCACGAGGCCGGCCCGTTCCAGCACCTTCACGTGTTTGGAGGCACCATTGAAGGTGATGGGGAAACGGCCGGCGAGGGTGCCGACGGTGACGTCGCCGCCGGCCAGGACGGCCAGCATCGCGCGCCGCGTGGGATCCGCGATCGCGCCATAGACCCGGTCGAGCGACCGATTGCGTCGGGTGGCGGTTGCCATATCATTCAACCGAATGGTAGAATATTAGCAGCCCGACCACTCCAGCGCCACCCCGCATTCACGGAGAAACCGTATGTCGCATCCCATCGTGTCCCCCGACCAGTGGCAAGCCGCCCGCGCGGCACTGCTCAAGAAGGAGAAGGAATTCACCAGGGCGCGCGACGCGCTGAGCCGAGAGCGCCGCGCGCTCCCCTGGGAGAAGGTCGGGAAATCCTATGTCTTCGAAGGCCCGAACGGCCCGGAATCGTTGAGCGATCTCTTCGCCGGGAAGAGCCAGCTCGTTGTCTACCACTTCATGTTCAATCCCGCGGACGAAGCCGGCTGCCCGCACTGCTCCTTCTGGGCGGATCACTACGACGGCATGATGGCGCACCTCGGCCAGCGCGACGTGTCGTTCGTCGTCATCTCCCGCGCGCCCCGCGCCAAGATCGCGGCGTTTCAGCAGCGCATGGGGTGGAAGTTCAAGTGGCTTTCTTCGGGCAACACTTCGTTCAACTACGACTATCGCGTTTCCTTCACACCGGCCGACAGCGGGCTGCCGGTCTACAACTTCGGGACCGTGGTTCCCGGCATGGGCGACCGCGAAGGCCTGAGCGTCTTCACGAAGGACTCGAGCGGCACGGTGTTCCGGACCTATTCCACGTACGCGCGCGGCATCGATATGATCAACGGGACGTACCAGATCCTCGATCTCGTGCCCAAAGGGCGCGACGAGGATCCCGAGGCCACGCAGAGCTGGGTGCGCCACCACGATCGCTACGACCGCTGAGCTGTCGTTCGCTGCCTGGCTCGGCGCCGCGCCGGGATATCTCGCCGCCTGGACCGTGATGATGGTGGCGATGATGCTGCCATCGCTCGCGCCGCTCCTGGTCCGCGATCGTCGCGGCGCAGTGCAAGGAACGCTCGTCGCCCTCGGCTACTTCACCGTGTGGGCCTCTGCCGGGGTAGCGGCGTACGCCTTGGGCACCGTCCTGGTGATCGCCGACCGGTGGTGGCCGGCGCCGCTCGTTGCCGCCTTGGCGCTGCTCATCGCGGTCATTACGCAGTGGACGCCGTGGAAGGCGCGGCGCCTCGTCTGCTGCCGTGAGCTCGTCCGGCAAGCGCGGGCGACATGGCGCGATGCGCTCCTGGAGGGCGTGCGGCTCGGCGTACAGTGCTGCCTCTGCTGCGCCGGGTTGATGACCTTTCTGATCGTGACCGGGATGATGCGCCGCGGCGCGGTCATGCTGGTCGCGGCACTCATCGCGCTCGAGCGGTTCGCCCCACGCCCGCGCCTCGTGGCTCGGGCGGCTGGCGTCCTGATCCTCGTGGTCGGAGCGGTCTTGATTGCGAACGCGCCGATCATGGTCTCCCCTTGACAGTCTAAAGGAGACGCCGCATGTCCGGCGCCGCGATCGGTTTGGTGACCGTGCTCGCCGGCGCCGGAGCGATTCGGGCGCTGCTCTTCGGCGTCGGACGCGGGACATCGTGACGTTCCTGGGAGTCACGCTGGCGGGTTGCTCCCCCCGACTACGGAGAACAGGTAGTCGACGGCTCCCGCCCCGTGCGACCCTAACCATCTTGTCGCATCGGGTGCTATTCCGTCGCACCCATCCGACCGCCCGAGCGTCCGCCCGCTTGCGCCAGTACCCGAAGTCGGCCCATCGTTGCGCATGCCCGCCACTGCCAGACGCACCCGGTTCCGCCAGTTCTTCGTCACCCACCTGGGGGAGGCCAAAGGCCCCCTGGCGATCGCCGCGTTGTGCACGATTGGCGTCATTCTCACCGAACTCGCCAAGCCGTGGCCGCTGAAACTCATCATCGATCACGGACTGCTCCACAAGGAGCTGCCCCACAGCTTGCGATTCCTGCAGCCGCTCATCACCGACAGTACGGTGCCGTTCATCGTGGCTGCGTGCGTGAGCATCGTGCTGATCTCACTCGTGTCGGGTGTGTGCGCCTATTTCCAGACTTTCATTACCTCCTCCGTCGGGTACACCACGGTGTATGCGCTGCGCCGGGAGCTGTTCGCCCACCTGCAGAGCCTGTCCCTGTCGTTTCACACCAAGGCGCGCTCGGGCGATCTCCTGACCAAGATCGCGGGCGATACCAATACGCTGAAGGATTGGTTCGCGGACTCGCTGTTGAAATTCACGTCGCAGGTGTTGACCGTCCTGGGCATGCTCGTGATCCTGTTCACCGTCGATTGGCGGATCGGCGTGATCTCCCTCGCGACGATGCCGTTCCTCGGCTACAGCCTGTTCCACGTGTACCGCAAGACCAAGATCTCGGTCAAGACGCAGAAGAAGCAGGAGGGCCAGGTCGCCGCTCGTATGGGCGAAGTGCTCTCGGCGGTGCCGCTGGTCCAGGCGTTCGCGCGCGAAACCCACGAGATGCGGAAATTCGACAAGGTGACGGCCGAAACGGTGATCGAGAGCATCCGCGTGGCCCGGATGGGAGCCGCCGCCGGTCGCTCATCGGAGCTCATCACCGCGGTCGGCACGGCCGCGGCCGTCCTGTTCGGCGCGCTCGAGGTGCTGCGCGGCACGCTGCTGCCGGGGGCGCTGGTACTGGTCGTGGCGTACCTGAACAGCCTGTACAAGCCGTTGAAGAACCTCGCCTCACTCTCGACCGACTTCTCGAAAGCCATGGCGAGCGCGGAGCGCGTTTCGGAGGTGCTCGACATCGAGCCCGAGATCATGGACCACGCCGGCGCCGTCGAGGCGGCGGAGCTGCGGGGCGCGATCGAGTTCGATCGCGTGTCGTTCGATTACGGCGACGGCCGCGAGGTGCTGCGCGACGTCTCGTTCACGGTGCCGGCGGGCCGCCGCCTGGCGCTGGTAGGCGCGTCGGGGGCGGGTAAGTCCACCATCGTCTCCCTGATCCTGCGGTTGTACGAGCCGCAGAGCGGTGTGATCCGGATCGACGGCCGAAACATCGGGGACTACAAGATCAAGTCGCTGCGGCGCAACATCGGGCTGGTACTGCAGCAGGCGATCCTGTTCGGCGCGACGATCCGCGAGAACATCGCCTACGGCCGCCCCGACGCGGCCGACGTCGAGATCGAATCGGCGGCGTGGGCCGCGAACGCCGACGAGTTCATTCAAGACCTGGAGGACGGGTACGACACCGTCATCGCCGAACGGGGCGCCACCTTGTCGGGGGGGCAGCGCCAGCGCATCGCGATCGCGCGAGCGCTGGTCCGCAACGCGCCGATCCTCATTCTCGACGAGCCGATGACGGGGCTCGACGTGGAGAGCGAGGGCAAGGTGCGGGAAGCGCTGGATCGCCTCATGTCCGGCAAGACGTGCATCAGCATCACGCACGACCTGGCGTCCATCGAGGACGCCGACCTCGTGCTATTGCTCGAGGAAGGCCGAGTCGCGGCGATGGGCACGCACCGCGAGCTCGTGGCGTCGAGCAATCGCTACCGGCAGTTGCACGAGCTGAAGGCTCCGTCCTGAGCTATCGCGCGAGCGTGTCTGCCTGCTGGACCAGCTGCACGAAATCGTGCAGCTCCGCCAAGCCAAGGTCCGAGACGACCCAGTAGGTGTAGTCCGCCGTGGTCCAGTGGAGCTCGTGATAGCCCTGGCGGTCGCGCGTCTTGGGCGCAACGCTCGGACTGCGCGTGGCGGGCCACAGGTACACGTTGATCAGGTGCTGTCGCCGGCCATACGCGAGCACCGCGACCGTCCGCTCATCCACGTAGTCGAGTCGTCCTCCGAGCAGGGGGTAGCCGCGCCCGGCGAAGTCGTGGACCGGAGGGGAGTAGTCGAGCCTGCCGTTGAACCAGGGCTTCACCGTGTGCTGGTCCGAAGAAAGCACATCCGTGAGGTGACCGGGCATCAGTGAGCGGATATGGCTTGCCAGCAGGTCATCGGCGAGGGCCGAGCCGGCCGCACGCTCGATGGCCAGGTTCCAGCTGCCGATCGCGACGATCGCCAGGGACGCGGCCATTGCCAGTGGACGCCACCAGCCGCCGAAGGTGAAGCGACGCTGCGTTTGGCCCGACGCCGCCGTGCGGAGGGACGCCCGCACGCGCTGACGCAGGGTGTCCGATGCCTCGAACGTCGGAACGTTCGCCTTGATCGCCGCGCGCAGCGCGAGCCGCTCTTCCCGGAATCGGGCGCATTCGGCGCACTGTGCGAGGTGCGCTTCCAGCTCGCGCGCATCGACCGCAGCCAGCTCGCCGTCCAGGTACAGGTCCAGTTGTGCTTCGCCGGGATGGATCACCTCAGCGCCCCTCCGCTTCACGCAGCGCCTCCTGGAGACGCGCGCGGGCCCGCGACAGCCGCGACATCACCGTGCCGACCGGCACGCCCGCCACCTCGCTGATCTCCTTGTACGACAATCCCTCGAGCTCGCGCAACACGATCACCTCCCGGAATTCCGGCGCCAACTGTTCGAGTGCACGATCGAGGGTGTGCTTCGCGTCCTGCTTCAGCAGCAGTCCCTCGGGACTGTCATCCACCACAGCCTCGCTGTGCTGCGTCTCGTCGAACTCCGTGGTGAGCGCGTCGCCACGCTGGCGCCCGCGCCACGTGTGGGCGGTGTTGCGCACGATGGTGAGCAGCCAGGCGCGCGCGCTTGCTGCTTCCCCGCGGAACCCGTCGAAATACTTGAGCGCCCGCAGACAGGCGTCCTGCACGACGTCTTCGGCATCGTGCGCATTCCTCGTCAGATAGCGGGCCAGCGTGTAGGCGGCGTCCAAGTGCGGCAACACGACGGCTTCGAATCGCGCCAGCGCGCTTGAGTCCACCGGCCCTCACAATGTCTGGTCGGCCTTCAGAGGAGACTCAGGCACCGGCGGGATTATTCCCGGCGGAATAACCCCGCCGCGCCTGGAGTCTCCAGCACTGACCACACTGCCGTCGCACTCTCTCTGGAGGAAGATCACGTATGCACCCCTTGCACGCCATTGCGTCCCACAGCGCCGGCCGGCTCTTGCTTGCCGCCCTGGCGCTCGCCGGGACTCCGGCACACCGCGCGCCGAGCGACCCTGCCGCGGTCAGCGCCAAGTTGTCCGAATGGAAAGTCGAGCTCTCGCAAGCCACCGTCCTGGCGGGCGCCGTGACGTTCAGCGTCACGAACGCCGGCACCATCCCCCATGCCTTCGAGGTCGAGGGAGAGGGTGTCGAACAAGAGACCGCCGTCATTCAGCCGGGCTCGAGTGCGACACTGCAGCTCACGCTCAAGCCCGGTACCTATGACGTCTACTGCCCGGTGGGGGAGGACTCGCACAAACACCTGGGTATGGAGACGCATCTGAGAGTCGTGGGCGCCCAGAACGCGCCGACATTGGGCCACAGCGCCGCGCCGGCCAGCGCAACGCTCAATCACGAAATGCACGAGCCGTCAGCGAGCGTCCAGGCGATCCGGGTGACGAGTGGAGGACCCGTCATCCAGATCCTTCCCGGCCCCTTCCCTTTCCCCGATAGCGCCGCTCCCATTCTCCAGCAGTTCGGCAACGAACGGGAAGGGCTCGAGTCGCAGGTGAAAAACGGTCCCTACTCGAACAACGTGACCCCGATCGCGGGCAACTTCTCGTTCACGGCCTGGGACAAAGGCGCAGTGCGTGATTCGGTGGACGGTACTGCCGATTTCACCACCCAGGACGGGGCGCGCTGGAAGCTCGTGCTCGATCGCGTGCAGACGAAGGACGTGCCGCATCATCCGCGCTTCGGTGGCGTGATCCTGGGGTTGTACTACCACGGCAATACCGCCGTGCATACGCCGCTCGTGCCGACGATCAACAGCGCCGTGGCGCTGTGGGCGTTCGGACACCTCTACAAGAACGACAGCCTGGTGACCGACAACGCGCAGGTGCACGTGATGCTGCTGTCGCGCACGCGGCGGGACGGCGATTACGCACTCGCCTGCTGGGACTGCTCCAAGAACAAGGTCGATGAGCTGCAGCTCCAGATTCTCCCCGGGCAGGGAGAGCCGAAGTTCGACGCGCCGGGTGGGTTCCTGTTCGTCAACTGGGAACGGTCCGGCTCGCGCAAGCCGGCGAGCTGAGGACAGCGGGTCGGTGGGTCTCCGCACACGAGTCGGATGCGGGGGCCCGCCACCCAACCTCTCTACTAGAGTCCCTGCATCAGGCCGGCTTCAGGATCTTGCGCACCGCCGTGAGCAGTTCACTGACCGTCCAGGGCTTCGACAGAAACACCAGATCCGCCGTGACCGGTGCGCTCTTGCGCACCTCCTCGCCGGTGTACCCGCTGGTGAGCAGGAAGCGAACCCCCGTGCGATCCCGGCTCACCGCCTCGTAGAGGGCCAGTCCGCCCATCCGCGGCATGATGGCGTCCGAGACGATCAGGTCGACGGTGTCCGCGTTGGCGCGCCACACTTGCAGTCCTTCTTCGCCGTCGGTTGCGGACAGCACCTGATAGCCGAACCGGGTCAGCGTGCGGATCGCAGCGGTGCGGACCGACTCCTGATCCTCCACCACGAGGATCGTCTGATTCCCGCTCTGCGCCGCGTGCTGCACCCGGGACGCGGGTTCCGGGACCGATTCCGCCGTGACCGGGAAGTACAACCGCACCGTGGTCCCGGTGCCCGGCACACTGTGCACGAGCACGAAGCCGAGGTGCTGCTTCATCAGGCCGTACACCATGGCCATGCCGAGTCCGGTTCCCTGATCCTGCGGCTTCGTCGAGAAGTACGGCTCGAAGATCCGGGCCAGGGTGCGGGCATCCATCCCACATCCGGTGTCCGACACGGCCAGCACGACGTAGTGCCCCGGGGCGCCCCAGTCCTGCGCCGCCATGAGCTCGTCGGCCGGCGTGGCCAGCTGCAGGTCGAGCGTCAAGCGCCCGCCCTCGGGCATCGCGTCGCGGGCGTTCGTCGCGAGATTGAGCAGCATCTGCTGCACCGCGCCGGCATCCGCGGCCACCGGCAGCAGGCTCGCCGCCTCGGTCACCGCGATCTCGATTCGCTCCGGCAGCATGCGGCGCAGCGTGCCGGCGATCTCGCCCACCAGCTGCTCCAACCGCATCGGTTTGAGGACCAGCCGCTCGCGGCGACTGAATCCGAGGAGCTTACGGATCATACCGGCGCCGCGATGCGCCGCGGCCTGGGCCTGTGTCAAGTCTTCGAGCAGGGTGGCGTCGGGTGGAAGCGCAGTGACGGCGAGGTCCACGTGCGCCATCACGGCGGTCAAGACGTTGTTGAGGTCGTGGGCGATCCCTCCCGCCAGCTGGCCGACGGCCTCCATCTTTTGCGCCTGGCGCATCCGGTCTTCGAGGTTGCGCCGCGCGGTCACGTCCACGGCGACGATCAGGGCGGCCGGCCGGCCCGCAAACGAGAAGGCATGGGCGGCCACCTCGACCTCGATGGTCGCGCCGTCCTTCTTTTGATGGTGCCACATGCTCGTCCCCCGCCACCCGTCCCCCGCCGCGCGGATCCATTCCGGGAGGGCCGCCCCTTGCTCGGGCGGCTGCAGGTCGGTGAGGCGCATCGCGAAGAACTCCTCACGGGTGTAGCCGTAGTGCCGCACCGCGGACTCGTTCACGGCCAGGAACGCGAGTGTTTCGCGATCGCTGACCCACACGGGCTGCGGGTTGGCGTCGAACAGGTGCCGGTAGCGCTCCTCCGCGTGGCGCCGTTCCTCGACCTCACGCTGGAGCTCACCGGTCCGCTCCTCGACCAACGCAGCCAGTTGCCTGGCGTGTTGCTGGATGCGGCGCACCCGAAAGCGAAAGACGGACACCACCGACGCTGCTACGGCCAATCCAAGGAGCGCGTAGAACCACCACGTCTCGTAGACGTGCAGCCCCAACCGAAATGGCAGTACGGCACCACTCTCGTTCCACACCCCGTCGTTGTTGGCGGCGATGACATGGAACCGATACCGCCCACCTGGCACGTGGGTGTAGTACGCCACCCGTCGCGTACCCGCGTCGACCCAGTCCCGGTCGTACCCTTCGAGCCGGTAGTGGAAGGTGACGCGCTCGGGAATCAGCAAGCTGGTGGCGGTATAGTGCAGCTCGAGGCCGCCGCCGCTCGGCGGCAGATCCACGGCTGCGTCGACGTCGACGGCGCGGCCGTCCACCAGCAGTTGTTCGACGTGGACGGGCGGCGGGACGGTGTTACTCGAGAGGTGGGCCGGGTCGACCACCACCAACCCTTTGATGCTGGGAAACCAGAGCCGCCCGTCAGGGCTCTTCCAGCCGGCGTTCTGCGAGGCACCGTTGAACTCGATGCGGCGCC
>Ga0310811_10009048_pt1 | contig 12837 bp, 14 predicted proteins | sample YCmetagenome_FD_207642 | JGI IMG/M metagenome (GOLD analysis project Ga0310811, IMG submission 207642) | Soil microbial communities from experimental microcosm in Duke University, North Carolina, United States - YC | ecosystem: Engineered > Artificial ecosystem > Soil microcosm > Unclassified ...
AATGAAGCGGCGCCCGACTGACGTCGACGCGCCGCAGCCCGGCCGGTTAGACGCTTAGCCGGCTGGACTCTAGCCGGGGCTCGATTCCAAGCTGGTTGACCCTTAGCCGGCTTGACCCTTGGCCGGCCCGACCTGCAGCCGGCCTGACCTGCAGCCGGCTTCACCTTGGCGGGTTCAGCCGGCTCTGGCCCTGCGTCTATCAGCCTGTCACCGCGCCCTTGTTGGCGGGCAGCGCGAGCGCTGCGTACTTGGCCAGCACGCCGCGCGTGTAACGCGGCGCCGGTTGCGTCCACGCGGCGCGACGACGTGCGAGTTCGGCATCGTCGACGTTCACCTGCAGCAGCAGCCGGTGCGCATCGATCGTGACCGAGTCGCCTTCCTGCACCAGTCCGATGGCGCCGCCGACATACGCTTCGGGCGCGACGTGGCCGACCACCATGCCCCAGGTGCCGCCGGAGAAGCGGCCGTCGGTGATCAGCCCGACTGATTCACCCAGCCCCTTGCCGATCAGCGCGGATGTCGGCGCCAGCATTTCCGGCATCCCGGGACCACCCTGCGGGCCGAGGTAGCGCAACACCAGAACGTCGCCCGGATTGATCTTGTCGTCGAGGATCGCCTGCATCGCGCTTTGCTCGTCGTCGAAAACGCGCGCCGGTCCGGTGATCACCGGGTTCTTCAAGCCGGTAATCTTCGCCACGGCGCCGTCTTCCGCGAGGTTGCCCTTCAGGATCGCGAGATGGCCTGCCTTGTACAGCGCCTGGTCGATCGGGTAGATCACATTCTGGTCGGCGCGCGGCGTGTCGGGCACGGCGGCAAGCTCTTCGGCGAGCGTCTTCCCGGTGATCGTGATGCAGTCCCCGTGCAGCAAGCCCGCGTTCAGCAGAATCTTCATGACTTGCGGGATGCCGCCGGCCTTATGCAGGTCGGTCGCGACGTATTGGCCGGACGGCTTCAGGTCGCAGATCACCGGCACGCGCTTGCGGATGCGCTCGAAATCGTCGATCGACCAATCGACTTCGGCCGCGTGCGTGATCGCGAGATAGTGCAGCACCGCGTTGGTCGATCCGCCGGTTGCCATGATGACCGACACGGCGTTCTCGATCGACTTCTTCGTGATGATGTCGCGCGGCTTCAGGTCCTTCTTGACGGCCTCGACCAACACGCGTGCCGACTCGGCCGCCGACTCCACTTTCTCGCCATCGGGATTGGCCATGGTCGACGAGTACAGCAGCGACATGCCGAGGGCTTCGAACGACGAACTCATCGTGTTCGCCGTGTACATGCCGCCACACGAGCCGGTGGACGGACACGCGTGGCGCTCGACGCCTTCGAAGTCTTCCTCCGACATGCGGCCAGCGGTGAACTCGCCGACGGCCTCGAACGACGACACGACCGTTAGGTCGCGGCCCTTCCAGTTACCCGGACGGATCGTCCCGCCGTACACGTAAATGCCCGGTACGTTCATCCGCGCCAGCGCGATCATGCCGCCCGGCATATTCTTGTCGCAGCCGCCGACGACCACCACGCCGTCCATCCACTGACCCTCGACGCAAGTCTCGATGCTGTCGGCGATGACTTCGCGCGACACCAGGGAGTACTTCATGCCTTCGGTGCCCATCGACATACCGTCGGAAATCGTCGGCGTGCCGAATACCTGGGGGTTCGCGCCGGACGCCTTGACCGCGTCGATCGCGGCGTCGGTCAGGCGCTGCAGGCCCGCGTTACACGGCGTGATGGTCGAATGCCCGTTGGCGACGCCGATCATCGGCTTGTCGAAATCTTCCTTTTGATACCCGATGGCGTAATACATCGAGCGATTCGGCGAGCGCGCAACGCCCTGGGTGATGTTTTTTGAGCGGCGGTTGTAGGCCATGAGGGGACTCCTTGTCTGGTTCTGCGGCGCGCGGACGCGACCTGTGCGGTGCGTCCGTGCCGTTGCGCGACAGCATGCAGTGTCGCCAGTTGCGTGTCCAATATATTATTCTGCGGTGATTGGGTCGTAAAACATATTAGTCGACGGGTTTCGACCGATGGTTTCGACCCGTGGTCCCGCTCGAACGTTTTCGCTTGACCGGTTTGTCCCGTTGTGCTCCGTTGTGCCCGAACCTGCCGCTTGCCGGTCCCATCTGCCTTGCGTTTCGAGTGCCCGAGCGCCTATGCCGACCATGAGTTTCGATCTTCGCCAATTACGGTATTTTGTCGCGGTCGCCGAAGAAAAGCATTTCGGACGTGCCGCCGTGCGCCTCGCGATGACGCAACCGCCGCTGTCGCAGGCGATCCGCACGCTCGAGGAGGCGCTCGGTGTGCCGCTGTTCGTGCGCACCAAGCGTTCGGTCGAGTTGACGCGCGTCGGCGCCGAGCTGCTGCCCGAAGTGCACCGCTTGCTCGCCAGCGCCGACCGGCTGGCGCCGCTCGCGCAGAATTTGGCGCGCGGCGATACCGGCGTGCTGTCGCTTGCGTTCGTGTCGATCGCCGACTATGGGCTGCTGCCGCCGCTCTTGCGTCAGTTTGGGGAGCGTTTCCCGCGCGTGCGGCTGCAACTGGTCGAGGCGACCAGCGATGTGCAGATCGACGAATTGGTCGCCGGGCGCATCGACGCGGGCCTGCTGATTCCGCCGATCCCGCCGCGCCATGCGGCCAGCCTCTCGTATCTGCCAGTCAAGCGCGAGCCCTTGGTCATCGCCATGTCGGCAAGCCACGCGGCGAAATACGGGGCGAACCTCTCGGCCAATCAAGCGTCGAACCCGGCGGTAAGCCAAGTGGTAAGCCAAGCGGTAAGCCACGCAGTGAAGCATGGCGCCAACTCGAGGTCGAACCCACCGGTTGGCGCCATGCCCGGCGAGCCGGCGCACTTCGACGATAACCCGCTCGACCTCGCCGACCTCGCCGACGCGCCGCTCATCACGTTCCCCCGGCGTCTCGCGCCGGCGTTTTATGACATCATAATGAGTTGCTACAAGACGGCCGGCGTCGTGCCGCGGATCGGGCAGGAGGCGATCCAGATGCAGACCATCGTCAGCCTGGTGTCGGCTGGCATGGGCATCGCGCTGGTGCCGCTGTCGCTGTGCCACCTGCGGCGCACCGGCGTCGTCTATCGAGCGCTCAAGGGCGCGGAACCCGCGGTCGAGACCGGCCTCGTGTGGCGTACCGACGAGGTCAGCCCCGTGCTGGCCGGCTTTATCGACGTGGTTCGCGCGATGCCCTTGGCGGCGCAGCCGCTATGACCCCGCGGCGCGCCTTTGCGCGAGACCCGGGCCGCGAATTTTCCTTACTGAACTCGTCCACCTATCGATGCTGATCCATCCGAATTTCGATCCCGTCGCGCTTCACCTCGGTCCGTTGGCCGTGCGCTGGTATGGCTTGATGTACCTCGTCGCGTTCATCTGCGCGATCGTCGTCGGCCGGTTGCGGCTGCGTTTTCCGCATGTCGCCGCGCAAGGCTGGAGCGCGAAGGACATCGACGACATGCTGTTCTACGGCGTGCTCGGTACCATCCTGGGCGGCCGAATCGGCTATGTGCTGTTTTACAAGGCCAGCTACTATTTCGCGAATCCGCTCGATATCTTCAAGGTATGGCAAGGCGGCATGTCGTTCCATGGCGGCTTTCTCGGTGTGACGTTGGCGATGATCCTGTTCGCCTACCAGCGCAAGCGGACCTGGCTGCAAGTCACCGACTTCGTCGCGCCGATGGTGCCGCTGGGTCTGGCGGCCGGGCGCCTGGGCAACTTCATCAATGGCGAGCTGTGGGGTCGCGTCACCGACCCGAACGCGCCGTGGGCCATGCTGTTCCCCAATGCGATCAACGAGGACGCCACCTGGCTCGCCGGCCATCCGCGCGAAGCCGCGCAATACGGGTTGTTCGATATTTTTCAGCGCTACCACGCGCTGCCGCGTCATCCGTCGCAGTTGTACGAGATTGCGCTCGAGGGCTTGTTGCTGTTCGTCGTGGTGTGGACTTTCGCGCGTAAGCCGCGGCCGCTCGGCGCGGCGTCGGGCCTTTTCATGATCGGCTACGGGATCGCGCGCTTCACGGTTGAATTCGCCCGCGAGCCCGACGACTATCTCGGCTTGCTCAAGTTCGGCTTGTCGATGGGACAGTGGCTGTCGCTGCCCATGATCCTCGTCGGCGTCGGCTTGATGGCCTGGTCGTACAAGCGCGCCGGCCAGCCCCGCGCCGTGAGCGGTTGATCGGGAACGCCGCCCGTGCCGCTGGCGCGCGCGCCGCGCGGCCCTAGCGCGACATCTGTACCGAACCGGCCACGTCGATCGTCACCGTGCTCTTGCCCCCTTCAATCGGCACCGGCGCGGTGTTGGGCGTGTCGGCTGCCATGGCGCGCATCGTCACCGCCCGCGGCAAGATTGCGCCGCGACGGTTGATGCGCACTTCCCGGATCGAGTAGTTCGCATAGCCGAACGCCTGCGTGGCCGTCTGCGCCTGCTGACGGAACGTCGCAATCGCGCGTGCCGTCAGTTTCTGCTCGGCATCGCGGCGCGCCTCGGGCGACAAAGAAAACGCGACGTTGGCGACCTGCATCGTGCCGGCAAGCTTGCCGGCGAGCTTCGATGCCGCTGCGAAGTCGGTCGATTCGAGTATCGCCTCCGTGCGGCCACGCCAAGCGGAGATCTTCCCGTCGCGGTCGGTGCTCGGGTAGACCGTGAATGCGCCGGTTTGCACCGTCACCTTCGAATCGCCACGCGCCTGGCTCAGCGCTTCGGCAGCGCGCTCCTTGAGCGCCTTGGTCAGGCTCGCGGGGTCGCTGCCCTCTTGCTCGTGGAACAGCGTGATGCGTACCACGTCTTCCGGCACGTCGATGCTTTGATCGGCGCTCAAGGACAGCACGCCCGACGGTGGCGCGCTTTGGCTCATGGACTGCGCGTCGGTGACACGGGGGATCAAAGTCAACGCAGCCAGCGGCAGGCAGGCGATAGCGAAGGTCACAGCGGTTTTTCCCATCATTTTTCGATCCTCAACGCAATGCCGTCGATTACGGCGCTGGTTAGGCGAACGGAGCATCACGAAGTTCCTCGATACGAACGCGAATGAACCCCGCTGCAGAAGTTGACAGGTCCGTCTAGCGAGCAAGCCGCGTGGTGATGAAGCGCCATTCGTCCGTGCTGACCGGCGTGATCGATAGCCGATTGCCCTTGGCGAGCACGCGCATGCTGGTCAGTTCCGGGTGCTCGCGCAGTTCGCCGAGTGGAATCAGCCGCGTTTTCTTCTTGAAGCGAACGTCGACCAGCGTCCAGCGCGGCGCTTCGGGACGCGACTTCGGATCGAAGTAGGGGCTTGCCGGATCGAATTGCGTGGGGTCGGGGTAGGGCGTCGAGGCGACTTCCGCGATCCCCGCAACGCCGGGCTCGGCGCAACTGCTGTGGTAGAACAGCACGCCGTCGCCGATGCGCATGATGTCGCGCATGAAGTTACGGGCCTGGTAGTTGCGCACGCCGGTCCATGGCAGCGCCTGCCCGGTTGCGGTCGCGAGATCGTCGATACTCGCCTCGTCGGGTTCGGACTTCATCAGCCAGTAATGCATCGACGCGCCTCCGCTTCAGACCGAACGGGACGTAACCGCCCGGACCCAAACAAAAACGGCATCGGAGGGTGGTCCGATGCCGTCGAATAAGGTCCCCGCCTTGGCCGCTAGGCCGGCATCCTGAACCGGAAGTTCAGAATTGGTCGCAGTTAGCTGCACTTCGGGTACATCAGACAAAGTGACGCGCACACCCGTGCTGCAAATTTCCGCAACCGTGCACATGGCATTGGTTCAAGGAATATATGACCTTGGCGAACCAGGCAGGGAAGCTAAAGCTTTACTGGCAGCGAAGACCGCTCGCTGCGGGAACCACGCCGTTGATTCATAGGACCGAATCACGGAACTGAATCATGCTACGGCGTGTTCGTGTTGTTTGATGACGGTAGCAAGCTGCTCGTTCATTTGCCGCATTGTACGCTGTATTTCCTCGGCGGGGAACGCCTTGCCGTGCCGCACGCTCTCTTGCAGCGCGAGCAATTCGGAGGCCAGCGACAACGCGGCCATCACCGCGATACGGTCCTGGCCGCGCACCGTGCTGGCCGCGCGCACCTTGTTCATTTCGACGTCGACGCGCGCCACGGCTTCGAGCAAGGCGGCTTCGTTTTCGGGCAAAGTCGCAAGCCGATACGACTGACCGAGGAACGAGACTTCGATCTGTTTCGCTGTCATGCAGTTTCTCCGTGACCTTGACCCTCGTTCGCGCGCGGTTCGTTGCTGCCGCCGTGGGTCGCGGGCGTGACGCGCGCGGCGTCGGACGCCTGCAGCAGGTCGAGCTGGCTTTCCGGCAGCCGCGCGTGCGGCAATTTCTCGAGGATCGCATTGAGGCGCACTTGGGCGTCGTCGATTTTCGCGGAGAGCGCGTCGCGCTCCGCACGCAACGTGTCGCGTTCGTGCGTCGTCTGTTCGAGGAGGGCGCGCAATTCGTCACCGTCGGCGAGTGCTTGCGCGAGCTGCTCTTCGAGCGCGATTTTCGCCTGCTGGTGCCGATCGCTGATCGCGACCAGCCGACCAATGTTCTGGGACAAAATTTCGAGTTCAGTAAGCATGCTGCTTCCTCTGGTGGTCCGATATTTTAGCGCCAATCGCCGCGAGTTCCGAGCGTTGCGCGCGTCGGCAGACGTATCGAGACGTAACAACGGGCGCGGCGTCGGAGCGCACCGCAGCGGCGCCGCACAGGGGAAGGTAATGGTCTGCAGTGTTCGTCGTTCGCGTCGCCGGGCTTGCTTGTCGAGCGCAAGGTGTCTCGATAGAGCGCTCGTTCGCCATCATTGACCAGCCCCTCGCACTGCTAGAATTGCGCACTTCGGTGCTCGGGCGCGCCAGCCGGCGTGCCCAGTTAAACGGGAAACAGGGAGCGAAGTCCGCCCGGACCCGCCAACCTGTGCTGCCCCCGCAACGGTAAGCGATCGCATTCCAGCAACCCGGCTTGGTTGCCGCGCTTTTTTCGATGTCACGGCAGCGTGACCTCAGGCGCGGCGTATGCCACTGCGCATTGTCGCGCGGGAAGGCAAGCCGCGGGATCGCCAGCCCGGATACCGGCCGAAGACGTGAAGCGCGCCTTGCCGCGTCTTCGTGACTGCATTCGGCCTGCGGGGGGCAGGCCGCGCGCGACCTGTGATGCACGGAAATCCAAGCCATGCGAACGCCAATCTCCAGGCGAACGCGACAACTAGCTATGACAACCCGTTCGAAGCGGCATTGCAGTATGCGTCAAATGCACGGGGCATGGTGCGCGTCAGCGCATTCGAGACGCGCTACACGAACTTGATTGCGTATGATTCGAACGACACGGGGTGCTATGTCGCGCAAAACGTCGGTCGTGCGACAGTGCAAGGCCTCGAGACGTCCTGGCTGGCGCGTCGGCGGCGAGTGGCGGCTCAGCGGGGCGCGCCACGACAACGGCATGCGGCTTGGCGGCTACGGCCTCGTCAACCTGAACGCACGGTACGGCATGGCCAAGTCCTGGTACATTGCAGCCCGTATCGAGAACCTGTTGGACAAGCGCTATGAGACGGTCTACACGTACCGCACGCCCCAGCGGGGCGCGTACGTCACGCTCGGCTGGCAACAGCGGTAACGCATGACCTCGCGCCGCGCCGCATCGATCTGTTTTGCCTTGGCCGCGCTCGGTTGCGTGCTGCTGCTCGCATCGCTCGCCGTCGGCAGCGTGCCGGTGGCGCCGTCGCGCCTGGTTTTTGCGTTGTTTGGTCAAGACGGTGCGGTGTCCGATATCGTGCGCGGCTTGCGCTTGCCGCGCGCACTCGCCGGATTTGCCGTCGGCGCCCTGTTGTCGCTGAGCGGGGCGCTGTTGCAAGTGTTGTTGCGCAATCCGCTCGCCGATCCGTATGTGCTCGGCGTATCGAGCGGCGCCGCGAGCTTCGCGATCGCCGCAATGATGCTCGGCGCGCCGTGGTGGGGCGCACAGGGCGCCGCATTCGCCGGCGCGCTCGGCGCCATCGCCATGGTGTTCGGACTCGCGCGCCGTGCGCTGTGGCGGGGCGAGCCGCAGGATGCATCGCCGCGCTTGCTGCTGACCGGCGTGGTGGTCGCAGCGGGATTTGGCGCGGTGATCGCGTTGTTGATGACGCTCGCGCCGGATGGCACGCTGCGCGGCATCGTGTTTTGGCTGCAGGGCGACTTGAATGGCGCGGCGACACCGTGGTTCGCGGGCGCGGCTGTGCTCGTCACGCTCGTTTTCGCGATACCCGTGGCGCCGCAGCTCAATGCGCTCGCCCGCGGCGACGCGTTCGCGCAGGCGCTCGGCGTGCCGGTCACACGCCTTCGCCTGCGCGTCTATCTGATCGCGTCGCTCGCCGCGGCGGCCGCGGTCACGACGGCCGGGACGGTCGGCTTTGTGGGACTGGTGGTCCCGCACCTGTTGCGCCTCGCGTTCGGCAACGACCAGAGGATGCTGTTGCCGGCGTCCGCGCTGGGCGGCGGCGCGGCGGTGATGGGCGCGGACTTGGTGGCGCGCGTGGCGCTGGCGCCGGCGCAGTTGCCGGTCGGCGTCGTCACGGCGCTGGTCGGCGTGCCGTTGTTCCTGTGGATGTTGCTCCGGAGGCCTCGGTGAGTGGCGTGCTGACGGCGCTGGACATCACTGTGCTGGCCGGCCGGGATGCGCGGGCCAGCGCCCGAGCGGATGCGTCGCGCGTCCTGCTCGAAGGCTATACGCAGCGCTTCGAGGCCGGCCAGTTCTGGTGCATCGCCGGCCCGAACGGCGCGGGAAAAACGACCTTGCTGTCGACGCTTGCCGGGCTGCGCGCGCCGCAGCGCGGGCACGTCGAACTCGACGGCGTGGCCTTGGCGCATTGGCCCATCGGCCAGCTTGCGCAACGCCGCGCATGGATGGCGCAACAGGTCCACGACGCGTTCAGCGCCAGCGTGCTGGACACGGTGATGCTGGCCCGCTACCCGCACCTGTCCGACTGGGGCTGGGAGCGCGACGCCGACCGGGAGGCCGCGCATGCTGCGCTGGCCGCGCTGAACCTGCAAGCGCTCGCGTCGCGCGACGTGTTGTCGCTGTCGGGCGGCGAGCGCCAGCGCGTGGCGCTGGCCGCGGCCCTGTGTCAGCAAACGCCGCTGCTGCTGCTCGACGAACCGCTCGCGCATCTGGACCTGCATCACCAGATCGAGGCGGTGGCACTGCTCGCGGAACTGGCGCGCGCGCAGGCCCGGACGATACTTTTTTCGTGTCATGACCTGACACTCGCGCGTCGTTTCGCCAGTCACGCGCTGATGCTGGACGGACGCGGTCACGCGTGGTCCGGCGCGGTGCGCGACGTGCTGACTCCCGAACAGGCCAGCGTTGCCTTCGGCTACCCGCTGGTATTGCTGCAAGACGGTGGCCATGAGGCCCTGGTGCCGGCGTTCGCGCCGCGCGCCGATCACGATTTGACGCTGCGATGATTCTGCAATGATTCTGCGATGACCAACACTGACGACATTTTCACGATTCCGGCGATTGCCGCGCTCGACAACGCATCCGCGATTGCCGCACCGGAGCGCGCGCTGCGCGACGCCCTGCGACACGCGATCGATACCAAGACCAAGCCCCCCGGCAGCCTCGGCCGTCTCGAAGGGCTCGCGCTGCAACTGGGAATGATCCAGCGCACGCTGACGCCCACGGTCGCGCGGCCGACGATCATCGTGTTCGCCGGCGATCACGGCGTGGTGGCCGAGCGTGTCAGCCCGTATCCGCAAGCGGTGACGGTTCAAATGGTCGCGAACTTCGTCGCCGGGGGCGCGGCGATCAATGCATTCAGCCGCGCGGCCGGCATCGAACTCGAGGTGGTGAACGCGGGCGTTGCCGGCGATCTGGCCGGCTATGACGGCGTCATCGACGTGCCGCTGGCGCATGGCACGCGGAACTTCGCGCGGCAAGCGGCGATGACGCGCGAACAGGCGCTGATCGCGCTGGCGCGTGGCGCGGCGCGCGTCGATGTTCATGCGCGTCACGGCACCAATGTGATGGGCTTTGGCGAGATGGGGATCGGCAACACCTCCGCCGCGGCGTGTTTGATGGCGCGCCTGTGCGGTGCGCCGATCGATGCGTGCGTCGGCCGCGGCACCGGGCTCGACGACGCGGGGCTGGCGCACAAGCGCGCCGTGCTGGGCGCGGCGCTGGAGCGTCACCCGCACGGTGACGCGTTGGATACGCTCGCGACCTTCGGCGGCTTCGAGATCGCGATGATGACCGGTGCGATGCTCGCGGCGGCCGCTGCGCGCATGGCAATCGTGGTCGACGGCTTCATTGCGACCTCGGCGTTGCTGGTCGCCGTGCACCTGGCGCCGGCCGTGCTCGACTACTGCGTGTTCGCGCATGCCTCCGACGAAGCCGGGCATCGGCGCATGCTCGATCACCTCGGCGCGCAGCCGCTGCTCGCGCTCGATCTGCGCCTGGGCGAAGGGACCGGCGCGGCGCTGGCGATGCCGTTGCTGCGCGCGGCGGCGGCGTTCCTTGCCGAGATGGCCAGCTTCGAGTCGGCGGGAGTCAGCGATCGTGACTGATGCCGGGGCGGCGCGATGCTGAACGCGCGCGACGAACTACGCTATGCCTTCACGGCGCTCGGCTACTTCACGCGCGTGCCGGTGCCCCGCTGGGTCGGCTTCGAGCCGCACTATCCCAGCGCTTCGGCGCGGTATTTTCCGTTGGTCGGCGTGCTGGTCGGCGCGACCGGGGCGCTGGTCTACCTGGGCGCGCAACAGTGGTTCGCGGCGGGCGTCGCCGTGCTGCTGTCGATGATCGCGACGCTGCTGCTGACCGGCGCGCTGCATGAAGACGGCTTGGCCGACTGCTGTGATGGATTCGGCGGCGGCAGGACGCGAGATGACGTGCTGCGCATCATGCGGGATTCCCGCATCGGTGCGTTCGGAGCCATCGGGCTGATGGTTGCACTGGCGCTGAAGTGGCAGACGCTGGTGTCCCTTGCCGCGATGTCACCGGCGCGCGCGGCCTGGACGATGGTGGCCGCGCACGCGGCGAGCCGCGCTTACGCGATCAGCTATCTGTTGACGCTCGATTACCAACGCTCCGAAGGCAAGGCCCAACCCGTTTCGCAGCGGATGAGCGCAGGCGCCGCGTGGGTAGGTGCGCTGTCCGGCTTGCCCTGGCTATGGTGGGTGGCGGGTGGCGCGTCTTGGCGCTTGGCGGCCAGCACGCGGTTTGCCCTGGCGACGCTGGCGGTGCTCGCGGTGCTGCGCTTCGCGCTCGGCCGCTGGTGGGTGCGCCGCATCGGTGGCTATACGGGCGATTGCCTGGGTTTCGCGCAGCAGATTTTCGAGTTGACCATTTACCTGATGGCGGCCGCATGGACCTGATCCTGATCCGGCACCCGCCGGTCGCGGTCGAGGGCGTCTGCTATGGCCATTGGGATGCGCCGCTCGCCGGCGACGCGTCGGCCGAGGCGGATGCGCTGCTGGCGCGCCTGCGGGGCTTGCACGCCGCGCCGCCGTCGCGCGTGGTCACCAGTCCCTCGACGCGATGCGCGGCGGTTGCGGCGCGGCTCGCGGAACATATGGACAAGCCTCTGGCGACGGACCCGCGCTTGCGCGAACTGGATTTTGGCGCGTGGGAGCGGCAACGCTGGGATGCGGTCGATCGTTCGGCGCTCGACGCGTGGGCGGCGGATGTCGAGCATGCGCGTCCACACGGCGGCGAAAGCATGACGATGGTCGCGGCGCGCGTTGGAGCATGGTTCGACGATACCTGCGCGGCCGGGCGCACCGTTGGCGGCGCGCCGGATCACGCCCCGGTCCTATGGGTCGTCGCTCACGCGGGCCCCATCCGGCTGTTGACCGCGCGCGTGCTCAATCTACCCGCGACGGCTTGCCTGAATTGGACGCTTGCGACCAGCGGGATCGTTTGGCTTGGCGAGACCTCGATCGATCCGTCCGCGCGCTGGACGCTCCGGTGTTGGAACCGGTGACGGCTACCGCACGCGCTGCGTGGCGGCATGAGCGCGCGCCTGGTCCAAGTCCGCGCACAGCTGCTGCGCAGCCATCGCGAGTCGTGGGGTCGGCCGGTCGATGAGGTCGGCGTCGATGGCGAACAGGTTGCCTTGCGCCACAGCCGTCAGGTGAGGCCACGCGCGCCAGCGATCGAGGTCGGCGGCGTCGATTGCCGCGGCGCCGGTCGCCCGCGTGCGCGGCACGCGGGCCGTTACGATCGCGTCGGGGTTGGCCGCGAGCACCGCTTCCGTCGACACGGTGGGCACCAGCGGCGCCAGCGTGCCGAATACGTTGTGGCCGCCGCATAGCCGGATGACGTCGCTAACGATATGGGTGTCGTTGAGCGTCATCAGCGGGTCGCTCCAGACTTGATAGAACACCGAGACCGGCGCTCGCGTCTCATAGCGGGCGCGCAGTGCGGCGATTCGTGCGTCGAACGCGCGGCCGGCGGCTTGCGCGGTCGGCAATGTGTCCATGAGCGTGCCGAGCCGGTCCAGCGTGGGGGCGATGTCGGCGAGCTTGCGCGGTTGGCTGTAGAACAACGGGATGCCCAACGCGCGCAGCTTCGTCAGTTGCCGTGCCGAGTTGCCGTGCAGCCAGACCACGATCAGGTCCGGCTTCAGCGCGGCGATCCGCTCCAGGTCGAGTGCGGTATTGCTGCCCACGCGCGGCACCCGCAGGGCGGCCGGCGGATAGTCGCTGAAATCGACGGCGCCGACCAGCCGGTCGCCGCCGCCTGCCGCGTAGATCAGTTCCGTCGCGTGCGGCGCAAGACTGACGATGCGCCGCGCCGGCGCGGGGAGGGAGATAGGCGTACCGGCATCGTCGACCGCGGTGACGGCGCGCGCGGCCGTTG
>Ga0310811_10009049_pt1 | contig 12837 bp, 9 predicted proteins | sample YCmetagenome_FD_207642 | JGI IMG/M metagenome (GOLD analysis project Ga0310811, IMG submission 207642) | Soil microbial communities from experimental microcosm in Duke University, North Carolina, United States - YC | ecosystem: Engineered > Artificial ecosystem > Soil microcosm > Unclassified ...
ACCAGGTCTTCCACGTCCTCGATCCCGACCGATAGCCGGATCAGGCTGTCGGTGAGCCCCATCTTGCGCCGCAGCTCGGGCGGGACGCTGGCGTGGGTCATCGTCGCCGGGTGGCCGATCAGGCTCTCGACGCCCCCCAGCGATTCGGCGAGGGCGAAGACCCGGGTGCGCTCCACGACCCGCCGCGCGAACGCGGGGTCGCCCAGCTCCAGCGACATCATGCCGCCGTAGCCACTCATCTGGCGGCAGGCAAGATCGTGCTGGGGATGGGAGGGGAGTCCGGGGTAATTCACGCCGCGCACGCGGGGGTGGTGGCTCAGCCATTCGGCGATGCGCCGGCCGTTGCCGTCGTGCTGGCGCATGCGCAGCGGCAGCGTCTTGATGCCGCGCAGCGCCAGCCAGCAATCGAGCGGGCCGGGGACGGCGCCGGAGCTGTTCTGGATGAAGCCGAGGCGCTCGGCGAGGTCGTCCCGCTCCGTGACCAGCATGCCGCCGACCATGTCGGAATGGCCGTTCAGGTATTTCGTCGTCGAGTGCAGCACGATGTCGGCGCCGAGCTCGAGGGGCCGCTGGAAGCACGGCGTGGCGAACGTGTTGTCGACCACGAGCAGCGCGCCGGCGCGCTTGGCGATCTCTGCCGTCGCCGCGAGATCGCACAGGCGCAGCATCGGATTGGTCGGCGTTTCGGCGTACACGATCTTCGTCGCGGGCGTGACGGCGCCGGCGACGGCGTCGAGGTCGCCCCCGTCGACGAAGCTGAACGCGAGTCCGAGGCGCGCCCAGATGTGCGTCATCTGGCGGTGCGTGCCGCCGTAGACATTCTCGCCGCTCACGACGTGATCGCCCGCCGACAAGAGCTTCAGCACCGCGTCGACGGCCGCGAGTCCCGACCCGAACGCGAATCCATGCGTCCCGCCCTCGAGCGCCGCGACGTTCCGCTCCAGCGCTTCGCGTGTCGGATTTTTCGTACGGGCGTACTCGTACCCCTTGTGTCGTCCGAGGCCGTCTTGGATGTAGGTCGAGGTCTGATAGATCGGCGGCATGACGGCGCCGGCCAGGGGATCCGGCACCACACCGGCGTGAACGGCTCGGGTGCCGAGCCGGCGTCGCAAATCGTCGTCCAATGCCCGCGTCATGGCGGGAACGTACCGACGCCTTTCGCCCCGGGCAAGCGAGCCTTACGTTAGCCAGCATGTCCGGGCAGAATGGCCTCGCCTGTCTCGTTGTGGACGACGAGCCGCGCCTGCGGCGTGTCCTGGTGCAGCTCCTCGAGAGCGACGGGTTCGAAGTGCGCGAAGCCGGCACCGGCGTGGAAGCTCTTCAGGTGATGGAGACGCATCCCGCGCCGCTCGTGATTTCCGACCTGCGGATGCCCCAGATGGACGGGGCCAACCTGCTGCGCCACATCGTCCAACGCTGGCCCGACACCGCCGTCGTGATGGTGAGCGCGGTCGCGGACGTGGACATGGCCGTAAAATGTCTGCACCTCGGGGCATTCGATTACGTCAGCAAGCCGTTCAACCTCGAGGAAGTACGCGCGCGCGTGGAGCAGGCGATGCAGCGGCGGCAGCTCAAGTTGGAGCTGAACGCCTACCGGGAAGGCCTGGAAGTGCGCGTGCGGGCTCAGGAACGGCAGATCGAGGGCCTGTTTCTGGGTGGAGTACAGGCGCTGGCCCAGGCGATGGAAGCGAAGGACGCCTACCTGCGGGGCCATTCGCTGCGCGTCTCTGAGTACGCGGTGGGTATCGGCCGGCAGGTCGGCCTCGACGCCAAGTCGATCGAGGCGATTTCCCTGGGCGCCCACCTGCACGACATCGGCAAGATCGGCGTCAGCGAAGAGGTACTGCACAAGAAGGGTGGACTCACCGACGCCGAATACCGCCACATCATGGAGCACCCGGTGATCGGCGCCAAAATCCTCGGGCCGCTGTTGAGCGACGCCCCGCTCGTGATCGACATCGTGCGCTCGCACCACGAGCGGATGGATGGGAAGGGGCTCCCCGATGGGGTGAAGGCCGAATCGCTGCCCTTCGTGGTGCGCATCGTTTCCGTGGCCGACGCGTTCGATGCGATGACGAGCGAGCGCCCCTATCGCCATTCGCTTACGGTCGAGCGCGCTCTGGATGAGCTGCGGCGGCAGGGCGGGGTCCAATGGGATCCCGCGGCGGTGGACGGGTTTCTCAAGGCCTTCCCCGATGTCCACCGCCTGCCGCTCGCCACTCCCGAGTCATCCGTTCCCACCTCACCGCCAGCCGGTTGACCATGCCCGAAACCCTGATGGTCGGCGTTTCCGGTATTCGCGGAATCGTCGGCAAAGACCTCACCCCCGAAATCGTGGCCCGCTACGCCGCGGCGTTCGGCGCCTGGGCGCGCACCGGCGGTGCACGGCGGCCGCGCGTCGTGCTGGGGCGCGATGCCCGCACGTCGGGGCCGATGTTCGCTCAGGCGGCGACCGCGGGCCTCGTGTCCGTCGGCTGCGACGTGATCGACATCGGCCTGACCACCACGCCGTCGGCGCAGCTGGCGGTGCAGCACCATCGGGCGGCCGGAAGCATCATCCTCACGGCCAGCCACAACCCGATTGAATGGAACGCGCTCAAGTTCGTCGGCCCCGACGGCGTCTTCATCGACGACACGGCGGGGGCGCAGGTGCGCGCGCTCGCCGCTGAAGGACCGATTCCCCGCGCCGATCACGGGTCGCTCGGGACCGTCACCACCGATACCGACGCCCTGCGGCGCCACCTGGCGGCGGTGATGCAGCTCTCCGGTGTCGACGCGGCGCGGGTGAAGAAGCGGAAATTTCGCGTTGCGCTCGACACCTGCCGCGGCGCCGGGGGCGCCATCATGCCGTCGCTGCTCGAGCGGCTGGGGTGTGAGGTGGCGGGGATCAATCTCGAGACCGATGGCCGTTTCCCGCGCCCTCCCGAGCCCATCCCGGAGAACCTCGGCGCGCTGGGAGCGCTGGTGCAGCGGGTCCAGGCGGACCTGGGGATCGCCGTGGATCCCGACGTCGATCGGCTCGCGATCGTGGACGAGCAGGGGCTGGCGATCGGCGAGGACTACACCCTCGCCTTCGCGGTGCGCGCCGTCCTGGGGGACACCCGCACGAACGGGAAAGCGGCCCGGAAGCGGCGCGGCTCGGCGGGCTATGTCCCTCCCGAGCAGCCGAAAGCGGTGGTCGTCTGTAACCTGTCGACCAGTCTCGTCGTGGCGGACGCCGCGCGCGACTGCGGCGCCGAGCTGGTGCGGGCGCCGGTCGGTGAAGCGCACGTGGCGCGGACGATGATCGAGCTGGGTGCGCCGATCGGAGGCGAAGGGAATGGGGGCGTGATGTACACCGCGCTGCACGTGGGGCGCGACGCCCCGGTCGCGGCGGCCCTGCTCCTCACTCTGCTGGCGCGCGACGGCCGCAAGGTCAGCGAGCTGGTCGCCGCGTCGCCGCGCTACGCGATCGTAAAGGACAAGGCGCCCCGCGCGCGGGCGGCCGCCCTGCTGCCCGTGTACACGGCACTGCGCGAGCGGTTTCCCGACGCCCAGGTGGACGAGCGCGACGGATTGCGGCTCGGGTGGCCCGACCGCTGGCTGCACGTCCGTCCCTCCAACACCGAGCCGATCGTCCGCTTCATCGCCGAAGCACCGACCGCCCCCGAAGCGCAACGCCTGGTGGACGAGGGACGCGCCTTGTGTGCGGGATCGTAGGCTACACCGGCCCGCGGCAGGGCGCGGGCCTTGTGCTGGACGGTCTCAAGCGGCTCGAATACCGCGGGTATGATTCGGCCGGTCTCGCCGTGGTCGACAGCGGCCGCCTCGAGGTGGTGAAGGCGGCAGGGAAGATCGCGGCGCTCGAGCGCGCGCTCGGGGCCCACCCACCGGCCGGCCACACCGCCCTGGCGCACACGCGCTGGGCGACGCACGGCGCTCCCACCGACGCGAACGCACACCCCCACACGGATTGCGGCGGCACACTGGCCCTGGTGCACAACGGCATCATCGAGAATGCCACGGTCCTGCGGGCCGCCCTGGTGCAGCGCGGGCACCAGCTGCGCTCCGAGACCGACAGCGAAGTCCTGGTACACTTGATCGAGGAGCTGCACCTCGCTGGTGCGCCGCTGCTCGACGCCGTCTCCGGCGCCGTGGCGCAGGTGGAAGGGGCGTACGGCATCGGGGTGGTGTCGACGCGCGAGCCGGACACGCTGGTCGCGGCACGCCGCGGATCCCCGCTCCTCGTTGCGATCGGAGACGGCGAGCACTTCATCGCGTCGGACGCGTCGGCGGTGCTGGCGCACACGCGATCGGTCGTCTACCTCGACGATGGTGAGATCGCGGTCGTGCGCCCCGCCGACTACCGCATCCTCGACCTCGCCGCCGTGGAGCGGGTGAAAGCGGTCTCGCGCATCGACTGGGACCTCGCCACGATCGAGCGCGGCGGCTACGCCCACTTCATGCTGAAGGAAATCCTCGAGCAGCCCGAAACGCTGCGCAACGTACTGCGCGGGCGGCTGGTGGAGGAAGACGGCGACGTGCACCTGGGGGGTTTGAACGTCAGCGACGCCGATCTCCTCGCGGTCGACCGCATCGTTCTCACCGGCTGCGGCTCGTCGTGGCATGCGGCACTGATCGGCGAATACATGCTGGAGGAGCTGGCGCGCCTCCCGGTGGAGGTGGAATACGCGTCCGAATTCCGCTATCGCAATCCGATCGTCGATGAGCGGACGCTGGTCGTCGGACTGTCGCAATCGGGAGAGACCGCGGATACGCTGGCCGCGCTGCGCGAAGCGAAGCGGCGGGGCGCCCGCACCCTCGGGCTCGTGAACGTGGTGGGGAGCACGATCGCCCGCGAGGTCGACGGCGGCATCTACCTGCACGCCGGTCCCGAGACCGGCGTGGCATCCACCAAGGCGTTCACCAGTCAGATCGCGGCGCTGGCGCTGCTCACGCTCAAGGTCGGCCGGCTGCGCGCCTTGTCGATCCTGCAGGGACGTGAAGTCGTGCGCGGGCTGGCCCACCTCCCCGCGCTCGTGCAGCGGGCCCTCGCGCAGGCGCCGGTGATCGAGCGGATCGCCGATCAGCTCGTGGCGACGACCAACGCCCTCTACCTCGGCCGGGGCTACAATTTTCCGGTGGCGCTCGAGGGCGCGCTGAAGCTCAAGGAGATCTCCTCCATTCACGCGGAGGGTTATCCGGCCGCCGAGATGAAGCACGGCCCGATCGCCTTGATCGACGACAAGATGCCGGTGGTGTTCATCGCGCCGCGCGACGCCGTGTACCAGAAGGTCGTCTCCAATCTCGAAGCGGTGAAGACGCGCGGCGCCCGGGTCCTCGCCGTGGTGACGGAAGGGGACACCGGGCTGGCGCGCCTCGCCGATTACCACGTGGAGATCCCGGAGACGCTGGACCTGTTGACGCCGATCCTCAGCGTGCTGCCGCTGCAGCTGCTCGCGTATTACGTGGCGGTCCGCCGTGGGTGTAACGTCGACCAGCCGCGGAATCTGGCGAAGTCGGTGACGGTGGAATGAGGGTCGTGCTGCAACGCGTCTCACGCGCCGAGGTCCGCATCGAGGGCCGGGTCACGGGTAGGATCGACGCGGGGTTTCTCGTCCTCACGGGCTTCGCGCCGACCGATTCCCCCGAAACGCTCGCCTGGATGGCCGACAAGATTCTCTCGCTGCGGCTGTTTCCCGATGCCGCGGGCAAGATGAACCGCGGGATCGAGGAGCTGGGCGGAGCCGGAGTCCTGGTGGTCTCGCAGTTCACGCTCTACGGCGATGCCCAGAAGGGTCGGCGGCCCAGCTTCATCGATGCCGCGCCGCCCGCGGTGGCGGTCCCGCTGTACGAGCGGTTCGTGGCGCTGCTCACCGAACGCGCACGTCCGCTCGGCGTCGCCGTGGCGACCGGGGAGTTCGGCGCTATGATGGACGTGGAGCTCGTCAACGACGGGCCCGTGACCCTGATCCTGGAGCGATGAGCCGTTGAAGCGCTTGCGCGCGATCTACCGCTATCTCCGCACCGTCACACCCGTCGAGCACGATCCCGGACCGTCGCTGCGACACAAGGAGTGATGGCCCCGATCGTGCTGGCCAGCTCCTCGCCGCGGCGCCGCCAGCTGCTCGAGATGCTGCGGCTGCCGCACCGCGTGATCGCGCCCGACGTGGACGAGACGCGGCGCGACGGAGAGGCGCCCGAGCGCTACGTCGTGCGTCTCGCGCACGCCAAGGCGCGCGCCGTAGCGGCGCAGGCGCCGGGGGAGCTCGTGCTGGCGGCGGATACGACCGTCGTGCTCGATGGGGACGTCTTCGGCAAGCCGGTGGACGCCGCGGACGCGGTCGCGATGCTCGGCCGGATGCAGGGCCGTACCCACCAGGTGATGACGGCAGTGGCCGTAGCCCGGGATGACCGGCTCGAGCATGCGCTCGACGTGTCGGCGGTGACGTTCCGTCCCGCGAGCGCCGAGATGTTGACGGACTACGTCTCCACCGGCGAGCCGCTCGACAAGGCCGGCGCCTACGCGATCCAGGGGCTCGGCGCGTTGCTCATCGAGCGGGTGGAGGGAGATCTCTTCGGGGTAATGGGGCTGCCGCTGCGGCTGGCGATCGACCTGCTGGGGCGCTTCGGCCGTCCTTATCGCTTTACGCGGTAGACCGGAACCTTCTTCGCCTTGCCTTTGACCTGCACCGGCTCGAGCGCTTCGACCGTGGGGGGCTTCTTCAGCGCCTTGTAGAACGGCTCGGCGATCAGGATCTCGTTGGGACCCGCGACCGAGCAGAGCCGGCTCGCGGTATTCACCGCATCGCCGATGACGGTGTACTCGAGCCGCCGGTCGGAGCCGAAGTTCCCCGCGAACACCTCTCCGAAGTTGATGCCGATGCCGATGTTGATCGGCGGGCGTCCTTGCTCGGCCCATTTCGCGTTCATCTTCTCGAGCACGGTCAGCTGATCGATGGCGCACTGCATGGCGCGGTCGGCGTCGTCCTCGTGGGCGATGGGGGCCCCCCACAACGCCATGATCGCGTCGCCCATGAATTTGTCGAGCGAGCCGGAGTGCTCGAAGACGATCTCCACCATCTCGGTGAAATACTCGGTGAGGAGTTTCGCGACCTCGTCCGGATTCATGTTCTCGGACATCGGCGTAAAGCCGCGGATGTCGGAGAAGAAAATCACTACCGGCCGCTTGTCGCCGCCCAGCGTGACGGCGCCCTTCTGCTCGGCGATCTGCGCCGCCACGTTGGGGGCGAAGTAGCGCTGGAAGTTCGACAGCACCATCGCCTCGCGGCGGATGCGCTCCGACATCTGCGAGTTCTCGATGGCCACCGCGCAGAGGCCGCCGAAGGTCATCAGGAAGTCGAGATCCTCGTCGGTGAACGACTGGATCGCGGTCTGGTTGTCCACGTACAGGATGCCGAGGACCGTCTGGTCCGCACCGAGCAGCGGCGTGCACATCGCACTGCGCACACTCTGGATGAGGATCGACTTGCCTTTGAACCGGTTGTCCTCGGCGGTGTTGTCGGAGAGGATCGCGACGCGGTCATCCACCGCCTTGCGCGCGATCGATTGCGGCACGCGGGCGGCGGTCGTGTCGCCGGAGCGATTCCGCGACAGACGGGGCACCAGCTCCGATGTGCGCGGATCGAGCAACAGGATCGACACGCGGTCGACGTTGAAGATCTGGAAGGTGACGTCGACCACCTTATTGAGCACCTGGTCGGGCTCCTGCTGGCGCGACAGCTCCTTGGCGATCTCGAACAGCAGGGAGAGCTTCTTTTCGCGCCGCTCCGCCTCGGTTTGCGCCGCGACCTTGAGGTGGCCCCCGCCCGAGGCGGCGGCCGACGTGCCGCCGTGGACGATCGCCGGCACCCCGCCGGACGACGGGCTCAGCGGCAGCTGGCGGACGATGGTTCCCTGCGGGATGCCGCGCGACCCGGAGGTCTGGCTCGACTCGGGGGTGGGAGACGACGGGCGCGCCGGCGGCGTGATGCTCGCCACCTTGAAGGCGACCTTCCCGAAGGTGATGACGTCGTTCGTGGTGGCGTCGGCTTGCGTGACGCGGGCGCCATTCACGAAGGTGCCGTTGGAGGATCCCAGATCCTTCACCCGGACCCCGGCCGGACCCAGCGAGATTTCGGCGTGCCGCCGGGAGATCGTCGGATCGTAAATGGGCACGTCGCTCGTGACGGCGCGTCCCACGACCAGGATGCGACCCGGGGCCAGGTCGATCGATTGGTCGCCGGAAGTGCTCAGCAGTTTGAACACGGTCGGGAAATATACCCCGGGGGTATGGGAGCGGAATCGCCGCTCAGGCGAGTGCCAGCGCGAGCGCCCGCAACACCGCCGCGGCTTTCGCTTCGGTCTCCGCGTATTCGCGCGCCGCGTCCGAGTCGGCGACGATCCCCGCGCCGGCCTGCAGGATGACCCGATCGGGCTGCACGACGGCGCAGCGGATGGCGATCGCGGTATCGAGACTGGTGGCGCCCCAGCCGACGTAGCCGACCGCGCCGGCGTACGGACCGCGGCGCTCCGGCTCCAGCGCATCGATGATCTCCATCGCCCGGACTTTCGGTGCGCCGGTGACGGTGCCGGCGGGAAAGCACGCCTTGAACGCATCGAGCGCGTCGTACCCATCCCGCAGGGTGCCGCGGACCTCGCTGACCAGGTGCTGCACGTGGGAGTACCGCTCGATCCCCATCAGCTCGGTGACGCGGACGCTGCCGTAGACGGCGACGCGGCCGACGTCGTTCCGCCCCAGATCGACGAGCATGCGGTGCTCGGCGACCTCTTTGGCGTCATCGCGCAACGCTCTGGCCAGGATCTCGTCTGTTTCCGGGGTACGGCCGCGCTGTGCCGTGCCCGCGATGGGACGGACGGTCACCTCGTTTCCCGTTACGCGCACCAGCACTTCGGGTGAGCTGCCGACGAGCGCGAAGTCGTCGAGCGCCAGATAGAAGAGGTATGGAGCCGGGTTGAGCGCGCGCAGGCAGCGGTACAGCCGTAGTGGATCGACGCGCACCGGGATCTCCTGGCGGCGCGACAGCACGGTCTGAAACGTGTCGCCGGCCCGGATGTGCTCCAGCACGCGTCGCACGTCACGCTCGAACGCATCCTCGGGGTACCGGGTGGTGGTCGCGGGCACCTCGGGGTTCTGAGGCAGCGCCAACGGGCCGAGGGGGTGCGGTCCCGCGAGGCGGCGCACCAGCTCGTCGAGGCGTGCTTCGGCGGCTTCGTACAGCTGCACGCGCTGGCGTCCCGGGGCGTCGGCCGGCACCTCCACGTTCGCCACCGCAATGGCACGGCCATAGAGGTTGTCGAGGATCACCAGGCTGTCCGCGATCATCATGACGGCATCCGGCAGGCCGAGTGTGTCGGCCGGCGGCGCCGGGAGCCGCTCGATCGATCGCACCAGATCGTAGCCGAGGTAGCCTACCGCGCCGCCGGTGAACGGCGGCAAGCCGGGCACGGCGATCGGCACGAGGGCACGCAGGCGCTGCGCCAGATGCCCAACGGGATCGGACGTCTCGCCGGCGCTCTTCCAGCCAAGGGCGGCGGTCCAGCGCTCCACTCCGCGGCCGCGGTAGCGCCACACCTCGCGCGGCTCGGAGCCGAGGAACGTGTAGCGTGCCCAGCGCTCGCCGCCGGTCACCGATTCGAGCAGGAAGCCGTACGGCGCGCGGGCGATTTTGGCGTAGGCGGCGAGCGCCGTGTCGGCATCGAGTACGATCTCGCGCGCCAGCGGAACGACGCCGCCGCGCGCGGCCCGGGCGAGGAAGTCCGACCGCGGATCGCTCACTTCACGGCGGCGACGAGGTAACTCCCGGGGCCTTCGAGCGCGCTCGTGATGGCGAACTGCCCAGAATGGGAGCTGTTACGGGCTTCCACCCAGTGGTCCGGGGTGCGCTCCCGCCACAGCTCCACCGCCTGCTCGTAGGCGGCGGCGGAAGCATAGCGGCTACTCTGGGTGTATACGGAGGGGTCGCCGTACCGCTCGAACGACACGGTCGCCACGGGCTCGCCGGACTGGTTGAACACGAGCGAAGCCGGGCCGACGTCGAGCTGATAGCTCCCCGGTGTGAGGGCCACCGTCACAACGATGGTACAGCTGTCGCACAGCAGCGTGTCGCTGCGCGAGACGATGCTGTGCGGCGTGAACTTGATCGAGGCGAAGAGTGTGTGGACGCTGTCCGAATGCGTGATGGAACAGGTGAACAGTTGATTGTTATGGAAGACGCAGCTCGCGGGACTGCTGGGTCCGGCCGAATCGAACCGGGCCAGCGCCAGCAGCGCGCTTCTGGAGAGACCGGTATCGACGCTTGTCGTGCCGCCGCCGCACGCGGCCAGCAGCGCCGCGCTTGCCGCCACCAGGCAACGCGTGGCTTCGCGGGCGTGCGTCACGCGCCGTTGGCGCTCTGCATCCTCCTGCTCCCCACCGCCGCCCGCGCGCAGCAATGGAACTCGGCCGACGCGCGCGCCCTGGCCGACCGCGCCATTACCCGGCGCGTCGGCGCTGCCGCCGACACTTCGCTCCACGATTACCGGGCTCAGGCGCATGGTTTTCTGTTTTTCCTCGGCGCATTCGGTGAGGGATTGACGGAGCCGCCGCGTCTCATCAAGGCGGACCAACTCGAGCTGGAAGTGTACTGGAAGGCCCCCGGCGCCAGCAAGCAGCGCATCGTCGGCTGGCGCGATCGGGCGGAGCTGCCCACCGACATCGTCTACCACCAGGATCACCTGGGCATCGTCCAGAACGGGTTCGGCAAGACCATCCGTCTGGGGGACGGGGACGAGGTGCAGGACGTGCCGCATCCGCTCGCCGCCGGCGGCCCGCTGCTGTACGACTACGCGGTGGAGGACACGCTCACGCTCACGTTGCCCGACCACCAGGTCCGTGTCGTGCAGCTCTCCTTCCGTCCCAAGGAGTATCACGCCTCCCGCATCGTCGGAACGGCCTACCTCGACCTGTCGTCGGGCGATCTGGTACGCCTGGCGTTCAATTTCACTCCCGCGGCGTATCGCGATCAGTCGCTCGAAGACGTGAGCGTCGTGCTCGACAACGCGTTGTACGCCGGGCGCTGGTGGCTGCCGCGCCATCAGGAAATCGAGATCCGGCGCCACGCCATGATGCTCGACTTGCCGGCGCGCGGCATCATCCGCGGTCGCTGGGAAGTGGACAACTACCAGTTCAACAGCGGCCTGACCGCCGCCTGGTTCGCCGGGCCCGAGATCACGGTCGCGCCACAGTCGGTGCGCGACTCGTTCCCCTGGCGCACGACGCTGGATTCCGCGGAAGGCCCCGTCGCCGAACCCATCCGCAAGAACGATCTCGCGGCGCTGCGCTCCGAAGTCGCGCGCGTCGCGGGACGGCACGCGTTGAGCAGCTGGCGGCACGACGGCCTGGCCGTGCGATCCCTGAGCGATCTGCTGCGCGTCAATCGCGTGCAGGGCGTCGTCCCCGGAGCGGGATGGGTGTGGCGCGGGGAGGAGGGGACGCTGGAAGGACGGCTGCGCGCCAGCTATGGGTTCGCCGACCGCCGCCTCGACGGCGCGCTGACGGTGCGCCTCGCGCTCGGCGCCCGGCGCCTCGCAGTGGAAACGTACCGCGAGGTGCGCGATGTCGCCGACCGGCCGGTCGTGTCCCCCATCATGAATTCGATCGCATCGCAGGAATTCGGGGACGACTACGGGGACTACGCCCGCGTGACCGGCGGCCGCGTGGCGCTCGATGGCTCGGTGGGAGGTCCCGCGACGTGGCGGATCGGCGTCGCCCGGGAAACGCCGGCCACGCTCACGGTGCGCGCCGCTCCGGCGAGCGGCGTGTACCGGCCCAATCCCGCGTTGGGCGGACCCACGGTGAGCTTGGTGACACTCGCCCTCAGTCGTCCCGGGGCAGGTCTCGCGGTACGCCACGACCACGCCTTCGACGTGTCGCTCGAGGCGGGCCGCACCGATGCGAACGCGCGGTATGCACGGCTTGCGGCCGTCGGCCAGCTGCTGCTGCCGCTCGGGGGCACACGCCTGCTGGTGCGCGGTGAAGGGGACGCGGCGACCGTCGACGTCCCCGCCTACCGCACCTTCGTCCTCGGCGGCCGCGGGACGCTCCTGGGCGATGACTTCCGGGCATGGGGCGGCCGTCACGTCGCGCTGCTGCACGTCGAGTGGCGCATCCCGGCGCCGTTCCCGAGTATCTCGCTCGGTGCCGCAGCGCGCACGCCCGGCTCGATCACGCTCGCGCCGTTCATCGCCGCCGGGTGGGCCGATGCTGGCGTCGCGAACACCCCCTGGCGTGCCACGCCGGGCGCGCGGGTCACCACCGGACTGGGCCTCGAGTGGCTCGGCGTGTTCCGGCTCGAGGTCGGGTACGGCGCGCAGAGCGGTCACACCCACGTCGCATTCGACGTAACACGAGACTTTTGGAGCGTGCTGTGACGACGGTCTAGCCTCCCGGCGCGCCCCCCCGCTAGGTTTCCGTGAACTCCATGCCCGAAAACCTCTTCCCCGACGAGTGGCTGGCCCAGTCGCTGGAGGCGCTCACGCCCGAACGCCTGGCTGAGTTGCGCACCAAGGCGGAGCCCGGGAAGACGCTGTGGGAGACGGTCGTCCAGGAAAAGCTCGCTACCGACGACGAGATCCTCGAGAAGCTGGCCGCACGCTTTCACCTGCGCATCGCCGACCTGAGCCAGCTCGATCAGGGGGCGCGCAGCGTCCTCCCGGAAGCCCTGGCGCGGCGCTACCGCGTGCTCGCGGTGCGGGCGACAGACTCCTACCTCGAGGTGGGGACGGCCAACCCGTTCGACCTCGACATGGAGAAGACGCTCGCCTTCGCCACCGCCCGCGAGATCCGGCTGTCGCTGC
>Ga0310811_10009050_pt1 | contig 12836 bp, 11 predicted proteins | sample YCmetagenome_FD_207642 | JGI IMG/M metagenome (GOLD analysis project Ga0310811, IMG submission 207642) | Soil microbial communities from experimental microcosm in Duke University, North Carolina, United States - YC | ecosystem: Engineered > Artificial ecosystem > Soil microcosm > Unclassified ...
GACCCGGTCCTGGCGTCGGCGCGGGCCCGCCTGCTCGCAGGCCTGGCCGAGCTGACCGACGGGAGCTCGGACCCCGAGCTGACCTCGCGTGTGGTGATGGCGATGGTGGTCGCCGTGGCCGCCCTGGACGACGTGCTCTTCCCGATGCCGGCCGGCCCGCCGCCACCGGATGCGCTGGTCACCGCGCTCGCCGGCTTGGCCGCGCACGGGCGGGCCGGGTGAGCGTCGCATGACCCGCCCGCTGAGCTCGGGCACGCGGAGACGGCCCGCCGAGCTGCGTCAGGCCCTGCTGGTCGCGGGCGCGGACCTGTTCGCCGAGCAGGGCTACGACGCGACGACCTACCGCCAGATCGCCCACCGGGCCGGCGCCTCGCCGTCGGTGCTGTTCCGCCACTTCGGGACCAAGGCCAACCTGCTGGTGGAGGCGGTCATCGAACCGTTCACCACGTTCTTCACCGAGTTCAGCGCGGAGTGGGAGGGCCCGGAGCGGCCCGGGCACGAGCGGTACGCGCTGATCCGCGAGTTCGTGGGCGAGCTGTACCGGGTGATCACCGAACGGCGGACGGTCGTGCGGGCGATGCTCTCGGCGATGCAGTCGGTCGAGGGTGACGACCTGATGCGCCAGGTCGGGGAGCGTCTCGCCTCGGCCCTGGACCAGCTGACCGGCGTCGCGGAGGGGTACGCCCGGCTGGGCCCGCACCAGCCGTCGGAGTCCGCGATCGTCGTTCGCGCGACCATCGGCATGGTGCTGCTGGTCGGGTCGATGGACTCGTGGCTGGCGTCGGCCGACGGCACCCGGCCCGACGATTCACAGATCATCGATGTGATGGCCGACCTGGTGGTCCGGGGTGGCGGCCCGGACCGTCAGATGCCCGCCTGAGCACGCCCGGCGACCTCCTGCGCGCGCACGGGTCGCCCGCGTTGACCGGCCACGAGAGCGGTGAGACCTTCACCTGGGGCGAGCTCGACCAGCGGGTGGCATCGCTGGCCCACCAGCTCGTCCAGCGGTACGGCCTGCGTCGCGGTGAACGGGTGGCGCTGGTGGCCGAGAACGACCCCCGGATGATCGAGCTGCAGTTCGCCTGCCAGCGCGCGGGCCTGGTGCTGGTGCCGCTGAACTGGCGCTCGGCCCAGGCCGAGCTGGACGCCGTGCTGGCGGACGCCGAGCCCGGGCTGATCGTGCACGACGGAGAATGGGCCGCCCTGACCGGCGAGCTCGCCGACACCGCGGGGATCAAGCACCGGATGGCCTGGGAGGCGCCCGACGGCTCCGCCGACGACTACGACGCGGCGACGACGGGACCGGACGGGATGCCGGGCCTGCCCGGGGACCCGGCCGACCTGGCCCAGATCATGTACACCTCCGGCACCACCGGCCGGCCCAAGGGTGTGATGGTCGACCGCGACCAGCTGACCTGGCACGCGATCAACATGGGGCACGCGACCCGGATGGGGGAGGCGGGCCTGCACCACCTCAACGTCGTGCCCTGGTTCCACGCCGGTGGGCTCAACGTGTTCACCAACCCGGCCCTGTACTGGGGCGGCCACGTCACCACCACCCGCCGCTTCGACCCCGGCGTGACGCTGCGGCTGCTGACCGACGCCGAGCTCGGGTTCACCCACTTCTGCGGCGTGCTGCAGATCTACGAGCAGATCACCGCGTTGCCGGAGTTCGCGAGCGCGAGCTTCCCGACCCTGCGCAGCGGCCTGTTCGGTGGCTGGGGGCCGACGTTCCGGGGCATCCACCGGGCCTGGCGCGAGCGCGGGTTCGCCCTGACCCTGGCCTACGGGTCCACCGAGCTGGGCCCGCTGGTGTGCACGCTGGACGGCACCGACACCGAAGCGGTTGAGGCCGGGTCGTCGGGCATCGCGGTGCCGCACGTGCAGCTGAGGCTGGTCGGCCCGGACGGCGCGGACGTCGGTGTGGACGAGCCGGGGGAGCTGTGGGCGGCGGGCCCGGTGGTCACCCGGGGGTACTGGGGGGTGCCGGCCGAGCAGACCTTCACCGACGGCTGGCTACGCACCGGGGACGTGATGCGCCGCGACGCCCGGGGGCACCATTTCGTCGTCGGACGGCTGCACGAGGTGTACCGCTCGGGTGGGGAGAACGTCTACCCGCTGGAGGTCGAGGCGGTCATCTCCGAGCTGGCGTCGGTGGCCGAGGTGGCCGTGGTGGCCATCCCCGACGATCGGTTCGGTGAGGTCGGGCTGGCGGTCGTCGCCCCGTCCGAAGGCGCCGTGGTGACCCTCGAGGACATCACCGAGCACCTGCGCGACCGGCTGGCCCGCTTCAAACACCCCCGCGCGCTGCGCCTGGTCGACGAGCTGCCCCGCAACGTCACCGGCAAGATCTCCCGCGCTCAGCTGCGAACCACCTACGGCGGCGTGACCCTCGGCTGAGCGCCGGGCGAGCTACACCAGCGGGCGTCCGGTGCGGATGCGGCGGCGCAGGTCCCAGAGCAGGACGTTGTACGGGAAGGCCTGCGCCCACCGCGGCAGCCTGCGCACCAGGGAGCCCAGGACACCGGTGAACCTCTCGAACCGCCGCTGCTGGGCCGGACCCCATGCCAGATGCATCTGCTCGCGGAACTCCGGTGGCAGGAACCCGGTGGTGATGAACCGGTTGAACGGCTCCAGCGGCAGGCTGAGCACCCTGGGCAGCCAGCGCACCAGCATCACGTCGGTCAGGTGGCGGCGGACCGTGTCGTCGATCGCCACCCGCTTCAGGCCGTCCTCCCAGTACCGCTCGAACGCCTCGCGATCGACGGGCCAGTGCTGTGGACGCACCTGCAGGGTCGTGCCCAGCACCGCCGACTCCTGGTACAGCTGTTCGGCGTCCTCCGGCTCGTGCCGTTCACCGAACAACCGCTGGACGTCCTCGAGCCCCCGGTAGATGCACGCCGCCACCCACAGCTGCAGCTCCGGGTCGAACGCGTTGTAGCTGACCGGACTGTCCGGGCCGGAGCGGACCTGGGCGTGCGAGGTGTTCACCGCCCGCCGGTAGGCGGCCCGGTCGGTGTCGTCGCCGAGTACCGCCACCGCCAGGTAGGTCAGCGTGGTGCGGGTGCGCTTGACGGGGTGCCGGAAGAGATTGCCGCTGTCGACCCGGCTCTCCACCACGCCGTACCCGACCTCCGGCCAGGACAGCTGCATGATCACGTTGGCCGCCCCGGCCAGCAGGCCGGGGCCGGTGAGGGCGTCCTCGAGTCGAACGGGGGCTGGGTCGTGCCCGAGCAGCGACATACGCTCAACCCGCGGCGGCTGTGATTCGGCTCATGCCCGCAACGATCTCACTCCTGTGTCGCACTGCTCAACCGGGTGAGCCGGGCTAACGTGCGCGGCGTGGGAGCGCTGCGGATGAAGGTGTCTGACGACGCTCTGGTCGGAGTGGTGCGCATGCCGGCCCGGGGCCTCGGTCCGGTCGGCGCGATCGTGCGACGCGTTGCCGTGGCGCTGCTGGCCCTCGTGGTGACCACACTCGTGGTGTACCTCGACCACGACGGCTACCGGGACGTCAACGGCGACGGGATCTCGCTGCTCGACGCCGCGTACTACGCCACGGTGTCGCTGTCCACCACCGGTTACGGCGACATCACCCCGGCATCGGACTCCGCCCGGCTGATCAACATCCTGCTGGTCACGCCGCTGCGTCTGCTGTTCCTCATCGTGCTGGTGGGCACCACGATCGAGCTGCTGACCGAGCGTTCCCGGCAGGCGTTCAAGATCCGACGGTGGAGGTCACGCGTGCACGACCACGTGGTGGTGGTGGGTTACGGGACGAAGGGCGCCGCGGCCGTGTCGACGATGCTCGGTGACGGCATCGAGCCGGAGACCGTCGTTGTGGTGGACACCGACCCGGAGCGGCTGCGGCTGGCCGGGTCGCGCGGCCTGGTCACCGTCGGCGGCAGCGGTACCCGCCAGGAGGTGCTCCTGCTCGCCGGCGTGGACCGGGCGGCCTCGGTGGTGGTGGCGCCGGCCCGCGACGACACCGCCGTCCTGGTCACCCTCACCGCGCGCGAGCTGGCTCCGAGGGCGACCATCGTGGCCTCGGTCCGGGAGGCGGAGAACGTGCACCTGGTGCGCCAGTCGGGCGCCGACTCGGTCGTCGTGTCGTCGGAGACCGCGGGGCGTCTGCTCGGCATGGCCACGAGCACTCCGGCGGTGGTGAACGTGATCGAGGACCTGATCACCCCGGACGTCGGGTTCTCGATCGCCGAGCGGGCGGTGGAGCACTCCGAGGTGGGCGGATCGCCGAGGCACCTGGCCGACATCGTCCTGGGGGTGACGCGCGGGCCGGAGCTGTACCGGGTGGATTCACCGGTGGTGGACGCCTTGGAGATGGGCGACCGGTTACTCTACGTGAAGAAAGTGACCTCCCCCGACGAGGGCAGGTAGGCCGGGGCCGAGGAGGCCACCGGCGGCCCGGAACAGGTCGGACCGCCGGTGACATTCCACGGGTCGAACCCGCTAGTCGATCACCACCAACGCAGGCGGGCTCCGCTGAAACGGCCGCCCCAGCACTTGCCGGCGCGCCAGTCGACGTGTCCGTGGCCCGAGCGGCACTGCCAGGGGCTGACCGCGTAGATGCGACGGTTGAACCGCCACCAGTCGCCGTTGTTCCGACCGCGGTTCCAGTCACCGTTGTTGTGGTCCCGGTCCCGGTTGTGGTCCCTATTGTCGTCGTTCCAGTCACTGGGCTGGGTGATGGCCGCCGCCGGCGCCACCTGCGCGGCCGACGGGGTCGCCGCGAAAGCCGTGCCGCTTCCCGCGACGGTCACACCGACACACATCGCCGCTGTGATCATGAAGTTCTTCGCTGAGGCCATCTGGTACCTCTCCTTGCAAGCTGTCCGGTGCGCCGTCCGGTACGGGGCAACCTAGGGTCGGCCAAACGGACCCGACGTGCTAATGACATTCATAGAAATCACTCGTTCAGCCCAGCGTCCAGCTGAGGAATGGCGGTGAACGGTGGGCGCGCGGTTCGTAACGTTCGCGTGACGGTGAGCGCCGCCGTGACGGCCGGTCGAGGCACCTGGCGCCCAGCCTCTGACCAGGATGTTTCACGAGTGACGAATGGGGCCTTTGGGAGTCGAAGAGAGTCGACCCGCTCTGGCGTGGGCCGCACTCAGCTGAGACCCTGATCAACGTGTCCAGCCCCAACGAGCCGTCGGACGGCCGGCCCTCGAACCCGGAGCAGCCGAGCCAGTACCCGCCGCAGCAGCCCGGCCAGCAGCAGCCGGGCCACCCCCCGCCCGGTTACCCACAGCAACCGGGCTACCCGCCGCAGCAGGGCTACCCGCCGCCCGGATATCCGCCCCCGGGTTACGGGCAGCAGCCGGGCTACGGACAGCCGGGTTACGGACAGCAGGGATACCCGCAGCAGGGTTACCCGCCCGGTTACGGGCAGCAGGGATACCCGCAGCAGGGTTACCCGCCGCCCGGGTACCCACCCGCCGGTTACCCGCCGCAGGGCTACCCGCCGAACTATCCCCAGCAGGGCGGCTACCCGCAGCAGGGTTACGGACAGCCGGGCACCGACGACCCGACCAACGTCGTCGGGCAGCGGTTCGCGCAGGGCGCGCTGGACTACGTGCTCATCATGGTCCCCTTCCTGATCCTCTACTTCGGGTCGTTCGCACTGTCGTTCGCGGCGTACTCGTCGACGTCGGACTTCGGCCTCATCGGGATGATCAGCTCGATCGTGTCGCTGGTCATGTGGTTGCTGATCCCCGCCGGGATGTGGTTCGTCTACGCCTGGTGGCCGCACAAGCACAACGGTCAGACGTTCGCGATGAAGTGGCTCAAGCTCCGGATCATCGACGAGCAGGGGGGCCAGCCCACTCTCGGCGCCCTGACCCTGCGCACGCTGCTGTTCATCGCCGACGGCTTCTTCTTCGGTGTCGTCGGGCTGATCGTGATGTCCACCAACCCCCGTCACCAGCGTCTCGGTGACCAGGTGGCCAAGACCCTCGTGATCCGGGCGACCTGAGACGGGCGATGACGCCTCCCGGCCGGCTCGGACGCTCAGCCGGTCGGGAGGGTCAGCTCGAACACCGATCCCTCGGCGCATCGGAGGTCGCCGCCGTGGGCCCGGGCGATCCCGCGCGCGATGGCCAGCCCCAGACCGGCGCCGGCTCCGGCACCGGCGCCGGCACCGGATCCGCCGTCGCGGGCCCGCGCGTCGTCCAGCCGCACCAGGCGGTCGAAGATCCGCTCGCGGTCCTGGTCCGGCACCCCGGCACCCGAGTCGGCGACCCGGATCCGCGCCCAGCCCGGCGACGGGCGGTCCACCCCGATGGAGATCTCACCGTCGGGCGGGGTGTGCCGGCGGGCGTTGTCCAGCAGGTTGACCAGTATCTGCGACAGCCGGCCGGCATCACCGAGCACCGTGGCCGGCTCCCCGGTCACCGCCACCCGCAATGTCGGGGCCAGCAGCCGGGTCCGTTCGGCCTCGGCCCTGGCCAGCCCCAGCAGCTCGACCGGTCCGCGTTCCAGGGCCAGCCCCGCGTCGATGCGGGCCATCGCCAGCAGGTCGTCGACCAGGCGGCCGGCCCGGGCCGCCTCCCGGATGAGCAGCAGCTGCAACCGGTCGCGTTCCTCACCGTCGGCCCGCATGCTCAGACCCGCCTCGGCCGCGGCGCGCACCCCCGCGATCGGTGTCCGAAGCTCGTGCGCGGCATCGGCGACGAACTGCCGGGTACGAGCCTCGGACTCCCGTGCCGCGGTCTCGGCCCCCTCCAGGGCGTCGAGCATGTCGTCGAAGGCCGCGGCGGTACGTCCCATCTCGGTGTCCGTCCGCGTGGGCGCCAGCCGCCGGCCGCGGTCCCCGCCGGCGATCTGACGGGCCAGCCCGGTCATGGCGTCCAGCGGTCTCAGCGCCACCGACGTGGTGATCAGCAGCGCGACCACCGCGACGACCAGCCCGGCGGCCGCGAGATAGAGCAGCAGCCTGCCCAGCCGCCGTTGCGCGCCGGCGATGTCGGCCGCGTCGCCCACCAGGGTCAGGCGGGAACCGTCGGGCAGCGTGAGGCGCCGGACCGGTCCGGTGGGCGGCCCCCGCCGCGCAGCCCTGGGCCCGGGGGACGCCGGTCCCGCCTGCCCGCCGGGGCCGAACTGCCCGCCGGGGCCTGACCTGGGTTGACCGTTGGCGCCCGGCCTGCCCTGCCCGGACGCTCCCGCGCGATCGCCCTCGTCATCGGATAGGAACCGGCTGCCGTAGATCGCGCCGGACGGTGTGACCAAGCGCGTGCGTATCGAGGGGCTCGCAAGCTGGTCGATGATGTCCTCGGGGGGTGTCCCCCGTTCGGCGAGCTGCTCGGCCAGCGCGGCCCGGTCGGCCAGGCGCGAGTTCAGGTCGGCACGTGAGCCGATGCCGACGAACACCTCCGCGAGCACGCTGACCGCCACCAGGATCACCCCGAGTACCGCGAGGCTGTACAGCACCACCCGCCGGCGCAGAGAGACGGTCCGCAGCCGGACGTCGGTGCCCGGGTCGGCCCCCCGGGGCCGCACGTCGGTGCCCGGGTCGGTCCCGCGGAACCGCTCGCCGGCCGGCTCGCTCACGAGGGTGGACCGACGCGCAGCACGTACCCCAGGCCACGCACGGTGTGCAGCAGCCGGGGCTCGCCGAGCTTGCGGCGAAGCGCCGAGATGTGCACCTCGACCAGGTTGGGGTCGAAGTCCTGATAGCCCCAGACCGAGGTCAGCAGCTGGGTCTTGCTGAGCACCCGCTCACGATGTGCGGCCAGGTGCTCGAGCAGCCGACGCTCGGTCGCGGTCAGCTCGATCGGCCGGCCGCCGCGCAGCACGGTGCCGGCGCTCGCGTCGAGGACCAGGTCGCCGATCTGCACACAGGACGGGGTCCGTCCCAGCCGGCGCAGCACGGCGGTCACCCGAGCCACCAGCTCGGCCAGCACGAACGGCTTGACGAGGTAGTCGTCCGCTCCCGAGTGCAGCCCCCGGAGCCGGTCGTCGATGCCGTCGCGGGCGGTCAGCAGCAGCACACCGGCGTCGCTGTGCCGTCGCACCACGTCCAGCAGCGCGAAGCCGTCCCGGCCGGGCAGCATCACGTCCAGCACGACGAGGTCGGGGCGGAAGGTGGCCAGGTCCCGCTCGAGGTCCTGCCCGTCCGGGCGGCCCGCGACCTCAAAGCCGGCGTCGGTGAGCCCGCTGAGCACGGCGACCCGGATCGCCTCGGCGTCCTCCACCACGAGCACCCTGGCCTCACCCACGATGCCATTCTGCGCGAGTCGGGCCCCGGGGCGACGGGGGATCGGACGCCGAACGCCTGAAGATCAGCTGAAGAAGCTCGTGAACATGGCTTATTCATGGGTTTTCCACAGGCAGCGGGTGCAACGTCGAGGCATCGGGCAAGCGATAGCCCAGCAGGACCCCGAGTAGGAGACACCATGACCACCTCAGAACCCCCGGAGGGCCGGCCCACCCAGCCGGCGGGCTCCGATCACCCCTCCTCGGAGACCCCCGCCTCCGACCACCCGATCTCCGACCATCCCGCGCCCGAACACGCTCTGGGGTCGGAGAGTCCCACCGAACAGATCGAGCCGGCGGGCACCGAACACCCCACCGAGCATTCCGCCGAGCACTCCGCCGGGCCCGGGGCGGCCGCTCCGGTGGCCGCGGGAGCCGGGGTGGGTGCGTTCGCGGCCCAGCCGCGCTCCACCCGGTCGGCGGGCGCCTCGCGCTGGAACCCCCGGGGCTGGAGCCCACGTCGCCGGTGGATCGGCCTCGGTGTGCTGGTGATCCTGATCCTGCTGATCCTCGCGCTGATCTTCGGCCTCTCGCGCCACGGCCGCTACGGGCACCGGCACGGTCACGGGCATCACGGCGGACCGGGCCACTCGAAGTACCAGGAGGGCATGCCGGGTGAGGGCATGGGGATGGGCGGTTTCGGCGGCCCCATGGCGGGCTTCGGCGGCCCGATGGGCGGCGACGGGACGATGGCCGGCCCCGGCGGCTGGGGCGGCCGCGAGCGCGGCCCCGGTGGTGGCCCGGCGCCCCTGACCGGATCCGTGGTCTCGGTCGCGCCCGGCAGCCTGGTGCTGGCACAGGACGGCGCCGCCCAGGTGACCGTGCCGACCACCGACCGCACCCGGGTGATGGGTGCCGGCAACGGGCTCACCGGCCTGCAACCGGGCCAGCGGGTGGTGGTGCGGCTGGGCCCCGACAAGTCCGCCGTCGCGGTGTTCAGCCCCAAGGCCCGGGCCGTCGGCACGATCACCGCCGTCGCCGGCGACCGCGCCACCCTGGTGCGGCCCGACGGTCTCACCGAGCCGGTGGACCTGTCAGCGGTGAACCCCAAGCCGGTCAACGGTGACGTGGTGGCCGTGAGCGGCACGGCGGCCGAGAACGGCGCCACGCTCAAGGTCGAGACCCTGCGTCCGATGCCGAAGACCGGCTGACCCGGGACGCGCAGGGAAGATCGCCGACCGCGGCCCGGGTACGTCTCCCGGGCCGCGGTCGTATCGAAGGGTCTATCCGCGGGGCGGGTGCGAGGCGGGCAGGGACGTTAGGGTCACTGGGTGTCCGCGACAACTACCCGACCTCCGAGCCCGACGCACCTGCCCATGCTGCACCGACTGCGGTTGCCGAACGGGCTGCGGGTGCTGCTGGCCCCCGATCCGAGCACCCCGGTGGTGGCGGTGGCGGTGCACGTCGACGTCGGTTTCCGCTCCGAACCTGAGGGTCGCACCGGGTTCGCGCACCTGTTCGAGCACCTCATGTTCCAGGGCAGCGAGAGCCTGGAGAAGCTGGCGCACTTCCGGCACGTCCAGGGCTCGGGCGGAGTCTTCAACGGCTCCACCCACCCCGACTACACCGACTACTTCGAGGTGCTGCCCTCGGCGGCGCTGGAGCGGGCGCTGTTCCTGGAGGCCGACCGGCTGCGGGCGCCCTTGCTGACCGAGGAGAACCTGCGCAACCAGGTCGACGTGGTCAAAGAAGAGATCCGCCTCAACGTCCTGAGCAGGCCGTACGGTGGTTTCCCCTGGATCCTGCTGCCGCCGGTGCTCTACGACACCTTCGCGAACGCGCACAACGGCTACGGCGACTTCTCCGAGCTGGAGCAGGCGAGCCTGGACGACGCGGCGGCGTTCTTCGACAGCTACTACGCGCCCGGCAACGCCGTGCTGACCGTGGCCGGCGACCTCGACGTCGACGAGACGGCCCGGCTGGTCGAGAAGCACTTCGGAGACATCCCCGCGCGGCCCACGCCGCCCCGCCCGTCGTTCGCCGAGCCGCTGCCCGGGTCGGAGCGCCGCCAGTCGGTGCCCGACGCGCACGCCCCGATGCCGGCGCTCGCGCTGGGCTACCGGCTGCCGGACCCGCTGGCGGAGCTGGACGGCTATCTCGCGCACGCCCTGCTCGGATCGGTGCTGACCGACGGTGAGGCCGCGCGTCTGCAGCAGCGCCTGGTCTACGGCGAGGGTATCGTGACCGATGTCTCCGCCGGCTGCGGGCTGTTCGGGTCGCCGCTGGACTCCCGCGACCCGGACACGTTCACCGTCACCGCGGTGCACCCGGCCAACGTCGATGCCGACCGGGTCATCGCGGCCGTCGACGAGGAACTCGACAAGCTGGCCGCCGACGGCCCGGACGGCGCCGAGCTGTCCCGGATCTCGGCACGGTGGGCGTCCGCGCTCTATCACGAACACGACCGCGTCATGAGCCGCACGCTGGCGCTCGGTTCGCGCGAGCTGCTCTACGACCGCGCCGAGCTGGCGGCCGAGCTGCCGGGCAAGCTGGCCTTGATCACCCCGGCCCAGGTGGCGGAGGCCGCCGGGCGGCTGCGTGGCCAGGGCCGGGCGGTGCTGGTGGTCGAACCGACCGGCGCCGCGGACGGTCCCGAAGGGGATCCGGCCGAGGGGGAGCAGGCATGAGCGCGGCCGAGACGATCCAGGCACACCGCGACGCGGCGACGATCGGGCGCACCGAGGCAGGCCCGCGTGAGCTGCCCCCGCTGGGCACCGCGAGGACGGCCGGCGAGCTCGAGCTCGTCGAGCGCACGGTCTCCTCGGGCCTTCGGGTCGTCGCCGTCGCCCGGCGGACCGTGCCGACGGTGGAGCTGAGGCTGCGCATCCCGTTCGCCGGGGAGGAACGCACCCGCGCCGCCCGGGCCGAGCTGCTGGCCTCGTCGTTGCTGTCCGGCACCGCCACCCGGGACCGGGTGCGCATCGACGACGAGCTGGCCGCGATCGGCGGTGACATCGGCGCCGGGGTCGACCCGGAGCGCCTGCTGATCTCCGGCAGTGGCCTGGCCGCCGGCCTGCCGACACTGCTGGAGGTGCTGGCCGACGTCCTGACCTCGGCGGCCTATCCGGACGGCGAGTTCAACCGCGAGCGTGAGCGGCTGGTGGAGCGGATCATGGTGGCCCGCTCGCAGCCGCGCATGGTGGCCAGGGAGGCACTGCAGCGCCGCCGCTACGGCGACCACCCCGCGACGCGCGAGCTGCCCGAGGCCTCTGATGTCGAGGCCGTCTCGTCCGCCGAGGTCCGGGAGCTGCACGCGGCCGCCGTCCTGCCCACCGGGTCGACCCTCGTGCTGGTCGGCGACGTCGACCCCGAGAAGGCGATCGCCCTGGTCGAGGAGGTCCTCGGCGTGTGGTCTCCGCCCGGAACCGCGACCGAGATGCCGCCGTTGCCGTCGCTGACCGGCCGCGACCTGCTGCTGGTGCACCGGCCCGGCGCGGTCCAGTCCCAGCTGCGGTTCTCGGCCGACGCGGTGGCCCGCACCGACCCGGACTATCCGGCGTTCCAGCTGGCCAACCTGGTGCTGGGCGGGTACTTCTCCTCCCGGTTGGTGGAGAACCTGCGCGAGGACAAGGGTTACACCTACTCGGCGCACTCCATGATCGAGTTCTCTCCGTCCGGGGCGGCGTTGCTGGTGGAGACCGACGTGACCACCGAGGTCACCGCGGCCGCCGTCCTGGAGACCCGGTACGAGCTGGCCCGGTTGTCCGCCGTCCCACCCACCGAGGCCGAGCTCGAGTCGGCCCGCAACTACGCGGTGGGCTCGTTGCTGATCTCACTGGACAGCCAGCCCGGGCTCGCCGCCACGCTGTGCGCGCTGTCCGGGGTGGGGTTGGACGCGCACTGGCTGCGCGGGCATCCGGCCCGGCTGGCGGAGGTGACCACCGAGCAGGTGGCGCAGGTGGCGCAGAGGTACTTCACCCCGACGGCGTTCACCGGCGTGGTGGTCGGTGACGCCGACGTGGTCGGCGCGAGATTGTGCGCCCTGGGCGGGATCGAGGCATCGTGAGCGACGACGTACCCGGCACCGTGAGCGGCGAGGCGTCCGGCGTGGCGAGGCGCCGGTCCTTCGAGCTCATCGACCCGCCCGTGCTCTCCCGGTTCACGGTCGACCGCTCCGAGCCACTGCGCCTCGACAGCGCACGGCAGGCGGAGGGCTGGCCGAAGGCCCGGGTCCTGGTGGTCGACGAGCGCGGCCGCACGCCCATGCACCAGGGGTCGAGCGGCGAGTGGGAAGTGATCACCAAGCCGGCCACCGACTTCGGTTCGAGCCCGCCGAAGGACGCCGCGCTGCTCGGGGAGCAAGACGGCGTGGCCTACTGGACGGTCCGAGGGCGCCCGTCGCTGATCGACGGTGACGACCCCTCGCAGTGGTACGACCTGCGGACCATGGGCGGCAAGCTGGACTCCACCGGCGCGGGTCTGTTCACCACCGCCGTCGCGGTGCTCGGTTGGCACGACGCGGGCAGCTTCTGCGCGAACTGCGGCAACGCCATCGAACGGCGCAACGCCGGCTGGGCGAGCCATTGCCCGAACTGTGGCCGGGAGGAGTACCCGCGCACCGACCCGGC
>Ga0310811_10009051_pt1 | contig 12835 bp, 11 predicted proteins | sample YCmetagenome_FD_207642 | JGI IMG/M metagenome (GOLD analysis project Ga0310811, IMG submission 207642) | Soil microbial communities from experimental microcosm in Duke University, North Carolina, United States - YC | ecosystem: Engineered > Artificial ecosystem > Soil microcosm > Unclassified ...
GATTCTACGGCATTCTCTACTCTTGAAGTGACGAAAGATGGATTGATTGCCGGCGTCGGGTTGCGGAAAAAAAACGACTGATTGTTAAATTGCGTTTATGCAATACGCTGGACGACTAGGCGCCTTCATTTTCTTACTGATTACCAACCTCTGCTTCGCGCAAGGCAATCAATCGCTTCGAGGAAAAATTGTGGACAGTAAAACGAATGAGCCCATCATCTTTGCATCTGTTAAGTTAGTAAAAGGGCAATCCATATTGGGAGGAGTTGTTAGCAATTCCGATGGGGGTTTTCAGTTTCCCGCGAGATTCCTGGAGGAAGCAGATTCTGTGATCATCACTTGCATCGGCTATTCGAAACAAGCCTTGCTGACGAGATCATTTAATGCAAGCGATATAGTTGAGATAAAACTCAAGGCGGGCTCGGTGGTTTTGAATGAGCTCGTCGTTTCAGAAAAGCGGGTAAAGCTTTCGGCGAGGAATATTGTGCGTTTTGCCATTGATAACCTGCAACAAAACTGCCCTGCACAACCCTTCTCCTATATTGGCTACTATCGCGATTATCAAAAAGATAAAGATCAATTTGTCAATTTGAACGAAGCGTTGGTTCAGGTTTATGATAAGGGCTTCGGCACCAATGATTTCGATTCCACTAAGATCCAACTCTACCAATACCGACAGAACAGCGACTTTCGCCGAGATTCACTGATGGCAATCCCTTATGACAACAGCAAAACAGGAGATAAATTTATTCCTGGTGTAGCCATTTACTCATTTGGAGGAAATGAATTTTCGCTGATGAGAATTCACGATGCCATTAGAAATCACAATACTTTTTCGTATTCGTTTGTCAATAAGTTTGACAATGATTTTGTGAAGAATCATGCTTTCAAATTACTGGACATGATTTCACTGGACAACGTGCAGCTCTACCATCTTTCCATTCGATCGCTTTTCCCTGTTAGCGGAAAGAATTACTCGGCGAAAGGTGAAATTTTCATCGAGCGTGGAAATTATGCGATACACAAACTCGTCTACTCGGCGTTTATGAACGAAGGAGGCAAAGAGAAACTGTTATACAACACCAACGTGGAATACACTCGTACGAATGGCAAACTCCATCTCAACTACATCTCGTTCAATAATTTTTTTATTTCCAATACCGGCGAGGGGTTCAAAGTGAATTACGTACGATATGACAACCAAACCAATTCATTTGTTGTCACTTTCAATCATGCGCCACAAAAACCGGCCGCCGTGGACAAATCCAATTATGAGTTTTTATTTCACGGAAAGCCATTGAAGATCGAGAAGGTGTACATGCAGCCCGGCGACGATAGGGTGTATGTCGTTTCCCTGCTAAAAACCGACCCTCTTCAAAGCGATGGGTATTCGGAAATTAAAGCGAACATTTCGCATCTTCGGGATCAGAACGGCAGGGAACTGGATCGCATCGTCTACAAAACGGTAAATCAATTCAGAGAATTCTTCCTTCAACGGGTGGTCGTGGAGAAGGGCCAAAAAACGAAGGCTTCATTCATGTCGAAAGAAATGACGTTGCTTCAAAACAAAATAGAAATGGGGAATAAGGAAGCCTCGACAGCCTGGATGAACACTCCTCTGATCAAAGACCTGGCATCACACAAATGAAAGTACAATCTGCACATGCCGCCGACCAACACTTTGTTTGAACTTTAACCATTTCGCTCTCGTATAGGCTTGAAAACAAACACCATGAAACCTATCCAACTATTGTTCGCCGCAATATTGATCCTCTCCGCATCTGTATTTGCGCAAGCACAGAAGAAAGTCATTGCACTAAAAAATGACAAGACGATTACGCCCATTCAAGTGAATGTGGCCGAGGAAACTTATAAAGGAAAAACTGCCTTGAAAGTAACGAGCAAAGGAAGCGCGTCGGAAGAACAGCTCATCATCGTCAACGACGTTGATTTTAAAGACGGTAGTATTGAAATCGATCTTTCAGGAAATCCGGGCGAAGGCGCTTCGGATCAAGCACGTGGTTTTGTTGGCCTCGCGTTCCGTATCAACAATGATCACTCCAAATTCGAATGCATCTATCTGCGCCCCACCAACGGCCGTGCCGACGACCAACTTCGTCGAAATCATTCTACCCAGTACATTTCGTACCCTGATTTTCCTTGGTTCAAGTTGCGCGAACAATTTCCGGGAAAATATGAATCGTATGTGGACCTCGTTGCTGGTGATTGGACCAAGGTACGCATTGAAGTGAAGGGAGATAAAGCCAAACTATTCGTGCACGATAACCCGCAGGCGGTTTTGCTCATCAACGATCTCAAATTGGGCGCTGACGCACATGGTAGTATCGGTCTCTGGATTGGCCCAGGCACAGACGCACGTTTCACAAACTTGGCAGTGACAAAATAGGTTAACGCACAAATTGGGATCTGGAATATTCACTATCTGGGAAAAACCAGAAATGGCCCGTAGCAACGAGATTAAAACGGCAACGACATTTATCCCGGTAAAATTTTGCATGGTCAAGTGTTTTTGGTGAGCCAGTGATTCGTAAAAAATTAAGAACAAGTTGATACACCCGGTTTTGATGTCAACAAGAAGATGTCTTACAATCATCTTACTTTGATCCACGATTTTTGAGCGTCATGTTTTACACGACAACCCATCTCGTCGTCGTCTTTTTTTTATGACATCCCTTGTGCTACACGATGCTTCCTTTGGGGTAGCCTTTGCTATTTTCAAAACGTCGGTCGCGGAATTTCGTCGCTCCAGAAATGGAATGCATCATTGAGCATATTTGTGGTCGGAGGGGGGATATTTGAATGGAGACACCCAAAAGCCTTGAGGCGCTTTGGTCTTTTTACATCATTGATGACGAAAATCATTTCTCAGCGCGGCCACTGGGCTGAACTCAAACGTTGCGCGACATCGAGGCTGGGCTTACCAACTTGACGCTTAAAAGAAGTTCAAATATCTGAATACGAGGTAGGGCGAAGAAAATAGATCACATGCTTGGACACGTTGTGCTGATATTCAGGCATTGCCACCAATTTTTTCCATTGAGGATCCTCACCAAAAGCTTTCCAATGCTGATCGCGTGAAGCCTGATTTTCGAATGTGGTCATATACATAAGGTTGGGCATCGTGCTGCCGGCAATTACTTCGGCGTAAAACACGGCATTAAATCCAAGCCGCTTGAAAAGTCCGACTTCGTCTCCGGCATTAAACATTTGCACCTTATTTTGGTAAATCTTTTCAGTATAGCCCTCGTAGCTCCTCAACTCATAGACGCGCTCCTTTACCATACTTTTCAACATGGGCACTGCCGATTCAGGCATCCCTGTGAATGCTTTCAGAATAGTGGTTTCAAAACGCGCATAAGGTGGATTGTCATAAGGCGCATTGATATAGTCTTCTCCATCGGCAAGATATTGTTTGTCCGTCTCCAATTTTCCCGACAGTTGTTCGATTTCTGCGAGCGAACTAAAAGCCATAAACAAAAATATTTTTTTACCATAGGTGCTGTCCGTATCGATCGGTTTAAATACCCCGATCTTTTTCATGCCCAGCCGATGCAATGCAGGCATAAGCGCTTTTTGTAAATACGCTTCCATCCGTTCTTCTTGAGCAAGGCTCTTAAATCGGTAGGTACGAAATTCGAAGTACTCTCGAGAAGGTGCTGCCTCCGCATGCCCAAGAATCAAGGAGAGCAACAGCATGCACACGATTGAATTTTTCACAGGAGATTGCATTTTTAGAATCTTTTGATAACCAATTTTGTTGATCGTAACGAACAGCCATAAATGTAAGCCTCTTTGCAGATTCTATGAAGCGAATTAATTTGAGTTATTTGGCGTATGCTTAAGGTAGCTTGGTCATCCGAATACGTGTTGCCGTTGCCACCTGGCCATCGCTTCCCGATGAGCAAATACGAAATGCTGCCCCAGCAACTATTGTATGAGGGCACATTGCACGAGAAAAATTTTTTCACACCCGACCCGGTTGACGAAGGATGGATTTTAAAGACCCATGAAGCCGACTACTGGAAAAAACTGAAAGACCTTTCGTTGTCTCCGCCCGAAATCAGGCGCGTTGGGTTTCCTTTAACGCCCGAACTCGTGCAACGTGAGATCACGATTGTTCATGGCACCATGTTGTGCGCAGAGTATGCGTTACAGAATGGAATTGCCATGAACATTGCCGGCGGCACACATCATGCGTTCACCAACAAGGGCGAAGGATTTTGTCTGCTCAACGACATCGCGATGGCGGCAAATTATCTGTTGGCGAAAAATTTGGTGAAACAAATTTTGGTCGTCGACCTAGATGTGCACCAAGGCAACGGCACCGCACAAATATTCAAAGACGACCCACGTGTATTCACATTCAGCATGCACGGCACAAACAACTATCCTTTAGTAAAAGAGACATCAAACCTTGACATTGGATTGCCCGACTTCACCACCGATGACTTCTATCTGTCCACACTGGACGTCAATTTGAAAAATTTAGTCGATCAGGTGCAACCCGATTTTATTTTCTTTCAATCAGGCGTCGATATTTTGGAAACGGATAAAATGGGCAGGCTGAAGGTGACCAAAAGCGGGTGCAAAACGAGAGATCGCCTCGTATTCGAAACTGCCAAAAAAAATACTATTCCGATCGTCGCAAGCATGGGCGGTGGCTATTCTGAATTCTTAGAAGTAATTGATGCGCACGCCAATACCTATCGCGTGGCGCAAGAGACATTTTCTTGACGCGCCGCGAAAGACCTGGGACTTTCACCACACGTCGAGCCATCATAATTGTAGGAAAATATCAAATTAACGTTTGCGATCTACTTTCGGGGTCAGACTAAACTAAACTAGTTTCATGAGCAAACCCCTACGCTAGGTGGGTTCTCATATCTCAAAAAGCCCCGGGCCGTTTGCCTAGGGCTTTTAGCTCTCAAGTCACTACCCACTTTCTCCCGTTCATGATCTTTTCTCGATGATTTATGTCGTTTCGTGTAACCATTTCGTCGTTGTTATAGTATTTTATGGACCTAAGTCCCATCGCCATGTTCAAAAATTACCTTTCCACCGCGCTGCGCAATATCCGCAAAGGCCTGCTGTATGCTTTCATCAACATTTTCAGTCTCGCCATTGGCCTTGCCTCTTGCTTGATCATTTACTTGTTCATTAAAGATGAACGGAGCTTTGACGCTTTTCACTCAAAAAGCAAAGCGATCTATCGCCTCGACGAAGTCCAGAGCTTTCCAGGCACTCACGAGCAAAAAGTAGCGCTTTCCATGGGCGGCATGGGGCCTTTCATGCAAAATGATTTTCCTGAAATTATTTCCTACACCAGGTTCTGGAATCGCGGTCAACAACTCGTGATCAAAAACGACACCCGGTTGCTAATCCCCAATGTAGCATTCGTTGACAGTACATTCCTACGGATGTTTGATTTCGAAGTTGTTCGTGGAGACCGCACCACCGCGCTGGACAAACCTTTCAACATTCTTTTGAGTGAAAAGACAGCGCTCAAGTTTTTCAAGAGCATTGACGAAGCCATGAACAACACCATCAGTTGGCGCGACAAGGAGTATAAAATCGTCGGCATCATTAAAGATGTTCCTGAGAATTCACATATGCAGTTTGACGTGCTTGTTTCCATGGCCACGGCAATCGCCGGTGACAAAGACTTCAACAAACAGTGGGGCGGCAATTTCCTCAATACCTATTTCGTATTGCAGCCCAATACAAACCTAAAAGCGATGGCCGAAAAATTTCCGGCTTTCCTTCAGCGGCATGACAACGACCCAAAAATCACTTCGTACTACAAATTGTTCCTACAGCCACTTGATCAAGTTCACCTCGCTTCGATGGACATTGAACATGATTACAATAATTACAGAAAATTCAATGGAAAGTATCTCGACGTATTTTTCGTCATCGGGGTTTTCATTCTATTGATTGCCGCGGTGAATTTCATGAACCTGACCACGGCTCGGTCTTCGCATCGATGGAAAGAAATTGGTGTACGCAAAACAGTTGGCGCCAAAAAATTCCAGCTGTTCTCACAATTTGTTTTTGAATCCGTGCTGTTATCACTTTTTGCGCTGTTGCTTGCTGCTGTTCTGGATTTGTTGTTTGTGCCGCTCTTAAATAATGTCATTGGCCGGCAGCTTTCCGTGCTTTCTATTTTCAATCACCCCTTTGAGCTAATTGTCGTTCTTGCCGTAACGTTTTCGCTCGGGTTGCTGACGGGCGTCTATCCTTCATTTTATATGACTTCGTTCAACCTTGCGCGGGTAATCAAGGGCGGAAACAAAGTCGAGGGTAAATCAATTTTCAGAAGCGGCTTGGTCGTCGTGCAGTTTGGCCTAGCACTGGCGATGATCGTGAGTACGCTGATTGTCTTGCAGCAATTGTACTACATGAAAAACAAGGACATCGGCTTCAAAAAAGATCAGATGATGTTGATTGGGATGAACAAAGAAGCCAACCAGAAATTTGAAACGATGAAACAAGAGTTGCTCCGCAATAAGTTGGTACAAGGAGTGACCGCCAGCGGCCAGCGCCTCGGCAATAATTTTCATCAGTGGGGGTTTAAAGTAAAAGGAGACACAGGTGTTATTCAAATTACTCCCTCCAATGTGAATGTCGACTATGACTACCTGACGGTGTACGGCATTCAGTTAAAAGAGGGAAGGAATTTCTCCAAGGATTTCAAGACCGATAACGGCATGGCATTCATCATCAATGAATCATTTGCCAAAGAACTGCGGCTCAAAGAAACGGTCGGCACACGGGCGGGTCACGGCTGGTACAACAATGACTCCTTGGGCACCATCATCGGTGTGGCCAAAGATTTTAATTTCAATTCGCTCCACTACAAGGTCAACACCTTAGAGATGGTGGTGCACCCCGAATGGGGATATGATGAAATGACGGTGAAGATCGATGGAGCGCATATGAAGGAAGGCATTGCTTTTGTGAAAGGGACTTGGGACAAAATGGTCACTAGCTATCCGTTCGACTACTCTTTCCTGGACAGCCACTTTGAGAAACTTTATCGTTCGGATCAGCAGATGAGCTCTGTGGTGACAATCATGGCAGCCCTTGCCATTTTGATTTCATGTATGGGGTTGTTTGGATTGGCGGCAATCACGACGGAGAAAAAAACGAAAGAGATTGGAATCAGAAAGGTACTCGGCGCAACGGAAAGTCAGATTACCCTGTTGTTATCAAAGAATTTTACAGCACTGATCGTAATTTCTTTTATCCTCGTTAGCCCGATTACTTATCTCCTTCTTTCGGGGTGGCTGCAAAATTTTGCCTATCGGATCGACATTAACCTATTCGTGTTTTTTGTAGGGGGTATTCTCTCGCTGCTGATCGCTTTGCTCACCATCAGTTATCACACCGTCCGCTCAGCGAGGGCCAACCCAGTCAAGGCGTTGCGTTACGAATAGAATTTAGCTCGCTAACGCTTTCTCCACATCACCGATCAACTTCGCCGTGATGCCCTTGGTTTTTTTGGCATGCTCGACTTTTAACAAAGCGACCGCCTCGGATAATTTTTCCAGAAGCCCCACTGGGTTTTGATCGTGCTTGAAGCTACCCAGGCACCACTGAATTTCTGATTGTAGGCGTGGGTTGAGATTGAGTGATTCGAGTTTCTGCAAAACAGTTTCACTTGTGGTAACTATGCTTCCGAGAGATTTTGGTTTAGCTGGTTTTTTGGTAGCAGTCTTGGCCATGGTTTTTATTTCTAAGTTACGAATTAGCAGAAAGACTATTGGAGTGTATACCCGATTAAATTTATGCAACCGTTTGTCGGATTTTTTTGAAATCCTCGAGGAGGTGCTCGATAGCATGGTTGTGGAAACACAAATCGCAGAAGCAAAGAACAATCATAGGTTTAGGCCTCCAGCATATTTTTTGACGGCTGTTTTGGACGCGACGTTCGCCCATGCCAACGCAATTAATTTCTTGAATGCCGCATCACTCACTTTTTCCAGCTCTACGTTTGTCCAACCCAACCGACCCCAATTGCTTTTCACCGGAAATACCATCGTTTTATATTCGTCGCAAACCAACGGCTGCTCCAACTTGGATAGTTTAATCACGGCACGTTTGTTGTCGAGCCATAGTGTAGCAAAGATTTTCTTTCCTACCCTATAAGCGGGCTTCCCGAAGTGGTCGTATTCGTCCACCAGCGGAAGGGACAACAATACGTTTCGCGCCGTTTCCAAATCAACCATAGATGAAGTTACGTTGCAAAATAGTATCTTGAAAACTCAAGCGTAAAACTATGAACCAATCACGAAGAGATTTCATGAAAAAAAGTGCGCTGGCGATCGCCAGTGCTTCGTTGGCCAATCAATCGTTGCTTGCCATTGGCAAGGGAAATGCGCAGTTGGGCATTCAGCTGTACACTATCCGCGATGACATGAAGAAGGATCCCCTCGCCACGCTCAAACAAATTGCTGCCATCGGATATAAAAATGTGGAGCATGCCGATTACCGTGATCGCAAATTTTATGGATATGCAGCCAAAGATTTCAAGAAAGTGTTGTCTGATGTTGGATTGAAAATGCCGAGCGGCCACACCGTATTGGGCAAGAAACATTGGGACGAAACGAAAAAAGACTTTACCGACGCGTGGAAATACACGATTGACGATGCGGCCACCGCGGGTCAACAGTATGTAGTCAGTCCCTGGTTAGATGAAAGCATCTATCAATCAGAAGATGCTCTCCTTCAGTTTATGGAAGTTTTCAATAAATGCGGCGAGTTGTGTGTTAAATCAGGAATGAAATTCGGCTATCACAACCACCATTTCGAATTTTCGAAACAAGTGAATGGGAAAGTATTGTATGACCTCATCCTAGGGAATACCGATCCAAAACTCGTGACACAACAATTGGATACCGGCAACTTATTCAACGGCGGTGCAAAAGCGATCGACGTGATCAAAAAATATCCAAATCGCTTTGAACTCATGCACGTCAAAGACGAGATCAAGGCGCCTGCCGGAGGTGAAGAAAAATATGAAAGCACCATTCTCGGCAAAGGGATTGCACAAGTCAAAGAAGTAATCGACTTAGGTAAAGCAGGCGGAGTAAAACACATGATCGTAGAGCAAGAAGCTTATCAAGGCAAGTCGCCGATCGACAGCGCGAAAGAGGATTTTGAAGCAATGAAAGGTTGGGGATACATGTAAAGTCGCAAATCTCGAGGCAAAAACCCAAAAGTTGAATAACGATTCAAAGTCCCCGGGCCAACTCGTTCGTTCGCTCGGACTGGTTTCCGTATTTTTTTTAGTGGTCAGCTCGGTCATTGGTTCTGGCGTCTACAAGAAAGTCGCACCGATGGCGGAGGCAATGCAATCACCGTCGCTAGTGTTACTGGCTTGGACGCTGGGTGGTGTGCTTACTTTATTTGGCACGTTGAGTAATGCGGAAGTAGCTAGCATGCTGGCCGACTCAGGCGGTGAGTTTGTTTACTACAAAACGATCTACAATCGTTTCTTCGCATTCCTTTATGGGTGGGCCAATTTCACAGCGATACGTTCTGCGTCGATCGCTTCCATCGCTTATGTATTTTCTCAATCGTTCAACGCATTGGTGCCACTGCCCGTACTTCCAGCTTCTTTGTCGTCAATCACCGTAGTGGGGTTTCTTACACCATTTGACAATTTTGGCGTGAAGGTGATGACGATCCTTCTCATTATCGTACTCACCTACATCAACTACCTGGGTTTGAAAACGGGAGGTGGTTTCAGCAAGGCAATTGTTTATGCCGTGATCACCACCATTTTTGGCATCGTGATCCTGGGCTTTCTTATTGGCGATGGAAGCTGGCACAACATCAGCGGCCACGCCTCGGGTTACATGCCACGCTCGTGGACCGACTCAATTTTCATTAAGAACCTTTTCGCAGCATTGCTCGGCTCGTTTTGGGCATACGAGGGATGGAGCACGATTGGCTATCTCGGCGGAGAAATCAAGGACGCCCAACGAAACTTACCCCTCGGTTTAATTTTTGGAATGCTGTTCGTCATTGCCGTCTACCTGTCTATCAATTTCACCTATCTATATGTGATGCCGATCGACCAGCTCCTCGCCGATTCGAAATCGACAAATACGATCGCTGCCGTAACGGTGATGCAGCATCTTTTGGGCAATGGAGGTGCACTGTTTATGTCGCTGCTGATTTTGTTCACCACACTGGGTGCCACTAATACTACCATACTTGCTGCCCCACGATTATATTTTGCGATGGCGAAAGATGGTCTGTTTTTCAAACCAGCTGCTGAAATCCACCCGAAATACAACACGCCCGGAAAAGCATTTGTGTTTCAGGCAGTGATTGTGAGTTTGCTGGTGATCAGCGGCAGTTTTGATCAGCTCACCGATATGCTGATTTTTGCGTCCTTCATTTTCTATGGCGCCACCGCCTTGGGTGTTTTTGTGTTGCGAGTGAAAATGCCGAATGCACCGCGCCCCTACAAAGCTTGGGGATATCCTATCGTACCCGGCATTTTTGTTGTGTTCTGCGTCGCGCTGCTGATCATCACACTCGCATCCAAACCACGCGAAGCAACAATGGGTTTGGTGCTGATAATGACGGGAATTCCGTTCTATTTTTATTGGAGCAAAAAGAATAGTTCTTAGTTGTTGGTTGTTCGTGAATACCTCCTAACCCTTGCGCCCTTACAACAGCAACCAATTACTTCCTGGCAATTTTCGCTGCGATATAGCAAAACAACCCCAACACCAAACCCATGACCGCGCCGAAGATCGGGCCCATGACGGCCATCATGATTCGCGGATGCGTGGTCATCTTCGCACTCCATTCCATTTCTTCAGGATGACTAGCGGCATAGTCAGCAAAAAAAACAATGTGGGCCGACGTAACCCAAATACAGTTGACCATACTGATCAGAAAACCGTGCAGGAAATGCAGGCCCGAAGCTTGTTGTGCCACCATGTAGGCGCAGTAAACAAAAATACCAAGCCAGATTACAAGTTCGATGTTGCCAGGTATCCACCAGACGGTGCCGATCGCCATGGCCAACCCAAACGCCGATAATCGGATGATGAGTTTCCAATTTAAGTTCATAGGACTTGGGTTTAAGAAGTTCATCTCAAGTTAAGATTAAATCTGTATTTTACAGATCATGTCTGCGAAACCCGAACTGAAACGAACGCTATCACCTCTCTTGGTGTGGGGACTCGGTGTGGGTTATGTGATCTCGGGAAATTATTTCGGTTGGAATTTAGGACTGGAAAAAGGTGGCACGCTAGGGATGGCGATCGCGCTTTTTTTTATCATCATTCTCTATATCACATTTACTTTCAGTTATACAGAATTGGCATGTGCCATCCCAAAATCGGGAGGTGCCTTCGATTATGCCAAACGCGCGCTTGGTGAGGATGCGGGCTTTATCACAGGCATGGCACAAAATATCGAATTCATCTTCGCTCCTCCTGCTATTGCGTTCGCCATCGGAACCTATTTCAATATCTTCTTCCCGAATCTTTCCATCACATTGATCGCCATTATCGCGTACGTACTTTTTTTCTCAATCAACGTGGCTGGCGTAAAGATCGCCGCCTTGTTTGAGTTGATCGTCACTGGGCTCGCCGTGTTGGCCGTGTTGATGTTTAGCGGTATTTCTTTTCAACATTTTGATGCAAGTCATCTTCGGCAAAACATATTTCCTTTTGGTTGGGCTGGCGTGTTTGCGTCTACTCCTTTTGCCATCTGGTTTTTTCTGGGAATTGAAGGCGTGGCTAACCTTGCGGAAGAAGCGATCAATCCAAAGCGAACTATTATGCTTGGCTTCGGCTCAGCCATTTTTACGTTGGTGCTTTTGTGCGTGATTACTTACGTCAGCTCCATTGGTATTGCTGGTTGGGAAGCCATTGTCTTCAAACCAGACGGATCCACATCCGACTCACCTCTTCCTCTTGCGATGGCTCACATTGTGGATCGCAGCCGATGGCAATATCAATTTTTAGTAATGGTCGGTTTGCTTGGTTTGGTGGCATCCTTTCATGGGTTAATGCTCGCCGCAGGAAGGTCGACGCTCGAGTTCGGGCGAGTGAATTACGCACCTGCTTTTCTCGGCAAAATCCATCCTCATTTTCAAACTCCGGCCAACGCACTGTTCGCCAACATGATTTTGGGAATAGGCGCATTGCTCACCGGAAAAACGGGTGAAATCATAACGATTTCTGTTTTCGGCGCACTCACTCTTTATGCCATGTCTATGATATCCCTGATAAAATTGAGGGCCAAAGAACCGGACCTCCATCGTCCGTTCCGCGTACCACTGTTCCCTGTTTTTCCTCTCCTGGCGCTGGTCATTGCCACGGTTTCTCTAGTTACCATGACCTTTTACAATAGCGTGCTTGCATCGATTTATTTTTTCATCCTCGCTGGAAGCTTTTTGATGTTTAGGGTTTTTAGGTCAGCCAAGGTCGAATCGATAAAATAAGTCAGTGTCTTTTTTCCATTGCTTACTTTCATACAGTCGCTGCGCAGGGAAATTTTCACTGCCGGTTTGCAGCATCAAATATTTTGCGTTTGTTTTTTTTCCATAGGCGGAAGCCGCATCCAGTAACGCGGATCCAACGCCGGAATGGCGATAGTCCACGTCCACAAACAAATCGTTGAGTACCCAAGCACGCTGAATGCTGATTGACGAAAACGTTGGATACAGTTGCATAAACCCAACGGGCTTATCTTCCGCGTACGCGAGAAAAATAATTGATTCGTTATTTCTAATTCTTTCTTCCAAAAATTGCAGCACCCCCTCCACGTCACTTTTCTGCTGATA
>Ga0310811_10009053_pt1 | contig 12834 bp, 12 predicted proteins | sample YCmetagenome_FD_207642 | JGI IMG/M metagenome (GOLD analysis project Ga0310811, IMG submission 207642) | Soil microbial communities from experimental microcosm in Duke University, North Carolina, United States - YC | ecosystem: Engineered > Artificial ecosystem > Soil microcosm > Unclassified ...
CGACGCGAACATGTATTACAAGAGCCAGTGGGCGCTGGAAATGAAGCCGTTCTTCGGACCGAACGGAACCAACTTCGACCGGCTGCTGAACCCGCAGACATTGGAAGAAAAAACCAACGCCCTGGTCCTGAAGGAAAAATTCAAGATTGATCCAGAGTTCGCCGAAAAAGTGGACCAGGAATATGGCCCGTTCGACTGGCGGCTGCCGGAGGCGCACGCGATTTACTGGGGCGCGCGCGGTCTGGAGGCGGCAAAAAATAATCCTGGCAAGGTCAAGGCCGACGACCTCATCAAGCTTCGCCGCGTCATCTACCAGTCCATGTTGCAAGCGTTTCATCACGGCCGCATCATCCCGGATCCTTTCACGAAGACTTACTCACTCGGCCCAAACCTTGATTTGGTGCCGCAGGTCAACGCCGCTTACCTTGATCTATACGCTCAGGAAACCGACCCGAATCAGAAAGACGGCATCTTGCGGGCACATCGCAATTTTCTGCGCGACGCCGTCTATTTCCTTTACGAAAACAACCGGATGGCCGAGGCAAATAAATGGTTCAAGTATCTCGGTGAAAAATATCCCGACAAGCCGATCATCGAGAACCAGCCGGATTCCCTGCCGAAAAACCTGACGCTGGATCAATACGCCGTGGCGGTCGTGCAGATTGACATCGGCGAAACCTCGCAGGAGCGTGTCACTTCCGCCATTCAAGGTTTGCTGACCCGCGCTTATTACAGCCTGGCGGTCGGACAGGACGACCGCTATGAAAACCTGAAACGGCTGGCGATCAAGGTCTATGAGAGTTATACCAGCAAGACTTCAAGTTACGGTGCCAAGCGCGTTTACCTGACCCCGTTTCCCGCCTTGAACCAAGCGGTATTGAAGCAACTGCTCGATCCACAAGGTGGCGTGCCCTATGCCGCCCGGGCCGCGCTGCGCACCCAGCTTGGTTTGCCTGCGGAATCCGCCACACCCACACCGGCCCCAACTTCTACCAACGCCGTGGAAAATGTTTCAACCAATGCCATCCCGACGAATAATCCCCGGTGAACTGATGATTTGTAAATATCCACGGCGATCTATTCGCCGAGATTGCCTCAAGCCAAAACTCTGCTAACCTTCGCCGACTGTGACGAAGAAAATTCCCAGCAAACGCCCGACGCGCGTCGGCCTGATTTCTCTCGGCTGCGCCAAGAACCTCGTGGATGCCGAGATCATGCTCGGTTCGCTGCTCAAGGGCGGCGTGGAGATCACCAACGACGCGGCGCAGGCCGACGCCGTCATCGTCAACACCTGCTCGTTCATCGACTCGGCGCAGGAAGAGAGCGTGGACACGATTCTCGAATCCGTTGAGCTGCGTGACGCGAACCAGCGTGGGCAGGCGGTCATCGTTTCCGGTTGTCTGTCGCAGCGTTTCCGTGAGGAACTCCCCAAACTCATGCCCGAAGTGGACGCCTTCATGGGCATTGACCAGGTCGCGCAGGTGGGCGACATCGTGGGCAAAGCCATTGCCAGCCGGGCCGGCAAAATTTTGGAGAAACCTTCAACGCCCAACCTTCAACGCTCGACCTCGAAGGGGAAAGTCGTTGGCCGTTTGAATGAACTGGAAAAAAACCGCGATCTTTCCAAACACGAAAATGAAGAATCCTTGCGCGGCTCGGATAAATTCGGCAAGACAAAAACCGTTGTCACCGCTCCGAGCGGACCAGTGTTTGACGTGACGCAACGGCCCATTTTCATTCCCGACTTTGACACGCCGCGTTTCCGCCTGACGCCGAAACATTTTGCCTATCTGAAAATTGCCGAAGGCTGCAATCATCCGTGCAGTTTCTGCATCATTCCCCGGATGCGCGGGTCGCATCGCAGCCGCACGCAGGCGGACATCGTCAAGGAGGCCAAGGCGCTGATCGCCGACGGTGTGAAGGAAATCAACCTGATTTCACAAGACTCGACCTACTACGGACTGGATTTACGCCCGAACCATAGCCGCGCCATTTCATCGCCGGAGAAATTTTCCGCCGCCGCCAAATCGCTCGCTGCAGATGCCACGACCATCTGCACGCTGCTCCGCGAATTGAATGCGCTCAAGGGTGATTTCTGGATCCGCCTGCTTTACACCCATCCGGCACACTGGACGGACGAACTCATCCAGACCATTGCCCAGTGCAAGAAAGTGGCGCGTTACATTGACATACCGCTCCAGCACATCCACGAGAACATGCTCGAACGCATGCGTCGTGAAACCTCGCAGCAATATATCGTAGATCTGATCCAGCGCATCCGCGCCGGCATTCCCGGCATCGCGATCCGGACGACGTTCATCGTGGGTTTTCCGGGAGAGACCGAGGCGAGCTTTAACGCGCTGCTGGATTTCATCCGCGAGACGAAATTCGAACGACTTGGAGTTTTTGCCTACTCGAAGGAAGATGGCACGCGCGCTGGGGCGATGGCTGGCCAGCTTTCCGACAAGGTGAAACAGAAGCGCCGTGAACTCGCCATGTCCGCGCAGCATAAGGTCGCCATCGCGGTTTCCGAATCCTTCGTCGGACGCGAAATCAAGGTTCTGATCGAAGGCGAAGCCAACGCCAAGCAGCTTCAAGGCGCAAACGTCAGCTCATGGGAACACGGTTTGATCCGCGAAACCGACCAGCACACGGCGCAAATGAAAGGCCATTACTTTGTCGCCCGTGGGGAGGCCGATGCGCCGGACATTGACGGGCGTGTTTACATCCGCGCTGCGAAAGGCACTTTGCCCATCGGCCAGTTCGCCCGAGTCAAAGTCATCGGCCACACGGATTACGATTTGATTGCGGTGCCGGTTTGACTGGATGGCTCAGTGAGCTTCCGCTGGCGGGGTGGCAGTTGGTGCGACTTTTTTCATCAATGGAACCAGCAGCGTCGCGATCGCCAGGCAGACGCCAATGACAAGAAACGCGTCGGCAAATGTCTGCACCTGGGCCTCGCGCCACGTCAGCGACCAAAGTTGTTTCAATGCCACGGCCTGCCCGTGAAGCAAATCGCCACCCGTCGCTGCGGCCACCTTCACGCTGACTCCGTGCAACATTTCCTGCATCGGCGCATTGGTGGCGTTGAGATGCTCGGCCATCCGCAGGAAATGCAGATTCGCGCGGTCATTCAACAGCGTGGCGCAGACCGCGATGCCGATGGCGCCGCCGAGGTTGCGCATCATGTTGAACAGGCCGCTCGCGTATTTGAGGCGTTCCGGCGAGAGGCCGCCCAAACCCAGCGTGACCGCCGGTGCCACGGCGAACACCTGCGGAAATCCGCGCAAGAATTGCGGCAGAAACAATTCGGAAGAACCCCAATCATGCGTGATGCCGCTGAAACTCCACATCGAGAGCGCGAACATGGCCAGCCCGAACATCATCAGCCAGCGCGTGTCGAATCGTTTGGCCAGCGTGATGTAAATGGGCACGCCGATCAGTGACGCCAGCCCGGTCGCGGAGATGGCGATGCCGATCTGCCACGCGTCGTAGCCGCGCACGTAGCCAAGAAACAGCGGCGTCAGGAAAATGGTGGCGAACATGCCCACGCCGGTCATGAACGACAGGATGGAGCCGACCAGGAAATTCCGGTCGCCCAAGGCGCGAAGATCCACCACGGGATTTGCGTAGGTGAGGCTGCGGATGATGAACAGGATTCCCGCCACGACGGCCAGCACGGAGAAGGTTTGAATCGTCTGATCATCAAACCAATTCCAGCGCGCGCCTTCCTCCAGCACATATTGCAGGCTGCCCAGGCCGACGGCCATCAGGGCGATGCCAAGATAATCTGCTTTTTTCAGCAGCGAGAGATCGGGCTCATCAATTTTCACCAGAACCGGAGTCAATAATGCGACCAGCACGCCGGGAAACAGATTGATGTAAAACAGCCAGCGCCAGTTCAGCGTGTCGGTAATCCAGCCACCGATGACCGGCCCCAACGTCGGGGCGATAGAAGCGATGGTGCCGATGACTGCGGCTGCATAAACGCGCCTTTTTCCCTGAAAATAATGGAACGATGACGTGAACACCGTGGGAATCATGGATGCGCCCAAAAGTCCCTGCAGTGCCCGGAACACGATCATGCTTTCGATGTTCCAAGCGAGGCCGCACAACAGGCTCGCCAAGGTGAAACCGACGGCGGACGCGGTGAACAGCCACCGCGTGGAGAGCAGCCGCGTCAGCCAGCCGGAAAGAGGAATCATGATGATCTCGGCGATGAGATACGCCGTCTGCACCCAGCTGATCTGGTCGCGCGCGGCGGATAATCCGCCGCCGATGTCCTGCAACGATGACGCCACGATCTGGATGTCCAGCAACGCCATGAACATCCCGACACACATGACCACGAAGGGAAGAATATCCTTCGCGCGCAGCGGTGGCAGCTCGTCAGTTTTCATAGCTGAACCTTTTCGTCGGAACGGGTGTCCACCTTGGCCGTCACGGAAAGTCCCGGACGCAGTTTGCCGATCAAGGCCGCGTCGTCATCAATCGCAATCCGCACCGTGACGCGCTGGACGATCTTGGTGAAATTGCCGGTCGCATTTTCCGGCGGCAGCACACTGAACTGCGCACCGGTCGCCGGGGCGATGCTGACGACATGGCCGCGAAAGGTTTTGCCGGAAAGCATGTCCACTTTCACCGTCGCGGGCGAGCCTGGCTGGACATGCGCGAGCTGGTTTTCCTTGAAGTTGGCATCAATCCACAGGCCGTGCGTCGGCACGAGCGAGATGAGCTGCGCACCGGTGGTCGCGTAGGCGCCGGTCTGTGCGCTGCGATTGCCGACGATGCCATCAATGGGCGCGCGCAATTCCGTGTAGCCGAGATTCAGTTGGGCCGACTCACGCTGGGCAACGGCTTGTTGCAGGGCCGCCTGCGCCTGTTGCTTTTCCGACGCAATCACGTCCAACTGCCGTTGAGCCGCATCCAAGGCGGCCTGTGCTTTCGCGCCGGCGGCGAGCGCCCGTTTGTAATCAGAATCAGCCTGTTGAAATCCTTGGATGGAAATCGCGCCCGTGCCCAGAAGTTTTTGAAAGCGAACCTGGTCGTCATGCGTGCGGACGGTTTCCGCATCGGTTGCAGCTATTTCTGCCTGCGCCTGCGCGATCGCCGCCGCCTGCAGATGACGCGTGGCATCCAGATTGGTCAACGCGGCCTGCTGCATTGCGACGGCGGCATCGGCCTTCGCGAGCGCGGCGCGGTAGTCGCGGTCATCGAGCTTGATCAACAGGTCGCCGGCATGAACCTGCTGGTTGTCCTTCACGGCCACTTGCGCAATGAAGCCAGCGACTTCCGGCGCGATCACTGTCACGTCGCCTCCGATATAGGCGTCGTCCGTGCTTTGGATGAAGCGGCCGACCGTCCACCAGTCGTAACCCAGTTTGGCAATGCCCAGGCTGGCAAAGACAATCGCGGCCACGATTGCGGCCCGCTTGAAACTTGCCTTGCGGTTCTTGACCGGCTCTGGCGACTTGGTGGAACCGTTCAATTCAAAACGCGGCGTGAGATCAACCCGAGACGGCGTAACGGCAGGCGTCGCTGGCGATTCGATTCGAGGATTTACGTCAGGCACGGCAGAGAGGGTGGCGGTGTTCATATTTTTATAGAGTTTGGTCAGATTTAAACCGACCAGTTGGTATGTTTTGCGAGAAAAAAAAGGCGCGATGGCGTTTGGGTTCTTCATAAAAAGTTTGGTTCAGTTCCGCGATTTGGTGGAAGTTTTGACGCTGGCCTTTGAGCCGGCTGCTCCAGTCAGGCCGAACAAGTTTTGCAGGTAAGCCCGGAACTGCTCGATGTTGCCCGCCAGAATGTCGTTGCTTCCGGCGGTCTTGGCCAACAGCAGCGAACCTTGGACGACGGCGAGATAAAACATCGCCACGCCTTTCGGATCAAATGAGGCATCAGGAGCGTGAGCCGTCTTGGCTTCAGCCAGATCGTTTGAAAAATCCCGGGCGATCCGCGAAAAGAAATCCTGGCAGACGCCCCGGATTTCCGGATTGGAAAACGCCAGTTCCTGGGCGAACACACCGATCAGACAACCCTTCGTCACGCGGTTGACACCACCCATGGATTCCTTGACGTAGTCCAGACGACCGAACACGCGGTCCAGCGGATCCGCGAGTTTGCGGAAGGGCGCTTCTTCATAACTCTTCACTTTTCCCTCGTGGAAATGCGTGACCGCCGCCCTGGCGATGTCATCCTTGCTCTTGAAATAATGGAAAAACCCGCCCTTGGTCACGCCCGCCTCCGCGCAGATGTCGTCCACAGTCGTGGCGTTGTAGCCATGCGCACGCATCAGTTTGACGCCCGCGTCCACCAGCTTGAGCTTCGTCTCCGACGATTTCGTAGATTGGATTCGATTTAACATACAGACTGGTTGGTATGTTTCCATGAATGCTAAAATCCGTCAAGCGATTTTTTGAAAATTTTTTAAAAAACCTCGCAGTTCGGTTACTGAATCCTACTAAAAGGACAGCTTGAAATCACCCCGCCGTCAGCGCCGCGCGTTCGTCATCAAGGGCATTGGTTTTTTCGAGGAAATAATCATAACCGCCGACGTAAGGTTTGATCTGGCCGGCGTTGACGTGCAGCACTTTTGTCGCGAGATGGCGGATGAAATGGACATCGTGCGAAATGAAAACCAGCGTGCCTTCATACTTCTCCAACGCGAGCGTGAGCGATTCGACCGTGTGGATGTCGAGATGCGTCGTGGGTTCGTCCATGAGCAGCAAGTTCGGCGGGTCCACGAGAAATTTTATCAGGTTCAACCGGCTTTTCTCGCCGCCGCTCAGGACGGCGGTTTTTTTGTAGATGTCGTCCTTGCGGAACAGAAACGAGCCGAGAATACCACGCACGTCGTCTTCGCGCATTTCAGGCGCGCAGGCCAGCACTTCATCAATCACCGAGTTTTCCGGGTCGAGCGTCGCGCCGCGATGCTGGCTGAAATAACCGATTTTCGCGTTGTGGCCGAGATCGCGTTTACCCTGCTGAAACTCCACCACGCCCGCGAGAATTTTCAGCAAGGTGGATTTGCCCGCGCCATTGGGACCGACGAGCACGGTGCGTTCACCGCGTTCAATGGTCAGATCAAGGCCAGAGTAAACCTTGTTCGTGCCGTAGGCCATGTGGATGCCTTCCAGCGAAATCGCACGTTGTCCGCCACGTGGCGGCGGCGGAATCTGGAAACGGAACGGCTTGCGCGGAGCGAGCGGCTTTTCAATGAGTTCAAGCCGCTCAATCTGCTTGAGCTTGCTCTGCGCCTGGGACGCCTTTGAAGGAATTGAACGAAAGCGGTCGGCGAATGCCTGTAAATCGGCGATTTCCTTTTGCTGATTTTTGTAGGCGGCGAGCTGCTGCTCGTAGCGTTCCTCGCGCTGGCGGAGGAAGTCGGTGTAGTTGCCGGTGTAAGCAATGAGCTTGCGTTCGGAGATTTCGTGAACCTGCGTGATGATCTCGTCCATGAACTGGCGGTCATGGGAAATCAGCAGCACCGCGCCGGAATAATTCTTCAGATAATTTTGCAGCCAGAGCAGCGAGAGTAGATCGAGATGATTCGTCGGTTCGTCGAGCAAAAGCAAATCCGGTTCCATGACGAGCAATCGCGCGAGGCGGGCGCGCATGACCCAGCCGCCGCTCATTTCCTTCGCCGGGCGGTTCATGTCAGCTTCCTTGTAACCGAGGCCGCGCAACATTTTCTTCGCCTTGGTCTCGACTTCGGGGTCATTCAGCTTGTCGTGCTTTGCGTGTGCTTCCAGATATTGCGGCGAGGAGACGTCGCCGTTTTTTTCCAGTTCATGCAAAAGTTTTTCTAGCAGCGGCAATTCTTCCACGCGGCCTGTCGCAACATCCAAAACGGTTTCGTCACCAAGCGCTTCGCCTTCCTGCGGGAGATGGCCCACCATCGTCCATTCGTCACGTTCAATCGTGCCGGCGTCCGGCTCGCGCTCTTTGAGAATGATGGAGAACAAAGTCGTCTTGCCCGCGCCGTTCGGCCCGACAAGCGCGACACGTTCGCCGTAATTCACCTGGAACGACGCGTTTTCAAACAGCGTCCGTCCGCCAAAAGTCATTTTTAGATCGCGAATGATTAACATGGAAAATTCTCCGAAACGCCGGCGGAAGACGTGGAATTGGATTTCGCCAGTCACCGAGCGTCCGTCAGTCTATTCGGAATGCGGGTCGCGTCAACCGTCCAGTTGGTTCAAGCACAGGCGCAACCCTGGCGGACAACCCACGGCATCGGCCCGGTTTTGGAAGCGTAAAGCCACAGCAAACTTTTGTCAGCGTCCACATTCCATATTAATACGGCCCAAGTCTACAACCGGAAAAACCGTAAAAAATTGATTTGCGCTGGATATATTAATCAGTTAGAAATTTAAGCCGTAGTCCGACCCAATAAACACATATAAACATGAAAAAAATCCTTATTCTCTCCGCCCTTGTGGCCAGCATCGCCAGTGTAAAAGCTGCGGATGAACCATTCTTTCAGGCGTCGCTCACGCCGGAAATCGCGATCCACTCCAAGGACACAAAAATCAGCGGCATCTGCCTGAGCGTTTGGGGCGAAAATCCGCAGTCCGCTTTTGCCTTGGGCTTTGTCAATGGCAGCACCGGCAAGAGCGGCGGTTTGTCTTGGTCGTTCTTTTTTAACTACAATGAAGACTATACCGGCGTTGCGTGGGCGATGGTCAACTACAGCAAGGAAAATTTTAAGGGCTGGCAAAGCGGCTTTTTCAACTATTCGGAAGGCACCTTCACCGGCCTCCAATCCGGCTGTGTGAATTGCGCGCAGGAGTTTCACGGCCTGCAATGGGGCTTTGTCAATTATGCCAAAGAATTGCACGGCTTGCAGATTGGTTTCGCGAATATCGCCATGAACAACCCTTGGTTCAAGGAGTTCCCGGATAAGCTGGCCACGGGATTCCCGTTTGTGAACTGGTCATTCTAAAATCCACGTAATCTATTCAAACCGGAAGCCGTCAATGGCTTCCGGTTTTTTTATTTCTACACGTAATGGCAATCGCCACCAAGGCAGTGGCGGTTCCGCTGTTTTATACGAATCAATACCCTTGGCGAAGCAGCCACCAGACGGCGAAAATGATGCCGACGCTGATCAATGACATCAGCAACGCGCTGGACATGAAACACACCAGCGTCATGGCAAAACCACCCAGGCAGGGAACCATCGCCTTCTGCCGCCAGCCGTAGATCCAGTAGCCGCTGGCGATGGCACCCCAGAGGCACGAGGCCCACAGGGCGTTTTCATTCAGGTATTGGTTCAGTTGCTTAAGTTGATCGAGATCGTTCACAGCCCATCTTCTCTCACTTTGGCCTTGCTTGCCACAGGAAATCTCTGTGGTAGATTTCCTGTGTGAGCAATTTCTTCCGGCCCAACATCGGACGCCAGGGGCGCATCGCCCGCGGTGTCATTGGCACGCTTTGCCTCATTGCCGGCATCATCACCGTGGATTTCAAGCTGTGGCTGGGACTGATCTTTGTGGTCGCCGGACTGTTTGCCATCTACGAAGCTTTGCGTGGTTGGTGTCTTGCTCGTGCCTGCGGTGTTAAGACGAAGATTTAAAATTAAATTTGTAACTGCGCAAAAATTTTCCGGCCGTCACTTTTTCTGAAGCAATTGGATCATCGCGCCTACGGCGGTGTCCGCCGCCTGAAACGCCACGTCGCCGCCCTGATTCACACATACAAGCACCGCAAAATCTTTCTCCGGCGCGATCCACACATTGGCGCAGTTCATCGTGTTGTCGCCAACGTGATTCAGCACTTTGCCACCGCCCCAGCCACGATCCGTCACCAACCAGCCGAGCGCGTAATCACCAGCGAACGGCGGCGTCTGTAATTTTTGATACGATTCCGGATTCAGCAGTGCCGGTTCGCCGCGTGCGCCACGCAGTTGATCCTGGATGAATTTCGCCCAGTCCTGGATCGTGCAATGAATGCGGCCAGCCGGTCCCATCACCGGCGGATTGTCCATCGCCGGGCCGTTCACACTGGTCGGCTCGCCGTCTTTCGTGTGCGGCCACGGCTGGTCAATTTCTCCCGGCGAGCCCGTGCCGCCAAACCCGGCGGAGTCCATGTGCAGCGGTTTGAATACTTCCTCGGTAATATTTTGTTCCCAGGATTTGCCGGTGGCCTTTTCCACGACCGCCGCTGCGGTGATGTAGCCCAGATTGGAATACAGAAATTGCGTGCCCGGTTCCGACACGGGCTTTTGGGCGAGATATTCCTTCACCGCCCGCAGGCGAAGTTGCGGTGCGTCATCGCCGGCATATTTGGCGAGATTCAGATTCGCCGGCAAACCCGCCTGATGAGACAGCAACTGGAGCAGCGTGACCTTGCGAAAATCCAGGTTCATCTGCGGCACAAGTTCGGGGAAGACCTCCGCCAGCGTGATGTCCCAGCGCAATTGCCCGCGCTCCACCAGCCGCGCGATCAAAGTGCTCGTCATCGCCTTGCCGTCCGAGCCGAGATGCCAGAGGTCGTCCAGTGCCACCGGAACCTGCGTGCCGCGTTTGCGCACGCCCACCGCGCCGGTAAACTTGAGGCCGCCACTTGTCACCACCGCGACCGCCAGCGCCGGCACGTTGAATTTTTGCCGGATGGGCGCGAGACGTTGCGTCATGTTGGTGTCGCCAACCACCGGACAAAAAGCTGAAGCCGGGCTGATATGGGAAGAAGCATCCTTGCGCTGATTCATCACCCACGCCACTGCAAACAAAAGCACAACGCAAAGAATGAACGTCACCACTGCGCCCGTGACCAGACCGAGTCCGAATGATTTGATTTCAAAACTCATTTAGCCATCAGGATGCGGGGAAAATTGGGAAAGCTCAATTGATTTGAACTCATTCATCCTGTAAATGCTCCGAACAGCGCGCGCATCTCCGCATCCACCTGCGCCGGGTCGCTCAACGTCTGGGCAATTTCGTCGCGCAACAGCGCGCGATACCGTTTCCGCAACCGATGAACTGCCACCCGCACCGCGCCTTCTTCCATGCCCAAAGCCTTCGCCACGTCGCTTTGCGCCGATTCGCCCTTGCCCGCCATCAGGAACATTTTCAACTGCTCAAACAACTTCGCCTTGCCGTCCGCCGCACATTCCGACTGCAACCGCTCAATCACCTTGGCCAGCAACGCCAGCGCCCATTCGCGGTCAAACGCCTGGTCAGGACCCGGTCCATCCGTGGCCGCGACTTGAAACTTGGTATCGGCCGTCTGCCAGTCCAGCGACAGATGGGCTGCGCCACCGCCACGCTTTTGCGCCTGCGACTTGTCCCATTCGTTTGCGAGAAAATGCTTGAGCGAGGCGAGCAGAAACGCGCGAAACCGGCCGCGTTCGGAACTCAATCCGGAGAGATAATTTTTCTCCAGAAACCGCGCGAAGAACGCCTGCGTCAAATCCTCCGCATCCTGCTTGTTATGGCCGCGCCGCCGGACATACGCGTAGAGCGGAAACCAATAGGTCCGGCAAAGCTCCTCCAGCGCACCGTCCGACTGCGGCGTATGCTTTTTCCCAGCGGCGAGCACGACCATCCAATGCGTCGTGGCGAAAACGTCGCCCGGCGCGCTGTCAGGCTCGCTGGAATGTTCGGAGGTCAAGGCGAAATAATTTTAGCCGCAGATTTTCACAGATGAAACACAAATGGGAAGCCTCACAATCTGTGTTTCATCTGTGTGCATTTGTGGCTTTAGATTACTTTTGAATAAGCTCCCACCGCGCCTTTGCCTAGAGCTTTGGAAATCGGCTTCGTCGTCGGGTCGCTGAACGTGAGCAAAACTTCCTTCGCTTTGTTTTTCTTTTTGCCGTCCAGTTTGCCGAGCGCGGCGCGGAAGGCTTGCAGGCGGAAATCCTCCTTGCCGGTGGCGCGTTCCGTGCGATCCAGAAAGGCGGCCAGTTCGATCAGCTTGTGGCGTGCGTCGAGAAAGTAGAGGTCAAGGACTTGCTGCTTGGTCATACGAGTTTCGGGAAAAATTCTTTCGCCGTCGCACATGTCGCCGTGCTCAATTCATCCAGCGAACACAACTTCACTTGCGCGACGGTTTCAGAAATCTCTTTCACATACGCCGGCTCGCAGCGTTTGCCGCGATAGGGCACCGGTGCGAGATACGGACAGTCGGTTTCCAGCATGAACTTGTCCATCGGGGTGGCGGCCACGGCGTCGCGGATGTTCTGGCCGTTCTTAAAGGTGACGATGCCAGTGTAGCTCACCAGCCAGCCAGCCGCCAAAATCTTTTGCAATCGTTCCACGCTTTCGCCGAAACAATGAAACACGCCGCGCGTCTTGGTGGCGAACGGCTGGATTTGCGCCAGAGTATCGTCAAAGGAACTGCGCTGGTGGATGACGCAGTTCAAGCCCGTCTCGACCGCAACTTCCAACTGCTGACGGAAAATCTCGGCCTGTTTTTGTTTGTAGCGAACGTCCTCTTCTGCGCTGCCGTTTTGTGAACTGGGCAGACGATAATAATCCAGTCCGCATTCGCCAATGGCGGCAGCCTTGGGATGACGCGCCAGTTCGCGCAGGGCAGGGCGGATATCGTCCGGCGCTTCATGGGCGTTGCTCGGATGCCAGCCGACGGCGGCATAAATCATCTCATGTTTCTCTGCGAGGGCGAGCGCACGACGGCTGCTGTCAAGGTCGGTGGCGATGGAAATGATTTTGGTGATCCCAGCAGCCTGTGCCCGGGCGAGTACGTCGGCGAAGTCCGGGTGGTAATCGTCGTAATCCAAATGCGCGTGCGTGTCGAAGAAAACGGGCATGAAAGCTACGGTTGTTTGGTGGTGCTGATTTTTTGTTCCAACGACTGGATTTTATCCTC
>Ga0310811_10009054_pt1 | contig 12833 bp, 13 predicted proteins | sample YCmetagenome_FD_207642 | JGI IMG/M metagenome (GOLD analysis project Ga0310811, IMG submission 207642) | Soil microbial communities from experimental microcosm in Duke University, North Carolina, United States - YC | ecosystem: Engineered > Artificial ecosystem > Soil microcosm > Unclassified ...
GTCGAGAGCCCCGTGATCTTCACGGGGCGGAGCTGTCTCACCACAATCTGTCCCTCTGGGGAGCTGTCAGGCCGAAGTATTCGTACGCGCGCGCGGTGGCCACACGCCCGCGGGGCGTGCGATCCAGGAAGCCCGCCTGAATCAGAAACGGCTCGTGGATGTCCTCGATCGCGTCGCGCTCCTCGCTGAGCGCCGACGCCAGGCTCGCCACGCCGACCGGCCCGCCGCCGAACTTGTCGATGATCGTGCGCAGCAGACGCCGATCGATCTGGTCGAACCCGTGCTCGTCGACCTCCAGCATCTCGAGGGCGCGGACCGCGACGTCCGTCGTGATCTGTCCGTCGGCGCGCACCTGCGCATAGTCGCGCACGCGGCGCAGCAGCCGGTTGGCGACCCGCGGCGTGCCGCGGGACCGCCGGGCGATCTCGGTCGCCGCGTCGCGCTCGATCCGGACGCCCAGGATCCGCGCCGAGCGGAGCACGATCTCGAAGATGTCGCCGGCCGCGTAGAAATCCAGCCGATGGACGATGCCGAAGCGCGCGCGCAGCGGCGAGGTCAGCAGGCCGGTCCGCGTGGTCGCGCCGATGAGCGTGAAGCGCTGGAGCGGCACCTTCACCGATCGCGCGCTCGGCCCCTGCCCGATGACGATATCGAGCTGATAGTCTTCCATCGCGGGATAGAGGATTTCCTCGATCGCCGGGCTCATCCGGTGGATCTCGTCGATGAAGAGCACCTCGCGCGCCTGAAGATTGGAGAGCATCGCCGCCAGATCCCCGGGCTTCTCGATCACAGGTCCGGCGGTGGGCCGGATCGTCACACCGAGCTCGTGCGCGATGACGCCCGCCAGCGTCGTCTTGCCCAGCCCGGGCGGACCGTACAGGAGCACGTGATCGAGCGCCTCGCCGCGCTGCCGCGCCGCCGAAATCGAGACTTCGAGCTGCTCGCGGACGCGATCCTGTCCGATGTACTCGTCGAGCGATCGCGGGCGCAGTCCCGCTTCGTACTGGACGTCGTCGTCGATCGGCGACGCATTGACGATGCGATCGTCAGGCATGGAGACCGCGGAGCTGACGGAGGCCACGGAGAACGTACACCGCAGCGCCGCAGAGCACACAGAGACGCACAGAGAATGAGTTTAAGCCAGCGATCGTGCGGACGATAGGGATTCGGTGTGTCTGCCGGCAGCACCGACGACCGCAGGGCCGCGCTTCGCGCGGCTGGAGGTCGTTTCGCCGCCGGCCTCCGTGCGTCTCCGTGATCTCTGTGACTCTGTGTTGAAAACAGGAGCCACAAGCCAGCCGGTTGATGGTCATGCGCGCGTCATTCCCTGCAGAATGTCGCGCAACAGCGCTTCGAACGAGGCCTCCGGCGTCTTCTTGATCGCGGCGTCGGCCGCCTTCTCGGCGACGGCGCGGTGATAACCGAGATTTGTGAGCGCCGACAGCAGATCGGCGCGAACGCCATCGCCATCGGGCGCGGTGGCGTCCGCGGACGCGGCCGCCTTCGGCAGGCGATCCTTCAGCTCGAGGCCGATCCGCTCCGCGGTCTTCTTCCCCACGCCGGGAATCCGCGTCAACCGCGCGACGTCCTGGCTGCGTATCGCGCGCACCAGGTCCGCCGGATCGATGCCCGAGAGCACGGCCAGCGCCAGCTTCGGCCCGATGCCGCTGATCGAGATCAGCCGCTCGAACAGATCCTGCTCGAGCGGGGACGCGAAGCCGTAGAGCGCGATCAGGTCTTCGCGCACGTGCGTGTACACGCGGAGCGAGACGCTCGACCCGGCCTCGCCAAGGCCGTAGAAGGTCGACAGGGGCACGAGCACGTCGTAGCCCACGCCGGCCACGTCGATGACGACGCGATTGGGCGATTTCTCCAGGAGCAGCCCCTTGAGTCGCGCGATCACGGCGTCACGGCCGGTACGCGCGCCAGCTGGTGAGCTTCGTGGCGCCCTCGCCGGCGCTTCCGCGCTCCAGCACCGCCCGCGCCACCGCGCCGGTCGAATTGTGAACGTGGCAGATCGCAATGGCCAGCGCGTCGGCCGCGTCGTGCGGCGCGGGGACGGCGTCGAGCGCGAGCAGCAGCTTCACCATCTGGCCGACCTGCTGCTTTTCGGCGCGGCCAAAACCCACGACGGCGCGTTTGATCTCGGCCGGCGTGTACTCCACGATCGGGACGCCCGCGCCTGCCGCCGCGAGCAGCGCGACGCCGCGCGCGTGCCCCAGGCGCAGCGCGCTGCGCACGTTCTTCGCATGGAAGATGTTTTCGATGGCAATGCACGTGGGCCGATGCTCCGCGAGCAGCGCCGCGAGCCCCGTGTGGATGATCTGGAGCCGATCGGGAAACGACGCGCCGGCGGGGGCGGACAACGCCCCGCAGACGACGAGACGATGACGGCGACCGTCGGTATCGACGCAGCCGTAGCCTGTGCGCTCGGAGCCGGGATCGATCCCGAAAACGATCACAACATATTCCGCGTGGTCCGCGTGGTCCGTGGCTTCACGCCAACGACGCCTCGATCTCCTTCTCCTCGATGTCGGCGTTCGTCCAGACCTTCTTCGTGTCCTCGTGCTCTTCGAGCACTTCCATCAGCTTGACCATCTGCTGCGCGGCCCGGCCTTCGAGCTTGATGTAGTTCTTCGGCAGCAGCGCGATCTCGGCGGCGGCCGGATCGATGCCGAGCCCTTTGACCGCGTCGAGCACCGAGGGAAAGGCCTCCGGCGAGGACCTTCTCCTCGTCGGCCTTGCGCTTTTCGACGACGATGTAGCCTTTCTTCTCGAACATCCAGGCGACGCTGTTGGCTTCGCCGAGGTTTCCGCCGTGCTTCGACAGCGTGTGCCGCATCTCGCCCACCGTACGGTTCTTGTTGTCGGTGAGAACTTCAATCATGATCGCCACGCCGCCGGGTCCGTAGGCTTCGTACGTGATCTCCTCGTACGAGACGCCGGGCAGCTCGCCCGTGCCGCGCTGGATCGCGCGCTTGATGTTGTCGGCCGGCATGTTGACCGACTTCGCTTCAGCCACGATCGTGCGCAGGCGCGGATTGCTCTCCACGTCGCCGCCGCCGTTGCGCGCGGCCACCGTGAGCTCCTTGATGATGCGCGTGAAGATCTTGCCGCGCTTCGCGTCGGCCGCGCCCTTCTTGTGCTTGATCGTGTGCCACTTGGAATGGCCGGACATGACAAAAACCCCCGAAAAGACGCAGAAATGACGGGGGATCTTACCACGCGGCTCAGGGCCGAACCAAACGGCCCACGTCACCGCTTGTGCGCGAGGATGACCCAGACGTCGGCGCGCGAATCCCAGGAGCCGCCGCGATAGTCCCCGAGCACCGCGTCGACCGCGAAGCCGGCGCGTTCGAGACGGTTCGTCATCTGCGGCACCGAGAGCGTCCGAAAGGTGAGCGAGAAGCGGTGCTCGCTGCGCTTCCCGGCGCGCACCGTCAAGTACCGCTGGTCGAAAATCGTCAGTTTCCTCGCGCGATCCTGCCGCACCGATTCCACGAGCCTGACCTTCGTGCCGCGGCCCATGGCGCCCGACACCGTCGTCCGGCCGCGGTACTCGGACCACTTCGGAAGGTCCGGCACCAGATCGACGCCGAAACGTCCGCCTCTGGCGAGCACGCGCGCAACCGACGCGAGCGCGTCGTGGAGGTCGCGCTCGCGCACGAGCGACTGCAGGATCCCGTAGGGCGCCATCACGAGGCCGAACTCACGCGCACGAAACGGCAGCATGCGAATGTCGCCGCGAACGAGCCGGACGCGCGACTGCAGCCGGGCACGCGCGACCTTTCTTCGCGCGCGCGCCAGCATCGACGCCGAACGGTCGATGCCGCACACGGCAGGCCCACGCCTCGCGACGGGCAGGGAAATCCGGCCCGTCCCGCAACCGAGCTCGAGGACGCGTCCGCGCGCCGCGGCGGCCAGCCGTTGCCAGAAGCCCACGTCGCGGCGCTGAACCGTCCGGGCGTTCTCCCAGTCATAAAACGCGGCATACTGGTCCCAGCCTGCCCAGCCTTCACTGTCTGTCATTCGTACTTACAGTTCTGAATTCCCGTGCACCGAAATGGCGCGTTAACGACGCCGCCGAGCATCCCTCGTGCACGATGGCCGGCTTTTTCGCCGTAAAGTGCTCCAATACCACGGGAAAATCGCCCTTCTGCCCTCTTCCTCGACTGACGGCCGGTGGGCCGGCCGGCATGACTATGGCAGACCCGAATAAGTTCCGATAGTCAGGCAACAAGGAAGGGTTTATGACCAAGCGGCTTGGGTGGATCGCCGCCCCGGTGCTCGCGATGACCTTCGTGTCAGCCACGGCGGCGGCCGAGAAACCTGCCGTCAAAGGCGCGAGGACGAAAACGACGGCCACCCGCACCTCCGGCGCCGGTTCGCATGCGACCTCGATTCTCGGCACGGCGTGGAACGCCGACAGCACGCCGGTGAAGAACGCCAACCTTCGGCTGCGCAACGTCGTGACGGGCAAGGTCGAAGCCGCCACAAAGGGGAACGACGAGGGACAGTTCGCGTTCGAAAACGTCGAGGGGGGCACATACGTGGTCGAGCTCGTGACAGACACGGGCAAGGTCCGGACGATCGGGCACGTGTTCACGATCGCGCCGGGCGAGACGGTCGCGACGTTCGTCCGCCTCGGCACGAAGGTGCCCTGGGTGACCGCCTTCTTCAACAACACCGCGGCCAGCGTGGCCTCGACGGCGGCAACCGAGGGGGTGACCGCCATTGCGGCGACGACGCCCTGCACGTCGCCGGCCTGCGACTAGCCGCCGACTCCATCCGAGCTGCAGATGTTCGACGCCCAGGAATTGCCCGCCGCCATCCCGGGCGAGCTGTCGGCGCCGCAATCGCTGCAGTTGCCGACGCCGGCGGCGCAGCCGGTCCATCTCCTGGATCGCCTCAACGCCGTGTTCAAGCACCGGCGTCTCGCCGGCACGGCGTTCATCCTGGTCGTCGCGGTCATGATGATTCAGACGTATTCGACCGTACCGATGTACGAAGCGATGTCGCGGATCATGATCGAGGACGAAAAGGTCACCAACCTTTCCAACCTCAACACGAACGCGCCGACGCTTTTCACCAACGATCCGGGCGAGTACAAGCGGACCCAGTTCAGCATCCTTCGCAGCCGGAGCCTCGGCAAGCGCGTCGTCGAGCGGACGGGCCTGAACCATTCGAGCATGCTGACCGGCGCGGGTCCGCGCGCGCACGATCCGATCTCGCTGCTGCGCGACGCGCGCGCGGCGGCCGGCACGTGGGCGCGGTCGCTCGTGTCGAAGCCGTCGCGGACGGCGGCTCCCGAACCGCTCCCTGACGAGAACGCGCAGGAGTCCGCGATCATCAGCGCCTTCATCGCAGGCATCGACGTCGTCCCCGACCCGGAGACGCGACTGGTCACGATCAAGTACCGGCACAGCAATCCGCAGTTCGCCGCCTCGGCGGCCAACGCGATCGCCGACGAGTACACGCAGCAGAACCTCGAGCAGCGCGTGCAGAACACGCAGAAGCTCGTGGAATGGGTCGGCGCCGAAGTCGCGAAGCAGGAAAAGCTGCTGACCGACATCGAGACGCAGATGGCCTCGTATCGCGAGCAGCACAATGCGATTTCGCTCGAGAGCAAGCAGAACATCGTCGGGCAGCGCCTCGGCAGCCTGAACGACGCGCTGACGCGCGCGCGCACGAACCGGCTCGCGCTCGAAACGCGCTACAACCAGGTCAGAAGCGCCGATCCGGCGCAGGATTCGTCGGACAACTTCCCGGCGATCGGAACCGATCAGCGCGTCGTGCTCGCCAAGGGCGCGCTCCGAACGGCCATCGCGACGCGCGACGGGCTCAAGGCCAAGGAATTCGGCCCCGAGTATCCGCCGCTCGTCCGCGCGGAGGTCGACGTCAGCAATGCGCAGAGCGCGCTGGTGGCGGCGCGCTCGGCCGTCATTCAGTCGGTCAAGAACGAGTACTCGGCCGCCGCCCAGGAAGAGCGCCAGATTTCCGGATCGCTCGACGAAGCCAAGGCGAGCCAGATGGACATCGACCGCAAGAGCGTCGACTACAACAAGCTCCAGCGGCAGGCCGACACCACGCGCACGCTGTACAACTCCCTGCTGACGCAGCAGAAGGAATTGAACGTCATCGCGAACAGCAAAGAGAACAACGTCCAGGTGATGGATCGCGCCGAAGTCCCCAAGTTCCCGTACGCGCCGAACCCGCGGAAGGAATGGCTGTCGGCCGTGCTGGCGGGCCTCGTGGTCGCCTTCGGCCTGGCCTTCGGCATCGAGTACCTCGACGACACGGTGAAGACGCCCGAAGACGTGACGCGGCGCCTCAGAGTGCCGCTCCTCGGCCTCGTCCCCGCCATCCGCGGCGATCGCGTGCCGATCCTGACCGACACCGTGCCGCACGATTTCGGCGAAGCGTTTCGATCCCTTCGGACGTCGCTGGTCTTCACGAGCGGCAGCGAGCACACCCGCATCGTCGCGGTCACGAGCAGCCAGCCGCTCGAGGGGAAGACGACGACGGCGGCGAACCTTGCGCTGGCGCTGGCGCTCGGCGGCTCACGCGTGCTGTTGATCGACGCCGACATGCGCCGTCCGGGCCTCCACAAAACGCTCGGAATGGAGAACGGCACCGGGCTCTCGGACCTGCTCGTCGGCCAGGCGCGCGTCCGGGATGCCGTTCAGCGGACCGGAGAGCCGAACCTGCTGGTGATCACGGCCGGGCGCACGCCACCTAATCCGTCGGAGCTGCTCGCGTCCGAGCGGATGGCCAGCTTCCTGGTGAATCTTCAGAGCGGACCCTTCGACTGGGTGATCATCGACACGCCGCCCGTGCTCGCCGTCACCGACGCCGTCGTCCTGGCGCCGAAGGTGTCTGGGGTAGTCTTCGTCATCGGGTCCGAGATGACGCGGCGCGTGCATTCCGAGCGCGCGCTCGAAACGCTGCGATCGAGTCGGCCTCGCGCGCTGACGGGCGTGCTGAACCGCGTCGACTTCGACCGCAACAAGTACTACTACTCGCGCTATTACGGCTATCAGTACAAGAGCTATTACGGTCAGCAGCAAGAAGGCGCCGCGTAGCGGTCCGGCGGCCGAGACCGGCGCGCGCGCGCTGGTGTTCGTCCTCGGGTGGACGACGTTCGGATTCGCGGGACTCTATCCGTCGGCGCTGGTGGTGCCCGCGCTGGTGTGCGCGCTGCTTGCAATCGCATACCGGCCGTGGGCGTACGGCGGCCGGCCGATGCCCGCCCTCGACGTATGCCTCGCCCTGATCGTCGCCGCCATTGCGGCGCAGATGCTGCCGCTGCCGGCCTTCCTCATCGACGTCATTTCGCCGGCCGATCGACGTGCCTGGCAGCAACTGTCGCTGGCCGTGCCGTCGGCGCTCCCGATCTCCATCGATCTCGGGCGCACGGCGCGCGCGCTGCTCGTCACGACCGGCGGCGTCCTGCTCTTTGTCGTCGCGTGCCGCGTCTTCTCCACGGGCGGCGTCCGCATCGTCGCCCGCGGCGTGTCGCTCATTGGACTCCTGGTGTCGGCGATCGCGCTGGCGCAGGACGACACCGCAAACGGACTGATGTACTGGCGGTGGAAGCCGCTCGACGAAGGTCCGCCCCCGTTCGGTCCGTTCGTGAACCGGAATCACTTCGCGACGTGGGTCATCCTCGCGGCGCCGCTCTGCCTGGGTTATCTGGCCGCGCATGCGCAGGTTCACCACCATCACGGCCCGGTGGAGGGGATTCCCTGGCGGCGGCGCCTGGTCACGTTCTTCGACGGACGCGCGATGGGGCTGACGGCGGCGGCGTGCCTGATGGTGGTCGCGCTCGTCATGACGCTTTCGCGCTCCGGGCTCGCGGGCATGGGAGCCGCCGCAGCGGTCGGCGCATTCCTCCGAATGAACCGCGGACGCGCCGCCGGGCGCACGTTCTGGTGGCTTCTCGCGGGCAGCGCGCTGGCGATCGGACTCACGCTGGCGGAGACGACTCCCGCGGCGCTCGCCCATCGGCTCGCGACCGTCGGCGTCTCGGCGACCGGGCGGCTGCTCATCTGGCGGGATACGATGTCGATCGTCAAGGATTTCTGGTTGACGGGGACCGGCGCGGGCACATATTTAACGTCCATGCTTCTGTACCAGCGGTCGTCGCCGGGATGGCTGTACAACCAGGCGCACAACCATTACCTGCAGATCGTGTCGGAAGGCGGCCTGATGGTCGGTCTTCCAGTGGCGATCGCGCTCGGATGCTTCGTTAGGGAGGCATGGCGCAGCCTTCACCGCGATACGTCCGGCATGTACTGGGTGCGCGCGGGAGCGTTCAGCGGTCTCGCCGGCGTTGCCGCGCAGAGCGTCTGGGAGACGGGCCTCACGATGCCGGCCAACGCCGCCCTGGCCGCGCTCGCCGCGGCGATCGTGGTTCACGGCGCCGGGACGCGGACGCGGACCTGATCGATGCTTCGCATTGGTGTCGACGTCGACGGCGTGATCGCGGACTTCCGTACGGCGTTCCGCGCGACGGCGGCGCGCTGCCTCCGCCGCGATGTCCCGGAGTTCGAGAACGCGGAATCGGCCGGACCGCTGTCGCCCGATGAGATCCGCAAGGTATGGGACCACATCGGCAAGACGCAGAACTGGTGGATGGACGTGCCGGCGTACGAGCCGGATCAGATCGCGCGCCTTTACAGCGTGACGCGCGCGGCGGCGTGGGAGGTCTTCTTCCTGACGAAGCGTCCGTCGAGCGCGGGCGACGCCGTCCAGTTCCAGACCCAGTGGTGGATCGAGCGGTTCGGGTTCTATCTGCCGGCGGTGCTCACGGTGCCCGGCTCGCGCGGCGAAGTCGCCAACGGGCTGCGGCTCGACATGATCATCGACGACCAGTTGCTCAACTGCGCTGAAGTGATCAGTGCGTCGACGACCAAGGCGCTGCTGATGCTGCGATCGGCCGACAACGCGGCGCGGGAGCACGCGTCGAACCGCGGCATCGGCGTGGTCTCGACGCTGTCGGAGGCGATCACCGTGCTGGAACGGCTGCACGATGTGCTGCCGCAGAAAAGAGGCCGCCTGATGCGCCTGTCGGAATGGTTCTCACCCGCCGACGAGATGCAGACCCTGCCGACGGATCCGCGGAGCGTCCGGCCCATCCCGCCCTACGATCCTCGCCGGTAGCGTCGCTCAGCGCCTGCGGCACACGAACCATACCTGACTGTTCAGCAGCGGACCGAGCATCGGCAGCGGCGTGAACAGGCGACGATCGATCGAGAATCTCTCGTTAATCTCGCGCTGCAGTTCGCGGAAGTCGAATCCCTTGTGTCCGTAATAGCGGTACGGACCGTCGGGGCCGACCGCTTCGACGGCAACACGTCGAACGCCCGATCCCAGCACCGACCGGAGCAGTTCGAACGGGGCGTAGCGCTCGCGATGCCGATAGTCGCCCTGCCCTCTCAGGCCCGCAAGCGCGCGGAAGCACTGCTTCGCCGCGAGACTCGGCCCGACCTCGATGGGCGCGCTGATGATGACCGTCCCGGCCGGATCCACGAGCCTGGCGAGCTCGTCGAGCACCCGCCTGCGCTCCGTTTCCACACAGTGCTCGAGCACTTCCATGCAGGTGACGATCGTCCACCGGCCGTTCTCACCGGCGCCGGCGAGATCGCGCGTCAGCCCGAAGCGGACGCCAGGCAGATGTCCCAGGCGCGTCGCGCACTCCGCCACCTGTCCGGCATGGACATCGAAGCCGGCCGCTTCCGCGAAGTCGGCGTGCGCCATCGCGACGAACGTCCCGTCGCCGCAGCCGTAGTCGAGCAGCCGCCCGCCGCGGCCCGCTGCCGCCAGGCGCAGCGCCAGTTGGAACCGGCTGCCGTGGCTCCAGGCGACGACCCGGCTCGGACAGTAGATCTGCTTGCGGGCGTAATCGCCGGAACGCAGGAGGTCTTCGCTCACGGGGACGAGGGACCGGGGACCGGGGACCAGGGACCGATCAGCTCCAGAGCGAGCTGAGAAGGATTTTTCGGAACTGCGCGTGGCGGAGCAGCGCGAGGGCGGACTGGCGGTGCCAGTTGAAATCGGCGGTGTGCCGCAGCATCGGGACGAGCCCGTCGACGCGCGCCAGCTCGATGACGGCGTCGATGGCGCGGTCGGTCATGCGGGACGCGAGCGTGCGGAATGCCAGGCCGATGCGAATCTCCGCGCCAAGGCGGCTGCGCCACTCCGTTTCGTAGCGGCGCAACCGCGTGTCGCGCAAGTCGTCGTCGCGCAGGGCCTCGCCGAGCGTCTCGGCGGCCAGACGGCCGCTGACCAGGCTGTAATAAATCCCGCCGCCCGTCGTCGGCTTCACGAGTCCGGCGGCATCGCCGACGGCGATGAGCCGGTCGGCGTACGTGCGCGCAACGGGACCGAGCGGAAGGATCTTCAATCGCGGCGACGGCCGTCCTTCGGCCGATACGCCGAAGCGCGTATACATCCGTTCCGCAAAGCGGCGGAAATGTGCCAGCGCGCGCGTATCGCACATCAGTCCGAGGCGCGTGTGCGGCCGCCCCTCACGCGAGAACGGGACGGCCCAGGCGAACCCGGTCGGCGCCACCTCGCGTCCGAGATGAACCTCGACGCTGCCGGGTCCCTCGAACGGCTGTTCGAGCTGCGCGCTCTGCACGAACGAACGCGGGACGCCGAGGCCGAGCTGGCGGTTGAACCGGTAGTTCGCTCCACAGGCGAGCACGCAGCAGCGCGCCTCGACGCTGTCGCCTCCCTCGACGCGGATCGCGACGCCGTGAGAGGTGGCGGCGATCGTGCGGACGGGCGCCCCGCTCCGCAGTTCGGCGCCGGCGGCCCGGCTCGCATCCGCGAGCGCTTGATCGAACATCGCGCGATCCACGACGGCGGCCTTCGCGCGCTCGGCATCGACCGTGACGGAACTGCCGTCGGCGGCGACGAACGTCGCGACGTGCGCGGTACCGAGGATGGCCTGCGTCGGAAGATCGAACTCGGCGAAAGCCTCGGCGCCAAGAACGCCGGTGCAGTGCACGGGCACGCCGACTTCGGGATGTTCTTCGAGCACGACGACGTCGTGCCCTTGAGCGGCAAGGAGGCGCGCTGAGGTGAGGCCTGCAGGGCCGGCGCCGACTATCGCGACATCACGCATGGCTGCCGCTCAGTATTTGCGCCCACGCGCTTCCCATGTGCCCAGCACGCTAATCCAAAACGACAGCAGAATCAATTGCAGATCGAGCTTCCACGATCGGCGATTCACGTAGAGCCGATCGTAGCGAAACTTCTGACGGCGCGGCACGTCGCGCCGCGCGTAGACCTGCGCCAGCCCCGTCAGGCCCGGCCGCACTTTGATCCGGTGGTCGAAGCCCGGAACGTCCTCCAGCTTCGTCAGCCGCCCGTCCGCGCCGGCTTCGATCTCGCCCGGGCGCAGCGCGCGCGGCCCGACGAAGCTCATGTCGCCCCGCAGAATGTTCCAGAGCTGCGGCAGTTCGTCCATCGCCGTGGCGCGCATCAGGCGCCCGATTCGTGTGACGCGCGGATCGTTCTCGCTCGCCTGCACGGCGCCGGTCGCCGCTTCCGCATCGGGCCGCATCGATCGGAACTTGAGGGCGTCGAACGTGCGCGCGCCGAGACCCACGCGGTCCTGCCTGTAGAACACCGGACCCCCGTCCTCGAGCTTGATGGCGGCGGCGAAGACGGCCCACAGCGGCGCGGACAGAACGAGACCCACGGCGGCGAGGGCCGCATCGAACGTGCGCTTCAGCATGCGTGCGCGGGCGTTGTCATGCCCAGCTCCTCGTACAGCCCCCGAATCCGATCGCGGAGGGCGGCCAGCGTGAATTCGTTCTGCACGCGCTGCCGACCGGCCGCGCCGAACCGGTCGCGCAGCGCCGTGTCTGCCATCAGACGCGTCATAGCCGCCCGCAGCGCCGCCGCGTCGCCGGCGCGGACGACAAGTCCTGTTCGCTCGTGCTGATTCACCCACGACACGCCGCTCGGCACGTCGGTGCTGATGAGCGGCTTGGAGCAGGCCATCGCTTCGAGCTGCACGTAGCCGAACGCCTCCGCACGGGTGATCGAGGGCAGCACCAGCACGGCGCATGCGTGCATCAGCGCGTGCAGCTCGTGGGCCGGAACGTCGCCGACAAATCGCGCCTGGCCGCGCAGGCCAAGATCCTCCATGAGGTTCTCCCACGCAGGGCGCTGCGGGCCGTCACCCGCGATCACGGCCTTGATCGGTGTGTCTCGAAGCGCGCGCAGCAGCACGTCGACACCCTTGTACGGGACGTGCCGCCCGGCAAACAACACAAAGGGTCCGGATTCAGCCGCGATCTCCGCCGAACGGGCGCGCGCCGGGGCGTCCAGGTCCCATTCGGAGAGGTCGATGCCGAACGGAATCACGCGTACGCGATCTCTGTACGGCCCGAGGACGGCCGCGTGATCGCCGAGCGTGGGAGATGACACGATGAAGCGCTCCGCCCGCCGATAGGCCGGACGCGCGATCGGCGCATAGAAGAGCGCATATTGGACGGGATGGCGGACCACGTCGCTGTGGTACCAAATCACGAGCGGCGTCGAGGGCTTCACGATCGCATAGGACAGCAGCGCCCACGGATTCGGCTCGTGCAGCACGATCAGATCCGCGCGGGCGCGGCGCAGGTTCGATGGAAATGCCGGCGAGATGGCGACCGAGCCGGCCGTCGCCGCCACGCCGACGCGCGTCACGTCGATGCCGTCCACGGTTTCCTCGATCGTACCTGAGCCCGTGTTCATGACGAGCACGCGGCTTTCGACGATGCCCGCGCCGGCGCGGCAGAGCGTCTCGACCACGCGCTCCATGCCGCCGGAGACCG
>Ga0310811_10009055_pt1 | contig 12831 bp, 11 predicted proteins | sample YCmetagenome_FD_207642 | JGI IMG/M metagenome (GOLD analysis project Ga0310811, IMG submission 207642) | Soil microbial communities from experimental microcosm in Duke University, North Carolina, United States - YC | ecosystem: Engineered > Artificial ecosystem > Soil microcosm > Unclassified ...
TCGCGCAGACATCGGTGAAGGCGGTGCTGCCCAGCGACACGCCCAAGAGCGTCCGCACCGGTCTCGCCGCGGTCGACCCGGCCACCGGGGAGGTGGTCGCCTTCTACGGCGGCCGGTACGAGACCAACCAGTACGACAACGCGTTCTCCGCGAAGGTCCAGGCCGGCTCGACGTTCAAGCCCTACGCGCTCGCCGCGGCCCTGCAGGCGGGCTACGGCCTCGGCACCCGGGTGTACGGCAACTCGCCCCTGCGGGTCGACACGGCCGAGATCCCCAATTCCGAGAACAGGTCGTACGGCTCGGCCATCACGCTGGTGCAGGCCGCCCGTTACTCCGTCAACACCGCGTTCGTCGACCTCGGGCGACTGGTCGGCCTGGACAAGGTCGCGGCGGCGGCGGAGGCGGCGGGGATCCCGCCCGACCAACTCGTCAAGCAGAAGGACTTCCCCACCTTCCCGCTCGGCACTGCGTCGGTGAGCGCCGTCCAGCAGGCCTCCGGGTTCGCCACGTTCGCCGCGAAGGGCGTCCATCGTCAGGCACACGTGATCCGTGCGATCACCGACGCGAACGGGCAGACCAAGAAGATCACCGTCAGCGGGGTGCGGGCCTTCAGCGAGGCCACGGCCGCGGACACGACCTACGCGCTGGAGCAGGTCGTGACCGGGGGCACCGGCACCGCCGCCCGCCTCTACGACCGCCCCGTGGCGGGCAAGACCGGGACGACCGACGAGTCGGCCGCCGTGTGGTTCTCCGGGTACGTCCCCCAGTTGGCCGTGGCGGTCGACATGTTCCGCGACGACAACAAAGCGGTGACCGTGCCCGGCTACGGGGCGCTGTACGGCGGGACCCTGCCCGCCCAGGTCTGGAAGTACTTCATGAGCGCGGCCATGGAGGGCAAGCCGGTCAAGGAGTTCCCCGACCCCGTGTCCTGGGATCCCTATTACTACTGGGACGGGAACGGCGCGAGCGCGTCGCCCTCGCAGTCGCCGAGCACGGGCGTCACCCCGGTGCCCAGCCCGTCGGACAGCGGGGTGGTCACGCCGGGCCCCGGCGTCTCCACCGGCTCCACCGGCTCCAGCGGCCCGCCCGGTGACGGTGACGTCGGCGGAGGCGCCGGGGACGGAGGCCTGGGCGTGCCCGGCGACGGCAGGCCGCCTGACGCCGGAACCCCTGGTCAGCCACCGCCGCCGGTGGTGCCGACTCAGCCGGGCATCGGCTGACGGCCGGTCACGCCGACAACTGGGCGCGCAACTCCGCGGGAGTGGTGACCGGAGCCCGGCAGGCGAAGCCGCGGCACACGTAGGCCGCCGGCTCGCCGCCGACCAACCCGCGGCCTTCCAGCAGCGGGACGTCCGCGGTCCCCCCGGGCCCGAGCGCGACGACGAGGCCCGGCACGCCCGACATCAGGGCGGCCCGATGCAGGGCCTTCGTGCGCGGATCATCGGCGGGACCGACGACGGCCACCTCGACCGGACCATTCAGCGTGCCCTCCGTCACCGCGAGGCCCCACCCGGCGAACCTGGCGTACTGGGCCGCCAGCACGGAGACGGTGCCGAGAGCCGCCTCGGCCGCCTCCCTGTGCCGGGCGGATCCGGTGAGCGCGGCATAGGACAGCAGCGCTCCCGCCGCGGCGAACTGACCGGACGGCGTGGCGTTGTCGGTCGGGTCCTGCGGTCGCTGGAACAGCCGTTCGCCGTCGTCGGGGGAGTCGAAGAAGCCGCCCGAGCCGTCGGGGAACCGCGCGAGCAACGTCTCCAGCAGGCCGCCCGCGCGATGGAACCAGCGCGTCTCCCCGGTCACGCCGAAGAGCACGAGGAACCCCTCCGCCACGTTCGCGTAGTCCTCGAGCACGCCCGCGTTGGCGCCGGCCCGCCCGTCACGCGAGGTCCGTCGCAGCCGCACCGGTCCCTCCACGGCGGAGCCCCCGGACGCGTTCACGAGGGCGTCCTGCGCGCCGTGCAGGTCGTCGAGCAGTACGGCGGCCGCCCGCGCGGCCTCCACCAGATCGGGACGGTCGAACAGGGCGCCGGCCTCCGCGAGGGCCGACACGGCCAGGCCGTTCCAGGAGGCGACGACCTTGTCGTCCCGCCCCGGCCGCGGCCGCTGCTCACGGGCCGCGAGCAGTGCCGTACGGACCCGGTCGAACCGGGCGTCGTCATCGGGGTCGGCGAGAAGCTGGAGCACGGACATGCCGTGCTCGAATGTGCCGGTCACCTCGAAGAGCGATGTGGCCCAGGCTCCGTCGTCGTCACCGAGCACGTCACGGAGCTGCTCGGGGGTCCAGACGTAGAACAGGCCCTCTCCGTGTGAGCCGTCGGAGCCCGCGCTGTCGGCGTCCAGGGCCGAGGCGAAGCCTCCCTCGGGCGTGCGCATCTCGCGCAGCAGCCAGTCGGCGGTCTCCAGAGCGATCCGCCGGGCGAGCACCGACCCGGTGGAGCGCCACCAGTGCGTGTAGACCCGCAGGAGCAGGGCGTTGTCGTAGAGCATCTTCTCGAAGTGGGGGATCACCCAGTCGGCGTCCACCGAGTAGCGCGCGAAGCCTCCGGCGAGCTGGTCGTAGATGCCGCCCCTGGCCATGGCGTCCATCGTCTTGCCGGCCATGGCGAGGGCGTCGGAGGTGCCGTGCCTGAGGAGGAACTCCAGGACCATGGACGGGGGGAACTTGGGCGCGCCGCCGAAGCCTCCCCTGCGCGGGTCGAAGCTCTCGGCGAGGTTGCGGACCGCGGCCTCCAGCACCGGAGCCGCGGGGAGCGTCCCCGAGGGGAGCCCCGCGCGCTCGTTGAGCGCCGCGACCACGTTCGCCCCCTGCGCGACGACGGCCTCCCTGTCCTCGCTCCAGGCCTGGGAGACGCCCCGCAGAAGCTGCTGGAAGCGGGCACGCGGGAAGTAGGTGCCCGCGTAGAACGGAGCCCCCTCGGGGGTGGCGAAGACGGTCATGGGCCAGCCGCCCTGTCCGGTCATCGCCTGCGTGGCGCCCATGTAGACGGCGTCGACGTCGGGCCGCTCCTCGCGGTCGACCTTGATGTTGACGAACAGCTCGTTCATGAGCCCGGCCGTCGCGGGGTCCTCGAAGGACTCGTGCGCCATGACGTGGCACCAGTGGCAGGCGGAGTAGCCGACGCTGATCAGCAGAGGGACGCCGCGGGTGCGGGCCTCCTTGAACGCCTCGTCGCCCCAGGGGAACCAGTCGACCGGGTTGTCGGCGTGTTGGAGCAGGTAAGGCGAGGTAGCGCCGCCAAGCCGGTTCATAGATCCACCTTCTCACACCGCGACGAGCGAAGGCCCCTGGTCCCGGAGGAGGTCAGGTCGTCGACAGTGCCTCCGTCGGGGTGAGCCGGCGGCCCGGATCGACGGGTAGACACCGGCGATCATGCCGATCGCGACGGCGCCGCCCAGACCGCTGATGAGAGCGCCGTACGGAATGACGACCGGCCAATGCTGATAGCCGACGATGGCCCCGATGCCGCCGCCGAGTAGCGCGGCCCCGGCCCGTCCCAGGACAGCGCGGAGAACGTGTTCTGGGCGGCGCGCTTCGCGGCGAGCGCGTCGGACGGCCGGCTGACCTGGGCCATTCCGGGAAGCTGCGGATTGATGGTCCCGGCGAGGACGCCGCGGACGGCCTCCAAGCGGGACTCGCGCGTCTGGAGGTAGATGACGGTGGGGTGACCGTCGAACCGGAGTTGGGTGCGAGATCGCGGAGGCGCACGGGGGGACGGTCACCGTCACCAGCACCCTCGGGAAGGGGTCGACGTTCACGTTGCGGCTTCCGATGCGACGCCCGCCCGCCGACCCCCTGACCGGTGTTCGTCTCACCCGTCGCGTCCTCGGGCCGCCTCCTCTGGCCGGTGAGCGTCCGCGACATGCCCGGGCGGGCGGCACCCTCGTGGCCAGGGAAAACAACGAGCAGATCATTCCGTTACTAGGGCAAGGAACCGCCACGAACGCGGCGGGGATGTGTTCCGGCCCCGTCCAGCGTAGGCTCACGGGGCGTGAGCTTGGATCTGGACTTCGCTGTCAGGCATTCGGGGCGGCAGGCGGCGGCGCTGACGCGGCGCGACGTGGCCCGCGTGCTACTGGCCGTGCCCTCGGGGCAGGCCCTGGTCTCCCTGTCCGACCTGCGCAAGGAGCTGCTGGCGGCGGGCAACCCGCTCTCCGTCGTCTTCTGGGACTCGGCCAGGGCGATCCTGTCCAGGATCGAGTCCGGAGCGGCCACGGTGGGGGACGTCCAGCGCTGGCTGGAGTCCAGCGGGACCGAGCCGATCCTGCTCACTCGCAGTTACTTCGTGTGGCCGGAGGAGAGCGAGCGCGGCCCCATCGCCACCGAGATGTACGAGCGCATGGTGGCGTTCCTGGAGGAGCGGGTGGACGCCGGCGAGATCGACGCCGACGCGCTGGCCTCCGCGGACCAGGACGCGCGCCACGCCTACGAGGAGTTGCAGGAGCGCTGGCTCACGACGCCTCTGCCCGACGGGCGGGTTCCGAACGTCGTGGTCAGCGACGAGCAGGACCAGGAGTTGTTCGCCGCGTGGGACGAGGAGGAGGCGTTCGCGCTCAGCGAGTTGCGCCGCGTACTTGAGGACCTGCCCGAACCTCCGCTCCCCACACATGACCTCCGGTCCGCCGCCGGGCGGTTGCGCGTCACGCTGACCCAGCAGGGCTATCCCGGCAACATCCTGCGGGCCTGCGCGGGTCTCGAGGAGGGCCTTCTGCCCGAGCGCGACGAGGATCTGTGGCTCGCCGTCGCGGCCGGGATCGCCGCCCCGATCTCCGATCTCCCCGATGAGGAGGACGCGGCCCGCTTCTTCGACATGGAGGGGGAGCTGAGCCACGAGGACTCGATCCTGGCCTCCCTGTGCGCGATCCACCACGCGGACTGGCTGGCGGTGGTGATCACGCTGGCCCGGTACGGCCCGGGAGTGCTCGCCTCACCGGAGCGGATCGCCCGGTTCATCGCCGACTCGGAGGACATCGACGTCGAGCCCGACGACCCGGAGGACCTCGAGGCCACCGAGATGCTCTTCACGGCCGTGACGCCGCTGTGGGCTCACCTCGGCATCGTGGACAAGGCGGAGGTGCTCACGCCGCTGGGCTGGTGGGGGCTGCCCAAGGCGCTGGAGCGGGCCTGGTCGGCGGAGTGACCTGAGGCAGGTCAGTCCGCCGACTTGACGGTCTCGCGGTAGGCGTCGTCGACGAGGTCGAGATACTCGGGGTGGCGCCCGATGTAGCCGGCCACGAACGGGCAGATGGGCACGACCTTCAGACCCGCCTCCCGAGCCTGGTCGAGCGCGGCGGACACGAGCTTGCCGCCGAGTCCCTTGCCCTCGAACTCGTCGCGGATCACCGTATGAGTGAAGACGATCTTGCCAGGTCGGCGCCGGTATTCCGCGAATCCGGCGATCTGGCCGTCGACCAGGATCTCGTAGCGCGCCTTTTCGGCGTCGTCCACGACCTCGGTCACTCGTCTCCCCCGTTCTGGCGGTTCTCGAGCCGGTCGTCGGGGCCGTTGATCTTGGCGAACTTCCTGTTCATCGACTTGATGAGGAAGAACAGGGCGACGCCGATGGCGGCGACGACCATGAAGGCGAGGATCCCGGGGCCGACGTTGGTGTAGTCGGGTGTGACGTTCACGGCTCCAGCTTACGAGCAGGCAGGGGAGACCCCCGCGTGGATCCCCGTGAACAGGTCGTCCTCGGGGAGCGAGGTGTCCACCAGCGAGCGGGCCAGGTGGTAGTCCTCGGTCGGCCAGGCCTCCTGCTGGATGTCGATCGGGCACACGAACCAGAACCCGTCGGGGTCGACCTGCGTCGCGTGCGCCATCAGGGCGCGGTCACGCGTCTCGAAGTAGTCGGCGCACGGCACCCGGGTGGTGATGTCCCACTTCTGCGGGCGGTCCTCCCAGCGCGAGATCCAGTCGGCGTACGGCGAGCCCATCCCGCGCTCGTTCATGATCGCGTGCAGCGCCTCGAACCGCTCCTTGGTGAAGCCCATGTGGTAGTAGAGCTTCAGCGGCTGCCACGGCTCCCCGGTGCCGGGGTAGCGGTCCGGATCGCCGGCGGCCTCGAACGCCTCCACCGACACCCGGTTGGTCATGATGTGGTCGGGGTGCGGGTAGCCGCCGTTGTCGTCATAAGTCAAGATCACATGCGGCCGGAACTCGCGGATCGCCGCCACGAGCGGCCGCGACGCCACGTCGAGCGGCTGGAGCGCGAAGCATCCCTCAGGAAGCGGCTCATTCTCGTCCTCGGGGAGGCCCGAGTCGACGAAGCCGAGGAAACTCTGCTCGACGCCGAGGATCTCCCGGGCGGCGGCCATCTCCAGACGGCGCACCTCGCCCATGTTCTCAAGGATCTCCGGGCGGTCCATCTTCGGATTGAGGATCGACCCCCGTTCGCCGCCCGTGCAGGTGATCACAAGCACCTCCACGCCCTCGGCGACGTAGCGGGCCATCGTGGCCGCGCCCTTGCTCGACTCGTCGTCTGGGTGCGCGTGAACGGCCATCAGCCTCAGCGGTGCACTCACGGCTCTCCTCAAGTGTCCTGGTAGCTCCCAGGAGAGGTTAGCTTCTAATTGGCCGGGTGCTTCGGATTCGCCGCCCGGCCGCGACCCCGAACAACCCTCCAGGGACAATTGATTCGCACAACGCCGAGAGACCAGGGGGAGATTCCGCCATGCCGAGCGACGAGGCCGCCAGCGGCCCGGAGGGTCAGGTGCCCGGACCCATCCTCGGCACGCCGGACGAGTTCCAGCCCCGCCCGGCCACGCCCCGGCGGTTCCTGGCTTACGTCGTCATCGGCGCCGTCGTCGCCCTGATGGCCGGAGGCTGGGGATACGTCATGGTGGCGTTCAAGGGCAATCCGGAGGTGAGCGCCGAGGTCATCACCTTCGACGCGAGCGCCCCGGCGTCCGCGCGGATCACCTTCTCCGTGCACAAGCCCGCGGACCGTGCGGCGACCTGCCGATTGCGCGCGGTCGACACCCAGCACGTCGAGGTCGGCAGCCGCGAGATCGACGTCCCGCGCGGCGAATCGGACATCGCTTTCACCGAGACACTGAAGACCACTGCCCAGGCCACGGCAGTCCACGTCCAGTACTGCAATCTCGTATAGTGGATTCTTTGGGGAAGCGTTCGAAGGCGTTAACTTCCTAGCCTTCCGAGTCACTTACTGGAACAAGGAGAACCCGTGGCCGTCTCCCAGAACGAGAACGTCACCTGGCTGACGCAGGAGGCGTACGACCGCCTCAAGGAGGAGTACGAGTACCTTTCTGGCCCGGGTCGCACCGACATCGCCAAGAAGATCGAAGCCGCCCGGGAAGAGGGCGACCTCAAGGAGAACGGCGGCTACCACGCCGCCAAGGACGAGCAGGGCAAGATGGAGGCCCGAATCTTCCACCTCCGTCAGATCCTCGACAGCGCGAAGGTCGGCGAGGCTCCCCGCGCCGAGGGTGTCGTCGGTCCCGGCATGACCGTGACGGTGCGCTTCGCCGGCGACGAAGAGGAGGTCACCTTCCTCCTGGCCTCCCGCGAGGAGAGCGGCGCACCCATCGACGTGTACTCGCCGAAGTCCCCCCTCGGGGCCGCCATCAACGGCAAGAAGATCGGCGAGAAGGCCAGCTACACCCTGCCGAACGGCCGGCAGAACACTGTGGAGATCCTCGAGGCCGTGCCGTACATCGGCAACTAGGGCCGTAGAGAACGTCTCACCCACATGCCGGGAGTCTCGCGGTAAAGGATTGCGAGATTCCCGGCTGTACGGCAGGCTCGGGGATGGACCGGGCCTTTAATGCCGAAAGGGGTGAGATCGTGCTCGATGGTCGAGCGCGGCTCACCAAGGTCGTTTCCGAGGTTCGTCAGGATCTCGCCTTCCGCCCCCGGATGCCTCAGCGGGACCCCGGCCGCCGGATCCGGAATCTGCGCAGGACGGTGCCGTTCATCGCCGCGCTGCTGGCCTCCGTGCTGATCCTGGACGTCGTGGTCCTGGCCGAACTGACCGGCAGGGAGCCCGACAAGGCGGCCTTCCGGCAGCAGACGCAGCCCGTTCGGGATCCGGGCGGGTTCGTCGCCGCCTCAGCGGGGCCCACAGCGACCCCGACGCCGGTGGTGGCTCCGCTCAAGAAGCCGATCCGGGCACACCTGCTCGTGGTGGCCGACCAGCCCCTTCCGCCGGAGGACGTGGCGGAGGTGCGTGACCAGAAGGGCGTGACCGGCACCGAGGTCGTCGACGCCGCCGAGGTGCGGATGGACGGCAAGCGGGTCCAGACCATGGGCGTCGACCCCTCGACGTTCCGGCCGTACGCGCCGAAGTCGACCGCCGAGTCGGACGCGCTCTGGGCCAACATCGCCGCCGGTGACATGGCCGTCTCGTTCGACCTCGGTCAGGACGGCGGCCTCAAGCTCGGCTCCACGGTAGACGGAGGCGGCCGCCAGTTACGGGTCGGGGCCTACGCCACCGTGGGGATGGGATCGATCTCGGCCGTCGTGTCCCGGCAGACCGCCAGGTCGCTGGGCATCCCCACAGGGAACGCCCTCGTCGTGAGCGCGCCGAAGGCCGACTCGCGGGCCCTGCGGGCCAAGCTGCTGAAGCTCCTGCCCAAGGGCAGCCAGGTGGCGACCATCAACCCGGTGGTCGTCGAGCGGCGTGGCCGTACGGCGTGGCCGACGACGGCGTTCATGTCCACGGATCAGATCCAGGTCGCTTTGCAGGCGGCGCAGGCCAAGCTGGGCCGGCCGTACGTGTGGGGCGCGGAGGGGCCGGACAGCTTCGACTGCTCGGGGCTCGTGCAGTGGGCCTTCGGCCAGGCGGGCGTCAGTATGCCGAGGGTCGCGGCCCAGCAGTGGGCGACCGGGCCGCGGATCCCGCTCTCGCAGGCGCGGCCGGGCGACCTGATCTTCTGGCGCAACGACCCCACGAACCCCGGTTACATCTCGCACGTGGCGATCTACTGGGGCGACGGCAAGATGCTGGTGGCACCGCACACGGGTGACGTCGTCAAGTTCCAGGCGGTCTACACGAAGAACCTGGCGGGCGTCGTCCGGGTGAGCCCGGCGGTCGCCAGGGGCGTGCGCTGACGGCTCAGATCGGGAGCCCCGCCTCGAGATAGCCGAGGGACTCGTCGATGAGGTCTGGCAGCGATGTGGCGCCGTCCTGCTCGACCCAGGAGAAGATCGCGGGCAACATCGCCCCCATCACGGCCCCCACGAAGGTCCGTACGGCGGGGCTGTCCTGATCGGCGCCGGACCGCTCGGCGACGGCCTGCGCGAGGCCGTCGATGGTGGAGAACAGGCCTTCCGCCGTCCGCACGCGCACCGCGGGAACGCTGAGGGACAGCTTGAGCCGGAAGAGGGTCTGCTCCAGCTCCTCCGGCGAGAGCTCGCCGAGGGCCGCCCGGAACGCGGCCCGGACCGCCGGCAGCGGAGACAGGTCCGCCGGCTGCCGGACGATCGCGGCGATGAGCAGGGGGTCGTAGTCGTCCTGGATGACCACGTCCTCCTTGGTGGGGAAGTAACGGAAGAACGTGCTCGGGGAGATCTCGGCCGCCTCAGCGATCTGCTCGACCGTCGTGGCCTCGTAACCGCGCTCGGCGAACAGCCGCAGAGCCTGCTCCTGGATCGTCCGCCGGGTCTTGGCCTTCTTCCGCTCACGAAGGCTCGTGGCCACGCTTTCCGAAGAGTCCGGGTTCCGATCAACGCGCGACGGTGAGCTCATGGTCCGATTCTGCCGTCTCACCGGACCTCGGCGTACGGCGCGGCAGGAAGATCACCATGAGGACCGCGGCCACCAGCGCCGTCAGCCCGCAGGCGAGCAGGACCTGGTCCATCCCGGTGACGAACGCCTCCCGGGCCGCCCGCAGGAGGGTGCCGTCGCCGACGGCCAGGGCGCCGGTGATCGAGTCCTTCGCCGCCTCGGGGGCACCGGCCGGGAGGCCGCCCACGTAGGCCGCCGAAAGCAGGCTCCCGAGCACGGCCACGCCCAGTGTGCCGCCGACCTGGCGCATGGTCTGCAACGTCGCCGATCCGGAGCCTGAGCGCTCCTCGGGCAGCGTGGCCAGCACGCCGTCCATGGCGGGGACCATGGCGAGCCCGACGCCCATGCCCACGACGGACAGCCAGAAGGCGATGTAGCCGTAGCCCGTCGTCACCTCGGTCATCGCGCCCAGACCGAAGCCCGCGGTCAGCACCATCAGGCCGGCGGCCATCATCGCCCGGAGTCCGAACCTCCGCATCAGCCGCTCACCGGCCAGGCCGCCGGCCATGAGCCCGGCGACCATGGGAAGCACGCGGAGTCCGGTGCCGAAGGCGTCGTGCCCGAGCACGGCCTGCAGATCCTGCGGGACGACGAACAGGACGCCCGTCATGCCGAGGCTGATGAAGGTCGCACCGATCGCGCCCCAGATGAACACGCGGTTGCGGAACAGCCCGAGGTCGATCATGGGCTGACGCGTGCGGGTCTCCACCAGGACGAAGGTCCCGAGAAGGACGACCCCCGCCGCGAGCGCGGTCACCACCTCGGCGTCGCCCCAGCCGTCCGCGGGCGCCTGGATGATTCCGTACACGAGCGCGCCCAGACCGGACACGGACAGCAGGCTTCCCCAGACGTCCAGCCGGGGGGCCGAGGGATCGCGCGACTCGGGGACCAGCACGGCCGCCGCCACGAAGGCGACGATCACGATGGGGATGTTGATCAGGAAGATCGAGCCCCACCAGAAGTGGTCGAGCAGGTAGCCGCCCACGATCGGCCCGAGAGGCAGGCCGAGGGCCATCGCCGCGGTGAAGGCCGCGATGGCCCGGCCGCGCTCCGCCGGGGGAAAGAGCACCGGCAGCATCGACGTGGACAGCGGCATGATCACCGCGGCGCCCGACCCCATGAGCGCACGCGAGGCGATCAGGGCGCCGGTGCCGTCGGCCGTCGTCGCGATCACCGAGGCGACGCCGAAGACGGCGAGGCCACCCAGGAGCAGGCGCTTTCGGCCGAACCGGTCGCCGAACGCGCCCGCAGGGAGCATCAGGGCCGCGAACGGCACCATGTACGCGTCGACGATCCATTGCAGGTCGCCGGTGCTCGCGCCGAGATCGGCGGCGAGCGTGGGGAGGGCCACATTGAGGACGGTCGCGTCGAGTCCGATGACCAGCACGCTGAGCACGAGCGCGCCGAGCGCCCACCAGCGAGAAGTGAGAGTAGCCATAATTTGATAGTAGCTATCAAAAGATAGCTGCTGTCAACGCTTGGTTCCTGAAGGAGGGAGTTGTAATCTTCATTACATGGATGCAGAAGAACAATTGAGGGGCTGGTTCGCGGGGCGCCTCCCCGACGAATGGTTCTCCGAACGGCCCAGAATCGTGCTGGACCGCGAGGAGATCACGGTCATCGGCACCCTCCCGCCGCTCACCGTGGTGGAGGGCCTGCCCGACGTGGAACGGGCCGCGGCGGCCGAGGGGTACGTCGAGCGGTTCCGTGAGGAGACCCGCGAACGCCGGATGGACATCGCCCGCGAGGCGGAGCACCGCTTCCGCAGGAAGGTCTCCTGGGGGGTGACGGTCGACGGTGAGACAGTGATGTTCACCACTCTCTCCGTGCCGGTCATGACCCGGCTCAGGCAGGCCGAGCGGCAGGTGCTCGACACCCTGGTCGCCGCGGGTGTGGCACGCAGTCGAAGCGACGCGCTGGCCTGGTGCGTCAGGCTCGTCGGCAAGCACACCGACACATGGCTCGCTGACCTGCGCGATGCCCTCCAGCACGTGGACCGCGTCCGTTCGGAAGGCCCCGGTCTGGTGGACTGAACCAATTGGCCGATAGGCCTAGACCATTCATATTGGCCTATACCAATGTGTAAGTCGCGGGAGGCGGGTAAGGAGAACGGGACGTTTCTTCGGAAGTGGCCCGCATGGGTGTGTCCCCATGCAGCATCACCCCCTCTGCCAGGCAGAACGTCGAGCCGGGCAGAGGAGAAGACGAATATCGCGAATTTAACGGCGTGGAAACTCGATGGTCTACGCCAATTGGCTTCGCCGGCTATTCGTCGTTGATGATGATTTGGCCCCGCGACAAGAGGAGCCATCCCGTGTCAGTTTCAGTAGAGGTATCGAATCCGACCACCCATGCGGAGCTCGCCGCATGGGTCGCCGAGATCGCCGAGTTGACCCAGCCCGACCGGATCGAATGGTGCGACGGTTCCGAGGCCGAATGGACCCGCCTCACCAACCTGCTCGTCGAGCAGGGCACCTTCACCCGGCTCACCCAGCGGATCAACAGCTTCTACGCCGCCTCCGACCCCAGCGACGTGGCCCGGGTCGAGGACCGCACGTTCATCTGCTCGGAGCATGCCGAGGACGCGGGACCGACCAACAACTGGATCGCGCCCGACAAGATGCGGCGGACGTTCGCCGGCCTCTTCAAGGGCAGCATGCGCGGCCGGACGATGTACGTCGTGCCGTTCTGCATGGGCCCTCTGGGCGGGAACATCTCGCAGTTGGGCGTTGAGATCACCGACTCGCCGTATGTGGTCGTGTCGATGCGGATCATGACGCGGATGGGTGAGGAGGCGCTGCGCCTCATCGAGGACCGCGGAGCGGCGCGACAGGCCCGAGAGAGCGAGGGACGAGCCAACGAGGGTCTGAGCAAGCGCGACCAGGAGTACGGAGCGGCGCGACAGGCCCGAGAGAGCGAGGGACGAGCCAACGAGGGTCTGAGCAAGCGCGACCAGGAGTACGGAGCGGCGCGACAGGCCCGAGAGAGCGAGGGACGAGCCAACGAGGGTCTGAGCAAGCGCGACCAGGAGTACGGAGCGGCGCGACAGGCCCGAGAGAGCGAGGGACGAGCCAACGAGGGTCTGAGC
>Ga0310811_10009058_pt1 | contig 12828 bp, 11 predicted proteins | sample YCmetagenome_FD_207642 | JGI IMG/M metagenome (GOLD analysis project Ga0310811, IMG submission 207642) | Soil microbial communities from experimental microcosm in Duke University, North Carolina, United States - YC | ecosystem: Engineered > Artificial ecosystem > Soil microcosm > Unclassified ...
AACCTGCCTCGGCTCCACCACCAATTTGATCTTCGCCGGCGTCTCACGGCAGTTTCCGTGTGTCCCAAGATTCGTAACAAGCTCTTCGATGACGAGCGCGACGTGATGTGTCGCGCGCGCGTCGACGTGATGCTCTCCGAGGAACGCCTGCACCTTTTCAGTCAAGGCGGCGATTGCCTCGGGCGTAGCGAGCACCTCAGTCTCGAGCGGAGCCATGGCCTCAGGGTCCCAGCGAGAGAAGGATGGCCGCCGTGTCATCGGACGCGGGGCGGCCCGCCTCGAACTGACGGATGTCATCGAGAAGCCGTTTCAGCGGCTCCGGCTCGTTCGGCGAAAGCGATGCAAAAAAAGCGGCCACCTTGTCATCGCCATAGAGCACGCCATCGGGATCGTGCGCTTCGGTGAATCCATCCGTGACGACCAGCAGCCGGTCGCTCGGCGCGAGCGTCACAGTCTCAGGCTTGTATCCGGCGTTCTCGTCAAGGCCAAGCGGGGGACCGCTCAACCGATTGAGCCGGGTCAGCGCCCCGCCGCCGTTGCGATGATAGGGCGGAATATGCCCGGCCCGCACGTATGTGAGGCGCCCGCTTTCGACGTGAAGGGTTGCCAGCAGGAACGTGACGAACATGCAGCCGTCATTGCCTTGGGCCAGCGCGGCATTCACCACCCCGACGGCGCGCTCCGGCGCGGCGAAGAGATCTGCCGCATCCGGACGGCCGGCGAGCCCTCGCACCATGGCATGGGTCCGCGCCATCATCAGCGCGGCTCCCGCCCCCTTGTCGGATACATCGCCCAGCGCCAGCACGATCAGATCCGACCCGACCGCAAAATGATCGACCAGATCGCCGCCGACCTCCTTCGCCGGCTCGAGCACCGCATCGATCCTCAGCGATCGGCCGGACATCGTTCCGGCAAAGGGCGGCGGCACAAGCGACAGTTGGAGAGTGCGGGCTTCATTGAGTTCGAGCCGCTTCCGCCGCAACTCCTCGCGCGTCAAATCGCGCATCTGCTTCTTCTCGAGCGTCGATAAAACCCGCGCCCGCAGCAGCGTCGGATTGAAGGGCTTGAAGATGAAATCGTCGGCGCCGAGTTCGATACACCGCACGACCGGCTCCATCTCATTCAAGGCGGAGATGACGATCACCGGCAGGTCATTGATACGCCCGTCCTTCTTGAGCGCCTCGAGCACGCCAAAACCGTCCAGCTCGGGCATCATGATGTCGAGCAAGACAAGATCGTAGCTCCTCGCAGCGATGGCGGCGAGCGCCCGAACCCCGTTGTCCGCCTGATCGATCGCGCTGAAGCCCAGCCGCTGCAGCCGCCGCGTCAACAGGTCCCGGTTTTCGAGGACGTCGTCGACGACCAAAATCCTTGCTGCCTGATTGATCATGAAACCGCCGGAAGTGGTTGAGGCTCTGCGCCGCGCTCAGGCGAGAACAGGAGCGCGGTGCGCCGCGCGAGCCAGATGATGCGTTCGAACAGCATGGTTGCCGCGAACAGCGCTTCCTGTGCCTTGGCAGGCATGTCCGGATCTTCGCGCAGGACGCGCTGCCGGATCCGCTCCATCAGTTCGTCCCGTTGGGTCAACAGCGCCAAAGTCATTTCCCGTTCCGTCAGGTCGTCAGTATCAGCCGCATCCGTCAGCGCCATCAAGAGCGTGTGCAAAGCCTCGACCATCTGATCGGCGACACGACCGCTCGGCGGCGACTGACGGGCCAGTTTGCAGGTTTCGACGAATTCATCCAGGCTCTCGTACAGTGCATTCAGATTGGCGGTGCGGTGCTGTAGGCGCACCGCCTTTTCGCGGTCGATTCGGTCGATATCCGACTCGAGAATCGAACCGAGAAACCGCGCCATCGCGGCCGTGATGGCCGCCCCCGCGATGCGCAGGGTTGCCGGCGGGATCCGCACGCCCTCGGCATCGGCGCGGATGGTGTCGAGCATCGCCGGCAGACGGCCCAGGAGCCGGCGCTCTTCACGCCCGACCAGGTCAACGGCCGTCGACGGCTCGACCAGCGCGTCCTCAATGAGGTAGGCGGGCTTCGACAACTCCTGGAGCTTGCTGGGCGGAGCGATGCGTTCGAGCAGCGGCAGAATCTGATTGATGAAGATCGTCGAGAGCGTGGCGCCGGCGACCTGAAACAGAAGAAACACATAAGCGACCTGCGCCGAATCCGAGTGCGCAAAGGCCCCGACAAAGTCGGCGATCAACGGTCGGCCGACGACAGCGCTTGCAGCCAGAACGGAAAACACGACGGCAAGCCCGGACAGCTTCTGGACGACCTGCATGATCGCAATCTGGGCAGCGTCGCCGCGATGCGGCAGTGCGGAGAGCAGATAATTGCCCGCTGCGCCGAGGTTCGCGCCGTAGACGATCCAGAAAGCGCCGGAAACGTCCACGAGCCCGGCATGCGTGCTGGCCACCGCCAGGGCACTCGCGACTGACGACGATTGACAGAGCAGCGCAAGCCCAGCTCCGATCAAGAGAAGAAGCGCGGGAAATCGAACCGCGGTGACAAAGACGCTGCCGTGAAGGAGACCCTCGCGCAACGGCTCGGTCCCGTCCTTCAACATCTGCATGCCGATGAAAAGGAGCCCAAGACCGAGCAGCGTTCCGACGGCGTGCCGGACACGATCGCTGCGATCGAGTCCGAAATAAACGGCCACACCCGCCAGAGCGACGAGGTAACTTGCCGCGAGACGGAGATCCACGGCCACCAGAATGACAAGCAAAGACGTCCCGGCATTCGACCAGATCGGGATGAGGATCGCGCGGCGCTTGTCGATCAGGCCCGCACTCACCAGCCCGATCATCACCGACGTGACGGCATTGGTGCTCTGGGTGACCGCCCCGGCAAATGCCCCGAAGATGGCGGCCAGCAGCGGGTGTCCGCCCATCCGGCTCAATATGTTTCGCAGGCGCCGTCCGGCCAGCGGAACGAGGTGGGAGGAGACGAAGTGGACACCACAGAAAAACAGCCCGAGGCCGGTCAGGAACGGAGCCATCGCGTTCATCGGCGTAGCCCGAACGGATGAGCAATCAATGTTGAGAGGCCGTCACGCCGCGCCGACCGCAACCGGACCATGCGCGAAGCGCCACGAGCGGCCAATCCCAAACGGGACCTTGCCTTGTTCATTTCTGGTTTAGGACTGTCAGGAAGCGATCAAGCCGGCGGTGCGGAGCCGCCGGTCTGGACTTTCAAGATGTCGCCGAGTCCCGACGTCGTAATGATCTCGATCACCGCCGCGTTTGGATTTGCGACGACCATGGTGCCCCCGCGCCGGCCGATGGCCTTAGCGGCGGCGACCAAATGCCGAAGTCCGATCGACGCCACGAACGTTACGCCGGCCATATCGATCGTGAGCTTGTCCTTCGCGCCGGACAGGGTCGCCAGCGGAAGCGCGACAACATCAGCGCCGGCAATGTCGAGCCGACCGTTCAAGACGACGGTCGCGGCCGATCCTGCATCGTCGATTGCAATCTGCATTGAGAACTCCCCTCAGCACCCGCCATTGAGCGCCGATTTACGTGACAGTTTCGTGACAAGCCGGACGATACGTTCAACCAGAGCGATTTAAAGTTAGTGAATCGCGACGGATGGCCCTTTGTCACGGACGACGGTTGGACCGTTCTGGTGCTGCGGCGCCGACGGATCGTCGAACCCGAATCGAAGGCGATAGAATAGCCCCGATTACTTCAAAATGCCGGCCCGTTTCATCACGAAATAGACCGCCAACGAGGAGCCGATCAGAAGCAAGAGCGCCCAGAGGAACGCATTATCGTTGTCGGTGAAAGGCAAACCCTTCGTGTTCATACCGAACAGACCGGTCACGAGGGTCGGCGGCAAAAACAACATGGTCAGAATCGACAGCAGATGCAGATGGTCGTTCGTCTCCTCGACCATTTTTGCGCTGACCTCTTCCTGCATCAGCCGCGCGCGGTCCCGCATCTCGACGATGTCGTGATCCAGTGCGTCCAGCCTTTGCGCCAGTTTGCCGGCGGCCACGCGCAGGTTCGGTTTGAGATGGTCGATGCCTTCGCGATCCATCCGATGGAAGACCGTGCGCAGGCCTGAAAGCTGCCGGTGCAGTTGGACACAGGTTTGGCGCAAACGCGTGAGCTTGCGGCGCTCGTCCCCGATCCGCTCGGTGAGCAATTGATCCTCGATGGCGTCGAGGCTCTCGGTCAATTCGTTGGCCAATCCGTCGACGGCGTCGGCGACATGGTCGACGATCAGTTCGAGCAGTTCCGCCACGTTCGTCAGCCGTCGCGCGCCGCAGGCGACCTCCTGCCGCGCAGTCTCGACCGCGCTCAGCGTGCGATGGCGTCCGCTGATGAGCAGATGCTCCAGCATGACGAAGTGGAGATGCGCCATCTCTTTCGTGGGCTTCTCGATGTCCCGGACCAGGTCGGAGAAGACGCCGTAGATGCAATCGCTGCCGGCATGAAGTTGCTGATGCGTGCCGCGGGACCGGAGCAAAGCCAGGGGAGCCGCCGGAATCCCCGACGTGTCCAGCCAGCGCACGACGCGGGCATCGGCGAGATTGAGATGGAGCCAGAGATAGCCGTCGCGCGGCAAATCGACCGGGCGATCGATGTCGATCGGCTCGGCCGTGCCGTCCTCGTAGATGTGGAAGGCCCAGACGAGGCCGGGAACGACCCCGAAACTCTTGGGACCGAGCGAGCCATCGCCCGCCGGCTGAGGACGCTCAATCAGATCGTCCATGGTGTGAGCTCACAGTCCCCACCGGGCACGTGGCGCAAGACCACCAAATGCCCCCGCCAAGGCCGTCAATAGGCCGGGATCATCTCGTCCGCGACCGCCGACACGCCCGGCACCTCTTCGGCCAGCGCGGTCAGGGCCTTCCGCTCGGATTCCGACCCGATCAGGCCCCAGAGATGAACCACGCCGTCCTGAACGGTGACATTGCGGCTGCCGAAGTCGGTCCACCGCTGCTGCCCCAAGCGCTCCAGCAATTCGAGTCGAATGGAGCGATCGGTTTCTCGATCCGCATCCATCTTGGGCTTCAGCGAAGCCAGCGCCTGGATCAGGTTGGACCGGCTGACGATGCCGACAAGCTCCCCCTGGTGGATGATCGGGATCCGCTTGATACGGTGCCGCTCGAGCAGCGCCGCGATCTCGGCGATGTCGGTCTCCTCGTCGGCGGTGATGACTTCCGTGGACATCACCTCCGAGACCTTCTTGCCGTGCGACTTGGCGAACTCCTCGGCGAGCTTGCTCGCCGGCATCAGCGTCTCGACCCACCAGGAATGATGCGGCTCCGCGCCGATCTCCTCGCGGGTGATGAGATCGGCCTCACTGAGCACGCCGACGAGATGATGGTCCTCGTCAACCACCGGCAAAGCACTGATGTCATGCTCGGACAGAAGCTTGATCGCTTCGACGACGTCCGTACCCGGTCCCACGGTGACGACGTCGCGGACCATTACGTCTTGCGCCTTCATTGCCACCTCCCGATCGAACCCCAGCGCCCGCGCTCAAGCGGGCGCCACCAGCACGGCCTGCGTTCAGAACATCTGCGAGAACGCCCAGTACAGGAAGCCGGAGATCATCATCGCCGCCGGCAGCGTCAGCACCCAGGCAAGCGCGATATTCCGGATGGTCGACCACTGGAGGCCCGAGCCATTGGAGGCCATTGTGCCCGCGATGCCCGACGACAGAACGTGCGTGGTGGAAACCGGCAGCCCGTATCCGTCCGCCGCCGCGATCGTCGCCGCTGCCGTGATCTCCGCACAGGCACCCTGCGCGTAGGTCAGGTGGGTCTTGCCGATCTTCTCGCCGACGGTGACGACGATCCGCTTCCAGCCGACCATGGTGCCAAGGCCAAGCGCGATCGCCACGGCGACCTTCACCCAGCCCGGGATGAACTTGGTCGCGCTGTCGAGCGAACCTTTGTAGGCGTTGAGCGTGGCCATCTCATCCTTGTTGAGCTCGCTTTCCTTGTCCTTCATCAGGATACGGATCGCTTCAGAGGCGAGATACATGTCGTTCCGCGTATTGCCGACTACGCTGGCAGGGAACTTCGCCAGCGAGCCGTACTGCGCGACCTGGTTGGAGATGTCGCGCACCAGCACCGCGAGGGACGGGAACGTCCCTTCGGACAGCTCATGCTGTGCAACATAGTTGGTCACGGCCGGGCGCGGATTGCCCAGGACGTTGTAGCCCGCCGCTTTTGCTTCAATGACCGCACTCGCGGCCCGCGACGTTGCAATGAAGTGCTCGACCTGTTTTTCCGGCATGGCGCGGTTGAGGGCATAGGCCGTCGGCACGGTGCCGATCAGGATCAGCATGATCAGGCCCATGCCCTTTTGGCCGTCGTTCGAGCCGTGGAAGAAGCTCACCAGCGTGCAGGTCAGGATGAGGATGCCGCGGATCCACCACGGCGGCGGCTGGTCGCCCTTCGGCTCGGCATAGAGCGCCGCGTTGCGGATCACCGCCTTCAGCACGACAAGCAGAAGGGCGGCAAGGACGAAACCGAACAGCGGCGACAGCAGCAGCGCCTTACCGATGCTGGTCGCCTGCGACCAGTCGACGCCCGACGTGCCGTCGCGGCCGCGCAGCAGCGCGTTGGTGATGCCGACGCCGATGATCGAGCCGATCAGCGTGTGCGAACTCGACGCCGGTAGCCCGAAGTACCAGGTCCCGACGTTCCAGATGATCGCCGCGATCAACAGCGCGAACACCATCGCGAAGCCGGCGCTGCTGCCGACTTGCAGGATCAACTCCACAGGCAGCAACGACACGATGCCGAAGGCGACCGCCCCGGTCGAAAGCAGCACGCCGAAGAGATTGAACATGCCCGACCACACGACCGCAACATGCGCCGGCAGGGAGCGGGTGTAGATCACCGTAGCGACGGCGTTCGCAGTATCATGAAACCCATTCACAAACTCGAAGCCCAGCGCAATGAGCAAAGCGACAAACAGCAAAATGTAGGGCAAAAACGTCGTTACCCGCGTCCCGGTCGCATCGACGTCCGAATAGATGCTGTAGGCCACGAACAGCAGGCTGGCCGCAATGACGCCCATGAAAATGATGGCCGACAATGGATTAAAGCCGCGATTGAGATCGGGCCCTTTACTCACTGCAGGCTCGATCGAGCCCGGTAATGCCATGTCACTCATTGGATACACTCCCCTTCCGTCAGTCTGATTTTCCGCATGGTTCGTGACGCCTCGATGAAACGAGCGCGATTTTGATGCCGCCGCAAACAATTGCGCCGGCTTACTCAGCCCTTGGTCTCGCGGTTGTAGTCATAGAGGACATGGCCGTAAGGCAATGTCAGATCGGCCAAAAAGTGATGCGCGCCAATCGTCTTGCGAACCGGGAAATCCGCAACCGGCGCATTCACATGCGGAACGAGATGCAGCCGTCCGGGCCCGATCCACGAGCCTTTCACGACGATATCGATGAGGTTGTAGGCCACCAGCTGGCAGATCTCGGGGCGACCGTCGACGCCGGGGATCAGTTTCAGATTGACCTGCGTTTTCGACAGAGCGGCGGTGGTGCGCTCGCCATTGCCGGCCATGCTTTCATGCTTGTAGCCCATCGTACCCATGGCCACGAGCTGACCGCCATAGGACAGCGTGCCGGTGAGCGTGTCCTTGACGATTTCGAGCTTGGGGTGAGCGTATTTTTTCGGGAAGCCCCAGATCTCTCGGCCGGCCGCGATCGGCGGATCGTCGTCGAGATACATCTGCGCGACGAAGTTCACTTCCTGCCCGCCGAAGCGGCACGGGATCACCATTCCAGATTCCGTGTAGCTGCCGAAGCCGGAGCTGTCCGGCATCTTGATCCACTCGTAGTGAACGATCGGGTGTTCGAGCGGCTCCAGCGGTTCGGGTAGCTGCGCGGCGATCACCTCCGGATCGGTCTCGTAGGTGATGATCATGAATTCGCGGTCGATGAAGCGATAAGGGCCAGCCGGATAGCTCGGACCGGCTGCCGGCATCGACGGCAGTCTGAGGACGTCTTCCTTGCGCATGATCGTTGCTCGCCTGTTAGTGGGCGGTCCATCCGCCGTCGATCGGCAGCACCGCGCCCGTGATCGACTTCGCTTCGGACGTGCAGAGAAAGGCGACGAGTCCGGCCACTTCCGAAACCTGAACGAATTGTTTGGTCGACTGCGCCGCGAGCAAGACATCGTGCACGACCGCGTCTTCGGAGATACCGCGCGCCTTGGCCTGCTCCGGGATCTGCTTCTCGACCAGCGGCGTCATGACGTAGCCCGGGCACACCGCATTGACCGTGATGCCGTGTTCGGCCACTTCGAGCGCAACCGTCTTGGTCAGTCCGGCGATGCCGTGCTTGGCGGCGACGTAGGCCGATTTGAATGGCGACGCGACGAGCGCATGAGCGGAGGCGATATTGACGATGCGGCCCCACCCTTCCGCTTTCATCGCCGGCACGACCAGGCGCGTCGTGTGGAAGGCTCCCGACAGATTGATCGCGAGGATCGCATTCCATTTCTCGGGCGGAAAGTCTTCCACCGGCGCAACGTGCTGAATGCCGGCATTGTTGACGAGGATATCGACGGACCCGAATTCGGACCGCGCCCCCTCGATCATCGTGCCAATGTCATCGGGCTTGCTGATATCGGCCGGGCTGTAGCTGACGCCGACATTGTGCTCGAGCGACAACCGGCTGCGAAGCTCTTCAACAGTGGCCGGATCGCCGAAACCGTTGAGGACGATATTGGCGCCCTTCTTCGCGAGCGCCTCGGCGATCCCAAGTCCGATCCCGCTCGTCGAACCGGTAACAACCGCCGTCTTTCCAGCCAGCATGACGCCCCCAGGCATTGCCCGCCATCGATGGCGCATCTGCACATGGCGTTCTGACAACGGTGTGAAGGATTTCGGACAAATAATTCGTTCGGTGCGATCGAAGTACCGATAAACGCCAAAGAACAGTCGTCGGCCATCGACACTCCATATGCCGCGTCATCGGCGCGTCACGGACGCATTTCAATTTGTCCGGTGTACGCAAAAGGGTTGGGGGATATCCGATGGACGCCAAGGTATCGAACGAAAGCCGCGTGCACTCACACTACGGCTGGCGTCCCGAGGGATGCGACCGGATTGCCCTGGTTCTCCAGGGCGGCGGTGCGCTCGGCGCCTATCAGGCTGGCGTCTATCAGGCCCTGCACGAGGCGGACATCGAGCCGAACTTCGTGTCAGGCGTCTCCATCGGAGCCATCAACGCATCCATCATCGCGGGCAATTCCCGGGCGAAACGCCTGCAGAAACTGCGTGAATTCTGGGAAACCATCACCGAGCGGAAGATCTGGCACTACACGCCCGACGGCGACGTTTTCCGCAAAGCGCGCAACGCCGCAAGCTCATGGATCACCATGACGATGGGCCAGCCCGGCTTCTTCAAGCCGCGCGAGATCAGTCCCTGGCTCAGCCTGGCGGGCGCCCAGAGCGCGCTCAGCTATTACGACAGCGACCCGCTGCGCGAGACGCTTCTCAATCTCGTCGACTTCGATCTGATCAACGAAAAGGTCGTCCGCTTCGCCGTCGGCGCCGTGAACGTGCTGAGCGGCAACTTCATCTACTTCGACAATTACCGCGAGGAGATCGCCCCGGAGCATATCATGGCGAGCGGCGCGCTGCCACCTGCGCTGCCGATGATCAAGATCGGAACCGATCATTATTGGGACGGCGGCATCGTCTCGAACACGCCGCTGCAGCACTTGCTCGACCAGGAGACCACGCAGAACACGCTGGTCTTTCAAGTCGATCTCTTCAGCGCCCGCGGCGTGCTGCCCCGAGACATCCAGGAGGTTTTGGCGCGGCATAAGGACATCATGTATTCTTCGCGCACACGCTACAACACGGACGTCTATCGCCGCATCCACAATTGGAAGTCGACACTGCGCAAGGTCCTCGAACGGATGCCGGAGGAGTTGCTGACCGACAGCGACCGCAAGCTGAAATCGGAGCTTGACGGCCTGCCCGATATCACGATCCTGCATCTGATCTATCAGCAGAAAGCCTACGAAGGCCACGCCAAGGACTACGAGTTCTCAGGCACTTCCATGCGCGAGCATTGGCAGAGCGGCTATGAAGACACCAAGCGCACCTTGAAACGCCGCGAATGGCTGACCATGCCGGAGGAAGGCACCGGCATCCTGGTGCACGACGTGCACCGCGAGACGGAGAGCTTCTGACCTCGGCGGTCCTCGCGATTGTCGCCAAAGCCCGGCCTGTTTGCGGCCGGGCGGTGCTAGAAGCGGCAAAGAGACCTACGCGGTGGCGACCACGCGGAGAGCGGGGGTACCAGGCGCCTTTCCCGCCGGCAGATTCGGAAACAGATCCTCCGGTTGCGCCAGGATGTGCCGGACGATCTCCGCCGTTGCAATCACGTCGGCGTATTTCGCGTTCATATCGCAGAGATTGATGGCATGGCTTGCCTGTGAGCGGTCGAAACAGCCGTCTTCGGCGATCGCCACGCGATAGTTGAGGCTGAAGGCGTCGAGCACCGTCGCGCGGACGCAGCCGGACGTCGTCGTGCCTGTCACGATCACGCTGTCGGCGCCCAGCAGCGTGAGATAGCTCGCCAGATTGCTGCCGAAGAAGCCGGACGGCTTCTGCTTGAGGACGACGAGATCTTGCGGCATCGGCGCGATGGCGGAGACGATCTCATTGGCATCGAGGTTCTGCTGCGGCCGCGGCACCGACTCATCGGTGCGGCTGTTCTTCCAGGCCCAGCTTCCGCTGTCCCAACCGTCCGGACGCACGACGCCGGTGGTATAGACCACCGGCATCTTGCGCGAATGGAATGCGTCGATCAGCTCCTTGATCTTGGCGATCGCATCCCAGCTCTCGGCGCCGCAGGAATTGCTCCATCGCTTGATGGAGTCGAGGATCGGCTCGGGCTTGTCGCCGGCAAACCCGTAACTGACATCAATCACCAATAGCGCGGGCCGCTTGCCGAAACCGCCGCGGACGCCGTAACCGGAAGCGGCAAACACCTGCTTGTCGCGCTCGGTGAGATAGGCATCCCAGATGCGCTCTGTACCCTTCTCCTGCATGGGCTTCACCCATTGACCGCGGCGGCCAGGCGCGGCGCTGTCCCTTTCGGCAGATCGAACAGGCCTGCCGGCAGGCTGTCGAAGAAAGAGAGCACCTCGGCCGCCTTTACGACGTCGGCGTATTTCGCGTTCATATCGCAGAGATTGATCGCGTGGCTCGCCTCCGAGCGATCGAAGCACCCCTCCTCCGCCAGCGCGACGCGGTAGTTCAGGCTGAAGGCGTCGAGCACCGTGGCGCGAACGCAGCCTGACGTGGTGGTGCCGGTGACGACAACGCTGTCGCAGCCCAGCAGGGTCAGATAACTCGCCATGCTGGTGCCGAAGAAGCCGGACGGCTTCTGCTTGTAGATGACGAGGTCCTGCGGTGCCGGAGCGATTTCGTCGACGATCTGGTTGCCGTCACGGTTGCTGACCGGCACCTTCGGCCGCTCGCCACCGCGCTTGTTTTTCCAGCTCCAGGAGCCGGCGTCCCAGTTGTCCTCGCGGCGCACGCCGGTCGTGTAAATCACGGGAATGCCTTTCCCATGCGCCTTGTCGACGAGCGATTTGATCGCCGCCACGGCCGGCCAGCTTTCGGCGCCGCATGAATTGCGCCAGCGCTTGATCGATTCGAGGATCGGCTCAGGCTTGTCGCCGCAGAAGGCATAGTTCACGTCGATCACCAGAAGCGCAGGCCGCTTGCCGAAGCCGCCGCGCTCGCCATAGCCGGCGGCCGCGAAGACGGCCTTATCGCGTTCGGTCAGAAACTTGTTCCAGACAGGTTCAGACATTCATCTTCTCCACCACGTTGATTGCCGTCCAGGCTCCGAATTATTTCTCTGACGCCTTCATCGCCTTCACGAACTGCATGTCGATGATCTCGTCATAAGCCACATCCTGCTTGAGCAGGCCAGCCGTCCGCACCACCTCTTGCGCCGTCTTCCAGGCTTGTGGCGACACCATGCCATCCTTGCTCCAGAGATTGTCCGCGAACGATCGGTCAAGTGTCGCCTTCAGGTCGGCCGGAGACATTGTCGGGAACTCCAGCTTGGCGATGGCGACCGCCTCGTCCTGGTGCGCGTAAGTGAATTCCAGCCCCTTGATGACGTCCTTGACGAAGGCGGCGACTACCTTCGGCTCGTTCTGGATGGAGTCAAGACGGACGTTCAGCGTCGAATAGGCGTAAGGGCCCAATTCCTTCGGGACGTTGTAGACAGGCTCATTCCAGACGCCTTCAAGCACGCCGCGCGTCAGAATAGGCTCGATCGTCACGCCGATATCCGCCGCACCGGCTTTAACGGCCGCCAGTTCGGCGCCGTTGTTCATCTCATGGAGGGTGAGGTCCTTGCCGATGGTGAGATTCCACTTCGCCGCGAGATAGCGTGTGATCGAGTTCGGCGTGCCGCCGTAAAAGCTCACGGCCACCGATTTCCCCTTGAAGAAGTTGCCGACCGACTGGCCTGGCTTGGGCTCGAGCCCCTTCTTCGCGACGTAGTAGACGTTGCCGCGGTCGACCACGTTCACGACTGCGCGCAGTTCGGCGCCTTTGACCTTGGCAAAGGCATCATGCTCGGGGCCGCCGATGAAGGCGAAGGCCTGCTTGGAAATGACCGCATTGGTGTGGGTGGCTCCGCCCTGCACCGTCATTACCCGCACGTCGAGACCGTCGGCTTTGAAGAAACCCTTGCGGATCGCGACATACAGCGGAAGGTAACCGGTGCCGTGCACCGGCTCGGCGACGACAAGCGGGATGTCGGCCGCGGAGGCTGTCGTGGCAGCGCCGCCGGTCAG
>Ga0310811_10009059_pt1 | contig 12828 bp, 8 predicted proteins | sample YCmetagenome_FD_207642 | JGI IMG/M metagenome (GOLD analysis project Ga0310811, IMG submission 207642) | Soil microbial communities from experimental microcosm in Duke University, North Carolina, United States - YC | ecosystem: Engineered > Artificial ecosystem > Soil microcosm > Unclassified ...
GGCGCAAGGGCTATGAGGGTGCCTCGATGGTCGAGCTGACGACGGCCATGGGCATCAATTCTCCCAGCCTCTATGCCGCGTTCGGAAGCAAGGAAGGTTTGTTCCGTCAGGTTCTTGACCGCTACGATGCCCGCCGCCAGGCGTTCATGGAATCGGTACTGAGTGCGCCCACCGCGCGCGATGCAGCGCATCGCTTCCTGCATGGTGTGGCTGACTTCGTCGCCGACACGGGCGGCAAAACCCCGCCCGGCTGTCTTCTGCTTCAGTGCGGCTCATCGTGCGGCGACGATGTTATTCCCGACATGGTGGCTCGCCATCGGGCGGAAAAGGAAGCGGCGCTGCGCGACCGTTTTGTGCGCGCGGTCGCGGAGGGAGACCTGCCCGCCGGCAGCGATCCCGCTGCCCTGGCGTGTTATCTCATCACCGTTTCGCACGGCATCGCGGTGCAGGCGGCGGCCGGCGACGGGCCCGCGCAGCTGCATGCGGTGGCCGAAATCGCGATGGCTTCATTTCCGGCGGCGAAGACACGCGAGACGATTAGCGCGTAACGCCACGGCGCGGGTAATCATCAGCAGGCCGGATAACCCCAGCGGACGTGTGATTATCCGTGGTGGACGCGAAGGGTTCCCCGCCCTTGCCGCAATTGCCGCCGGAAGGCCGCAATCATGGCGCCGGCGGCAACTCCCTCCAGCCTTTTTTGCGCGGGCTCAAAGTCCGTTGGTACAGGATGAGGCAGGCTGCAGGCATGTTTCCAATCGTGGCGTAATGTGCCTTCACTGAAAGGAAGGGCCGAGCCGATGCTGTTCCAAGATCGCCATGATGCCGGTCAGCAACTGGCCGATGCGCTCGCCCCGTTCAGAGGCCAGGATTGCGTGGTGCTGGCATTGCCGCGCGGCGGGATACCGGTGGCAGCCGAGGTCGCCACCGCGCTGGATGTGCCTCTCGACCTGATGCTGGTGGGCACGGTCGCCGCGCCGCGCCAACCCGAATTGACGATTGGCGCGGTGGTGGATGGCAGCCCGCCCACCATCGTCCGCGACGACGAAATGATCTCGATAACCGGCATCCGCGAAAAGCAGTTCAAAAAATTGTGCGCCGATGCCCTGTCGCAGCTTGAACGCCGCAGGCAGCTCTACCAGGCGCGCCGTCAGCCCGAACGTCTGGCGGGAAAGACCGTGATCCTGGTGGACGACGGCGTGGCGACCGGCAGCACCATGCGGGCCGCGTTGCAGGCCGCGCGCCAGAGGCGGCCCGGTCTGCTGGTCATGGCGGTGCCGGTGGCGCCGCCGGGCACGATGGAGAATTTTCACGGTAAGGCCGACCGCATCGTGTGCCTGCAGATGCCGGCGCCGTTCAGGAACGTCGGCAGTTATTACGAGAATTTCGAGCACGTCTCCGACGCCGAAGTGAGCTCTCTGCTGGAAGCCTGCACGCCCGCGCCGCGGCATGCCATGCATCTGCGCTGATTGCCACAGCCGGCCAATCGCTTTCATCCGGGTCACGGCCGGGCCGTGCCTCACCTGCATGGTTGAGATTGATCAAGGGAGGTAACGGCAAGGTCCCCTATTGTCGGCCGGCAATCGCGAACGCCATCAGATGACCGACCTGCCGGAAATTCCCGCCGGACTGTCCGCGCTCCGTGCCCTGGCCCTGGACCTGCGCTGGACCTGGAGCCATGAGTCCGATTGGCTGTGGGAGGAGCTGGACGCCGATCTGTGGCGGCGCACCGCCAATCCCTGGAGCGTGTTGCAGAACGTCTCCACGCAGCGGCTGAAGACGCTCGCAGCAGACAAGAGCTTCCGCGACCGGCTGGCAGAACTGGAAAGCGCCGGACGGGCCTATCTGGAGCGCAGCAACTGGTTTGGCGCCACGCACGGCGCTGCGCTGGATGGCATCGCATATTTCAGCATGGAATTCGGGCTCAGCGCCGCCCTTCCGCTTTATGCGGGCGGCCTGGGCGTGCTGGCCGGCGATTATCTGAAAACCGCCAGCGATCTGGGCCTGCCGGTGTTCGGGATCGGTCTTCTTTATCAGGAAGGCTATTTTCGCCAGGTGCTGGATGGCGCCGGCGTCCAGCATGAGCTCTATCCCTATAATGAGCCCGGCGCGATGCCGCTCGAACGCGTGATCATGCCGGACACGGGATGGCTGAAAATCCCCTTGGCGCTGCCCGGCCGCACCGTGCTGGTGCGCGTCTGGCAGGCGGCGGTTGGCCGGGCGAAGCTCTATCTTCTCGAAACCAACGATCCGCTCAACAGCCCTGCCGATCGGGGCATCACCGCAAAGCTTTACACACAGGATGCCGAGACCCGGCTGATGCAGGAGATCGTGCTGGGCGTCGGCGGCTGGCGGACCGTCGAAGCCCTGCATCCGGGAACCGAGATTTGCCACATCAACGAAGGCCATGCGGCCTTCGCCGTCATCGAGCGCGCGCGCTGCCTTGCCGTGAAGGCAAAGCTCAACTTCTGGCAGGCGTTGTGGGCGACGCGCCCCGGCAACGTCTTTACCACCCACACCCCGGTTGCGGCCGCCTTTGACCGCTTCCCGGCCGCAATGCTGGGCAAATACCTGTTCTGCATGGAATGCGAGGTCGGCGACCCGACTGTGAGGCAGGCCGACCTGCTGGCGCTTGGTCAGACCAATGGCGACCGCGAAACCTTCAACATGGCCTATCTCGCCCAGCGCGGTGCGGGCAGGACGCTGGGGGTCAGCCGGCTGCACGGCCATGTCAGCCGCGCCATCTTCCAGCCGCTGTTTCCTCGCTGGCCCAGGGCCGAGGTGCCCATCGGCCACGTCACCAATGGCGTGCACATTCCCAGCTGGGATTCGGTGGCGGCCGATGCGCTGTGGACCGACGCCTGCGGCAAGGAGCGCTGGCGCAATCCCCCCGCCGACATGAGCCAGCTGATCAGCAGCCTGTCCGACCAGGCGCTTTGGGCGATGCGTGGCGAAGCGCGCCGGAACCTGGTGCAGAAAGCGCGCCGGGCCCTGGCCGATCAGTTGCGCGGCCAGGGCTGGGATTCCAGGACTGTTGCAGGCGCGGGCGCTGCACTTGATCCCAACATCCTCACACTGGGTTTTGCCCGCCGCTTTACCGATTACAAGCGCCCCAACCTGTTGCTGCACGACCTGGCGCGCCTGGGCGCCATCCTGGGCGACCAGAGCCGCCCGGTGCAGATCGTCGTGGCAGGCAAGGCCTATCCGGCGGACCTGGAGGGCAAGCGCATGATCACCGAATGGATTGAACTGGCGCGCCAGCCCCGCTTTCGCCGCCGGGTGATTTTTCTGGAGGATTACGATCTCGCCCTGGCGCAGGAACTGGTCCAGGGCGTTGATGTCTGGATCAATACGCCGCGGCGGCCCTGGGAAGCGTGCGGTACCAGCGGCATGAAAGTTCTGGTCAATGGCGGGCTCAACTGCTCGGTGCGCGACGGCTGGTGGGACGAAATCTTCACGCCGCAGATCGGATGGGCGATCGGCGACGCCGCCAGTTCCACTTCGGCGGACGCCCGCGACGCCGAAAGCCTGTATGACGTCCTGCAATTCCAGGTGATACCGGAGTTCTACGACCGCGACGCCGCCGGAATACCGCGGCGCTGGCTGGCACGCATCCGGGCAAGCATGGCAGCCCTGACGCCCGTCTTCAGCAGCACGCGCATGCTGCGCGAATATGTGGAAACCGTCTATCTGCCGCTGCTGAAGCACCTGAGGGAGCGGACCGGCAGAGGATATGACACCGCCCGTGCATTGCGCACATGGGCCGATGAGCTGGAACGCAATTGGCAAAATCTGCACATCGGCCCGCCCAGCTTCGAACGCCGAGCCGCGTGCTGGCAGGTGTCGGTGCCGGTGCTGCTGGGCGCCATACCACCCGACGATGTGCGGGTGGAATTGTTCGCCGATGCCGGTGGCGGCCAGCCGATGCAGGTGCTGGACTTCGTGCGCGGCGATGCCATTGCGGGTACAACCAACGGTTATCTCTACACTCTCGTGCTTGCGACCACCCGTCCCCCTGAGGATTTCACCGTCCGCGTGGTGCCATGGCACCCAGACGCACTGCTGCCTGGCGAGCTGCCGCTGATCCTCTGGCAACGCTGAGTGTTTCTTCGCGGCGCGGCAGCGCGGAACCTTGGCGCACCCAGGTTGCAGCCGCCGCCCGCTGCCATGACGGAACGCGGCAACGCGCGCAGACCTGATGATTGGACAGATTGGCGTTCACCTTGATCCCGATCAACGCCGGCCAACCGCCGCCTCTTTACAAAGGCCTCAAAAATGAGGGTGCCGTGGAAGAGTATCAGGTTGTTCTGGATGCAGAGCAGCATCACAGCATGGTGATGAAATACCGCGCCGCGAGCGTCGAGGCTGTTCTGCGACGGGCGGCGGCGCTGTTGCCGCCTGGCCGCACACTCGAAATAAGAGTCGGCGACCGCTGTGTTTATCAAGGAAGGCCGCATCCGCAACCCGCCTCATCGTGAAACCCGCCGCGAATCGGTGATCCATGGGCCAAGCCGCCAAACGGAGCGCAGGCGGCCGCGCACAGCTCCCCGGCGGATCATGTCAGGGTTCCTGCTCGAGATTACGCAGACGATAGCCGACGCCTTGCTCGGTCAGGATCAGCCGCGGCTGGTCGGGATCGGCCTCCAGTTTCTGGCGCAGGGTGCGAATATAGATGCGCAGATACTGCACATCGCTTTCGCCGCCCCACACTTCTTTCAATATGAATTTGTGGGTCAGCACCTTGCCGGCATGCGCCACCAGCAGACGCAGCAGGTCGTATTCGCGCGGTGTCAGCTTCACTTCGGTCCCGCGCACCGTCACGATGCGGCGCACCAGGTCCACGGCCAGGTCGCCGCTGCGGAAGACGGGCTTCTCTCCTTCCTGCTGCAGCCGGTGGCGCATCGCGGCGCGGATGCGCGCCGACAGTTCGTCCATGCCGAAAGGCTTGGAGACGTAGTCGTCCGCGCCAAGGTCGAGCGCCGCCACCTTGCCGGCTTCGTCGTCGCGGCTGGACAGGATGATGATGGGCGTGGCCACGCCATCGTGGCGCAGGCGACGCACCACTTCCAGCCCGTCCAGGCCCGGAAGGCCCAAGTCCAGCACGATCAGGTCGACTGGATTGCGCTTGAGGAACTCCAGCGCCGTCTCGCCCGATTCTGCTTCCTCGATGCGATAGCCCTGGGCCGTCAGTGCCGTTTTCAGGAAGCGGCGGATCGGCGGTTCATCATCCACAATCAGGATTCGCAATGGGTTCATGCAGGGACCGGCAAGGTTAAGGTGAAGACCGCGCCACCGTTATCACGGTTCGCTGCGGTTATGGTGCCGCCCATCGCGTCCAGGAATCCGCGGGCGATCGACAGGCCAAGGCCCGTCCCGGCGCGTTTGCGGTCGCCCGCCCGCACCCGGTAGAACTTGTCAAAGATACGCTCCCGGTCCTCGTCGAGAATCCCCTCGCCCTCGTCCATGATCTCCATGCGTACCACCGCGCCTTCCCTCCGGACCCGAAGGGTGATCCGGCTGCCTTGCGGCGCATATTTGACCGCATTGTCCAGCAGATTGAATAGCACCTGTTCGGTCAGCACCGGGTCCAGACGCAGCAGCGGCAGCCCGGGTTCCAGCTCAAGCACGATTGTATGGCCGCCGGTGAGCGGCGCAGCCCGGCGCAACACACTGCCCACCACATCGCCCAGATCGACGGCCTGTAAATTGGGCGCCAGCGCGCCCGATTCCAGTCGCGTCATGTCCAGCAGGTTGGCGATGAACCGGTTCAGGCGCTGGGCCTCCTCCTGGATGGTGGCGGCCAGTTGGTCCTGGTCCGCGGACGACAGCGAGGCGCGCAGCTGGCGCAGCGAGGACGCGGCCCCCAGAATGGAGGCCAGCGGCGTACGCAGGTCGTGGCTGATGGAGGTCAGGAGCGCTGCGCGCAGTTTCTCCGCTTCCGCCGCCACCCGGGCGCGGTCCATCTCCCCGGCCAGACTCAGCCGCTCGATCGCCAGAGCCGTCTGGTCGGCCAGCGTGTCCAGCAGCCGCCGCTGGTCAGGCACCAGCAATTGGGCCTTCTGCTCAATGTCCGTGGCCTTGCCGTCGTCCAGGCCGATTACCCCCACAATTCCCCGGCCCGTGCGCATGGGCAGAAACAGGCGCCGCGCGCCTGGCAGCGTATCGGCACCGCGGCCCGCTTCCTGGCCGTGCTGGAAAGTCCAGTTGGCCGCCGCCAGGTCGCCCTCTTCCAGCATGTCTTCCGGCGGATAGCCGGCACGCACCGCCAACTCCTCGCCCTCCGGCATGAGAAGCACCACATGCAAGCCGAGCATGTGCGCCACCTGATAGGCGGTCGCCCACAGCAGATCGTCCAACGATGCGATGCCTGTCAACTTGCGGCTGAAAAGATATAGATCTTCGGTAATCGCGGCACGCTGGCGCGCGACGATGGCCTGGGTGCGCACGCGTGATGCCAGGTTGCTGGCGATGGCGGCCACCAGCATGAACACGACCAGGGTGACGATGTTCTCGGGGTCGGTGATGGTGAAGGTGTAAAGCGGGGGAATGAAGAAGAAATTGTAGGCCAGCGCGCATATAAGTCCGGCGAACAGCGACGGCATCAGGCCATAGGTGACCGCGCTCGCCAGGACCGGCAACAGCAGGACAAGCGCGATGTTGGACAGGCCCAAGCCCTGCCGCAGTACCAGTCCTGCGCCGAGCCCTCCAAGACTGAACAGAAAACTGTAGGCCAGGGCCTTCAGGTCCACCGCCTGGCGCGGCTCGCTTCGGCTGACCGTGATCTTGGGGGCCGCGCCCGATTGTGGCACGACATGCAGATTGATCTCGGGACCGCGACGCAGCAGCTGCTGGCTCAGGGGCGGGCGAAACAGCTCGAGCCAGCGCGGCCCTGCCGCTGCCGGAATCACCACATGGGTAATATTGCCGGCGCGGGCAAAGCCAATCACGCCGTCCGCCTCGCTGGCCGCCGGCACGGTGGCGGCCACGGCGCCCATGCGCTCCGCCAGCCTGAGTGCCTGGGCGATCAGGTCGCGCTCGGTCTCGCTCGCCCGGCCTGTCTCCACATGGATCGCGGTCCAGGGTGCGCGAAGCCGATCTGCCAGACGGCGGGCGTAGCGGATGGCCGCCGCCGCGCCCGGCCGCGCGCTCACCGCCACAAGAAGGCGTTCGCTGGCATCCCATGGCCCCATGATGGCATGAGCGCGCATATAATCGACCATCTGGGCATCAACACGCTGGGCGGTGCGGCGCAAAGCCAGTTCGCGCAGCGCCGCCAGATTGCCGGGGACGAAAAAATTCGCCTGCGCCCGCTCCGCCGTTTCAGGCATATAAACCTTGCCCTCTTTCAGCCGCTGCAGCAGGTCATCGGGCGTCAGATCGACGAGCTCGATGTCGTCGGCGCGGTCCAGGATGGAATCGGGCACCGTCTCGCGCACCCGCACATGGGTGATCTTCGCCACCACATCATTGAGGCTTTCGATGTGCTGGACGTTGAGGGTGGAATAGACGTCGATGCCTGCCGCCAACATCTCTTCCACATCCTGATAGCGCTTCGGGTGGCGGCTGCCAGGACCATTGGTGTGCGCCAACTCGTCCACCAGCACCAGGCGAGGACGCCGTTGAAGGACGGCGTCCAGGTCCATCTCGAACAGAACCCGGCCCTTGTAGGGAATGCGCTTCTTGGGGACGGTCTCCAGCCCCTTGGTCAGAAGATCGGTTTCCACGCGGCCATGGGTTTCCACCACCCCGATCACCGCATCCACCCCTTCCAGCCGGCGGCGGCGGGCCTGGACCAGCATCTCATAGGTCTTGCCCACCCCTGGTGCCGCGCCCAGGAAGATCTTTAGCCGGCCACGGCCGGGCTGGCCCGTCTCCTTCAACAGGGCTTCCGGTGAAGGTCGCCCCTCTTCCTTGGCGGTAAAGTCCAGATCGCTCATCCGGCCCGGATATTATGTCTTTCCGTGAAGTTGTGCCCGCCGGACGACCATGCATCCAGAGCAAGGTTGAGCTGCAGCACATTGATGTGCGGCTCGCCGATCAGGCCAAAAAGTCGCGTAACGACATGGGCTTGCACCAGCGCCGTCACCCGGGCTTCGGAAAGGCCGCGCGCCTTTGCCACCCTGGGCACCTGGAACATGGCCGCCTCGGGGGTGATGTCGGGATCGAGCCCGCTGGCTGAGGCGGTAATCAGGTCGTCAGGCACCGAGGCGGCGGGGTTTTCGGCCCGCAGCCGGGCGGCATTGGCGGCCACCCGGTCGCGCAATGCCACCGCGGTGGAGGACAGGTTTGAACCCGAGGAGTTCGCCGCATCATAGTGCGCTGCCGAAGGGCGCCCGTGGAAATAGCGCGCGCTGGTGAATTGCTGGCCGATCAGGTCCGAACCTACCACCCTTCCCTGTCGAACGATCAGGCTGCCCCCCGCTTGGTGGGGAAACAGTGTCTGGGCCAGAAGGGTGAAGCCGAGCGGATAGACAAGACCGGTCAGGATGGTCATCACCAGAAGCATGAGTATGGCGGGGCGGATGTGCTGCATGACGTTTGTCCTCACACGAGGCCCAGCGCGGCCACGGCCATGTCGATCAGCTTGATGCCGATGAAGGGCGCGATGAGACCGCCAAGGCCATAGATCACAAGATTGCGGCGGAGCACGCTTTCAGCCCCGGCCGCGCGATAGGGCACACCCTTCAGCGCCAGCGGGATCAGCGCCACGATGATGAGCGCATTGAAAATGATCGCCGACAGGATGGCGCTTTGCGGCGAAGCCAGCCCCATCACGTTCAGCGCGCCGAGCTGCGGATAGATGGTCAGGAACATGGCAGGCAGAATGGCGAAATATTTGGCCACATCGTTGGCGATGGAGAAAGTGGTCAGCGATCCGCGCGTCATAAGCATCTGCTTTCCAATCTCCACGATTTCGATCAGCTTTGTGGGATCGCTGTCCAGGTCCACCATGTTGCCGGCTTCGCGCGCCGCCATCGTGCCGGTGTTCATGGCCACGCCAACATCGGCCTGGGCGAGGGCCGGGGCGTCGTTGGTACCGTCGCCGCACATGGCCACCAGCTTGCCCCTGGCCTGCTCCTCGCGGATCAGCTTTAGCTTGTTCTCGGGCGTCGCCTGGGCGAGAAAATCGTCCACCCCCGCCTCGGCGGCGATGGCGGCGGCCGTCAGCGGGTTGTCGCCGGTGATCATTACCGTGCGGATGCCCATCTGGCGCAGCGCGGCAAAGCGTTCACGGATGCCGCCCTTGACGATGTCCTTCAGATGGATGACGCCAAGCAAGCGCCTGTCCTTTGTCACCGCCAGCGGCGTGCCGCCAGTCTTGGCGATGCGGTCGGCAATAGCGTTCAGCGCCGAGGCCTGCTGCGGGGACCTGCTCCATGCCAGCACCGCATCCACCGCACCCTTGCGGATGTTGCCGGAAGATCCGTCGATGCCCGAAAGCCGCGTCTGGGCGGTGAAGGGCACGAAGGTGCCCTTCACCGCAATGTCGACGACACCGAATTTGTTTTCGGCCAGCGCCACGATCGAGCGGCCTTCCGGCGTCTCATCCGCCTTGCTTGCCAGATATGCCGCCTCGGCCAGCTCCTGCTCACTCACCCCGTCCAGCGGCAGGAAGGCGGCGGCTTGGCGGTTGCCCAGGGTGATGGTGCCGGTCTTGTCCAGCAGCAGGGTATCGACATCGCCCGCCGCCTCCACTGCGCGGCCCGACATGGCCAGAACATTGAAGCGCACCAGCCGGTCCATGCCGGCAATGCCAATGGCCGACAAAAGCGCGCCAATGGTGGTGGGAATCAGGGTGACGAACAGCGCCGCCAACGCCAGAACGGGAATGGTGCCCCCGGCATAGGCGGCAAAGGCAGGAATGGTCGCCACCGCGAAGATGAAGATGATCGTCAGGCCGGCCAGCAGGATATTCAGCGCGACCTCGTTGGGCGTCTTCTGGCGCGACGCCCCTTCCACCAGCTGGATCATGCGATCGAGAAAGGTTGAGCCCGGCGTGGCGGTGATCTTCACCACGATATGGTCAGACAGAACGCGCGTGCCGCCGGTGACAGCCGACCGGTCGCCGCCGGATTCGCGGATCACCGGCGCGGATTCGCCGGTAATGGCGCTTTCGTCCACGCTGGCGACACCTTCAATCACCTCACCGTCGGAGGGAATGACGTCACCCGCCTCTACCAGCACCCGGTCGCCGCGCTGGAGCAGTTGCGCCGGCTTCATAGAATAGATCCTGGCCTCCTGGCTGGCGAGCAGCTTCGCGATGGTGTCGCTGCGCGCGCGCCGCAACGTTTCCGCCTGGGCCTTGCCACGCCCCTCAGCGACTGCCTCGGCAAAATTGGCGAACAGAACCGTGAACCAGAGCCAGAGATTGATCTGGAAGGCAAAGCCCAGGCCGGCTTTGCCCGGATGAATGTCGGGAAGAAGCAGAATGGTGGTGAGCGTGGCGGTCACTTCCACCGTGAACATCACTGGATTCTTCGCCATCACCCTGGGATCGAGCTTTTTGATCGCCTGCCAAAGGGCCGGAAAAACGATTGCGGAGCTGAACAGCTTGGTATCAGGCCTTGGATGTTTGCTCATGGAAGCCTCAGAAGAACTGCCCGGCCTGCATCGCCAGGTGCTCGGCGATGGGGCCAAGGGCTAGCGCGGGTAAGAAGGTCAGGCCGCCAATGATCAGGATCACGCCGATCAGCAGGCCCACGAACAGGCCGCCATGGGTCGGAAACGTGCCCGCCGACGCCGGCGCGATTTTCTTGTCCGCCAGCGCGCCCGCCACCGCCATCATCGGCACGATCATCAGGAAGCGGCCCATCAGCATCGCAAGGCCTGTGGTGAGGTTGTAGAATGTCGTGTTGGCGGAAAGCCCGGCAAAGGCGCTGCCATTGTTGGCGGTGGCCGAGGTGAAAGCGTAAAGCACCTCGCTGAAGCCATGGGGACCGTGGTTGAGCGGCCCGGCCAGCCCCGCACCGCTGGTAACCGCCAGCGCGGTGAAGCCCAGCATCGACAGCGGCAGGACCAGAATGGCCAGCATTGCCATCTTCACTTCCCGGGCCTCGATCTTCTTGCCCAGATATTCCGGCGTGCGGCCTACCATCAGTCCCGCCACGAACACGGCGATGACGACGAACAACAGCATGCCGTAAAGCCCCGATCCCACGCCGCCGAACACGATCTCGCCCAGTTCCATGTTGATGATGGGGATCATGCCGCCCAGGGGCGTCAGGCTGTCATGCATGGCGGTGACCGCGCCACAGGAAGCGTCCGTAGTGATGGTGGCGAAAAGCGCGGTCATGGCGACGCCGAAGCGCACTTCCTTGCCTTCCATGTTGCCGGTGGGCTGGGCAACATGCGCGGCCGCGACAGCGGCGTTGCCCTGCGCCTCTGCCCAATAGGTCGCGCCGGTACCGGCCAGGAACAGCAGTGCCATGACGGCGAAGATCGCCCAGCCCTGGCGGGTATCCCGCACCATGCGGCCGAAGGTGTAGGTCAGCGACGCGCCGATCACCAGGATCGACCACATCTCCAGCATGTTGCTGAGGGCGGTGGGATTCTCGAACGGATGCGCCGAGTTGACGTTGAAGAAGCCGCCACCATTGGTGCCCAGCATCTTGATCGCTTCCTGCGAGGCCACCGGCCCCTGCGCAATCACCTGTTTGATGCCTTCCAGCCCCACCGCATCGGTGTAGGCGCCCAAGTTCTGCGGCACGCCCTGCCAGACCAGCGCGAGCGCCACCAGCACCGCCAGCGGCAGCAGCACATAGAGTACGGCGCGGACAAGATCGACCCAGAAATTGCCGACGGTTGCCGCCGAGCGGCGGGCCAGGCCGCGAATCAGCGCCAGTGCAAGCGCGATGCCGGTGGCGGCAGAGACGAAATTGTGCACCGTCAGCCCCGCCATCTGCACCAGGTAGGACATGGTGCTTTCGCCGGCATAGGACTGCCAGTTGGTATTGGTCACGAAGCTGACCGCAGTGTTGAAGGACAGGTCCGGTCCCACCGCGGCCAAATGCTGGGGATTGAAGGGCAGGACCGCCTGCAGCCGCTGCATCGCGTAAAGCAGCACAAAGCCGGCCAGACTGAAAACCAGCATGGCGATGGTATATTGCGTCCAGCGCTGCTCTTCGTTGCGGATGCCGCACAGGCGCCAGATCACCCGTTCGACGGGCGCCAGAAAGGCCCACTCGCCGTCAAACACCTTGGCCATATAGAGGCCCAGCGGCTTCACGCAGACCGTGACCGCCAGGCAAAAAAGCCCGATCTGAATCCAGCCGACGCCCGTCATCTCAGAACCGCTCCGGACGGATCAGGGCATAGACCAAATAGGCCAGAAGGCCGGCCGCGACGAAGGCGGCCATGATAAGATCGCCGCCCATCACAGCCCCTCGCAAATCAGGGTATAGGCGATGGCGGCGGCGAAAAATGCGAACCCCACGCCAAGGAATGCAACGTCCAACATGACTGCCTCCATCTCCGGAGGAATGTCAGCTCGGGGACGCTATAATTTCGATGTTGGGCAAAACGGCCTGAAATATGGAACCCGTATATGTCGGCCGAGAAGATGCGGAAATACGCTTCGCGTCCGAACAGACCGGCCAACGTTGTCGCCCGCGTCCGGATTCCTGCATACGGCCCATTCAATTCAAGGCAGCAACCGGCACAGACTTAAGTTTCTCGGCGATGGTCTGAAGCGCATTGGCCGTTATCCGCCCACCCGATAGCGACGCCACTGTCCTTAGGCTCATCCCCTTGAAAAGGGGGTAGTTACTGTCCTCCAAAAGGCCAGGAATGCTCGCTTCCACGATTGCTGAGGTGACAGGATTGGACGCCAGA
>Ga0310811_10009060_pt1 | contig 12827 bp, 12 predicted proteins | sample YCmetagenome_FD_207642 | JGI IMG/M metagenome (GOLD analysis project Ga0310811, IMG submission 207642) | Soil microbial communities from experimental microcosm in Duke University, North Carolina, United States - YC | ecosystem: Engineered > Artificial ecosystem > Soil microcosm > Unclassified ...
CATTTTGATAATATTTCCTAATCCAGCCACAACCTTGGTCGGCACCATTATCACGTGAATTACTGGTGTTCAACTCCTTTGTGCGTTCATTGACTCGGGCACTGCGAACGCTACTTGAGGTGACAACATTGAACATGTTACTACGTTCGGATGCACGGCGAGCACGGGAAGATCTTCTGGATATTACTATCTCCCTCCCCTTTCAATCGGAAGTAAACACTGGATTCGGAGTACTTGCCAAGGTGTACCTGGATGCCCTGACCCACCTCAATAATCAAACGCGAGTACTGGACCCTAACGCAGAAGGCGTTAGAGAGTCGAAGGCGATGGCCCTTGAGATATGCGAAGACACGTTTCCAGGAGTGAAGACACCCAAACAAGAAGTGGAACGAGGATTCCGGTTCTGGGACATTGTTAGTGACTTTGTTCTATGACCTGTTATGATATGGTTAACATGTGTTGTGGTTCACAGGCGCTGTCTGCCATGAGGCAACTTCACTCAGAGGGTGCTGTCCTTCGCGAGTTGATTGACCAGTTTGAAGCAGCGGAGGCGTGGCTTGCGCCGATGCGACCATGATTCATGATAGGCACTTGATTGACAAGAGCTGAAAATATTTTTCGATCATGTCTGTCTGTCTGTAGTTTTTTTTTTCGAATAAAATATAGCCTATTGTGACAGTTGCGATTTACTCGGAAGTGAGGAAGCGATCAATTGTAGTGGAAGACAAAGGCCGTTAGAAAGGACTACAAGGAGCGACGGAGGAGACGACGATGGGAAAAGTTAACAAAGGAATGGAACATTAGGCATGGGAAGTAGAATAGCTTAAAAAGGAAATTAAGATACTGCTGAGATGCTGAAATGATACTAGATCTTAGATGTTCAATAATACCTAATCGAGAATGACGCCAAGACTGAAAGTGGTAAGTGGACATCTCGCTGTTTATCGCCCGATCCCCAGGTTTCTTGACTTCTCAGGGCTTTGCTTCGCTTTTTTTTTGAACAGCTGCCACAACAAATCTACAATCGAATATGCATGTCGCTCGCGTGGCGCCTCTCCATTCAAATTTAAGGTCCACCTGATTCTCAAATCTTTACACCCACTCCCTTCACAAATGTTTGACCAATACACAAGTCCTATCATGCTACACTCTCCTCATATCTTTGATCCTTACAAGGACAAGGTCAACCCAGGTCATCTCTACGTTCGTCAACCACACGACGCTATTCAGATCATTCAGCTCGTAGAGGCTTCTCCTCCTCCACGTCGTATATCTTCCGACATCGAGTCTAGCTTCTCTTCTGGATCGTCATATCCCTCTACATCAGACTCGGAAGACGACGAGGATTGCTCATCATATTGCTCCTCTTTTGTCACTCCTCCGCATCCTTCCCAGCACAGAGAACCTGTGGTTTGGACAGATGATACATATGATGTTCGCATGAAACGGATACAGAAATGGAGAGATAATTCGATGAGCGCTTTAGCTGGTATGTTCTTCTCCTTTCATACTTTGATGAACTTTTGACTAAATCATCTATGTAGAGCCCCGCTCATCATCACTAAAACGAAAGTTGAATCAAAATCAGATTGATGATGATCTTGTGAGTTCTTTCTTCATCGTGTTACCCCTCGGACTTGGTACTGAGCTCACACTCATCAGGTCTCGCACACCCCAAAAAGATCACGCTCGCGGGATCCTCATAACGCATCCAGATTGCTCGGGCATTCATGTACTGCGTGCGATACCCCCTTCTCATCCAGGCAAAGCCTGCGACAACATGGTCGCACCCCTTATATATCTGAGGCATGTCGGATAGCGGTCGAATACAATTTCGAATGACCGCCTACTTTTTTGCATTGACCCATTTTCGTCTCCAGTTTTATGTTTGGCTATCCCATTCTTATGACGATTATGACCCCAGCATTTGTACGATAAACCCACAATTATTTTTTTTATACATCTTTCGGTATCGTACACACTCATTTACCCATACTGTGTACTACCAACGGATGAAGTTGAAGTGATGTTTTGTTTCGGTACACTACAGACCTGACCTGTTAATTATACCATATTTGTTCACTAGTACCTATAGGGTCGAATAAACAACTTCAATACACTCCGTGTTACAATGAACTTGACCATGACGTTCTTGCGGAGCAAGTGGCAGGCACACCATGGGAATTAGCTGTGTCTACGAGTCATGATCTTGTATTCAAACATCTTCCGCAGCCTCGGAGCATCACATATCAGTCTTTGACCACTCCTGGCCACTCCCGCTCCCACGTAGAGGACGGACAGGTTTTGGTCTCTTGGGTGCAACCGTGTCTCCCCTTGTGACCAAGTCCGGAGAGTGCCTGTGACAAAAACAAATATGGATAGTTTTTCTCTTCAAGATACGGAACCGACGTGGCAGTGGGCCACTTGCTAACTGTTCAGCACAATCCCTCCAAGTTCCTGTTATTGATCGGAGTCGATGATACCCCGCAGTTTAACGCTCGACCGGTAATTCACCATCCCGTGTCCGGAAATCTTCCTCAAACTTTACATCCCCGAAAAGTCGAGGAAGGCCTATCCAGTGCCGTACATATTGTGACAACGACTTGCGGCAGTCAGTCCTTCGAAGCTTCGTTCACATGCTTCAAAAAAGACCTTCCTATACCTGACCCGAGAGTGGCAGAGCAGAGCAGAGCAGAACTTGGAAGATCTCCGCACCTGATGCGAGTACCCACGACGATCAAGGAGATTGGAATTGGACTTTTTTATATCCTACTACTTGCCCGTAGCTCATCACTCCGTTTCTTTTTACTCAGGCGCGTAACCCCGCACTCTGCTGGCCTGACAGTTGTGTCTTTGGATCTAATGTCCGATCAGAATTACTTTCCCGTGAAGCAATGAATTATGAACGCAGCAAGGTACCTGTCAAAAACCCAAAACATGCAAGTGAACGTTGGCCTAGATAATGGATCGTTCCGAATGTGTAGTAATCCCCGTCCAGTGTGAGAAGTACCCTTCTATACCGTTGTTGTGAGAATGGTTTTAGCCTATGTATATACTTGACCAGCTCATCCATGAGTGGCTTGGGATTCCCGGGGGAAAGCTCACGTAAGCATAAGCCCTACCTTGATCACGACTATCAGGAGAAGTCCACACCAGATAGCCCTTTGACAGCAAAAGCCCGTCAATGTGGTGTCTTCTCTCGCCCGGTTAGAGCTTCTACCCTGCCCCGGACCAAGTCACGAGAGCTCTCAAAAGGTATTCCCATGGCCTACCGAACTACGTAGCGTGCAACGAAACGGCACTTTAGCTTCGCACTCACGTCAAGAACCCACATTTATTCTCCATTCAGTTCAAGTCCGTCCTCGGATTGCCATCGATCCACCGTACACCACGGGCGCTTACACGCTCTTAAGTCTAAATTGATTCTCGAGAACGAATTCTTGTTCTTTTCAATCAGGAAACAGATACGACAAACACCCTGGAATACTATGTTTAGCTCTCTAATAAAAGAACCGCACCGCACATAGCTTGCCAATCTACTACGCGTGTTTATCGATCATCGTAACGGTGTTCATCGATCCGCTGTTGTCCGACTCATATGAATTCGACGGGGTTCCATCGTATCATGATGAACGTGAGTCTACCAAATCGTTTCGCGGATGGCACACATCGGTCCGAACGTCGCAACGCTTCAATGCAGGAACGTGTTACGGTGGGAAGACATGTGAGTTTCTCCTTTGCTTGTACATATGTCTTCTTAGCTTTGCTAATTTTGTTGCAGAAACAAAGCTTAGCTTGCCGAGGGGACGGTCCGAGGCCAACAGTGTTTGTATATTCCACCGGTACAAATGTCCGTGCATCTGTAGCGTGAAGACACATCAGCATGTCATCATCAGCAATGCAGGAACGGACGACGGTGGGAACTTGACGATCTGTGAGCGCCTTGTTGGCCTGTATGGCCTTCTTGGTTTTTGCTAATTCTGTCACAGGAAGAAAGCTTGCTGTGGAACGATCCGAGGTCGTCGTGTGTTTGCAAGGCCATACCTTTCTGTCTGTGGAGCACATCGTCATCATCAGCGTCATCACCACCAATAGAGTCGTCAGGTGTCATAACGCGGGACGAGCATCCTGAGCGTGAGTGGACAGCTCATAATATGACGTTCCACATTTACGGAGATGATGCAATACATGCCTCATGGAACGCTATCGAAACGTTACAAACGTAGCTATCGTAGCTACTCGTGTGTACGAGGTGGTATCGATGATAGTGGCTACAGGCCTCGAGGCAGAGGCTGAGCTTCTCGCGCCTTTGTGCGCATGCAATACGCTCGGATCATCCACCGCGGTCGTCCGACCCTTTATTTTCATGTCTTCTCATACGTTCCTCGTTCTGTGACTCGACGTTGTACAGTACTCTCATATTGCAAAATCAGGGACACAGGAAGCTCATGATTTCACGACGAGACCCCAATTCATTGACATACGGTCGGTCGGGCCTGCAGGTCGAGGCTACGTTGCAATGCGGCATTCTCAAGCAATGCCTCGGCACATTGCACTTTCTAGGGTGCTTACTTATTCTTGGGTACGGTACCGCAGGCGAACACTCTAAACACGTACTAGCCAGGTCATTCGTAACACGAACAACAAGGAACATGCGTAAAAATGGAAGAACGTAGTGCTATTCGCACTCACGCATTCCATTGTAATATTGCATGGGAGCGTTCTGGAACGATTCGAGCCTGAGAGCGCCTATACCCTTGTAGAGAGTAACTATATGATACATCGAGGTGATCGGTCAGAGGAGGTCCAGCTACCCACTGGGCATCGACCCAGAAACTCTATGTCTATTTCAAGAGCGTGGCCGCGTCTGGTACTGAAGGAACCCTTCTAATGGATGATTCCCTCGGGGGTATAATTCACTTATCAGAACGCGGCTTGGTTCAGAAAGGGTGGAGCATATTCCTCGACGGACACTCCCGCCTCACGTGGTACAGGTCACCTCGTCTCATGCTGTTTGCATCATTGCATTTGCAAAGGGTATGAATCTGTGATGGCCTTGATAATGATGTGATACATTTTAAGCTTCACATTTTCCATCCCTACGGCATGTCGAGCCGAATATAATTTCACACGATGCCTGGACTTTTCACTGTTGATTATCGTTATTATATTGCATATAACTGTGGGTGAATGGCAAGCATGAGCCCTGTATCAAACCTTTCCTGGGTTTTAATTTCATACTACCGTGCGCAGTTTCTTGTTATGTGCACATCGCGATCGTTCGAATATGAAAACCCATTAATCCAGGGGAGACACCACAAATATTCAGGGTTTCTTATTAGATAGTGCCCGTCCAAGTAGCCTATCATTGTCATTGTCATGAATGACCCTGTACGCCACCTACAGTACAATGTGTCTCTATCTCAGAGGAGGACCGGAACTTGGTTCCCGATTAGAACCAGAGACAATTTGGTTAATATTCGCTCGGGCACATCCTCGGGGAATTGGTTCACCCACGGCTTGGCGTATCGTCCCGGAATCTATGAAGCGCCCTGTGAAGATTATAGAGGACAAACGTTGATCTTCGCGGCGCTTGATCCTTTGATGATGGTCGGCTCCTATAAATAAGTCAAAAAACAGTTCGGGTGTCAGAGAAGTTTAGAAGCTAGTATGTGTTATTGTCTCTCTTTCTTCGGAGCACAGTATCACTACTAGTACTTACACCCTCTGCTAGTTAGAAGAACGATCAGAAGTGAACTCGTATTTTCGACAAGAACATTAGGAATCGCTCTTATCCACCTGATATGAATACATTCTTCTAGAACCAGTTCGCGTTGATCGAGTTATCAGTAAGATCAAGTACCCATCATCTGGAAGCTTTCACCTCCAACAGAATGAATGTCATTTCCTCTTTCGGGAGGATTAAGACTGTTCAACGTGTGAAAGTTTGCTGCGCCTGCCAGCGGTATCCAAGCAGTGGATAATGAAAGGTCTGCTGCCAGAAACAGAAGCGACTTCCAGAGTTTCGTGACGAAGGCGACAGTATACAGGGCTGTGCACGTTGTCTAGTTGGCACTCTTCACGTGTAACTTGTTACGGCCTGCCGCATCAAGGAGCGTATTTACGAGGTTTGACCAAGTGCTACACGTGCTGCTATAGCCGTCATGCGGGCCCCGAGAATCTCCTTCAAGTACGTTGTCATTTAGCGACATATTAATGAAGGTACTCACTCACCTGGTTCATGCCATCTCAGTACAACACTAGACCAGCGGAGTATGAAGCCTTGGTAACGGAGTGTAAAATGAACTTGGATGCCGAGGCGCGCCGATCCCAGCACCTCATGACATTACTGAATGTTACACTAGCACTATCACAGCGACCATGCAAATGTTCAAGCTAAATAATCACTCCCCAATGTTAGATGGCTTGACTTTACCTTTCAACAATTCCAACTCGAGGTCCCCTCTATCGCGATTTTCACTGACAAGGCGGTGTAGTCGCCTTTTAACGGGTTTAATCTTGGTCTGCCTATTTCTATTTTTTGCCCGCACCAAGACAACCACGCCATTATGGTTGCAGGAGCAATCATCTCTCGCGGAACAGCACTCGTTACCGCCGTTGTACGAAGCATATCATGATTATGAACGACACTTGCCCCAGCATAATCTTTCATTACCTTTCCCAGAGGGACGCGATGCGAAGTTCTTTTGGGCCGCCAATCATGTCACTAGTATGAACTTTGGATATTCTTGCATTCAGGCTAGGGCTAACAGCTGCTAGGTTCGGGATGGGGGAATGCCATGCAGGAGCTTGTGATGAATGCGGCGCTGGCCCATGCAACTAGACGAGCGTACGTCCACGTTTTCATGCCGTTAATTCACCCTCAATATCCCCGCTAGCTTTGTGTTCGATAATTTCACATGGGAACGAAATGCTAATGAGTACTCAACGTTCAATGGCAAGCTCATACCTTCGCGTATACCCTTGTCAGCTATCATCAGTGGTATGTGATCAATGTACATTGTCTCTGCCCATGCCAAAGCCGCTTTCTTGTACAGGCCCCATAATAGGGTCGTCGTTTCCCCCCATGGATCCTGCCCCTCGTGCTGTCTCACAGGAGTACTTCAAGAAAGTATGCCCAAATCCCACCATCATCGACAGCTGGGACTTGAACGCGCATCTTAGGCTGGACAATAACGTACCTGCTCTGGAAATATTTGGGAAGTGGGTGGAGAAATTGAATTCCATCGACGACCCATGCGTTGAGATAAAACAGGAATCATTTCAAATATTTGAGATTTGGTGAGCTACTCGGTTGTGCTGCTATCAGCTCTCACTGTTCTCAAACTTTCAATAGGCTATTTGGTTCGAAACGCATACTTTCAATGTGGCCTATCCTATCCAAGTCGCCTGTCCTCACAGATTTCTCTTGGTCTCCGCTTATTCTTCAGGCGTACGCGGATAATGCTCATTTGTTTACGCCGACTTCTTCCTCGTTCAGGTTTCTTCCCTCGTTTATGCGCCCTTCCAATCGGCCACCAACTCCTACAACACTACATGACGTCCATCCTATTGTCAAATCAAAAGACATCGATCCTGTAACCGGGTTACTGGCTCTGCATATTCGTCGAGGCGACTTTGCGAATCATTGTTCACATCTTGCTAATTGGTCCTCAGATTGGAACGGGTTCAACAAGTTCTCTGCCCTTCCTGATAAGTTCAGAGTCCCTACGGACGGTGGTTGGGGGGAGACCACGGAAGCAAACACGAAGATGTACTTCAAAGCGTGTTTCCCGACGATTGAACAGATTGTCGAGAAAGTTCAGGACGTGCTTGCTGATCAAAAGGACCTATATGGAAACACAAAGGAGTTGAAGAGCATATACATTTTGACGAATGGAGACGTGGAGTGGCTGCAACGGCTTAAGGAGGCTCTTATGCAGGTGAAGAAATGGGACGCTGTGGTTTCCAGCAGGGATTTGAAGTTGACGTGGGAGGCAAAGCCTGTCGCACAGGCCGTGGACATGTTGATCGGTCAGCGTGCCCAGGTGTTTATAGGTAACGGGGTACGTCGTGAATTACTTTCTATGACCTATTAGACTAACTGGTGTTACAGTTTTCTAGCCTAACATCCAACATTGTAATGTTGCGCATGACGGGGAACCTTCATTCGGAAGATACTCGGTTCTGGTGAGGATGGTTTCCTGATCATTGAAACGATGTTATGTAGCCCAAAAAATATCTAGTCACTGACGGCTTCTCTCAACTTTTGGGGTCACTTTGCGAATGTAATTGGTACACATAAATTGTTGTATTTATTTATCTTGCCTCCCCACGTCGCTTCGCTGTAGCACGTTTATTTCTGTATTATTACTCAATTATACCTGTTCTCATATACCCTCAACCATGATGCGTATCTCCTCATTCCAGGGCATGCCTGCATGGGTGCTTAAAAGTTACAAGTCTCCAACTCTACGATCGAAAACGGAATATTCAGGCACTTGGCACTTGTATGTCTCTTTCGCACAGCGGGAAAACTTTCCCTTTCTTGCGTGTTGTTCTCGCCCCTTGGTTATTTGTGGTGCATGTGTTTGTATCCATCTCTTTGAAGTCCGGACATATACGAGATACCGGGCAATATAAGCACAAGGGGCACTTCCTGGGAGGAAAGTGGCGACTGCATGCGGCAGCCAAAGTGTAAATGAAGTAGAGATGATTAAAGTGTGATCCGGCAGAGCTTCGGGGTTGCGCAATAGTGCTAGTACAATTAACATGCCAGACACGGATCTGTTATATTCCATTAGACTTATGAACAGGCACGTATCGATATATATAATATCTGAACTGTTATTCGATAATCAGGAGAAAAAAAGCCTTGGAGTAGGCACCGCCACTAGCATCCCCGGTACCGGTTCAGAACGTTCAAGTTTGGATAGATTCCAGCTAGTGGGTTTTCAAGTTATACCTGGTGACTTCCTGCGCGCCGGTAGTTGTTTTGTTCGCCTAGTTCTCTCAGGCAGTGGAACCTATTGGGTATGGTGTTTTCCTGGTGGTTGAACCGTCAAACATCCGAAATTCCGAATGATTCATAGGTGCCGGAATGTTGTACTATATGGCCAGCCTGAGCCAGGTTATATCGACAGTGATGCATGCTGGGGATCATCACAGTGCATCATAACCACTAATCAGACCACTTGATCTATGTATGTCCAGCGGCTTTCACGGAACTCAACTAAAAGTTTTACAGGCGGCCTGTGCATTCGGTGCCGAGGGAACACTCGCAATTAGCATGACCTATCGGAGTGCTAGAAATCGATAGATTGCTTAATTGGCAAAGGGATACACGTACTAATAGATGTTGCACGGATCTACAACGATGGCATCTCGTATGTTCTTTGTTCTTATCTATTCACGAGGGGCTTGTCTGAGAGATGCAGTATCTTGGTCAACTGGATATCAAGGGCGCCGATATAGACACCAAGTCAGTCAGTCGCATTTGTGTAGTTTCAGGGTGGATGTTCACACTGGTGGTCTCACAGGGCTGCAGTTTATTAGCCGAACGACCATGCTACCCAGAGACTCAAAGAGCAACTGCAAGCCTCTTTGACAGCTCTTGCTCCGCATAAGATCCGAGTTCTTCTTGTATGTGCCCGACCGGAGCATATCTTATGACGAAATGCTTCGAGGTGTAAATTAACTGTATCAGGAAGGCCTTTTGTACGTGCCTCTAATTTTAAAAGAGTCCCTGTCTAATCACCGGAATACACCAGCGACGGATTTAGCCTGAGCGATTTTTACAATTGGGAGGCAAGTGAGTTGTGACGCCACTGAAACTTAACTTGTCTAATTTAGTTCTAGAACAAGTGGCAGAGATAGTGACGATTTGCCAAGAGCAATGGGTCTACGAAGGGGTTTTTTAATATTGCCCTGGAGAAGACTGTTGAGTTTGAGTCAGTCGATATTCCAGAATCTCACGTACTTCTCAAACTTATCCTTTCTGTTAAGATTGTTCCCTTGTCTACGAAAAATTGGGATTTGATTCCATGGGTACAGTCCTTTAGCATACGCTAAGTTGCCTTGCTATCTGACACGTCCCTCTGACCCTGTTTCTTGTTAATCGTGGCTTACAAGCATCACATCTTCTACGCTAGGCAGTCGTTGGGATACAATGTACCAAAATTGGAAAATCACTTTTCAGTCATGGCGAGAGTCATTGAAGAGCACTACGTATACCCACTTATCTGCGTCCGTACAGGCCAAGCATAACATACTCGGAGGTGAAGCGGCGTTTCGTTGGCTTCAATACCACAGCCCCATGACGCGATAATTATCGGTACTAGTAGTGTCTCAACTCGAAAAAAAAACACTAGAGAATAGTGGGTATCCCGGTTTCCCGATCTCATTACTAATAAATGACCCTCCGTTTTTGTAGCGAAAGAGGTTCTTTGCCCGACGAAATAGTCAGTTTCTTGACGAAGCTTGGACCAACTACAAAGGCAGGGCACCTCCGTATTATAGATAGAAGGCACTCGTGGCTACCGTTGCTGGCAGTGAGTGATAACAATTATTTTAACTATCCCAGATGAGGTCATAGATGAATTACTACCAGATTATATGAAGATAACTCCGTCACTTCTGTCTTCTTCATGGCCTGAATCCGGTGTTTGGTTCTTCAGGGCTTTGATGTCGTGAGTTTGATCCTGGACAAGTTGCAGGAATCGAAGCTGCCAATCCGTGCGACTAGACTTTCAAAGGAAGATGTAGACCGATACATTAGCATGCTGGTATGATGCTGACAGCATAAGACACTCGCTTTTGGATGATTACTGCAGAATTATCGATGCTGACTGATAATCGATGCCAGGCGTTCCGGGATTGCACAATCATGTGTCATATTCATCGTGAATTCAATCACATCATGACCTCCCCCGACCCGTAATAAGCAAGAGGGCGGTGAGAATGTGTGGGTAAGGAAGACCAGGAAAGGGAGCCATTGGTAACCCCTGAGACATGATGGGTACCGATCAATGATGCCGCTGACTATAAATTCGAGGCTAGGAGCTCGCATTTACTAACACTTTCTTCTCTCTTAAATCTCATCGTCGAAACTGTCTTCAACTTTAAGAACTACAGCTTTATTCCGGAACACTGCAGCCCGAACCAAACCGTTATCGCTGAAAACCTTTGTAGCTCCATATCATACTGCAGGAAAGATGTCTTCCAGCAGATCCATCGAGATAATTCCTCGAAGGAGCACTGAACGAGCTCACTCAGATCATGGTTGGCTCAAATCTTTTCATACATTTTCGTTCGCCAGGTATGGACCTTTGACTTTGATCTTCATTGCACGATCATGTGACCACTTTACAGTTACCACGACTCAGAACATGAGTCTTTTGGATCTCTCCGTGTCTTGAACGAAGACCGCGTGGCACCTCGCACTGGGTTTGGCACCCACAACCATCGAGAATATGAGATATTTTCCTATGTGATCAGTGGTTCGCTTGAGCAGTAAGCATTCTGGTAATTATTCTTTGTAGAAGAATATTTGACTGACCTCATCATTGTGCAGTCAAGATTCTATGGGTAACACCGAAATACTATCTCGCGGTGCCCTTCAGATGACCTCCACTGGAACTGGCATTTCTCACTCTGAGAAATCCCATGGCTCTCAAGAGGTACACTTCTGTCAGATATGGGCGTCTCCTCGTCCCGGAGAAAGCAAAGGAAAACCCGCATATTTTACCAGGTAAGATATCTCTGACGATCCTGGCTATATATGTTATATGACCATTTGGGTCTTGCAGACATTTCACCGACGAAGAAAAGCGAAACCAATTCAGGCTTATCGTTGCGCCTTCCAATTCGTCTGAAGTCTCGCTTGATAGGGAGGCTAAAGGCCCTGCTCCGATTCGCTCGCAGCTTCGCGTATATGCGTCGCTTATGGACCCTGGTATATCCTTCGTGCATGAATTTCACCCAAGCCGCAGCCCTGAGGGACGTAAAGCATACATTCATGTCGTTCAAAAATCTGGATATAATCCTCGGAACGCTGGGGGCGCCAAATTGCGTGTTGGCGCTCAAATCGAGGGGCCGATAATCGAGCTCAGAGAGGGAGATGGTTCTTATCTATTTGTGGGAAAGGATGCTGTGCTGAAGGTCGAGAACGCAGGGGAAGATACGGTTGAGTTTTTATTATTTGATATGGAGTGAAAGCAACCATAGACGCTTCATGGCCACCATCCTAGGTAATTCGACTGCAAATTCACGTCATAGCTATTGATGGTCTGTTTGGTTCGAGCCAGAACTTAAAACATGCATCAGTCACCCGCGGGCGTCACTTCTCGCATCTTGCATATCCGGCTGGAGCTGATATACAGCTAGGCCCTAGATTGATTAGCTATCTATCTATCTGTCGGTTGATGCCGCGTAAGCAATTCGCGTAACTCCGTACTCCACCTCCACCACTAGTGCTCTGTCAGAGTCAGTGCGCTTGGCAGTCTCCGGTTTTGCCCGCGTTGTGCTATCTCCTTGTCTGTACTCCACTCTTTCCAATACGTGCCTCTACCCTTTGATCGCTGGTTTTTTCCCCTAATTATCTGCGTGACTCCCGGTCACCATCTGTGCTTCACCGTACTCGGCAGTCCCCTGTTTCAGTGCACTGTGCCATGTCTGTCAGTACCCCACCCTCTTTATGTTTTTCAATTTCTGTCCGTTTGAGGTAATCTACCAAATGTCAGGTAATTCTATAGCTATCTAGTCATAAAGACAATCGTACCTTTACTCCACCTTTTCCAATGTGTGTCTCCACCCTTTGATTTTTCTCT
>Ga0310811_10009061_pt1 | contig 12827 bp, 10 predicted proteins | sample YCmetagenome_FD_207642 | JGI IMG/M metagenome (GOLD analysis project Ga0310811, IMG submission 207642) | Soil microbial communities from experimental microcosm in Duke University, North Carolina, United States - YC | ecosystem: Engineered > Artificial ecosystem > Soil microcosm > Unclassified ...
CATACCGCCCTGAAACGTGCTCACCAAAGAAGACGCCTGGTCTATCAGTCCCTGGCAGCCGGAGGGCACGGCGCCCTTGGCCATCGAGCCGGCCGTGGACATCGCATTGTTGGTCGTGGCGGCCCCGGGCAACGGCGTGGGCAGCTGGGCGAGAGCTTGCACTGCCAGGATCGTTCCGCCTGCCAACGCAGCCGTCATCAGTGTCGTTTTCATCGCAGGACCTCCGATTGAAAGCCCCTCAGCACACCCGCCAGCAGGATGCGGACGGTGCTGCCCTGCTCAATAGGCCTTTGGTCCAACCGGCCACGGCCGCGTAAGCGGCAATCAGGCTCCGACGTGTTGGAAAAAAATGGCTCCCCGGGCAAGATTCGAACTTGCGGCCAACCGGTTAACAGCCGGTTGCTCTACCACTGAGCTACCGAGGAACGCAGCGGAGGCGCGGTATTAGCGCTTCTGTTGCCCCAAACCAAGCGGGAAATGCATCCCGCGGCCTGGACCTATCCACCGCTCTCACCAAAGAAAAATGAGGCCGGGAGTGATCCCGGCCCCAAGGCGTTGGGTAATGGTGGGGTGTCTTCAAGGAAGACGCGGGAACTTTAGGCTGTGGACAGTTAACAAGGCCTTAACCCTGGTGGCCGGAATGCGAAAAAAGTTCCCTGACTGGTCAAAAAGGCGGCAAAGCGGCTTTTTTCCTGGGAAAAAGCCCAGGACAGCCTGCCGGGTGGCTGCCTTGGATTCCCCGGCTGGGGTAAACCAGCGCCATGCAGTCCCATCTTCCTCAGGCGCAGCGTGACGCGATAGCCCGGCAGGACGCGCCGTTCCTGGCGGCGGGACTGATCCCCGGCAATCCCCGGTCCTTTGAGGCGCATCTGCGCCATGCCGCGGGCCTGCTGCGTGACCGCCAGACATCGGCGTCGCCGTCCGTCCGTCTGGTGCGGCATGTCACCGAACTGTTCGAGCGCAGCATCCCCGAATCAACCCGCGCCCAGATTGCCTGCGCCAGCGGCTGCAGTTTTTGCTGCCACCAGCCCGTGCGGGTCAGCCCGGCAGAGGTGTTCTTCCTGGCCCGCCACATTGCGGAAAGGCCGGATGCCATGACGGCGGTGCGCGAAGCGGCGGCGCTATTGTCCGGCCGTTCTGCGAATGCGCCCAAGGTCGCCTGGCTCCGCTGTCCGTTGCTGGATCCGGGCGGCAATTGCTCCGTCTATGCGGCACGGCCGCTCGGTTGCCACACCCATGTCTCGGTCGATGTGAACGATTGCAGGAATGCCTATCCGCAACCCGGCGATGCCGTGGTGCGGGAGCCGGTGCTTTACAACGACATGCGCAGCAGCTGCCGCATGATCCTGCAGGCGTCACTGCGGCTGAACGGCTTGCCCGACACCCATTATGAGTTGAACGCCGCGCTGCAGATCGCGCTGGACACGGAGAATGCGGAGAAGCGCTGGCTGCGGGGCGAGAATATCTTTGCCGCGCTGCCGGAAGTCTCGCCCAACAAGCCGGAAGTCGAGCGTGTCCTGGCACTGATGGCGGAGCGGGTCGGCCCCACGCTGTAAAAGAAAAGCCCCGCGATCTTTCGATCGCAGGGCTGTTTCATGAAAGTTGAAAACCTCCCCCGCGCGCGCGTAGCGCGCTCGCATTGGGGGAGGTGGCCGTAGCTGGCCCTCGGGCCAGCGAAGGCCGGAGGGGGATTATTTCGGGAGCGGAATAGACAATATCTGGCCCGCGCCACGATTGGCGATCCACAACTCGCCGCGGCCCGGCTCCATGGCGGTCGGCTGGTTCAAGCCTTCCTTCAGCACTTCGACATGGGCGCGGTCGCCGTCCATCAGGGTGAGGACATGGATCTTGCCCGAGCCATTCTCGGCCTGGACGATCCTGCCATTGGCGATGCGCATGCCGTCGATGCCCTTGACCGGCGCATCCATCCAGATCTGCACCGGCACGCCGGCCTTGCCCTGCGCATCCACCGGCACGCGCCAGAGGGTATTGAAGAACACGCTGTTGTAGTACAGCACGCCGTTCAGGAAGGTGAGGCCGTCGATGCCCGTCGCATTGCGATGGTCCAGCCACAGTTCGGCGCTGGTGGCGCCGGGGGCCAGGCGGAAGATCTTGGCATTGGCGGTGTCGGAAATGTAGAGCGCCTTGTCCGGACCCACCGCCATGTCATTGCAGGTGGTGTTGGCGCCCGGCAGGTCCCAGCGCAGCTTGCGCTTGCCGGTCGCAAGATCGCTGCCGATCAGGGCGGTGTGACGCTGGGCGGGCGTGGTGTTCGCCACCGGTGTCAGGATGCAGCTCCAGACCGTGTCACCCTCGATCAACTGGCCCAGGAAGAAGGTGCCTGCGCCTTCGCTGCTGGCGTCGATGAAGACTTCCGGCGACATGGAGCCGGGCTTGATCTTGTAGACATAGGGGGTGGAGGCGCTGCCCACGATCAGGGTGCCGTCCGGCGCGGCGGCCAGGCTTTCAGGCTGGGACTTGGCATCCTTGATCAGGATCTCGGCCGAAAATGCGGGCGCGGAAAACGCCATCAGGGCGGCTAGGCTGACGGCAAGCTTTGAAAAGCAACTCATGAAATCTCCCCTTTTACGCCCGGCCATTCCGGGCGCTATTCCCCTACATTCATAACCGGAATTGCGGAGGATTTGTGGAGGCCACGCCCGGAATTGAACCGGGGTTCACGGATTTGCAATCCGCTGCGTCACCACTCCGCCACGTGGCCTCACTTTATTTTGGTCGTTCCCGCTCTCGCGGACGCTCCATTTTGGTCGCTCCAGCTCTCGCGGACGCTCCTTTGGTCGCTCCAGCTCGCGCTGATGCTTCAGGATACGCCGGCGGGGGCCGGACGAGCGGCTGGCGGCTATAGCAGACGGGGAGGCGGAGGGACAAGCGCAGGGTTGGGGCCTTAAAAAGTTGTCCCGGATCGGGCGGAAAGCCTATAAGCCGGGGCAGAAGTCCTTGGGGTCCCCAATGTCCGAATCCGCGCGCTTTAATATGGTCGAGACCCAGATCCGTCCTTCCCATGTCACGGACGAACGCGTCCTGGCGGCGATGGGTGCGGTACCGCGGGAGAAGTTCGTGCCGGGCAGTGCCCGGGCGCTGGCCTATGCCGATGTTCCGGTCCAGGTGGCGCAGGGGCGCTATCTGCTGGACCCCCGCAGCTTCGCCAAGCTGGTGCAATTGGCCGATATCGGTCCCGATGACCGCATCCTGGATGTGGGGCCGGGCACCGGCTATTCCTCGGCCGTCCTGGCCCGGCTGGGCGCCGAGGTCGTGGCGGTGGAACAGGATGCCGATTTGATCCGCATTGCCAGTGAGTTGCTGGCAAATGTTGTGGGCAAGGTTGAAGTGGTGCAGGGCGGTCTGGTGGAGGGCGCCAAGAGTCAGGGCCCGTTCGATGTGATCTTCATCAACGGCGCCATCGAGCAGGTGCCTGACACGCTTCTGTCCCAACTGGCCGAGGGCGGACGGCTGGTCACCGTCCTCAAGGATGGTCAAAGCCGCGCCTGGCTGTTCCTCAAGGAGAATGGCCAAGTGGGCAGGCGGCCCGATTTCGATGCCGATGTTCCGGTCCTGGCGGGCTTCAAGAAGGCCATGGGATTCGTTTTTTGACCCCTCCGGTCTCCGCTGCCTGTCTGCGGGTCTGAGCGTGCTAGTTCCTTCTGTTAACTTTGCCTTTGCCGTTGGGCTATCACTGTCCTAGGCTGATTCTCACTGCCAAAACCCTCGGGCCCTTGCGGAGCTGCCGATGTCGAACCCTCAGCACGAACCCACGATGGAGGAAATCCTTGCCTCTATCCGCAAGATCATCTCCGAGGACGCCCCCGAGGCTGCCGCCCCGGTTGCCGAGGCTGCTCCCCCGCCTCCGCCTGCACCTGCGGCCGCCTCATCGCCTGCCGCCCCGGCCCCGGTCTATGACGACATTCTGGAACTGACCCAGGAAGTGGAAATCGTCGCGCCAAGCCCGGTTTCAGCCCCCATCCCCACCCCCGCGGAGGACATCGTGTTCGAGAACGTTGCCGCGCCTGCCACGTCGGAACATTCCGACATCTTTTCCGACCAGACCCGCAAGGCGATGGAAGATGCCTTTGCCGCCATTCCCGACGAAGAGCCGGAGCCTGCAGCGCCGGTGCGCCGCACCGCCGCTCCCATCCCGCCCCTGGACGGCCACAGTGTGGAAAGCGTGTTCGAGCGGGCGGTCCGGGAGAGCTTTGAACCCGTGCTGGAGAAGTATATCAGCGACAATTCCGCCGCCGTGATCGAGCGCATGAAGCCTCTGATCCGCGAATGGATGGACGAGCATTTCCCACCCCTGCTGGAGGGTGCTGTCCGGGCCGAGGTAGAGCGTGTCGTAAAGGCGCGCGGCACCAAACGCTAAAAACCCCCTCCATGGCCGGGCTTGACCCGGCCATCCATAGCAGACACCAGCTTCGGACTTGACCCGGAGGCGAATTGCCCGCAATTCCACCCCGGATTTGCGGATTCCTCATGCTCGACAAGACCTTCAATCCCAAGGACGTGGAACAGCGCATTGCCGCCCAGTGGGAGGCATCCGGCGCGTTCAAATGCGGCAACCGGCCAGATGCGCCGGCCTTTTCCATTGTCATCCCCCCACCCAATGTGACGGGACGGCTGCATATCGGCCACGCCCTCAACAACAGCCTGCAGGACATCCTGGCGCGCTTTGAGCGCATGCGGGGTGCGGATGTGCTGTGGCAGCCGGGCACCGACCATGCCGGCATCGCGACCCAGCTGATCGTGGAGCGCCAGCTGGCCGAGCGGCAGATGTCGCGCCTGGGCCTTGGCCGCGAGAAATTCCTGGAAGAAGTCTGGAAGTGGAAAGCGGAATCCGGCGGCGCCATTGTCGAGCAGCAGCACCGGCTGGGCGCATCCGCCGACTGGTCGCGCGAACGCTTCACCATGGACGAGGGCCTGTCGCGCGCCGTCACCAAGGTGTTCGTCGAACTCTACAAGCAGGGCCTGATCTACAAGGACAAGCGCCTGGTCAACTGGGATCCGCGCCTGCAGACAGCGGTGTCGGACCTGGAAGTCGAGAATCTCGAGATCAAGGGCCATCTCTGGCACATCAAATATCCCATCGAAGACAGCGACCAGTTCATCACGGTCGCCACTACGCGCCCTGAAACCATGCTGGGCGACACCGCGGTGGCGGTGCATCCGGACGATGCGCGCTACAAGGCGCTGGTGGGCAGACACGCAGTGTTGCCGCTGACGGGGCGTTTGATCCCCATCATTGCCGACGAATATTCCGATCCGGAAAAGGGCACCGGCGCAGTCAAGATCACGCCCGGCCATGACTTCAACGACTTTGAAGTGGGCAAGCGTCACAAGCTGCCCTTGATCAACATCCTCAACAAGGACGGCACCTTCAACAACGACGTGCCCGCGCCCTATCGTGGCCTGTCGCGCGAGGCGGCCCGCAAGAAGGTCGTGGCCGACCTGGAGGCCGCGGGGCTTTTGGAAAAGATCGAGCCCATCATCCATGCGGTGCCGCATGACGAAAAGACCAAGACCGTGGTGCTGGAACCGTTCCTCACCGAGCAATGGTATCTGAATGTTCAGCCCCTGGCCGACAAGGCGATTGCCGCGGTCGAGATGGGCGAGACCAAGTTCGTGCCGGAGAACTGGGCCAGCGTCTATTTCAGCTGGCTGCGCAATATCCGCCCCTGGTGCATTTCCCGCCAGCTCTGGTGGGGCCACCAGATTCCGGTCTGGTATGACGCGGACGGCAAGGTCTATTGCGCCGAGAATGAGCAGGAGGCAGTCAAGCTGGCCGGCGGCAAGGCGCTGACCCGCGATGAGGATGTGCTGGATACCTGGTTCTCGTCCGCGCTGTGGCCTTTCTCCACCTTGGGCTGGCCGGAAGAGACCAAGGAATTGGACCGCTACTATCCCACCGATGTCCTGGTCACCGGCTTCGACATCATCTTCTTCTGGGTCGCCCGCATGATGATGATGGGCATTCATTTCCTGGGCAAAGTGCCGTTCAAGACGGTGCTGATCCACAATCGCGTGCTGGACGAGCAGGGCGCGAAAATGTCCAAGACCAAGGGCAATGTGGTGGACCCCATCACCCTGATCGATGAGTTCGGCGCCGATGCCCTGCGCTTTACCCTGGCGCAGGCGGCAGGCCAGAGCCGCGACATGCGCATCGGCCCGACGCGCGTGGAAGCGGGGCGCAACTTCGCCACCAAGTTGTGGAACACCTCGCGCTTCTGCGAGATGAATGGCTGCGTCACCGTGCCGGGCTTTGATCCGGCCGGCGTGACGGAAACCGTCAATCAATGGATCGTTTCGGAAACGGCGCAAGCCGTGGCGGACGTCACGGCTGCGATCGAGGCGCTGCGATTCAATGATGCGGCCAACGCCGCCTATCATTTCGTCTACGACATTTTCTGCGACTGGTATGTCGAGATGACCAAGCCGATCTTCCAGTCGGGCGGCGATTCCGCCAAGGCCGAGACGCGGGCCACCACGGCCTGGGCGCGCGACCAGATCCTGAAATTGCTGCATCCCTTCATGCCCTTCATCACGGAAGAATTGTGGGCGGCGACGGCTGCGGTGCCGCGCGACAGCCTGCTGGTGGTGGCCGAGTGGCCGAAGGTCACGGTGCCCAGTGCCGCTTCCGCCAGCGCGGAAATGAATTGGGTGATCGACCTGATCAAGGGCGTGCGCTCGGTGCGCGCCGAGATGAACGTGCCTGCGGGCGCCAAAGTCCCGCTGGTGTTGACCGGCGCATCGGAGATCAGCGCTGCCCGCCTGTCCAAGCATATCGACGTGATCGCAACCTTGGCGCGTTTGTCGAGTGCGGAAGCCGCTCCAGCCATCCCCAAAGGCTCCGCCCAATTCGTGTTGGAAGAATCCGTCGTGGCCTTGCCGCTTGGCGATGTGATCGATTTCGCCAAGGAACGGGCGCGCCTGGAAAAGGATCTGAAGAAAACCCAGGACGAGATCGCCCGCTTTGACGCCAAATTGTCGAATGAACAATTTGTCGCCAAGGCGCCGGAAGAGGTTCTGGCGGAACAACGGGAAAAACGGGCAGAAGCCCAGGCCCTCGCCGTGCGGCTGACTGACGCGATCGGGCGGCTGGCGTAAAAACCCTGCTGCCCTCGCGGTTGCAGGATAGGGTGGGGCTTCCTAACTTTTCGACAGTTGTCGAAACACCGAGGTCCCATGCCAACCCTGTTCGATCCCCTGAAGCTGGGCGCGCTCCAATTGCCCAATCGTATTCTCATGGCGCCGTTGACCCGCAGCCGTGCCACGCCCGATACCCGCGTGCCCACCCCGTTGCAGGTGGAATATTACCGCCAGCGCGCCAGTGCAGGGTTGATCTTTTCCGAAGCCACGTCCGTCTCGCCCATGGGCGTGGGCTATGCCGCCACGCCGGGCATCTGGTCAGAAGAACAGACCGAAGGCTGGAAGAAGGTCACCCATGCCGTGCACGAGGCGGGCGGGCGCATGGTGCTGCAACTCTGGCACGTGGGGCGCGTTTCGCATCCCTTGTTTCTGAACGGGGCAACGCCGGTGTCGGCTAGCGCCGTCAAGCCCAAGGGGCGTGTCTCGCTGGTGCGGCCTGAAACAGAATATGTCACCCCGCGCGCGCTGGAGACGGAAGAAATTCCCGGCATCATCGCCGCCTTCAAGCGGGGTGCGGAGAATGCCAAGAAGGCCGGCTTCGACGGCGTACACATCCATGGCGCCAATGGCTATCTGCTGGACCAGTTCCTGCAGGATACCACCAACCATCGCAGTGACGGTTATGGCGGACCTATCGAGAATCGCGCCCGGCTGATGCTGGAAGTCACGGATGCCTGCATCGATGTCTGGGGCGCCGATCGCGTCGGCATGCATCTGGCGCCGCGCATGGACAGTCACGATATGGGCGACAGCAACCGGCTGGGCACTTTCAGCTATATCGCGCAGGAACTGGGCAAGCGCAAACTGGGCTGGATTGCGGCCCGCGAGGCCTTGGTCGGAAACGGCACCAAGCTGGTGGATAGCCAGGGCCGGCCCAAAGAGATCGCCAATCCGGAAAGCATCGGCCCCACTCTCAAACAGATTTTCGGCGGCCCCTTCATCGCCAATGAAGAATTCGATCAAGCCACAGCGGAGAGGTTCTTGGTCGAAGGCAAGGCTGACGCGATCGCATTTGGTAAATTGTTCATTGCCAATCCCGACCTGGTTGAGCGATTCGCAAAACATGCACCATTGAATGCCTGGGACACCGCGACTTTTTATGCGGGTGGCGAAAAAGGCTATGTCGATTATCCGGCGCTGCAATCTGACCTTGCCACCGCCGCAATCATGCCTTGATCCAAAGGGAACCTTTCATCCGAGCGGGACGTTCCTAGTCCGCTAGAGGGGAAAGTCCCCCCAAGAGGAGATTCGCCATGACTCGTTTTGCCAAGATTTCTGCCGTCGCCGCGATCGCGCTGGCTGCCGGCACGATTTCGGCTTCCGCTGCCTGCAACAACGATGCTTCGACGGAAACGGTTCTGGGCGCAGGCTCGGGCGCGCTGGTGGGCGGTCTTGCCTCGCACAGCATCGTCGGCGCCGCCGTGGGTGGCGTGGCGGGTGGCCTGATCGGTAACACCATCGGCCATTCCAACAACCGGGCCGACTGCCGCCGCGCGGCGCACGCCCGTGCCGGCCAAAATCGCGAGCATGATGCCTACTACATCGATAAGTACGGCAAGCGTCACTATTACTGAGTGCTGATACCTGGATGGATCGACCCCGGGCCTTTGGCCCGGGGTTTTTTCATGCCTGCCCGGTCGCGGCTGGGGGTTGAAACGGGCAGGGCGCGGAGGCCATAGTCCTGCGCTTTTCACGGGTCTCCCCATGTCCAAGTTCGACAAATCCAAGCTGCCCTCCCGCCATGTCACCGAGGGGCCGGAGCGCGCGCCGCACCGCTCCTATTTTTACGCCATGGGGCTGACGGAAGTAGAGATTCACCAGCCCTTCGTAGGGGTGGCGAGCTGCTGGAACGAGGCGGCGCCCTGCAACATTGCCCTGATGCGCCAGGCCCAGTCGACCAAGAAGGGCGTCAAGCAGGCTGGCGGCACCCCGCGCGAATTCTGCACCATCACCGTCACCGACGGCATCGCCATGGGCCATGAGGGCATGCGTTCCTCGCTGGTGTCGCGTGAGGTGATCGCGGACTCGGTTGAATTGACCATGCGCGGCCATTGCTATGATGCCCTGGTGGGTATCGCCGGCTGCGACAAGTCGCTGCCGGGCATGATGATGGCGATGCTGCGGCTGAACGTGCCGTCGGTGTTCCTCTATGGCGGCTCGATCATGCCGGGTAAATTCCACGGCCAGGACGTGACCGTGGTGGACGTGTTTGAAGGCGTGGGCAAATACAGCGCCGGCAAGATGAACGATGCCGAGCTTGTCGAGTTGGAAAAGGTCGCTTGTCCCGGCGCGGGCGCTTGCGGCGGCCAGTTCACCGCCAACACCATGGCCTGCGTGGCGGAAGCCATCGGCCTGGCGCTGCCCTATTCGTCGGGTCCGCCCGCCGAGCTGCTGTCGCGCGATGACTTCGCGCTGAAGGCAGGTGAGACGGTGATGGACCTGCTGGCAAAGAACCTGCGTCCGCGTGACATCTGCACCCGCAAGGCGTTCGAGAATGCCGCCATGGTCGTGGCGGCAAGCGGCGGCTCGACCAACGCGGCGCTGCACCTGCCGGCGATGGCCAGCGAGGCCGGCATCAAGCTCGACCTGTTCGATGTGGCGGAGATATTCAAGAAGACGCCGTACATCGCTTCGATGAAGCCTGGCGGCAAATATGTCGCCAAGGATTTGTGGGAAGCCGGCGGTGTCCCCATGTTGATGCGCGCGCTATTGGATGCCGGCCTGTTGCACGGCGACTGCATCACTGTGACCGGCAAGACGGTGGCGGAAAATCTCAAGGATGTGAAATTCAATCCCGACCAGAAGGTAATCGTGCCAGTGGATAAGGCGCTGGCTCCCACCGGCGGTGTGGTTGGTCTGCGCGGTTCGCTGGCGCCGGAAGGCGCGATCGTGAAGATCGCGGGTCTCAAGCATATCAAGCATCGCGGCCCGGCGCGGGTGTTCGACTGCGAGGAAGATTGCTTCGCCGCGGTCGAGCGCCGCGACTATAAGGAAGGCGATGTGCTGGTGATCCGCTGGGAAGGTCCCAAAGGCGGCCCCGGCATGCGCGAGATGCTGTCGACCACCGCGGCCCTCTACGGGCAGGGGGTGGAGAATATCGCGCTGGTCACCGATGGCCGTTTCTCGGGCGCGACCCGCGGGCTGTGCGTCGGCCATGTCGGGCCGGAAGCTGCCGATATGGGCCCCATCGGCCTGATCAAGGATGGCGACATCATCACCATTGATGCCGAAAAGGGCACGATGGATTTGGAGGTTTCGGAAGCCGAACTGGCGGAGCGCAAAAAGACGTTCAAGTCCAAGCCGCCGGGATTCAAGACCGGCGCGCTGGCGCGTTACGCCAAGAATGTGGGGCCGGCGCGGGCCGGAGCTCTGACCACACCTGGAGCGGATGAAGAAGTTCGGTGTTACGCCGATATTTGATGGGTCGCGCAGGCAACGGCTTCGCTACGCTCGCCTGCCTGTCGCTCCCTGGCGCGTTGACCACGCCCGGCGCAGATCAAGAAGTTCGCTGCTACGCCGATATCTGACGGGTCTTTAAAGATGGTGGCTCAATCGTGAGCCACCATCTTTTCGATGCGCCGGTCGGGCATCAGCCACAGCAACGTCACGACCAGATAGCAGAGCAGGGCTGCCCAGGGTGCCCAAAAGGAAAGGACGATACCGCTCAGATAGAGCGGCGGCGAAATCCTGCCTTTGAAATCCTGCCCCAGGGCGGCTTTCAACGGCGAATTGGCGCCCTGCATGCGCACGATCACACGCTGCATGATCAGCCAGGCGAAGGCCGGCATCACCAGTGACACGCCATAGAGCGCGGTGGGGCCGGACGCAAAGGGGTGTTCGCCCAGCCAGGCGGTGGAGAAGGGGATCAGCGACAGCCAGAACAGCAAATGGAAGTTCGCCCATAGCACCGCGCCATTCACCCGCGACACCAGATGGAAATAGTGGTGATGGTTATTCCAGTAGATCGCCACATAGATGAAGCTCAGGGCATAGGCGAAAAAGACCGGCCATAGCTCGTGCAGGGCTTCCAGCGTCTCGCCTTCCGGGGCCTTCAGCTCCAGCACCATGATGGTGATGATGATGGCCACGACCCCGTCGGTCATGGCCAGAAGCCGCTCTTTTCCCAAATCCGTCTCCCCTCCAACAGCGCCAGGCCGGCAATGGCCTGCCTGGCCCAGTGTCGCGTAATCGTCATCCCGGACGGGCCTGGTCCGGCCAGGCCGCAAACCGCCCGTTTCGCACAGCTTACGAAAAAGACATAAATTCGCCGCAGCCGCCACACAAGCTCCGGCAAACCACCTGGGGAGGATGTCATGCTTTCGCGCACCTTGATGCTGGCTGTGGCTTTTGGCGGTGTTGTCGCCATGGCGCCGCTTTCGGCCTTTGCCGCCGACGCCAAACTCGCCGCCGCCGTCGCCGCCCCCAACCGGGACGCCGCAAACAAGGCCCGCGATGGGGCCCGTCATCCCCAAGCCAGCCTGGAATTCTGGGGGCTCAAGCCCGGCCAGACCGTAATCGAAATATCGCCCGGCGGCGGCTATTGGAGCGAAATCCTGGCGCCTTACGCCAAGGAAACCGGTGGCCGTTATACGGCCGCCACCGGCCGTCCCGACCAGAAGCTGCCCGAAAAGTTCAACAACACGGCCGTCTATGGCCCCGTCCACTATACCGTCTTCAACAAGGATTCCGGACCGTTGGGTGCGCCCGCCAGCGCCGATATGGTGCTCACGGCGCGAAATCTCCACAATTGGATTCCGGGCGGTTTTGCCGACAAGGCGATGAAGGATTTCTATGCCGTGCTGAAGCCGGGCGGGATTCTGGCGTTCGAGGAACATCGTGCCGATCCCAAACCGGAAGCGCCCAATCTGAACACCGGCTATGTCTCCACCCAGCATGTGATCGACCTCGCCACCAAGGCGGGCTTCAAGCTGGAAGCCAAGTCCGAGATCAACGCCAATCCCAAGGACAACAAGGACCATCCTTTCGGCGTCTGGACGCTGCCTCCGTCGCGGCAGAGCAGCGACAAGGACAAGCCCAGCCCGGCCGGCTTCGACCGCGCCAAATATGATGCGATCGGCGAAAGCGACCGCATGACCCTGCGCTTCCGCAAGCCCGCCTAGCCCATTACTGCCTGAGTCGACAGTATAGCGGCGTGAGTCGAATCGGATTCCTGAATGCGGTGCTGGCCGCAACCCTGTTCGGGGTTGGCGGGACGTTTGCGCAATTCCTGTTCCAGCAGCGCGGGGTCAATATCGACTGGCTGGTGACCATGCGTCTGTTGTGCGCCGGTCCCGTCCTGCTTTTGATGGCGGCGGGCCGGCAGGGGCGCGCGATATTCACGATCTGGCGCGACGATCCTGTGCCGATCATCCTGTTCGGCCTGATCGGCATGATGCCGGTCCAGTATACCTATATGGCGGCGATCGACGCCTCCAACACCGCCACCGCCACCGTGCTGCAATTCACCGCTCCCGCCATGATCGCGGTGTGGCTGGCGCTTGTTGGCCGGCGCTGGCCGGACAGGCGTGAGCTGGCGGCGATAGCGCTGGCCATGCTGGGCACCTATTTCCTGGTGACGCATGGCCGGCTGGGTGCGCTTTCCATCACGCCGCTGGCCTTGTTCTGGGGCCTGGCCAGCGCCGTGGCGGCGGCGTTCAATTCCATCCAGC
>Ga0310811_10009062_pt1 | contig 12827 bp, 16 predicted proteins | sample YCmetagenome_FD_207642 | JGI IMG/M metagenome (GOLD analysis project Ga0310811, IMG submission 207642) | Soil microbial communities from experimental microcosm in Duke University, North Carolina, United States - YC | ecosystem: Engineered > Artificial ecosystem > Soil microcosm > Unclassified ...
TTGAAATCAAACATTATCGCAGATCCAAGGTAAGAACATACATCTGCGTTGGAACGGTCTGTTTTCTAATACTGTGGATATATAGTGAGCGATAGCTAGTTGCACCAGCGAGCCCTCGATGTGGGTTGTCCGCCCGCCAAGACACCCCAAGACTCGCGTGATCTCATTAGTCTGACTTTGAGGGACGTTATGGCAGGGACGGGCATCCTCTCCTATGCCAGATTTCGTCGTGTGAAAACTCCCAAGGGCCAATATTTCTGGTGCATTGCCTTTGCATGTGACGATCCTTTGGCTGCAGCGGAACGCTTACCAACCTATGCGCCGCCGGAGGCAAAATATAAGGCTTTAAAAGAGGCGTTTGAAAGAGATGGCCCGCCTCATTGGTATCGAGCTATTTGAAACAAGCGTCGGTGGCCTTCCCACATCGCTGATGGAAGCAATTAATGTTTATTTGACTTAGTACTATTCTCATTACGTTGCCATGTAGTTAGGTACACAATAGTCAGAAATTCAGGAGAATGGAGGATCAAACGGGATTCGAATACCGGGCTTACTTGAGACAAGTTCAAGCTAGCTTCAACTTGCTCAAAAACTATGCTGTGTACGTACCATGGGTCCTCTGCGAACCACGTCTCTCTAGATCCCGTAGCCTACGTTCTCTGGTTGGCTTCCAAATACATTTTCTCCGAATGCATATCCCCAGGTAAAAGCAGCTCCTTCTGCTGCAGAGGTGCATGTACTATGCGTTATTGCTGCTTCAATTCGTTAACCTGCTTCAGAGACATAAGGCTGCTTATCTCCAAACATTTCTCAAAATGTAATCAACAAAATCTTCACGATGGAGAAGTTCTAGTCCAAAAGTTCCGAAGCTCATGTTCCTATCAACGCTCCCGAGTCAATACCAAACCACTTGGCATTCGTTCTCAATCTACCATTTCCTTCATCTTCTTGCAAACAGTGCACAAGCAGGCTTCAGAAGCTGCTACGAAGGATAAACCATCCATGCGAATAATTTTATTCCACTTCAGCTCCCGGTCAATGAATTTCTCACCAGGAGGTTGATACTTCGGACAGATCATGACGGGGCAACTATTCCCAAGAGAGGAAACAAAAAGATCAATTTGATGAATCTTTTGACTCGGCGAACAAAAAAGGGCAACAATAGGTGGGCGATTGCAATGACTAATTAATGCCACTGGCCATGGCCGCGGCCCACAAGTCACCGCGACTGACCTTATAGAAGCACGTGCCTCATCACATGACCCCCGATATAAAAGGGCAAACTTGGTTCAAAGTTGATATCAAATGATCACGGATCCAAGGTGAGGGCATCCAGTTGTGTCGGAATCGTCTGCGTCCTAATCCTTCTTCATGCATCACAGTCATGGTAAAATATTGTGGATATCTCGTCAGCGATAGTTGGTTGCAGCAACGAGCCCTTGATGTGGGTCATTCGCCCCCCAAGACATTCGAAGATAGAAATAGTATGATGCTCCTTGGTTCGAGGGATCTTATGGCACGGACAGGCGTTCTCCCTTACACCAGCTTTCGTCGAGTGAAAACTCCCAAGGGGAAATACTTTTGGTGCATAGCATTCGCTTGTAACGATCCTTGGGAGCAGTTACCAACCCGTGCACCGCTGGAGGAAAAATATAAGGCATTGAAGGAGGCGCTGGGAAGGGAAGGCCCGCCTCGCTGGTATCGGGCTGGTTGAAACAAACTGTCGGTAAACTTGCCATGTTGTCAATGGAAATAACTATTATTTATCTCTCTTAGGCAAACCACACATCCCATCGCATTGCCACATATCGTCCAAGCTATCGAATCCCAGGACGTAGTGGGACAAATATTGGCACATGATTATTTCCTTTCTGTTATTCGTGTGTATTCATAAATTGGTCTGAGGAGGTTATATCCTGTTGTATCGAGAAACCCGTTTAAGAGTGTTGCGAATTGACGAATACAGGCTGTTCGACATCCGAGTTTATTTATTCTGGGTTGTCACATCGAAGACTCGAAACCCCACCGCTTACATGCAGACTTAAGTGACGCCCAATTCTGGCGCGTACTGGACACTCGTCAATGGACCAATTTCTCAAAATGTTCCCTGCCAAATCGCGGTTCGGGAGTCTCTGTCCGGGGTCTTATCCCGGAGCTTTTGGACGGTCGTGTTTTCTCTTCAAGTTGTCAACGCCCAGGAAATCCAAAAACCGAATAGCAAGCCAAGTTTACTATCTCAAATTGGTTGCAACCCTCAGGAATCAGCTAATTGACAAGTCAAGTGTAGAGTCAACTGTTATAGCCGTCTCGTACTCGGATACTGACGCGTGACGTCACGCGCCTACTGCGATCTAATTTGGTAGTTTCCATGCTTTAGTACTTAAATCAACAAGATGTTCCTGCGCTTCAAATTTGACCTTGACTTCTTTCTGTCTGGATAGACAAGGCGAGAAACTGGTTCTTTTTAGGCAGTTGACCATTCTCATATTCCTGCAGTCCAGACCGAAGACTTGGTACGACGACCTTCACCGCCTCCAGAGTTTGTCCATCCAAAGAAATCTCTGGTCCGTCAATCTCAATCTTGGACGTTCTAGGGCCATACGTCTAATAAGGTGATATGCATACAGGCTGTGTCAGTTGACCTCCCGAACATGCCGTTCTTCTAGAGATGGAAAAAGACACGGATCAGCTGTACTTTCAGGCAACCGTTTAGGAATGACGTTTCGAAGGTGAGAGAACTTGTATGATTCTATGAGATGATACTGATGAACATTGGTCAATCAGTTTTTATTTCACTTTCGAAATGCAAACCGGAAATAAACATCGTTCAAAGCAATTTCCAGATTAGAATCATCCCGAGCTCTGATACTGTAGATTAGAATATACTGGATTTGAGGGGCCAAAAATTAGCAGGACAAAATTTGAAGGCACCCGGGTCAGCTGCAGGCCTGTAGGAAGTCGAAGTAAATGGCTGGGAGGGTTTGTTGTACATGTACACTCATTGATATGACCGATTGACCAATATCATCTTTCGAAATTTGGAATCGGCACGTGCTGTGTCACATGACATCCAGCATCAAAAGGCAAGACGTGGTCTTTAGCCTTTGATATTTATACTCCTTCATATACCGACTTAATTGATCACGGATCCAAGGTAAGAGTATGCAGCCTCATCTGAACCGTCTGTATTCTAACCCTTCTTCACGCATCGCAGTTATGGTAAAATATTGTGGATATCTCGTTAGCGATAGCTGGCTACTTCAGCGAGCTCTCGATGCGGGTCATCCTCCCACGGAGACACTCGAAGATACAAATAACATGATTCTCCTGGGCTCGATTGATGTCATGGCACGAACGGGCGTTTTCCCCTACACCAGATTTCGTCGAGTGAAAACTCCCAAGGGGAAATACTTCTGGTGCATTGCATTCGCTTGTAACGATCCTTGGGAACAGCTACCAACCCACGCGCCGCTGGAGGCAAAGTACAATGCTTTGAAGGAGGCACTGGGGAGGGAAGGCCCACCTCGCTGGTATCGGGCTAGCTGAGACAAACCGTCGGTGACCTTTCTTCAGCATCAATGGACGCAACTAATGCTTATTCATCTAGGGACATCACCCAATACTTGTCGCATTGTCATACACATTGTCACATACCGCCAAAGCTCTCGAATCCCAGGATGCGGTGGCACCTTAGCACATATATTCATTTTCTCTCCATTACTTATGTGTATATACATTTCAAGACTGTCGAATGAAGTCCAAGCGGACTTCAAATTTGAACGACTTCTGAAAAGCTTCAAGTTCAAGGACTACGCTGCGTACGCACCGTGGGTCTTCTGCGAATGACCTCTCTAGATCCCACAGCCTCTCGCTCACTTCCAAATGCCTCCTCTCAGAATGCGGGTCCCCATGTAAAAGCGGCTCCTTCTGCTGCAGAGGTATGTGTACTGTGCGTTTATCATTGCTTGGATACAATAACCTGCCTCGTATTTACATATACACCCAAGATACGAGGCTTTTTCATTTCCAAACCTTCATTAAGCTCCTTGTTGGCAATTCATCAAAAAGTAGTCAACACAATACGACCTCACAAGCATCTGCAAGAATTAGAGACACGCTGAAGGCATGGCCATCCATTGTTACAGCGGCTTACTGAGCTCGCTCATCCTTCACTAGTTGGTTCGCGCTACTGTCTAAACGGTGGTTAGGAATGAAATTGAGTATTATTTTAACAATGGAGAAGTTCTAGTCAAAACCCAAGTTCTCCTTGACGTTCCTGAGCAAACGCTCTACTTAGCATTTGTTTTTTTATCTTTCATTTCCCTCATCTTCTTGCAAATGGTGCGTAAGCGGGCTTCGGAAGCTGTCGAGGATGCGCCATCAAGGCGAAGAATCTTATTCCACTTCGGTTCCTGGTCAAAGAGTTGTTTGCCAGGGGGCCGATAGCTCGGATCATTGTTTGAAAGGTGATCCATAGTACGTTTGACTTCGCCACGATGAATTGTGGCGCCACTCCAATATGGACCTGTTGAATATGAAGGTCATGGTGTGTAATACTGATAGTATGGATGACTGACCTGCGGCGGCAATGACCATGACGGAATCTTTGGTTTCATCTTGGAGAAAAAGATATCCCGCTTGCGCTACCACATCGTTCCTAGCCTCCTCAACATGCAACTTAATGTCCGCATCCAGCTCGTTACCTTCCAGACTCCTGCTCGCAAACCTTTTTACTTCCACAAGAAGGCAAGTATTTGCCGCAGTGATTCGCCACCCACCATAGCGAAACTTCTCCTCTGACCGAGGTACTGCTGTAAGACTGACGACCGCAAAATCCACCAGAACACTATTCGCATCCTTTTCCGGGACGGTTGATGCGAAAGAAATATCCCCCGCCCCAATGTCAGGCTCATGGTCTCCTTCTTCAACATCGTTACCGGGGACTTGCATACCTCCTGCGGCAACCTGTTGTCCCTGTACTGTCCTTTCCAACTCCTCAACCTCATCAGGATCATCACCATCATTTGCACTTTCGAGTTGATCATTATGCCTTATAATCCAAACCGGGAATTGAGGCGCCACAATCAAATCTGGCACACCTGCCACAAGATCGAAGAGTGTCTGACACCACAGTGGGTACCAATAGAATTCCAAATTCCGGGGATTGAGTGTACGAGAGAACGCATACGACATTTCCAAGCGAGTTTTGTGTGGCAGTTGCAAATTATCAGCGCTAGGGGCCATGGCGAATGAATAGTATGTAGGTGGCAAATGACGGCGACCAATATAAATTAATATACATCATGCGGACTTCAATTTCTTGCGGAGAATGCTACTGAGAGTGTATTATTTCGATGAGATGCTATTGTACAGCATTTCCAGTGAACAATGGATTTGAAATTTTCAAGTTTGACCTTGCTCCATATGTTACTTCGAGTCAACATTTTGGTACAGTTCGGATAGATCGTGACGCAGAAATTAATCCCAAGAAAGGAAACAAAAAGATCAGTCTTCTAACTCGACAGACAAAAGAGGCCAACAATAAGTGGGCGAATACAACGCAGTAGTTGTGGCAGTTACTATTGGCACAGGTCACGTCCATATAGAAGCACGTGCCTTGTCACATGACATCCAATATAAAAGTGCAACACTTGGTTCACGGTTGAAATCAAACATCAATCACGGATCCAAGGTGAGAGCATGCCTTTGCGTCGGAACCCTCTGTATTCTAATGTCTCTTCATCGTAGTCATGGTAAAATATTATGGATATGTAGTGAGCGATAACTGGTGGCATCAACGAGCCCTTGATGTGGGTTATCCGCCCGCCAAGACACCTGCAGACTCGCGTGATATCATTAGCCTGGCTTCGAGGGATGTTATGGCCTCGACGGGTGTTCTCTCCTACGCCAGATTTCGTCGAATAAAAACTCCTAAGGGCAAATATTTCTGGTGCATTGCTCTCGCTTGTGACGATCCCTGTGCTGCAGGGGAACGCTTACCAACCTACCCGCCACCAGAGGCAAAATATAAAGCTTTGAAGGAGGCGCTGGGGAAGGATGGCCCACCTCACTGGTATCGAGCTATTTGAAACCAAACGTCGGTGAGTTTTCCACATCGCTAATACATGCAACTAATGTTTATCGTAGAGAAACCACGTAAATTTTTGCGCATTACCACATCGCCACATACCGTCCAAGCTATCGAATCTCAGGACGTGGTACCCCATTATTCTCTTCCTGTCATACGTGTGTATTCATATATTGGTCCGACTCGGAGCAAGGGTTAGGATGCCGAAAATCCTATATAAGCTCCCCCGCTTTATCGGTTCACACTATGTCCTTTGTATCAAGAAAATAATTGAGCAATGTTGCGAATCGAGGCTGTCCAACATCTGAGTTTGTTCATTCTGTACTGTTACATCGATGATTCGAAATTCTGCCGCTACATGCAAACTTGAATGACACCACAGGTATCAGTTACTGACGCTTGCAGGCACCGGAAGCCTCGTAGTAAATGGCTTAGAGGTTCATAATGCATTAGATGTATTTCCAAAGTTGTTCCCTCTGAAGTTGTGCTGAGTCGTGGTTTCAATTTGGGTGTCACTCCGGCGGTATGGCAGGGGCTTATCTACTCTTGGACGGTTGTGTTTTCTTGCAACTCTTTTTCAACCATATGCCATCATTACTGGCCCTGTGCCAGCTTCTTGGTCTTTGGAGCTCCGAGATCAGCTCTTCATAGTTCCACACCTCATCGTAGTGTTATTCAATTGCGTAGGAAATCAAAAAACCGAGAGGCAAGTCGTGTAAGTCTGCTATCTTGGATCAATTATGACCAGCTAATCTTGTACCGCCGGCTGTTTCTTACACGCGCAATTAACGCGTGACGTCACGCGACTTGCCGCGATCCAATTTTCAACATGCGCTTTAAATTTGGCGCTCAACTCTTTCCAATGATGTCTCTCTTGACAATGTAAGAATCTTGTTTTCATAGGCGGTTGACTATTCTCATATTCTTGCGGTTCAGACCAAAAACTTTGACTCACTGCCGCCAATGTTTGTCTATTCGATTGCAATCTCTTGTATGTTAATCTTGGATATTCTAGGTTCATACATCTCTATGGTATCAAACATACAGGCTGCTTCAGCTAATTTTCGACGCATGCTCTTTTTCTGGAGTTGGAAAGAAGACACGGATCAGGTGTACTCTGAGGCAGCTGTTTGGCAGTGGCGTTTCGAAGGTGAGAAGACTTGTATGATTCTATCATTTACTTTGGATGATACCGATGAACATCATGGTGAATCGATAGCTCGAGATTGACCAACGAGTGTTTATTTCACCTTAAAAACGTAGGCATTTAAACATTGTTCAAAGCCATTTTCACTTCGAGATTACTCCCAGGTTTGCTTTCGGCATCTTATCACAGTACTCTTCTGATTCGTCTGAAGCACTTTGAAGCGAGACTGGAAATTATGGCAGATTTGTCATTCTGGATTTATTAAAAGAAATCGTGCAGACATAGACACCAGGTAGACTTGAACACGAAGATAGATTCAAAGGTACATTCCAACATTGTGTAATCACGTCAACCTGACCCTTTTGCTAGTCGTTGCGATTAACAAGGTGAACTCTATTTCCCATGATGCTCCAACAGCACTAGCAGACCAATAACACCCGCAAAGGGACGTTGTCTACTTATGCGAGTCTCTGCACCAACCCAGATGAGGTAAGTAGACATCTCTTTCTAAACCTCGTAGTGAACGCATTTACATGCAAATTGTCTTGGAAAACGCAACAAATCATTTGAAGTTCGACTCACTTGAAGGAGACATTACCGCCGAAGTCTCCGGTGGCAGCATGCGAAAACTGTTACTCGTCTTCGAAGCCTTGAAAAATGCAATTCTAAGTTCAACTTGCATCTTATTGCTATTACTTCGACTCATTACGTGCAGCCCAGATCTTTCAGACTAGAAAATATACTGCCATGAGGTCACTCATCCCATCATCCAAGAACAGTCGCCAACACGCGTTTTGGAACTCCGTGCAAAGCTCCATGAGCTTCTGAGCCACTTCATTTCCCGACGATAAAATTGAACTGTTCTGTGTGGTATAGTGAAAAAGGCCACTGACTGATACTTCAGACCGTTACAGAGCGGGTGATAGAGAGTGTGAATGAGGCCCTGAAAACCGACGTTATGCATCGGGCTATATTGTATGTGGGCGTTGGGTTGGACCTAGACCCGGATGCCGGCTTGGCCACAAAAATATCTATCACCTGAAAACGGCTAGCTACTATCTGCTATCTTGAGTCATTTCCGACACCATACGATGTAGATGTTTCTTGAGATCTTCCCCATATGACACTTCCGGACGTCGATCAATCGATCATTGCTGCATAGCACTTTATGGACAACTTCAATATCACAGACTTTGAGTAGATGTTATGACAATATTGTATCGTAGCTGCCGTTATCATTGTTTCTCGTTTCTGCATTACTGTTGTTCCCGCATCATGCAAACACGTCTTATATTTTGTTGCATCCACATATCTAAACAGAACTATCCACGTTGTCCTATTTGAGGCAAAATCATACAGCGAGGGCTGGATTAGTCTGGCTGAGGCTGCTGTGGGTTTTAACTGGGCTTAAACATCTACGAATGGATGTAGGGGTTCATGAGAAATTGTAATTAAAATTACATAAACTGAGGTCGTCCACAAAGCATCATCACAAATCCAAGGTAAAAGCATAGACATGCGTCTGAATCGTCTGTATTCTAATTCTTTTTCGATCGCAGTCATGGTGAAATACTGCGGATATCTGTTGACTGAGAGCTGGTTGCACCAGCGAGCTCTTGATATGGGCTATCCACCCGCTAAGACATCCGAAGACTCGCGTGGTATCCTCAGCCTTGTTTCGAGGAATGTCATGGCAGTAACGGGTGTTCTCTCCTACGCCAGAGTTCGTCGAATCAAAACTCCCAAGGGCAGATATTTCTGGTGCATTGCCCTCGCTTGTGACGATCCTATTGCTGCAGGGGAACGCCTATCAACCCACGCGCCATCGGAGGCAAGCTATAAGGCTTTGAGAGACGCGCTTGGAAAGGATGGCCCGCCTCACTGGTACCGAGCTATTTGAAACAAAGCGTCGGTGAGCTTTCCACATCACCAATGGATGCAATTGATGTTTATTTATCTTAGGGAAAATCATACAAGTCTCGTTGCATTGTCACATACATCGCCACATACCATACAAACTATCGAATGTCAGGACGTGGTGATGTACAACATATACGATTATTTCTTGCCGTTATCTGCGTATTTGTATATTGGTCTGAGGAAGAGCCAAGATGCCATGGATTCTCTATTAGCTCCCTACCTCTTGACCTGTTCCTGCCAGATGTTCATTTTATCCTGTAGTATCAATAAAACAATACAGGAGTGTTGCGAATTAAGGCTGTCTGACATCATTATGCTGCAAGAAGATTCGAAACTCCACCGCCTCCATGCAGACTTAAGTGGCACTATTGGCTTCAGTTACTGGTGCCTACTGGCTTGTGAGAGTATATATCAAACGAATAAGAGTGCTCTTTGTATACTCATAGATAGCCCAGCTCTCGAGTTGTACTTCTGGGTTTGTGCTGAGTTGTGATTTTGCAACGTTTGCTCCCTTCCGCCATACAGGGGCTTATCCGTTTTTGGACAGTCGTATTTTCCTTCCGACGTCGCTTCTCGCAACCTCTTGTTTTTCAGCCATATGGCGTCCTTGTTGGCATTGCGCCAGTTCCTTGGTCCTGGGAGCTCAGAGGTCACCTCCTCGCAGTTCCATACCTCGTCTGTTGTGTTGGCTCAATTGCGTAGGAAATCTAAAACATCGAATGGCAAGCCATGTAAGTCTACTATCTCTGATTCCGATTCTCTTGCATAACTTGGGAACGAATTTGCTTTTTTTACTAGCCCCTCCACCACGCACCCGTCTTGCGAAATCACTCCAGCCAACAGGCAAGGCAAAAAGGCTGGGAAAACTCGAGATAGCACCATCACGTCCAGAGTTCAAGCGTGATTCTGTCCCGCATGAAGGCCTCGCGCCACAACAACGAGAGAGCCCACCTAGGCGGAGGATGACTTCGGAATCAAGATCCATTCCAAAGCGCCGAGCACCAAACGACGATGCGGATGCTGAGGCTCAGGTCAAGAATTGGGCTATCAAAGCTCACTCTGAACGTGTAGACAGGCGCAAAGCTGTAGCACGTCAACCGCCCACTCAAGTCAATCCCTTAGAAGAGGAATTCGATCTGTCTGAGCCAGCTACTTCCTCAGCTTCCTCAAGCAAAGACCTTCCCACTCGGTTCTCTTCTCCACCCTTAATGCCTGGGTTGTTGCAAAGTTTACAAGAGACACTAGGAAAGGAAGCAAAGCCAACTGCTATTCAAGCGTCGTCAATGAAGCATTTGTTCAAGGAACACGTGGAAGGCGAGAAGTACAAAGAGTTCCTTCTTGCCAGCGAGACAGGGTCGGGAAAGTCGATAGCATACCTCCTCCCAGTACTGCAGGATCTCAAACGCACGGAGCATGAACAGTCTAACGCTGTTATTCACCATTCATCCCGCAAGCCTTTGAATCCACGTGCGCTCGTACTTGCGCCTACGCATGAACTCACCCGCCAACTTGCAAGCTTCGCGAAGAGCTTGTCCCATGTCATCAAGTTGCGTGTCATGTGCGCTAGCAAGGCGAACACACCCAGTACGGCTAAGTCTAGCGGAACTGCTTCGAAAATGAAAGGAAAATTCGAGGAAGCTAGTGCTGCGAGTGACGCTGAGTTCGTCATCTCAAAATCTTCTCGTGGGTCAAGACCGGTAGACCTACTGGTGGGTACACCAATGAAACTTCTTGAGATGGAGCGCGGCAGAGGCTGGAACTGGGAGGAGCGGGCGAGAGAGCGAGCAATGAGGATAGGGAAAGTTAAATCCGAAGAGCACGAAGATGTAAAGGCAGAAGAAGGGAGCAACAAAGAACTGCGGCGAGAGTTCTGGGTTGATGAACCTGAGATGGGCTTGGAGAACGTGCAATGGGTGGTTGTAGACGAGGCAGACGTCCTGTTCGGTGTGTGTTTGACTCAAGCTATGCACACGTTTGCTGACGCTGTGCAGATCCGGACTTCCAGGAATCTACCCGCATGCTTCTTGCTGATATTGCTGCAGCACGTGGTTCGCCTGTCCCAGTAATCCCTTCCTCGGCTCTACCCTCGATTCCAGATTCAGAAGCGACAGCCACAACTGTCCAATCAATCTCCTACCCGTTCAACTTCCTTCTCACCAGCGCAACAATCCCCACATCTCTTGCTACATATCTTTCAAACTACCACCCATCCCTCACCCGCCTTGCATCTCCGCGGCTGCATCACCTCCCTCCAACCCTTCGCACAGAACATACCTCATGGACAGGCGGGAACAAGAACGCAGACATCGAGCGCCGCATCCGTCGCGTATGGGCCGAAGATGCCCTCGTGCACTCAAAGACCGCAACCAGTTCCGGCTCCATCAAACTCTCCAAACTTCTCGTCTTCTGCAACAAACGCAGTAAAGTCGAGCAACTCGCTGCATTTCTCGACAGCCGCGGTATCAAGTGCGTCGCGCTTACCGGTGGCGCAGAAGCACGCAAACGAGGGTCGAATCACCATCTCGATGGGTTTTTGAAGACGGGTGGGCCTGTCCCCACGGGTCCAGGTGTGTGTGATCCGGCTCAGACGCCTCATGTGCTTGTTACGACTTCACTTCTTTCCCGCGGGCTGGATTTTTCACCGATGATCAAGCATGTGTTTATTGTTGATGAGCCGAGGAATATGATTGATTTTTTGCATCGTGCTGGTCGCGCAGGGCGTGCGGGCGAGGCAGGGAAGGTGGTGGTATTTGGGAGGGCGAAAGGGAGGGGTAGTGGGCGGACGGAGGAGGTTAAACAGAGGGTCAAGGCTGTTACTGGATAGATGGCGGTGGTGGGTCGTTCAGGGTTGGTACGGTTATTTCAACTAATATTATGTGCATTATCCATAGGCGTCTGATAATCCCTACTCATGGTTTTTGCATACTGTGCCAAATTTACTTGTGGCAACCGTCACGCATAGCGCAGAGCTAATAGTTCGCGTTGCTAAATTAACCCCTGGTCAGCCAGGTTGCTACAAAAGTACGCCCAGGTAGAACAATTTGCACTAAAAATCTTGCTCAGAGGGCCGCTACCGAGGGAGACTGATTACTGCCGTGTCTACCAAAGTCGGTTGAGGTGAGCATGGCTATCGTAAAGTCTTTACCCCCTCGAGCTGCGCAGCATTGATCATCTCCTTCCCAAAGAATGAAAATCCTTGTGAGGTGATATTCACGGTGTCTTTACAAATTCTGATCAGGGTTCCCAGTGATAGCTCCTCGCGAAAATGATCATTCTTAGCACGCCAAATTGATCTCCGTCGAATGTTCCGCATTGTAAAGTAGACACGATGTTCCTCTTTCATATATGTGCTGAGACTGAATTCCGGGGACGAGTGTTAATATTAATGAGGATGTCGCGGTCTAGACGATACCCGAAGCAGTCTAGATCAATTATATTCTGCATTGCAAAGCGGACACGATGCGTCGATGTCCCTCTCTTAATCAGGGCACGCCGCATATGATATTTTCTGAGACCGAAGAGCGACGGTATCGGAAAATTTTCGAGGTCTTCGTGTACAGAATGTTCTGAGACGTCAAGATCAGAAGACTCTCGAAAATTCCATCGCGGAATACCGAAAAACGAGGATGGGTCATGGTCATCCTGATGGTGCCAGCCTGGAGCGAGAATGGA
>Ga0310811_10009063_pt1 | contig 12827 bp, 15 predicted proteins | sample YCmetagenome_FD_207642 | JGI IMG/M metagenome (GOLD analysis project Ga0310811, IMG submission 207642) | Soil microbial communities from experimental microcosm in Duke University, North Carolina, United States - YC | ecosystem: Engineered > Artificial ecosystem > Soil microcosm > Unclassified ...
AATAATTACAATAGCTATAGAAAATGACCCTCATTGCCTGGCATCACTAAAGCACTACCGAAGCCTCATGCCCCTGGCACATGAGGCACATAAACCGATGTTTCATCTCAAACCTGCTGATGGCGCGATGGGGGCTCATATACAAGCTGTTCGGGGCGCTGAAAAAGATTTCCAGGCACTTGCTGTGCAGATCGCAAAGCGAACGAACATTCATCTTCCCACCCCTCGATAATCTGCTGAAGTTCTCGTCATTCCTCTTGCGCCATGAGAAATCCATTTTCATAAGTATGAGCGAATTTAGTTGGGTCTCCCATACCCATACTACGGCAGCAAAAAAATGACCATGGCACAAAAGTTTTTATTCTGCGGTAACGTTTTAATTAGCTAAGTTGCAATTCTTTGCAGCTTAGCTAATTGTATACCTATGCTTATGTGACACTTTGCATGCCCTGAAGGGACAGCACGTTGTTCTCTCTATGAGACACTCACCTCAAGACGGGGCAGCTCGATGGTCGCTAGCTCATAGAGGGGCGCGGTGACTGGCTCTACCCTGATCACGCTCTGGGCGACGATTGGATGTTCCCGCTTATTGCCCAGGTAGAATGGTACACTAATGAGCAGGCAGAGGAGACCCGGTATGAACATCGCACCACGTATCCCTAAGAGTGGCATCAGATCACCAATTGACATTGGAATGGTCATGCCCGCAACGCCAGAGCTGATCATCACCATACTGGAAATGAGTGCCGGGGCCTGCGAGAAACGACGTGTCGCAATGGCCTGGACACTGGGAAAGATCGGGCCGATAAAAAAGCCCTCCCAGAAGCAGCTGATGAAACAGAGCAATGGGATACTCATGAACGTTGTTGCCAGGATGCCACTGATTCCACCCCCAATGATGCTGATATAGAGTAATCGTGTGTTATTGATATAGCCATATTTGATGAGCTGCGCGACCAGTATGCGTCCCAATGTTAAACCGATCCAGAACAACGTTGCGGCCGGTGTCGCTTTCTGTAACGTGATGGCGTCACTCTGACTGACAGAGGATACTAACCAGCTGCTAAAGCCGGACTCTGTGCCAACGTAGAGACAGATTTGCAATGCCATAAGCCAGAAGAGTGCGTGCTTGAGTACTTGCATTGACGTACCAGCAGTGGCTGTTCCTCTCTCCGCCTGTTGTGGTTGGCGTATTTCCTCCGTCATGACCTGCTTCGAGGTAAAGCTGAGCATATTGAGAGCGAGCAGGCAGAGAGCACCATCAGCCGCAACAAGCGCAAAGGCGAGCACGGGACTCTGTGTTACTGGCAGGGTGAATGAGAGAAGCATTGGGGCGAGCAGTGAGCCGATGCCCATCGAGCCATGCAGCATATTGAGTTTTTCACCCAGCTGATCGCCAAAGTTGAGCGATAAGGTCATCATGAGTCCGATACTGATGAAGCCCGCGCTCATGCCCTGGAGTAATTCGGCTACAAGCCAGATGTCGAATGAGCGCGTGATTGGCATAAGAATGCTGGAGCTTATCAACCCCCCAAGTCCAATGATGATGATTGGCCTGGTCCCGATTTTGTTTACCAGAAAATTGCTGAGGAGAACGGCAAGAATAGTGCCAAGTGCGCTGATCGTAAATGTGAATCCTGCTGTACTTAGTGATACATTGGTATCTTTGGCCAGAATGGGCAGACTTGAACTTGGTAAGACACTTAATAATCCGTTTGCGATATAGGCCTGGCAACAAATGAAAAACAGAATCGTTGGATTCGTGCGAAGCGTTTCATAAGACATGATAAAAAAACCTGATTATAATTTCAATAGAGATGGCAGTAAAATTTTTTAAAGTGTCGATTTTCTCGACTTTTTATAGTGGTGATAGATTATTTATCTAATTTTAATGGACATAGTTATACTGTAAACATCAAATTGTTCTTGTCTATCTGTAGCGAATTGATTGCAGTATCGACCTCGAGATCATTGAGAGGAACACCTTCTATCATTGAAGGGTGTGCTATTGTGTTGTGCCGCCAGATAGAATATTGAGAAGGATAAAGTGGCAACCCGCATTAGTTTCCACCGCATTTTTCTATCACCATTGCTATTGTACCACAGCTAGAATCATTGTCAACCTGCTAAATAGGAAGAATTGCAGACCTCAGGGATGCTTTTTAACCCCGGACAGCGGCCAATGTATACGCATTTCCGGCTTATTAAGCAGAGCCAGCATGAAATCAAGTAACTGTTCAATCATGTGAGGAAGGAGATAGAAGCATAATAAAAACACGTTTTTCATCGTAGATGTTCTTTGCTTCTGCTGATTTTTATTATATAAAAAATAGATAACCTTTAATGTATTGATAATACATAAAATGTGTTGTATCATATATATATGAACATAAATCTATATCTTCCTTCTTTTATCAGGAACGGCTTTGGTACTTTCCTGTTTCTGTCTTCCCCTGTCGCTTTAGCGAGATGTTAGAGAGACCACATGGCGATTTGGTATGACGCGCTATGTATATGAATGTGTCACGACAACCGACCAAGAGGAGAACAACCATGCTGCAACAACTACCCACCACCGATGTGGCAACGACCCAGCGAGCGCTTGACCTGCATCGGCAGGGCAGAGGGCCGCATCTGATGGGAAACTTCCTGGGGAAAGGCTTCGTCGAGCTTGTAGCTATCCGCCGGGGGAGTGGCAAGTATCTGGAAGGGCAATGTTCCTCCTGCCACGAGAACGAATGGTATGAGGTAACAGACATTTTCTACGAGACCTGAACGTTTCCAGATTGATCAGGTGGGATGTATCTGAATAACATCGCTTGCCTGGTAGCGAATTGTAACAAGAGATTAAGGAGAGCATGTATGGTCTTGTTATACATCTCAGCCAGGTTGGTCATGTTTCAGCGCGAGAAGCACGTTTTCAATGCTGACGAAACGTGCTCATGTCTGAACGCAAGTCGCAAGGTGACCTGTGTTGCCTTTGCGTCCCCCGTGAGTAGGTGTGGCTCGTTCGAGCGTTAATCGTGCGGGAGAGGTTCGATTGCTGATGGGCAAGGCCACCATTAGTACGCCATTCCCATAGGTGACGTTGGCACACTCTGCATTGACTGGAACCGGGAGTGCGAGTTCACGATGATAGACGCCGACGCTCCATTCATCCCACAACAACTCTTTGACCTCCTTCAGGAGAGCACGTTGATCCCCATGCAGTATGAGGCGATTATCATTGGTGACTTCGACCACAATGTTCTCGGGTTCTAGTCCAGCCATCGGAGCCGCAATCATCAAGCGCTCCTCTGTTCGGTAGACCTTGACAGGAATATGTTGCTGCTTTATCTGTTCTTGCATTTGTCCCGCCTTTCGTTTCTCTGAGCGTACCTGATTTTAGTTACTATTTCAAGTATTTTTATGGCACTCGAGCAATATTTTTAACACCCTCAGCATAAATTAATTTTATTAGAGGAAAAAGCGTCTATTTCTAATAAAAAAAGCGCGATTTAATTTGTATTTTTCCTAAAAATAGTGTATACTTATAGTACCTCATAGATCTTCCCATGAGTCATCTTCCTCGTATTACATGGCACGCAAAATACATCTCTATCTCGGGAACGCCGCGACTCACACGTCTTCGTATTTACCTCTTTTCATGTGGGAGCGTATTTCCAGAAATGGGTCTATTCGCACATGCGTTTTTCTTTCTCTCTATCTACATCATTTATGTGTGTGGAGAGCAATACAGTTATATCATTTCAAGAAAAGGACGGTATTATGACATTTGCAACATTTATTCTCGCCGCCACGCTTAACCCGGGAGGGCTGCTGATGTGGCTGATTGTTGGTCTGGTGGCAGGCTTTTTCGCAAGTCGGGTGATGCGTGGGGGAGGCTATGGGCTGATCGGTGATATTGTGGTGGGCGTTGTTGGAGCATTTCTCGGCGGATGGTTGGCCAGTTTCCTCGGGTTCGGGGATACCTATGGCCTGATTGGCAGTATTGTCATTGCCTTTATTGGAGCGTGTGTGCTCATTGCCATCTTACATGCAGTCGCAGGCGGAACACGCGGGCGGAGCGCATAATAACAGCCGTACAGGTGAAGTAGTAAGGGCTGGAGGTGTCGATGGAGCCATTTCCATCGACATAATAGCAGGCTCTCTGAAGGAGGCATTGATGGAAATTTCATTCATGCAAGTGCTCATTTGGATCGTAATTGCCGCAATAGTTGGTGTGGTGGGTGAACTGCTCGCTCGTAGGCGTGCGCCCGATGGCATCGTAGGTGCAATTATTGTCGGATTCCTCGCCATTTTTTTGCTGGTGGGGGTCTTCCACTTTCATATTACAGGTGAACCGTTCCTGGGGGGCGTCCCATTGATAAGTGCGATCATCGTCGCAGCGCTCCTCGTAGCTGTTTGGAGCAGTTTCGCCTACCGCCGTATTCAGCCTCACTATGCACGCTACCATCGGCGTAGGAGTTACGCTCGCTCCCCACAGCGCCGCTGGTTCTAGTACTCAAATCTTTCTCCAGGAGGAGGTCCCCTACATGACTCCTGGTCGAGCTGATCTTTCTGTTACAGAAGAAAGATCAGCTCGACCAGGAGTGGCTACTTTCCAGCGGAGGAGAGCGTTGTCTCACGCTCCCTCGACGAAGAACGAACCGTCTGGAGATAGCGCCGAAGTGGTTTCATGAGGGCCATCGCATCAGGACCAACTCCGCTGATGCAAGGACTGATTTATGCGAATGTGATTGGCGCAGATCTGGGGCCAAAATTCACGCCGCTGGGGTCGCTGGCAACGCTGCTCTGGCTGCATGTGCTGGGCTAGTTTTTCTCTTTGAGAGGACAGGTAGTATGGGGTGGGGCAAAGAGGGTGATTGCATGCCTGCTGCTGAAACTTTTTCGCTGTACTATACGTACCACTCTCGATGCTCGGAATAGTTCTCAGCATTTACAACTTCATCTGATGGTAAGAAAAAGAGCATTCAGCGATATTTGCCCCTCAACACACACATTGAACAGGCACATCGTTTCCTCAAACGGCTCGCTCATCTGAACGCATTGTTTTACCTTCATTATGTTCTTTCCGAGGAGGATAAGATGTCTGCCATTGATCAGGCCAGGATGTCTGCCATTGATCAGGCACATCCCGATCTCATGCCCGGCTATTGGAATGCCGCGAATTATCTGACCAATGGTCATCAAAGCGATAGCGCTCTCCTTGTATTGAATGAGCGGTATCTGGTTCAGCAGTTCGTGGCACGTGGTGGCATGGCGATGATCTATCGTGGGCTGGATCTACAAAAGAACTGCATCGTTGCACTGAAAATTCTTCACGAGACCAATACCACTCCCTCGATGTATGCAGGATATTTCCGGCAAGAAGCCAGTATTACCTCTTTGTTGCACCATCCTCATATTGTGCAAGCCTATGACAGAGGACAGTACCATGATCTTTCCTTTATCGTCCTGGAATTTATTGACGGGAAAAATTTATATCAGGAAATGCAGCTCCAACATGTTCTTCCTGTGAAACGCGCACTCACTATTGCGTATGCTGTGGCGCTGGCGTTAGGCGCGGCGCATGACTGCAAGATTGTTCATCAGGATGTGAAGCCTTTAAATATCATGCTGGGGCAGAATGGTGATATTAAACTGATTGATTTTGGGATTGCTAAAAGGTACCAGGAAGTGTATGAAAGCGCATATGATGACAAAGATCTTGTGCTGGGAACACCTTTGTATCTGGCTCCTGAGCAAGCGCAGAGATTTCTTGTCAGCCCGGCAACAGATGTGTATGCACTTGGTGTGGTGATGTATGAAATGCTCTTAGGACGCCGACCCTTTCTGAGCAAGGTACCAGAAGTTGTTGCCGCGCAGCACGTCTGGACGCGCCCCCCTGCTCCCAGCCAATTGTGCCCTACGATTTCTCTCGCTCTTGAAGCCATTCTCCTCCGTTGCCTGGAAAAGGAGCCGGAGAAGCGTTTTCAGCATGGTCGTGAGTTGGCGCAGGCGCTGCTTGTTCAATTGGAGGACCCGGCTGTAGATGAGTACTCCCTCTTACCTCAGATAGAGGAAAAGGGAGCTTCTGGCTATGACTGTGACGATGACCTGACCATTACGCCAACTTCGCCTGAGACTACGGCAGGGGTTCCACTTCACATCGCGCTACAGATCATTACTGGCATGTGTGGCTTCATCCTGCTGGTTGCACTGAGCATCTATCTCCTCTTGCATATTTTGTGATGTCATATTTGAGGAATTCCCACATGGCATCCGATCCTATTTACCACTCACTATTATGCGTTGACCATCTTCGCTCGTAGCGGGGCACCGATTTGATGCAGATGGGACAAGATTTCATGCAAGGATTGCCAGACGGTTGTCTCGTGATAGGGAATCGCATGGGCCTGGCAGAAGGCTTTGACAATGGGTTGGGCCGCCTTTAACTGGTTACGAGCCATACCTGGAAACAAATGATGCTCAATCTGATAGTTCAATCCCCCATACCAAAAGTCAGTCACAGGATGAGCACGAATATTGCGCGAGGTCAGGATCTGTCGATACAGGAAATCCATCCGATTCTCTTTTTCCAGGATAGGCATGCCTTTATGGTTTGGTGCAAAAATTGCGCCAAGGTAGAAGCCGGTCAATGTCTGGTGCAGCAGCACGAAGAGGAGCGCAGGCCACCATCCCAGCAGCCAGAATACACAGACAAGGTAGAGGATGACATGGGTAAGCATCAAGACCCATTCGAGCGCGTGATATTTTGTTTTATTTTTGAGAAGAAAATGGAAACCATTGTATTGAAGGCCGATAGCCACAGTGAGCAAAGCCGGGAGGAAGAACCACGCTTGATATTTCACGATCATGCGCCTGAACGCGTTCATGGAGGCAAGATCGACCGTACCCGTAAATTCAAGGAATGGAATGTTCAAGTCTGGATCGGTATCCACCTGATTGGGATGGCTATGATGGGCGTTATGCTTCTTTAACCACCAGCCATAGCTCATACCAATGATCAAGGTGCCGCCAATAAGGCTTACCAGCTCATGTTGCCAGGCGTGGTGAAACATCTGGCGATGTCCGGCTTCATGGCTCAGTAGCCCGATCTGTGTCCAGACAAATGCCAGAAAGACTGCATTGAGCAGCTGGAGCCACCAGATGGGGACCATGAAGAGAAAGAACAGACTGATACCAAACAAGATGCAGAGCAACGCAATCCGGTTGATATAGTAGCGCGGTTGCTTATCCAGGAGCCCACGTTGTTTGAGCATGTGCTTGAGCGAGGCATAGATCCCTGTTTCACCTGTTTCTACCGCAGGTGGTAGTAAGAGATTCTCCAGAAGAGAGGATGGAGGAACAAGATCGGACGACGGTTTCGTATTTTTCATAAGTATTTTTCTCCCAGGAAAGAGCGAGCGGTTGTTCTGTAAGTGTCTATATTCTTTCCGCTCTTAATAAGGGTAGCTGTGGGGCGTTATAAAAAACGTTAAGAGGGAATTACATGAATTACAGGCCGCAAGCGCGCAGTATGATAGAGCCCTCACTGCGACATAATGGTTTTGCGAAGTGAGCAGCCTTTATGCGAGCTTCAGGTCGAAGCACTACTGTGCGGCCAGGACCGCCAGACGGTCGAGAGCCGCGCTCTCTATTGCAAACTGGCGTGTATTTTGTGCGTAGACGAGCAGTGAGGTATAGGCCGTTCGAGCCTGCTCCCACTCAGCGTTCAGCTCATACGCCTGGCCCAGGTGGGTGTAAAGATGCTCGATCTCCGTCGCGGGAAGTGTGGCTTCCAGGCTGAGCAATGGTGCAGGCTCCCGCAGCAAATGCCGGGCCTGTTCGTAGAAGGTGATGGCATCGTGCACGGCTATTACCCGTATGGCCTCATCGCCTGCGGCGAGACTGAAGCGGAAGATTGGTTCCACCAGTCCCGCCGCCAGGGCATGGTATGCCAGGACCGCTGCGGGTGCAGCCACCGCTTGCAACACCTGTATGGCGCGGCGATGAAAGATGGAGCGCCTCGCCTCGCTTGCTTCAGCGTAGACCACTGCCCGGATCTTCGCGTGCGTGAACACGTAGCGCCTATCCGTCATGCGCCCGTTTGTCTGTTCTGACTCATGCAGCAGATGGCTATGCAGCGCCTCATCCAGGGCAGAGAGTCCGTCATATTCTGCGAGATCGGCCACCTGGCACAGGTGCTTAAAGGTGATTCCCTGCCCAAGGACGGCTCCTGCTACCAGAAGCGCAAAGGCATTCGGCGAAAGTCGATCGAGTCTGGCGCAGATGACTTCGCGCACACTGGGTGGGAAGAACCCATGCACCACCATCTCATGCTCCATCGCTGCCGTAAAGTCAATGGTCCATCCTCCCTCTTCGTTTGGGCGGGAGGCGAGCGCGCCACGCTCGAGCAAGACCTTGAGCGTTTCCATCAGATAGAAGGGTTGTCCCTCAGTTTCCGTGAACAGCCACTGCCCAAAGCGTTCCAGGTCCGCTGACCGCCCACCATCTTTGCTCCCTTTCCCTCCAAATGCCTGGAGCAGGTGCAAGATGTCTTCTGCGGTGAGAGGGCAGGGCTGTAGATGGGTCAGCGGTACAGCGCGTTCAATGTCAGTTCGCCACCTGGCAAGCTCTGGCGGCATGGCACTTTCCCCCACGCGTAGCGTCAGGAGCAGGAGCGCGGGCGTTTTGCTCTCCGCGAAACGTCGTGCGAGATAATGTAGTACATCGAGCGAGGCCGCATCCGCCCATTGCACATCATCGATGAACAGAACCAGTGGCGCTCGTGCCGCCAGGGCCTGGCCCAGACGCGCTACTGCTTCAAACAATCGATTGCGTGCCACTGACTTGTCCCCGGCCGGGTCAGGCAGATCGGGGTAGCGGTCGCACAGTTCGGGAAGCAGACGCGAGAGTTCCGCCAGCCACAGATCGGAAAGCAGATCATCCGGGGCGTTTTCCCGCTCGATGCGTGGGCGCAAGGCCTCGATCACGGGCTGATAGGGCAGGTGGCCGCCAGTTTCAAAGGCCTGTCCCCGCAGCACGTCTGCTCCCTCTACCTCTGCCTGGGCCAGAAATTCGGTTGCCAGTCGCGTCTTGCCAATACCGCCCTCCCCTTCCAGGAGCACGACTTGTGTCTGACCATATTGGATCGCATGGTAGATCTTGATCAAGGTGCTCAACTCCGTTGTACGCCCCAGGAGTGGCCCTTCAAGGAACATTGCGAGCGAGAGTGCATGCGCAGGTGTTGGTGCGGCCTTGCGTCGAGGAGGTGCAACGGCGCGCATGTGGTTGACCAGCGCCACCGTTTCTGGATCGGGCTCGGTTTGCATGCCAGTGGCAAGCTTCGCCCGGCACGTGTCATAGGCATGTAAGGCCGCAGCCCGATCCCCTATGGCGAAGTGTAAGCGCATCAGACGTCGGTAGGCGTCCTCATATAACGGAGACAGGACAAGCCAACGGTCGACCGTTGCAATAGCAGCCTCAAGTTCTCCTGCTTCGAATTGCATCTGGGAGAGGCAGTCGAAGACCTCATTCATGCGCAGGTGCCAGTATTCGCGTTGGAAGCGCAGCCAGTCATCGAAAGCCGGGGCATCGCGCAGAGAGAAGCCCTCCAGAAACTCACCACGAGGGAGGCTGATCGCCCGTTGGAGTCTGGCAAGCAGGATGCGATGCGCTTCTACAGGCATGGTCAGTGTTGTGTGGATTGACGCGTGTGCCGATGTCCAGGCTTCGTGGAGGATATGGAGGTCGAGCTCGGCAACGGAAGTGAGATCCAGGCCAAGGGTATCGCGTGTGACGAAGAGGTGAGGGGCAGGAGAAACATCACTATCCTCGCCCAGCACGTGACGCAGATGGAGCAGGCTAATGCGGAGGGCTGCCCGGCTATGCTTGGGATCCCCCTCTGGCCAGAACTGCTCGGAGAGGCTTCTGCGCGAATGGACACGGCCTTCCACTGCCAGATAGATGAGGAGCGCGAGTTCCTTGCGTGTGGAGAACAGTAATACCTGATCGCCATGACGCACTTCTGGCGGGCCCAGTAATGTCAAATATAAGTCGCCCATTTAACGGCCCTCGTAACACGCTGCTGCTATTCTGAGATCAGAGAGGTGACAGGTAAGGGAACTCGCTCCACATGAAAGAACAAAGGATGCCAGAGAGTTTCAAGTGATACTACATAGAACCTATTTATTATCGCACAAAACACGACTTGAGTGGAAGGAACGTTCCCATGCCCAGGAAAAATAATGCCCTGCCCGAAGAGCAGCAGGCCAAATTGATCGAGCTGTTGAACCGCCGCTTAGCCGACGCCATCGATTTGCAGTTACAAAGCAGACAGGCTTACTGGAATGTGAAAGGGCCCAATTTCATGTCCCTGCGTGAATTATTTAACAAGATAGCTGAAGGCGTGGAGGAGTATGCGGATCTGATCGCTGAGCGTATCGTACAGTTGGGTGGCGCAGCGAAGGGCACGGCGCATGCGGTTGTCGAGCGGACTTCGCTCGACGGATACCGACTGGCGACCGCTGATGGGCATGGCCACATTGATGCACTTTCGACGACACTCACGGACTTTGGGAGACATGTGCGCTATGCCAGCGAGCAGGCATCAGCCCTTCAGGATGCCGACACTGCTGACATCTTTACTGAAATTGCCCGAGGCATTGACAAATGGCTCTGGTTCGTTCAGACGAGCCAGCAAGCAGGTAGCTAAGTAGCGGGAGAACTTTATTTAACGTTTATCATAACACTCAATGGGTATAGTAAGAACGTAGAACACAATACATTCCTATGAGAGGAAAGGATACGATCATGATTGCAACGCTTCTCCTTGCGGATATCAATCTTAGCATGTCAAATTTGCTCTGGCTGCTGGTTGTTGGATTGATTGCAGGCTTTCTCGCGAGCCGGGTGATGCGCGGTGGCGGCTTTGGCATCGTTGGTGATATTGTGGTGGGCATTATCGGAGCTTTCTTAGGCGGATGGTTAGCTGGCCTTCTGGGGCTAGGTTCCTTCGGCCTGATTGGGACGATTGTGGTCGCCTTTATTGGAGCCTGTATTCTCCTTGCCATCGTACACGCTGTCTCGCGCGGAGGGACAATTAGAACCAGGCCGAGAGAATGGGGATGGTAGTACGGTGCGCTAAGAGCCAGATGATATCAATGGAGTATGCACACATAATGCGCCATGTCTCTATTCAGGTCTTCTCGTCACCGTAGGCGCTGAGACATACGTATGCGGCTCGGAGAGTAGCAGGAATATATATGCCAAGATACCTTGTGCCAACCAGGCCGCTTTCAGATCTGACGGATGATAGCCTGGTTCAACGAGCGCGAGTCGGCGATCCAGGCGCGTTCGAAATCCTGGTTGAGAGGTACAGCGCCTTTCTTTTGCTCCTGATTTCTCGTATCGTGCGCGACGAATACCTCACGCACGATATCTTACAATATGTCTTCCTTCAATTGTACCGTTCGCTGCCCACACTGGTAGCGGGGGGGACACTCAAGCCCTGGTTAAGTCAGGTGGCACGTCACCGCTCTATTGATGAGCTGCGTCGTAGACGGTGCCTTCTCTTTTCCGAGATCGAGCCATTTCCGGAGAAGGGTGAATACTCATTCCTCGCCAATATTGCCGACACGGATCGGCTACCGGAGGAGCAGGTTGAATTGTGCGAGCTACGACAAAAGCTCTTTGAGGCGATTGAAACATTGCCCCCGCACTTCCGCGCAGTTGTGTGGCTGCGCTATAGCACGCAACTGAGCTTTCGCGAGATTGGGCAGGAGCTCAGTATCCCGGCCACAAGGGCCAAAACGTACTTTTTCCGGGCGAAAGAACGCCTGCGTGTCTTGCTGGAGCTAGAATTTGAGCGTGAGAGAGTCATGGAAACATAGGAAGTATGTGAGGCTCATTTTTCGTAGATGGCTGTCAGGACCACGCGCGAAAAAATGTCGCGCCCCGCTTCCGTACAACTTACCAGTGTCCACCCATTTTTCTCGCGTTTCTTTCTATCGCGTTGGTATTTTTTTGTTGCGTTCCCCCATAGGTTTGCCCAATAGGATACGCTATCGTGTTGCGGTTTGTTTTGTGCCATCGTGATACTCCTTGTAAGAAGATAACTGTGAGAAGACAACTCTTCTCGATTTTCTTTTGCCTCGACGAACTCTTCGTCAGCATTTTGCGACCAGCCTGCACTGGAGCTATCTACCTCCCAGATAGTTTGCGGCCAGTGCCAGCACATCCTCCATCTCGAATGGTTTTGTAAGGAAATCATCAGCACCAACATCCTGCGCCATGTGTTGTGTATCTTTATAGGTCGAGAGGAGAATGATCGGAATGTGGCGCGTGGCAGGTTTTGCTTTGATGTACTGGCAAATGGTTCGTCCATCTGAGCCAGAGAGTCGGATATCGAGGAAGAGCAGATCAGGGAACGGCTCCTGCATTTGTAGAGCGGCCTGACCATCTACCTGGAGCTCCACTGTATACCCCGCATCCGAAAGCATTTCGTATAGCACATCCCCAATTGCTGTATCATCCTCGACGACAAGGATTTTTTTCCGCATACTACTCATCTCCTTCTTTCTGTATGGTGGGCTCTGACTGCGGTACGAGCGGGATGGTAAAGAAGAAGGTAGAGCCGACGCCCTCGTGGCTCTCGACCCACATCCGTCCCCCGTGCCGTTTGACAATTTGTGCTGAGATAAAGAGGCCAAGGCCAAGGCCAGGGAAGGTTTTGGAGGCAGGGTCACTCACCCGAAAGAAGCGCTCAAAGAGGTGTTCGTGTTTCTCCGGGGCAATGCCAATGCCAAAGTCCTGCACGCCGATGGTGGCAGTATCCGCATCCG
>Ga0310811_10009064_pt1 | contig 12827 bp, 17 predicted proteins | sample YCmetagenome_FD_207642 | JGI IMG/M metagenome (GOLD analysis project Ga0310811, IMG submission 207642) | Soil microbial communities from experimental microcosm in Duke University, North Carolina, United States - YC | ecosystem: Engineered > Artificial ecosystem > Soil microcosm > Unclassified ...
TCTGATACTGATCATGACAGCATGAGCTCAGCATTAGTACTCGCAGGTTTCAACTTGATCCGCTCAGGGCCGCTAAGCAACTTGGTCATTAGCGCCACGGCTTTCTCGTCTTCTCGAATGTTTGACTTGGGATGATCCGACCGATACTGTTCCCCAATCCTCAATGGCCAAGCTATATAAGACCTGTACGTCGAGCACCGTTGCTTTATGCTGCTGGAATGTGACGGCGGTTTCCAACCATAGTGAGAATGGTGTCCGAAGACAGTGCCGAATGAGAAAGTTGCGCAGTCCAGTGGTATCTCGCCAGACGAAGTATCGTAATAGGTGGGACCTTTTGTTTATTCAGCTCCACAAATATTCAAAGACTTTTTGACACACAATCTCCTCTGGCGATGGAGGGCATGTTATTATTATGTTGGCTGATCTCAGGTCCGCAGGCATCAAAGATCCGTACTCTCAGGAGGAACAAGCGATCTTTGCAAAATGGTGGGTTTTACAGTGCCTTGTCCATAGCATTGATACTTAGTGACTCCATATGCAGCGGTAAAGTAATCTTAGCTACTCAGTGCACAGGGGGTCCAACACGACTAACTCAGCGTCGGCAATCAAACGGTGGTGACATTGACAACGATATTTTAGAATTTTGAGATAGAATGTCTATATTTATATGATACCGCAAGCTTTGCTGGAGCTCTACTAATCTAACGAAGCTCCAAGTCACAGGCCAGGTTTAGCATTTTATCTGGCAGTTCGTTCCTAATCTAATGCTTATTACAACAAGATGTAAACGAATCTTCGACGGCAACACTAACCGCAACCAATTGATGACGTTGTGTGCGAGATAAAGGAAATAGGTATGAGGTGTTGATGTTCCGGATGGATTTCTGCCATATGATGGAATCCCTATTGTTAAATCGAGCAGTACTAGCTCATTTGTTGGTGGCGACCACACGCCCATAATGCATGCCATACTATGAACCTGTCTTTAACATTCTGCGGAGGGTCTACTACTAAATTCATCGATTAACTTATGCTGGCCTCGCGGTCGGTTCAGCCAGCCTCTGGGATACGTTTGGTACATCAAGTACCGGTTGGTGGTAGGTACATCACTCCCCACCATTCCTGCAACTAACTATAAATAGGTTTCAGATAGTGGTGGAACATTTGATGAACGTCGGATTTTCCTCAACACCGTCGCTAATCTTATCATCCAAACTGCAATCTATCAGGATTAAACTAGGTATCAGCTGTGGCTGACTCCTCAATTACTTTTTGGGCGACCTTTTCGTATGGACTGTCCAGCCACAGGGTGTCAGGCACAACTTTGCCTTCCTTAAGAATGCTCTCTTGAGGATCGTGGTCCCGCACCCCCTGTGTAAAGACATACTCTTCTACATCTCCCCAATTGCTAAGCGATACTAGTTATTTCGCAATGCCTGTGCCGTTCGTATCCTACTCTGAGGTCGACGTTCTCATTATTGGCGCTGGTCCTGCTGGGCTCATGTGCGCGAATGCTCTGGCAAATGCGAAAGTGAATGTTCGGATCGTCGATAAAAGGTCAGTGGGTCGATCCCTTCCATTCCTGCTTTTGAATTGAGCTTCCGCTAGGGCTTTCAAGCTCACTACTGGTGAGGGTGATGGAATTACACCTCGCACTACCGAAGTTTTGCAGGTGAAAGTTCCTTTTACTGACTAACTAAAACTCTGTATTAACAAGCTGGGAATAGAGTTATGGACTTGCAGAGCGTCTTATGAAGGAGTCTTCCCAACTCCATCTAGCGGTACGCCTTTCAAAATGGGCTTGAAGGATATAACTCAGTCCATCGTAGGCCTTCTACAACCCATCTTCGACTGGTGGTATTGAGGTTCGTGAATTCTGCCATCAATGGGATATTCACCGAATTTCCACCATTAGCTTACCAACAGAACACCATGCATATCAGCTCCGTCTGCAAGATACCCATTCGAGGTGTGTCCATAAATCGGATAGACAGTATATCAGCTGAATGAAATGAAGCTTGGGCTCCATCAAGGAGCCATTCAAGACATTTTCTTAGATTCCATGACACCGCTCGGCGTCAAGGTTGAACGATCGACAATACCAACTTCGATAGAGCTCTCCAAGGATGAAAGCGAGTTGACGGATCCTACATCATACCCAGTTCGCGTTGTGCTCGAAAAGCTTGACAAATCTGAGGACAAACCACGTGAAGAAATTGTTCATGCTAAATTTGTTGTCGGTTGTGATGGTGCGTTCCCAAGATGCCAACATAACAAATATAATCATTTTCTTTGATAGGTGCTCACTCATGGATCCGTAAACAAGTTGATATTACGATGGATGGAGAACAGTCTGGTGAGAACGTTGATCACTTATAATTTTCAGCAAGCTCAGTCTCGAACGACAGATTCCACCTGGGGTGTCGTGGACATGGCCACACCTGATACAGACTTCCCAGATGTCAGGAATAAAGCACTTGTGCATTCCAACCATGGCTCGGTTATTTTTGTTCCTCGAGAACAAGATCGCATTCGCATTTATATACAACTGGAGGACAAAGATTTTATCAATCCAGTGACAGGCAGGTTGGACAAGAATAAAATTGGTCCAGAGCAGATTCTTGAAGTAAGTGGTATCCACCAAATGACCAATAGTCATCAATATCCCCCTTAGACTGCCCAGAAATCGCTCGAACCTTACACACTTATCCGGAAGAGTGAATTTGTGTGGTGGACAATATATAGTGGTATATATCTTACTACTTGCTATGAGTTCGTATTTGTTGACATTTTTCACTCAAGTTGGACAACGAGTGGCCTCGAAATATTCCATCAAGAACCGAATATTTATCGCTGGCGATGCTTGTCACACACACTCTCCAAAAGCAGGTAAGTGTCTCAAATCTGGCCCCTTCCCCTGGTCTGGTTATAATGGAACTTGCAGGACAAGGGATGAACGCAAGTATCAACGATAGCCATAATCTAGGTATGTCTTCTTTTCCTTTGGTCACGATCGAGCTAAATTACTTTCTCAGCTTGGAAGATTGCCCTGGTTGTTCGTGGGTGGGCGGACATGCCCCTTTTGACGACGGTAAGCTCTTGTACAACTATTTGTCTACTTGCTGACGCTCCGCCCGTAGTACGAATCAGAGCGTCGTAAATTCGCATTAGACCTGATCGCATTTGATAAAATGTGGTCCACCCTTTGCTGTGGCAAGCCTTTGACTGAGCAGAACAGCGATGGGGTTTCGCCCGAACATTTCTTCAAGTGAGATTATTTTACCAACAGTTTTGTCCTTTCTCTAATCTCGCGAGGTTGCAGGACTTTCCAAACAGACTTCACCAGCGGCACTGAGATACATTATCAACCTTCTCTTGCAGTCAATGACAGAAATCAGGAGATGGCTAGTGGTCTCGTCCTCGGTAAACGCGTCCCTCCATGCAAATTCATACGTGCAGCAGACGCATGGCCATTCGAGCTCCAAGACCTCCTTCCTTCAGACTTTCTCTTCAAATTACTTGTTTTCACTGGTGATTTCAGCGATCCGCTCCAGCAGGCCAGGGTTGAGTCGATGGTTACGGATATGCAGAAACCCGAGAGCTTTTTAAATCGTTACGCGACTCACGGGAGCTCACGATTTGACATCATCACGATTAGCAAAGGCCGGAAGGAAACATTCAATATATTTCGGCTCCCTACACTTCTTCGCTCCCATTGGTCAAAGTGAGTGGTTGCTCATTTGTATGAAGTGCGATAATATTGATCGAGGTGCTCTTAGGGTGTTTATCGATGATACTGATCCTACTGGTAACTTCGGGGGAGAAGGTTACTCATATTATGGAGTAGGAGCTGAGGGCGCTCTAGTTGTTGTTCGTCCTGATGGCTATGTCGGAGCTATCGCGCCACTGGATCACGTTGGGGACCTCGATGCGTATTTCGCGTCTTTTATGAAGATTCCCGCTTAGGGTTGACGATTTTTTTTCGATGCTGTAAAGTACTATTAGTTCTTACATCAGCAAACACACTGCAGAGCGAAGTGACTTGTAGTAACTTGTAGCACGGTGTTTCTTTTACATCACCTGCGACTCCCACATAATAACTCTAATTAGAAGTGATAATTGATACCATCTTTGGCCCAATGGCCCCGAGTTGCAAATCACAATGTAGCACACTCTTCTTCCACTCATTTCCTTTGCACAATGATTCCAGAGGATGATTAGTATATAACTTGCTGTATTTATTTTTTATTTCATGAAAAACGAACTGGAAGTGCTTGCGGCAGCGAAATACCACGTGACCTGCGTCCTGTGGCGTGGAGACCTAGTTTACATGCTGACTAAGCTATGGAAAGCGCCGGAGTCACAGGACCCTTGGTGCTAGCACTTTTGTCGAGCGTTTTACGCAGTTTTACGATCACGTGATGCGTTCACGTGATCTTCGGGTTCCGCCGGATTCCCCTTTGAACCGTTCTTATATTGTTCACGCTCCCTGCTCGTGGGGGCGACGGAGGTCCCAAAACTAGTGGCGCGAAGTTCGAACAATACAAAGACTATTATTACAGGAGCGAAACCTGACCAAGCATCGATGGAGAGGAAAAAATACAGATCCAGTCAATGAGTAAAACTGAAATGTCATAAAAGTCGAAAGTCGTGCCAGCGACCAGGGAAGAAGTGTGACGTGGTGCGACAAAGATGTGTGTGGAATGGGGGGTACAATGTTGAGAATGCGTGAAACTTGATGTGTTGTGAGAGTGATGAATGTTGATGGGAAGAGGAGTGGAACAGAGTTGCATAAACAACAAGAGAACAAGGAACGGTATCAACTGAGGGTACCAGAGCTTGGAGCGGTCGCCAATGTGGCACGGTCTTTCGGGTGACCATTCTTGCTCTTCCGACCGATTACTTCACCACGCTCCTCGCGTTTGCGCTGGATCACATCGAAAAGTGGCTTTGCGCCACGGCTCGCCTCAGGGTAGGCTACCAGGAATGCTGATTCATCCCTCTCCATCCTGTCCAGTAAGACTCCCCATTAGCAAGATGTTCACTAGAGCTAAACTCAAACTCACCGGTCAAACTCAAGTGCAATCACTTTGCGCATGTTGCGCTTCACGCCAGTGATGGTACGCATCGCACCAGAGTACCAGTCCTCTGGCCAGTCCTTCAATGCCTTGCCGCCAATGGAGGCAGCTGGATCTTCCCACTGCTTGACGGCTGTGCGCCATGCATCTGGGCCACGTGGTAGGTCAGGAATGCCGACACCTGGAACGGGTGCAGCTTTGCCTGCACCACCATGAGTATTTCGAGCATGGGCTGGTGGGATGGCAGGCAATGAAGATGCCAGAGGAGGTTCTGCGACTTCGACCGGATTTGGCTCGAGGCCAGGAGTGGTAGACACTGAGGGGGGGATGCTCTGGCTGTTGGCAGGAGAGGGTGTCTGAGATGAGGGAATTATCAGAGAGGGTGGTGGAGACAGGGAGGAGGATGGTGATACTGAGGCAAGTGTGAGCTTGTCCAATACAGCCCCAACTTTGCCGGATAGGGAATCTAGCTGACGGTCAAAGGACATCTTCAGCTCACGAGTTTCGGCAGCAGTGACAGGTGCAGTGAGTATGTGGTCCCCATTGAAGCTTCTTTCAGCCTCACGCGGAATTGGGCACAAGGCATCACGATGGTTCTTCTCATAGCGGGTGAGCTCGTCCAGGAGGTAGCGAATCAGGGTGTCAACCTATGCTACTGGTGAGGCTAGCAAAAATATGCTGAATACAATGTACTCACACTCTCTCCTTCTGCCCATGCTCCCCACCACCGTATTGTCGCCAGTGACCAGCGCTGGCCAAGTGGTGCAAACATAAAGCGGTACCTCGCACCACCTCGACGGAAGCAGTGACTTGTGTACCTAGATGCAAGCACTGCCTCTGTGCAGATCCATGTGAGCATCTTCATCACAGCATCATATGACAACTCGTCAGTTGGGTAGACAATGCCATTGGTGCCTACATGAGGGAATACAAATTCGTCAGATTGCAATGGGCATCGGAGCAGGACCTCTTCCAAGAATCTGACCCAGGCACGTAAATGGGTGAACATACAGATCTCTGGGGTATGCGGCTGGGCATAGACCTCGTATTCATGACCTGTGTGGTAGTATACTATGTTAGCCAAGATGCAGGTGGCAATGTGCCTGGAAATACCTTCGAGTGCACCGTCAGTCTCCCCCTTTCGCTGCCAGCCCTTGCGATTGAGTAGACTGACAAGGTCGAAAGGGATGCCATAGGGTGGTCGCCCCTGGCAGTTCCAGATGATGTCCCTGCATTTGATCTTCGTGAGCTCAAAGTTCCTTGTGTGACATCGTGGTTAGCAGGAGACATAAAATTGGCAGCTGGTACTGACCTCGTCCAGATAGTAAATCCAGTTGTTGAGAAAGCTCGGACCATTAGGTGGCGCTGAGCCAGAACCACATCTGCTATATCAAGCACCCCCCCTGTCTGAAGGCACTGATAAATCTGGCTCACGAGCTCGTCAGGACACTGGCCATAGGACCAGGACATGAGCTTTCGCATGTCCTCGATTGTCATTGCTGATGCGTGGTTTCTCATGCCGCCCTCAGCACCCTCGTTGTTCTTGAGGATCTCCATCATATCTTGCACTGCAGCTGATAAGGCAGGGTTCCCTGTCACAACTCCAGTCGCCTCATTGCAGTGATATGGTCCATGGAATGTCTCGCCCTTGCTGCATGCGGCACATTGCACATCAAGACATTAGTAAGTGGGAGTCAGGGTACTGCACACAAGAAGCACTCACACGTTCCACCACAGATCCTTGAATGCCGAGAATACGCCCCATGTTGTGCTTATCCCCCTCCCCTCCGTCAGACCCTTCTGAACGAGGAACAATTCCAGTGCAGGTGCGGAGTATCGGTTCGGAATGGGATCAAACGCATGGCTGTAAGCCTCAATGTCCTCGTCCGAGTCACATTCTGGGGCCAGTGACCGAGCACTTGTGCTGTCCATGCGAGCCTTGCGCTTCTGCTCAACCACATCTCTCAGAAACCGACGGCCACGATCCAGATGGCCACTGTATTGAGACCGCGTTCCCTTTGCCTTCAGCAGGGACTGTCGTGCTTCCTCCCACTGCACTTCTAGAGTGGAGGTTGATGCAGTAGCGGCCTTCCGCCCTGGATTCTTGATGGACGCTGTGATCTTTTTCGTCGTTCCACGACCCATCTGTTAGCATGCCATAAAACCTGTAGCCTAGAATTAGAATAAAGATACAATCAATGAGAGCGGAAGGGCGGCGATGGTGGTCGCGGTGGCAAAACAGCACTAAAGGGGTCAACAGTCAAAACCAACTTCGCATTAAGGGGCCTGCCTCCATCTTCTCCCATCATCAACTTGTAATAATGAGCACGGTAAGAGATTTGCCAGACAATTCTTCACAAGCTTGCTAAACCCATACAGCCACGGTCATTCGAAGAGCGTCTCACTAAAGCCCTGCTACGATCATCCGAGGACTGTCCTAGAGCACGCAGCAGCAGCAGTTCCACCATGGCGTCATCAGCCACTCATACCAGCATATTACATCAGGCTGACATTGCCCACTTTGCTGAAGCTGGCTTTGATGCATTAGTTGGAACCCTCGCGAGCCAGCTGGGATTTCAGGCGGACGTCATCAAGACTGTTTATGGTCACCTCTCTAGCTATGAGCAGACAGTGCAGGTTGTGGAATCGATGCAGGAAGCAGCTGAGGAACGCGCTGTTGCCGAGATTTTGAGCAAAAATGAGGAAAGCAGTTATGAGGAGAGCAGTTATGAGGAGAGCAGTTACGAGGAGAGCACGAAGGAAGAGAGCGTGAAGGAGGAGAGCGTGAAGGAGGAGAGCGTGAAGGAGGAGAGCGTGAAGGAGGAAAATAACGATTAAGAGAACAAGGATATCAAGGAAGAGCAGCAGTGTATTGAGGGTTGACAGGCAAGAATAATAAACATTGGGATCGACAGTGGTCTCGTTAGCAAGTTGTTGGCAAGCCGAGTGCCAGTTAAAGCAGCAGACTAAGACTTTGCCTCCAGGGACGTGAGGGCATACAGCTAGTGACTCAGAGCACACTTCCCAACCCCGAGCACACAGTAGAAGGAACGTCTCCCTCAGTGCAAACTGCCTATAAATGCCGAGAACATATTGGCGAATAGACAACGAAGTCATCCCATAAGTATCACGGGGAACACCGCCCAGAAGGCTCAGCACCCCCGCCAGTGGTAAACGTCTTCCACCATGTCTCAGAACCATGATCACGAGCGTGCAATGCTACCCAATCCATCATGTCTGCTGTACCCTCTACACGAGATGTCAGTCATCTCAACGAGTCATCGCCAACGAATCTTACCATCAGGCTCGAAAAACAACAGCTCTTCTTTGCCGTACAAGTCGACATGGGGTTCCTTAATTCCTGGGGGTTGACTAGGGATAAGGAGGTCGATGATGGCCTGGAATAACAATCAATAAATTTATCAGTTCATGTACAGTGCACGCTTACATCAATATACTTCTCGAAGCAGCGTCTGGGTGGTGCTCCAAGACTGGGTGACGAGTAAAATAACACCCAAGATAGCACGGAAAATCACGCACGAAGGCAAAATAGTACCCTTGGCCCCATTTGAATGACCGCAGCTTCACTTAGATTATAGTAGGGAGGTCTACCAGTCAGAACCTAAAGCTAACTATATCAGTGAAGAGGGTGAATATGTCTGAGATGTACCTGTAGCATGATACCGCCAAAGGAATAGACATCGCTGCATTTGCTTGGTCGTATTGGCAATCCATCATCTGGCTCTCTTTCGCATTGATGCCGGAAAACGGTGCTCCTGGACCGGACGTGTTCATAAAGCTTCTACCGTACAGCGGAATCCCGAGAACCATCTTGGAGCGAGGGACGCCGTTCGCGGTGTACCACGTAATTGCCTGTGAGGTGCTGATAGGTCCACCGTAGATGTTGGCTTGGTGATTCGCAACAGAATCCCATGAACCAGCTGTTACATTTTTCCGTGTAAATCAGCTGATAATGCAACCAAACATTTCAGAACATACAGAAGTTGTACGCCATCATATTCCAAAAATCGAGGTACTGGTCCATTTCACGTACGTGTAACTTTTGATAGTTGTCGGGTCCGCAAGGAGCAGCGATCTAGCAAAAGGCAACATCTCAGATTTGAATCTCGGCGGGGTAAGTAAAGTTGAATGGCGTACTGTCAACAAGAATCTATGATAGATTCCTTTCATCTGAGCATGGTGATCTAGGCCTGCTCTGAGTTCCCTTAGGAGGTCGACGTAGCCACGAGCTTGGTGCTCATTAGATGGATATTCATAGTCCACATCGAGACCATCAAGACCGTAATCCTCAAGTAGACGAACTGCAGACCGCACGAAGTTGGCACGCAGGGCAGGATTGACAACGATAGGATGGAACTTAGGGGAATATGTCCAACCTCCGATTGAGAGAAGGACCTTCAAGTGTCTATTTTGCTGTTTCAATTTATAGATGGCCTTGAAATTCCCGTAAAGGTTGTTTCCGACGTCATTCCAAGAATCGCCAGGGTAGTGAATATCTTTATCGGCCCATGCATCAGAGAGAACAACTTCGCCCGAGTCAGGTCTCAGATCAGCGAATGCATAGAGAATGTGGCTGGATGGATAGTGAGCTTGAAAGTGTAAGAAAGACAACACCTTACGTCAAATCTTGTGCAGGGATGCTCGACGGCTGGAACTTGCGACCATAGATCCCCCTACAAGTAAGAATAACAGTTGGCGGACAACAAATTTCGTATACAACCAATGAAATGACGCACCAATTCACGAAGCTGGTGAAACAGTCAGGAGTAGGTCATCACGAAGGAGGACAACACTTACTATCCAACACTGTACTTTCCTCGACCTTGCATTTCTGGAGTATCACTCAGTGCTGGCGGTACGGATGAGGATGTTTGAGTTTGTAATGCTTTGGTACTGGAGTCTAGTTGAGGAGACGACGGATGTTGGATAGACTCGGAGAAGAACGCTTTGTACGATGTAAACGCGAGGATGAGGAACATCGGAGACAGTGCAGATGTCGGTACGTCTATCCGCCTGTGTTGGGGGTGGAGAAGGAAAGTTGCACTTGGTAATGAAGTAGCAGCGCAACTGTTTAGCTGCTGTTGCTGATATGGATCCTACTGACTGGTAAGTTTCAAGGTGGTAACATTCCAATGGGGTTGATTTATCGAGGAATAAAGAGTCGATTCTGCATCACAAACAGTATTGGTAGAGTAAGTGGGAGCTATTATGTGTAAACGCACCTCGATTCGCAAGTAGCGCCAGGGCCCTCCATAGAAGTCAGGCCTGGCAAACTGGTGTGAATGAAAGTCGTCCTATCTCCATTTTCGTCGATCTTTCTCGAGGTCAATGACGAGCTTATTAAAGTCGTGCCTCGTGAATGCAAGACGTCGCATCGTCTTCCAAGACGCAGGTGAGTGGTCCGAGATCATAGTGCGGGACGAGGGTAGTGTGACAAACGGTCACGCTGCCTCGTTAGGGCAACACCCCTGGTCTGAGAGTGCGAGGCGTGTCGTAAGTCGCAACATTAATGAATAGGCAACATATACAGACCTCTAAGGGCATTCGGATTAGCAAAGATAGTAGTGTGAATGCAGGGCTAATGTTAGAGCAAAATTTCGAGGCAAGGGAACCAGAAATACAAATTTTCGCTGCGCTGCGCGCCGCATTTTACAAGAAAAGAACGGAAAAGTTGTGGTAAAGTGCCCGCCGCACTTTATTTTACCGTAAAATCTTGGGATTTTACGGGTGGCTGAGAGCTCCGGCGGCGGAATTTTACATGAACAGGGTGGGCGGGCGCACTCGATTATTTTCACCGGACAATTAAGTAAATCTCAACGTTTATATTGCACGGGTGCACGTATATACAGATGTACATATATAAAGAAAGGGAGAGCGTAAATCCCGCCGTCTTTCTGCGTGTGCGCATGCCAAAGTTCGACGGGAATCGCCTTGCAACAGCGCGGCTCAGTCGCTGGGACGCGACGCAACGATACAAGAAGCCGGGTGAGCCAGGTCGGGGATTGCTTTCTGTGCTTGCGAGCGGTTCCTCCAGAGGGAGCGGTGCGTCCTGTAATGCGAAAGACGACGGAACGAGAGCTGCAGATCTGCGCGAAACCAACGGACGCGTCCTGCCCTACCAGGACGCGCCGGGTTGCTGATTTGATTCGTCAGCGAGATCACGTGCTTTGGTGTTTTACACGCCTGTGGTAAAATGAGGCAATAAAACCAACTTAACTTCTGCCCTTGAAACCCCCACTCCAATGCTGTGACAACCTGGGAAGTTTAACTTTCGCAAAAAGTCGACTTCACAGCCGAAGGTGTGAACTTGAATGAGTTTTCTAAATGTTATTGACACAATAATACTACCATGTGACGGCTGCGGCCACCATCAATGTTAATAATATTGTTATCGATATCAAGTTCGAGTCTGCTGCCAATGACTCCCGAGACGCCCATAATGTACACCGTACTGCGAAGCTGGCGTTAACATTCAGCGGAGGGCCTACTACCAAACTCATCAATGTTCTTATGCTGGCCTCGCGGTCAGTTCGACCAGTCTCTGGGATAGGTTTTGCACATTATGTGACAGTTAGCTTGGTGGTAGGTACCTAACTCCCCGCCACTCCCGCAACTAACCATAAATAGGTTTCAGATACAACTTGTTGGAACATCTGATGAAGGTCGGATATACTACCGATTTCAGTAAGCTAGTTATAATAGATCTTGACAATAGGTGATCTGAACCGACTGGAAAAGCCCCACAACCATGACAGCTTTGCTATCACGCCTTGGCGAAGTATTCGCTAAGCACTTTTATTTCGCAGTGTGTGCACCATTCGCCAATCTTCCTCTACACAGTCGCTAATCTTACCATTCAAACTGCGATCTATCAGGATTCAACTAGGTATCGTGCGCAGCAGTTGTGGCTGACTCCTCAATTACCTTTTGGGCGACTTTTTCGTATGGACTGTCCAGCCACAGGCTGTCAGGCACAACTGTGCCTTCCTTAAGAATGCTCTCTTAAGGATTATGAACCCGCACCCCCTGTATCAAGACATACTCTTCTACATTTCCCAAATTGCTAAGTGATACTAGTTATCTCACAATGCCCTTTCCGTTCGTATCCTACTCTGAGGTCGACGTTCTCATTATTGGCGCTGGTCCTGCCGGGCTCATGTGCGCGAATGCTCTGGCAAATGCGAGAGTGAATGTACGGATCGTTGATCAAAAGTCAGCAGGTTGATCTCTTCCATTCCTGCTTTTGAATAAACCTTCCGCTAGGGCTTTCAAACTAACTACTGGTGAGGGTGATGGAATCGCACCTCGCACTACTGAAGTTTTGCAGGTGAAAGCGCTCCCTTCTTTGACTAACTAAACTCTGTATTAACAAGCTGGGCATAGAGTTATGGACTTGCAGAGCGTCTTATGAGGGAGTCTTGCCAACTCCATCTAGCGGTACGCCTTTCAAAACGGGCTTGCAGGATATAACTCATTCCACTGTAGGCCTTCTACAACCCTTCTTCGACCGGCGGTATTGAGGTTCGTAAGTTACGCTATCAACGAAGGATGTTCACCACTTTTCTGCCATTAGCTTACCAACAGAACACCGAGCGTGTCAGCTCTATCTGCAAGATACCCATTCGAGGTGTGTCCATAAATCGGATAGACATTACATCAGCTGAATGAGATGAAGCTTACGCTTCATCAAGGAGCCATTCAAGACATTTTTTTAGATTCCCTGACAGC
>Ga0310811_10009065_pt1 | contig 12827 bp, 16 predicted proteins | sample YCmetagenome_FD_207642 | JGI IMG/M metagenome (GOLD analysis project Ga0310811, IMG submission 207642) | Soil microbial communities from experimental microcosm in Duke University, North Carolina, United States - YC | ecosystem: Engineered > Artificial ecosystem > Soil microcosm > Unclassified ...
GATTTGCCGACAAAGCTAAATCCCATTTCTTATTGAGTACTCTTCCGTATTTCGTATCAACAAAAATACGATCGAGTGTTTTACGATTTCCCAATCCTTGGTTGTTTACCATTCCATACTGAAAGTCGAACTCGTTATCCCAGGAATCGTTGTCTCCTTTATAATTAGCTCTATAACCAAGGAAAATCGTATACCCCAAAGAATTAGTCCCTCCTGCTTTCCAATTGGACGTAAAAGAAGACTGGTTAAGGTTAAGGCCTGTCTTAAACTCTTTTTTCCATCGCGTTATCGTATCGATCTTCACAATTTGGGCAGCTGCTGTTGCAGAAAATATCCAAAACAAAATCAAGGGCAACCAACGGAGGTTGAAACCATCGTTGAGATGTGCCGTTGCATCGAGGCATAATACCCCCGTCCTTTTTACTTCAAATACCAAGGAATTAAAAGCTGACAATAGCATACTTAACTATTTTTTTTTTTAAAAACGGGAAAGAGGGCTAATAACCGCCTTCACTTGCGGGCAATAAACTTTGTTATTTCGTTCTTTCGTTTTCCCAATCATTTAATCCTGCTTTCATGGAACGGCGGCAACCACTTTTCCCTTTTCCAAATAGGTTTTAATTCGCAAAGCAACATTTTCACGAATGTTCATGTAAAAGAAATTCATGTCAGCGCGATGCCAGCTTCTGTTGCGGACCCAAAGACTTCCACGCAACTGAGGCCGAGAAATCCACAACAGGCCCAGGTGATTTTGTGCGTCTACAAAATGAGGTTTAAAGGTGAACTTGAGGGCAACACTCCCTTTGTTTAAATCTTTTGCAGCAAAAGCCTCACTGCTATTCCACAACAATGGGTTGATACAAAGGGCTCCTTTAAACCTGATGTAATCATAGGGTATGAAGTTGCGGCCAAATGTATTCCAAGAAATCCACACGCCGATTTCCTCCGGTTTTTTGGTAGGCAGAATATGCGTGAACGCATCTGGCTTGATGGGGCGACCAATGAGATAAGCTACGACCAATTTTCTGTACAACTCCTTGCCATCAAAATAATCTCGAAGCAAGCGCTCAGCATGATAGCTACCTTGACTATGAGATGCTATAATAATAGGTCTGTCGTGGTTGAAATTCTTGAGGTAGTAGTCAAAGGCCGATTTTACATCTTTGTACGCCACGTTTAAAGCGCTGTCTCCATCCTCTGTGTGTCGCGTATAAAACGCATATAAATGTGCCTGTCTATAATAAGGCGAATAAATTCTGCACGCTTCATTAAAGATGCTCGCCTGATTTAGAATGGTCGTTATTTGAATTCGATAATTCAAAATCGAATCGTTCACGTCTGCATTCCATTGAAACCGGTTGGTGGGTTTACCAACAAAGACGGTTGGGTAAATAAAAAAAACATCGGCTTGTGCTGATGACTGCGTGTTTTTCAGATTTGAGTCTTTTGGAGTGCTGTCAGCAGCATCTCTCTTTGTGGGCAGTGAAGCCCAGGATGCCGACTTACTATAATCAGGCGATGGTGGAGACAATGACTGTCGAAATCCGTTTTTTAAGATATTGACTTTATTCGAACAGAATGCAAATAGAATTAGTAAAGTGGATGCAAGGCAAAGTCGAAACATAACATACAGATAGATTAATACCGAAAAAATTCAAGGCCATACTCAAGAATTTATCGAATGAATAGTGGCGATATGAATATTTCGTTACAATCAAATCTGAGGGTTTTCTTTTCTGTTTTCAATGATATCGATCTTTGAAGATAGATGATCCCTGTTACGCATTTCTGTATCGGCCGATGCCAATACTGTGGTCACTCCTTTCCCAATTTCTCGATTACATCCCTGAAAAATGCTGAGTTTGTATTGAATGTTTCTTTAGGTATTACAAACCAATCCGGGTCCCCGTTGGAAACAGGCATCCCTATGCAGGGCGTATTGCCCCTAACCTTATCGTTGTCCTTGTATTCGTCGGCCGCCACATTCCACCGAATAGCTAAGTATGCTTCTCCCTTCCATTTAATCTTGGCTATGGAAACATCTACTTCCGTCCTGTCGTGACTGCCATTATTTCCATCATAAATAATTTCAATTACTTCAACCTTGCCTTTAGGGCCGATTACCTTGTCGGGCAGCGTATATTTCATTTCAGGTAGCATGCGTGCTATTTATTTTTTTTAGACTTCAATTCATTTTCCTGTTCTTTTGCCAGCTTTTCTTTCTCCTTCCTTTCTTTTTTTTCCAGTTTTCTGAAATATCCTCTTGTCAGGAAATTGTGTTGAAGGGCTTCCATATCCTGGTTCAGTTTATAAGTTGCAGATTCCGAATTACTGGCGATCCTTTTAAGTTTGTGGGCAAAGGCGGTGTCGGCAAGCAGCACTCCGATGGAGTTGTCTTTGTCATTCATCTTTTTTGCGATGCTCCGCAGGCTTTTTGAAAACAACGAAACATTGCTACTCGCCTCTTTCATGTTGTCGAGTGTCTTTTTAAAATCTGTAAGGTAAGAAGTATCTGAAAGTAGGACGGGCATAATGCCGTTACCGTACTTCAACTCATGGATGACAGCGGAAAGTTCGGAGGAAGCCCTTGCTGTGTTTTCGCCGGTCATTTTTATATTCGTTAAGGTCCGCCTTAGTTCCTGCGAAAACAATCCGTCATTTAACAGCTCACCAATAACTCCTTGTCCATCCTTTATTTTGCCGGAAATCATTTTCAAGTCAATGGTTATGGATCGTGTGTTCTCACCTACTTGCTTGGCAATATTTATTATTTGTTGAGTATCGGCAGGTGATACCGCGGCAAGGGTATCATCTTCTTTAATAATGGAAGAAGAGTTTCCAGGTTGAATCAACACGATTTTATTTCCGATTAATCCATCCGAACCTATCGATGCCGAAGCATCCTTTCTAATAAACTCATTCTGTTTTTCTTTCAGTGAGAGACTGACCACCACCTCGCCTACCCGTACAATTCTCACGGTCTTTACCGTCCCGATCTGGACCCCCGAAAGCCAAACTTTATCTCCTTCTTTCAGTCCCTCCACCGTTTTGAAAACGGCCGATATCACAAAAGTTCGGGTAAAAAAATTACTGGCATTACCTATGAAAAATACGGCAATCAAAAATAACAATGAACCACCCGCCACAAATGCGCCGAGCTTCACACGCTGTTTTACTTCTTCTTCATCCATAGCCTTCGTATTAATACTTAAAAAAAGGTGCCAACTCAGGGTCATTTGTGTTCTTCAGTTCATCAAATTTTGCTTCCACTCGGATTTGACCGTTGACTAATGCAACTATACTATCGGACGTTTGCCGAGCACAACTGATATCGTGAGTGATGATAATTGCGGACGTGTTATATTTCTTTCTCACCGTAAGGATCAATTCATTAATTTCCATGGACGTGATAGGATCCAGCCCAGCGGTAGGTTCATCGTAAAGAATAATTTTGGGTTTCAATATTAGAGTGCGGGCGATGCCTATCCGTTTTTTCATCCCACCCGACAATTCCGCTGGTCTTTTTTGAGCAGCGTCTTCCAAGCCCACGTCCTGCAGTGCTGTCATTACCAATTCATTCAACTCGTTTTTGTTGAAGAGCGCAAGATTTCTTTTTAACGGGAACTCAAGATTCTCCTGTACCGTCATGGAATCATATAAGGCGCTGCTTTGAAAGGAGAAGCCAATCTGCTGACGCATTGCATTGAGTTTAGCAGGAGTGAGAGCACGCACTTTGTAACCTAACAGTTCTATTTCCCCACCATCGGCTAAAATTAGCCCCACCATGCATTTGATGAGAACGGATTTGCCTGATCCAGAACGGCCGAGGATGACCAAATTTTCATTCTGACGTAAGTCCAAACTAATGTCTTTCAACACATGCGCGCCGTCAAAAGATTTCTTGAGATTGCGTACCCGTACCACTACCGCAGAATCGTCACCAACAGGTTTAGCAATAGCCATCACCGAAACAAGTTGAGGAACTGCAATGATATCAAATCGATAATGAAGATGAACGACATCGAAATAACAACTGCTTTATTGGCGGCCTTGCCAACGCCTGCGGTTCCGTTTTCCGAATTATATCCAACATAACAACTGACGAAACCTATGGCGAACCCAAAAAATGTGGCCTTGATAATAGAAGAGAAAATATCCAAGTACGTAATTTTGGAGGATACTTCATTGAAGTACAATCTAAATCCTGTGTTGTTGATTGCATGGACCGTAACATAAGAGCCCATCAAGGCAATGCTATCGGCGAACACGACAAGAATCGGTAACATCAGCGTGGTGGCCACTACCCTGCTGACAACTAAAAAAGAAAAAGGCCGGGTTCCGGAAACCTCCATGGCATCAATTTGTTCGGTCACTTTCATACTCGACAATTCTGCGCCAATGTTCGAGCCGATTTTCCCGGCACAAATAAGTCCAGTGATCAAAGGCCCGAGAGAACGTACCACGGCTTGTGATACCAGCGAAGGCAACCACGACTCAGCTCCAAAGGAAGATAGTGATGGCCTTGACTGTCTCGTAAAAACGATGCCAGCCAAAAAAGCCGTGAAACCCACTAAAAAAAAAGAGCGATTGCCTGCTGCATAACATTGCCTTAGAATCTCCCGCCATTCCGACGAAGCAAATAATAGCTGTCTGAAAATCTTTTGCGCAAATCGGTAAATCCCTTCATACGTCAACAGAAGTGATCGGAGCTTCATATTCGCTCCTTCCAATAGTAGATCAACAAATGCAGTGCGGTAGTTGCCAATGGCGAACAAACTTTTGATTGTATTGTAAAAGAAAAGAAGACCTTATGGTTCCACCATCGTGCTCGCACTTCCATCTACGGTTTCCAATTGAATAGATTCGGTAATCCGTGAAAGAAGCTCGTCAGCTTCTTGCTCCTGAACTAACGTCTCGTGCAATAAACCTGCTACTTCTTCCTCGCCTAATGTCTTTGCAAATGAATGGAGCGTCGTGTAAGCTGCAATTTCGTAATGCTCCACTTTTTGAGCGGAGGAAATTATTCCCGCATCGCGTATCACTCCCTTTTCGGTTTCCTTGATGATCCGTTTTGTTTCTTTGACCAGGCCAGCCATGGCCTCGCACTTTACGGCGGTGGCCTTTCTGTCGAGCAAAGAGAAGACACGCTCCAGCCGTGTCAGGTGGCCCATCGAAGCTTCCAGGTGCTGAGCAAGGGCTTCCTCCAGTTTCTCGTCGGTTGAATTTTTGATCATTTTCGGAATTACCTTAATCAGTGCTTTTTCTGCCCAATAAATATCTCTGAGTTCGTCGACAAACAAATCGCGAAACGCGTCGGTATTATAATCCATGGTGTGCTTCCCATTGGTTTTGGTTTTGCTCAAGTCATTTTTTTCCGGATCTGCGGCCCTCGTTTTCATTTTTCGTTTGTGTTTAATTTATAGTTTCAAATATCTTTTGGCAGGCGCGAGAGCGATCGAGATGAATTCGTAACGCGGGAAGTGCTGCGGTAGCCCATTCTTTTATATCTTCATCAGCAGCGCTCCTTGACGCTTTTCCAAACGTGGCTAGTGCGTCCAGGTGCCCTTCTACCGTCATATCGCAATAAGCTTTATTGAATTCTGATTCTGATCTGGCGTTTAGCTTTTTGTAAGCCTCTCTAACGCTGTGTTTAGGCATCGTTGGGATAATTATCTTTTTTTCTCTGGCTAGTTCGATGAGCGTCTCCATCGATCGGGTGTGCTCTTCCTCCATCATCTGCCCCAATTCTATGACATCCTTTGCCTTGCTTTTTTGCTGTGCCAGTTGCCCAAGCAGCACTTCCTCCATATTGATTTCGGCAGCACGGACAAGAAACTGTGAATCCTTGGTTCCAACATCAACTCGTTGATCGCAATTCTCGGCGCCTCTGATTTTCTGATTAGCATAAAACGAAGATGCCCCAAAGAAGGTCACCATAATCAAAACCGCTTTGAGTATGATCATACTGATGTGGTGGTATTTCATATTTCTACTTCTTTGGCTAATCCTGTCACAAATTATCGGCCTCTAACGCCACTGATCGTTCCTCGTCGAGAAGCAGCTCGTGTATGAGCCCAGCCAACTCTGTGAGAAGACGATGCATGAAATTCCTGAAAGCCATGATTGTTAAAAGCCACGGTTCCCGAACTCCTACCCACTCCCATAGCATTACGATCGATGGTTGTTGCATTCGGGTGAATTACTTTCACTGCCGTGGTGTGGGCTCCATCATGGCTGCGCCCTGAAAAGTGATCATTGGCTTCTTCGTTAAACCCTCGATACATACTTACGGATAGGATATTTTTACGATGCATCTTATAATACGTGTTGTAGTGCCGGTACAGCAGCGGATAATTGTGAAAGCCCGAATTGAAAAACCAATTTGCGTAAAAATGAGATGGCAATCCGACAACGACCATACTGCCGCCAAGCCCATAGTAAAAACCGGTATTATAGTAGTAGGGCATTGGATACCACATGGGCGCGTTGTACCAGTAAGGATACCCAAACCAATAGGGAAAAGGGTTGTAATCGGAGTAGTCGGTGAGTGTTTCCTGAGAGGCGATCTGTTGACTATTTTGGTTTATGTCATTCGATGTATTGAGATTGCTGCCTTGGGCATACGACGCCGAAAAATCGCTTGCGGCACCTTTCATTTCTTCCTGCATTTTAGGATCGGCATCAATCGCGGCTTCATAATCCGACAGATCCTTTTCGTCTTGGTTTGTCAATTGATTGTGCAGGGAATCCAACTGCAAGCTTACTTCATGTGGATTTGCCTTGTACGCTTCTCCCAAACTCAGGGTAAGGTCAATGTTGTCCGTAAGGAGGTTCATGATATCCGGTTTGGAAATGATTTTCAGAAAATCGTCTTGAGTATCGGGAGGGTAAACCGAAATTATTTTCTTAAAGGCTATTTGCGACGAAAGAAGCATTTGATCCATAATCTGAAGCACTTTGAAATGTGACTCATAAAATTTCAAAATCCGAGCCTGACTTCCGGCGGGTAAATCAATTACGGTGAATCGTGCTTCTTGCGGGCTCTTCCTCCCTTCCCGCACCAGTAACTTTAGTATTTCGGGGTACCTGCTGATGTCATAGAAATTTGTTTGGTCGGCCTTAGAGCAACCGCTGACCAAATCCTTAAAGGATTGACTGGACTTTGCTTGTATCCTTTCCAGTTTTACCAAAGCCTGAGGGTATTGCGAAATATCCAATACTGCCGTGCGAATGGCTTCGCGATAAGGCGCAATAGACGATACAATTTCACGATCTTCTTTCGCAAGTGTTTCTAGATAGGACTGACCGGATGCGGGTGCATAAAGGCAACTGGCATTGACGATTAGTACGGCCCAAAAATCGTTAATGGAAGCTTTCATATTCAGCTGATTTGAAAACTAATCCTCATAAAAAATCATGCCATCGCCGAATGACTTTACCATCAAATCAGTAAAACATGTAAGGGATTCTCAGGGAAAGTGTAACACTTCTTTTGGACAGGGATATGATCTTTGGTTAGCTAAATCCGACCAAAAAAAACTCGTATTTGAAAACGTGAAGAAATACTTATGCCAATGAAATCAACAGGGATCGTACTTATAGTCATCGGAATACTCATGTTCGCATACACTGGTTTTAATTACGTCACCACCGAAAGGGTAGTTGACTTAGGTCCCATCAAAGTAGATGCGAAGAAGAATCACCGCGTTCAATGGCCGCCGGTAGCAGGAGTGATGCTGTTTATCGGGGGCTCTCTACTTCTCGCACGAAGCAAAAAAACAAATGTATGAGTACGCAAATCGCTGCGGTACCAAAAAAAAGATAAGTATTTAAATCGAAATAGCCCGTCATAAAGCAGCGGGATAAATGGTTTCACCGTTGAGAACTTATGAAAAATAAAAAGAAGCTACCTAAGCCCAATCTGCCCACTGATGCAGCAAGTGATGGCGTTGCACCAAAATTTCCGGGTTACCCATTATACTCCGCCAACGAAGATATCTACAACAAATTCAAAGAAGAGGAAAGGATGGATCCTGAAGACCCTTCGAAGACCAAAACACTAAACGAAACTGACGAGGAAAGAAGAAATGAAGAAGAACTCAATGAGGATATCTCCAGTGACGGCCTGGATATTCCAATTTCCGAGTTGGATAGCGAACGGAAAAGTGCAGGAGGTGAAGACGAAGAAAAAAACAATGAAAAGGATTTCAATGATGATGTCTCGGGTGGGGATTTGGATGTCCCTGGTTCTGAGTTGGATGACCAACAGGAGAGCGTAGGAAGTGAAGACGAAGAAAATAATTATTACAGTTTGGGCGGCGATAACCACAATGATTTGGAGGAATCCAAAGAGGAATAACTATGAAGAACGAAAGGCGAAAACTTTTGATTGCGCTTGACTACAACCCCACGGCACAAAAAGTAGCTGAGGTGGGTTACTCAATGGCCAAAGCAATGCACGCCGATGTAGTCTTGCTGCATGTGATTTCTGACCCCGTGTATTATTCATCCGTCGAATATTCACCGATCATGGGATTCGGCGGTTACATGGATGTTGCGCCTCAGTTAGACAATGAAGGGTTAAAAAAAGCTTCCCTTCAATTTCTGGATAACTCAAAGCATCACCTTGGCGACAATACCATTAAGACGCTGGTGCAAGAAGGAGATTTTGCAGATTCAATTCTCCGGGCGGCCAAAGATCTTCATGTGGACCTTATCGTTTTAGGCACCCATAGCAGGAAGTGGCTTGAAGACATACTTATGGGAAGCGTTACAGAGCAACTCCTTCACCACAGCACCATTCCTCTTTTTATTGTCCCGACTAAGCAAACAAAATAAAATTCAAGCATCGGACCCTGCTAAAAAAATTGCGCGCGAAACTCCCGCAAAGACATTCTACAAATAATTTTTACCGGCTGTGGATAATAAAAAAGGCCATGACATAAATCATGGCCTTTTGCATCAACTCAGTTTCTTTTCCAGCTCTTGAATCTTAGCTTCTGCATCCACATTTCCCAGAGAGAAAGACAGCTTGTACAATTCCAACGCTTCCCTCCTGGTCTCCTTTTTCTTGCGCGGGGCAAAATGGGTGCGGTTGGCGGCAGTCTCCAAGGCTTGAGCTTCCGCAAAATAAAGGCCAGCCACCTTTATGCGATTTTTTTCATTTGCTTCTTGCGCCTGGTCCTGCAATGTCGCCACATTTGCATTCTTTAATTTTATCACCTCATCCCTACTGGATACCAGCGAATCCTTTTGACTTACGGTATTCACGAGATTGTTATTCTTCTCACGGAGGTTAACCACATCCAATTGAAGCGCCACTATTTCTTTTGACTTCAAGTCAAGATCGGCTTTCAACCTGCGAACAGTGGTCAGCGATGCGCTTTTGGAATTCGCGAGGCTCTTTTCCAAACTGGCAAGTTTCACCCGCGACTCCTTAATCTGTGTATTAATGCTTTTTAATCGACTGACATAGTCCGCATAGGCGATACCTTCAACAATTTTTGTGTGCAGCAAGTGACGGCTGGCATCAATAGAGTCTAGCATCACTCCTACGTCGTTCATGGCTACCTCAGTTTTCCTGCTTTCATTCAAGGCAACGCTGAGGGAGTCGATTTTCATCCGCAGTTGAGCCTTTTCTTTTTTGTCGCAGCTAAACAGAGCTGCGGCAACGCTGAAGATTAAAATGTATTTTTTCATTGTCTTGCTTTTAAAAAGTGATATGATTATTCTCTTCGATCACATCGAGAACCTCCTGTTTGGATTTTCCAAGCTTTAACTGAAGGCGACCCAACAGTTCATCTTCTTTGCCCTCCACAAACACGAGGTCATTGTCCGTTAGGTTAGCATATTTTTGTTTCAGTTTGCCTTTCACCATATTCCAGTTTCCCTTTAATGCAGTTGAATTCATAGTTTAAGATTTAATGTTCTTACTCCTTCTACTTAAAAAACAGTGCCAGCACGTGGCTTGAGATTCTGAGGCGAAGCGGGCAGTCCTTCCTTCGAATAAGTAAATAGTGTAACCCGTAACAAAAATTTATGTAACGCCAAATACAAGCGGCGTCTTTAGTTTTACTATATGAATACACTAATTGATCTTCTAAACTATGGACAGAGTTATTGGTTGGACAATCTCACAAGAAAAAAAATCATCAGCGGTGAATTAAATAAAAGGGTGTCCGAACAGGGTCTTCGCGGAATTACATCCAACCCCAGTATTTTCACCAAAGCTATAACTCAGAGTACTGACTATGATGAACAAATATTTTCGATGGTTAAAAATGGAAAGAGCGCAAAAAAAATGTACGACGCCATTACCATAAAAGATGTCCAGGACGCGTGTGACATCTTAAAGCCCGTATATGATCAGTCCGACGGTATTGACGGTTTTGTCAGTCTGGAAGTCTCCCCTTATCTGGCCCATGACACTAAAGGCACGATAAAAAAAGCGCGCAAATTATTTCAAGCGGTTGGGCGACCCAATTGCTTTATAAAAATACCCGGTACTCGTGAAGGAATTCCCGCTATTGAGCAAATGCTTTACGAAGGAGTAAACATAAATATCACACTGCTCTTTTCCGTTGAGAGATACATTGAAGTTGAGCAAGCTTACATTCGCGCGATAGAGCGTCGAGCCGTTGAGGGCCTGCCGGTGAACAACGTAATTTCTGTTGCGAGCATTTTTATTAGCCGAATTGATGTGCTGATGGATATGATGCTCAAGCGCGGAAGCCTCGTAACCGACCACACGCAATCCTTATTGGGAAAGGCTGGAGTTGCCACTGCCCGTCTGTGCTACCAGCATTTCAAGAAAACCTTTACTAGCAAGAACTGGAAAAGGTTGGAAGAAAAAGGCGCCCATGTGCAACGTTTATTGTGGGCCAGTACTAGCAACAAGGACGCTCATTATGATGACCTTCGCTACATCGAGCCCTTGATTGGGAAAAATACAATAAACACATTGCCCGATGAAACGATCACCGCCTTGGCGGATCACGGAAAACTAAAAATGGATTCCATCGAGGAAGACGTAGATCAAGCTAAACAATTATTCATTAGCCTGGAGGAAAAAGGAATTGATATTTCGGGCACAGCTCAAGATCTGGAAAACGAAGGTGTCCGAAAATTTACAGATGCCTACAACGATCTCATCGACAACCTTGAGAATAAACGTAAAGCAGTGAACGAACGGATATCTACTATATCCGGCAAAGAAGCAATCAGCTTATGAGCGTTCCGGAAATCCATACCCTTTTCCTAGACATCGGTGGGGTACTACTAACCAACGGCTGGGGGCGCGAGGCTCGCAACAAAGCGGCAGCTCACTTTCAACTGGACAATAGCGAGGTGAATGAGCGGCACCATCTCGCTTTTGATGCCTACGAACAAGGAAAGCTTACCTTAAGTGAATATCTGGAGCGCATAGTTTTTTACGAAGAAAGATCATTTACCGAAAATGATTTTGTTACTTTCATGCTCAAACAATCAATGGCTCATCAAGATACGATCGACTATTTTAAAGAAATCAAAGAAAGCCATCAGCTTAAAGTAATCGCCGTCAGCAATGAAGGAAGAGAACTTAACGCATTCAGAATTAGCGAGTACAAATTATTCGAATTGTTTGACGCCTTTATCTCCTCCTGTTTTGTGCACTTGCGCAAACCCGATCCGGCAATATTCCGTATGGCCGTAGATGTCTCACAAACGCCAATAGAGCAAATTCTCTTTGTTGACGACAGACTTATGTTTGTAGAAGTCGCTCAATCCTTAGGCATTCACGCGATTCATTATCAAGGATTGGATGCCACCAAAGTTCTTTTGAATAAATTCGGGCTCCAGCAGAACAGCCTAGTTCACATGTAGATGGAAAATCAAAAATATGATTATGGGATGATCGGCCTAGGCACCATGGGCCGTAATCTTGTTTTAAATATAAGTGATCACGGGTACACCGTATCTGGTTTTGACAAGAGCAATCCCCAAGTAGAAGCGTTCAAGAAAGAGACCAATGGGCGAAACCTATTCGCTACAACTGATCTTGATGAATTCACGAAATCACTTAAATCACCGAGGGTGATCATGATGCTCGTGCCCGCCGGAAAAATTGTAGACGAGGTCATTGAGGAATTAAAACCTTTCTTGCTCGAAGACGATTTGTTGATTGACTGCGGCAATTCTCATTTCACAGATACGAACGTGCGGATTGGCCAACTGACGCAATCGGCAATTCACTTTATGGGCATCGGAATTTCCGGAGGAGAACATGGTGCGCGTTATGGCCCCAGCATCATGCCCGGTGGATCAAAAAATGCCTATGAACGTGTGGCTCCGATGCTGCAAGCGATCTCCGCTAAGATAAATAACGAACCCTGCGTAATGTGGCTTGGGCCCGATTCGGCGGGGCACTATGTAAAGATGGTGCACAATGGTATCGAGTATGGGCTAATGCAACTTATTTCCGAATCGTATCATTTGTTAAAAGAAGTTGGCGAGTTTACCAATGACGAGATGCATTCCATTTTCTCTAAATGGAATGACGGAAGGCTTCGATCGTTTCTCATCGAAATAACAGCGTCTATTTTTACTCAAAAGGATGAGCTTACAAAAAGCCATCTCATTGATGTGATACTGGACAGTGCACACCAAAAAGGTACGGGTGGGTGGACTTCTGCGAATGCCATGAATTTGCAGGTACCTATTCCCGTGATCGATGCATCCGTGGCTATGCGTAATTTATCGGCTTACAAAAAAGATCGTCAAAAAGCATCTCAAAAATTGAAGGGATCTGACGTTAAGTTTCAAGGAGAAAAAAATGAATTAGTAAATTG
>Ga0310811_10009066_pt1 | contig 12826 bp, 7 predicted proteins | sample YCmetagenome_FD_207642 | JGI IMG/M metagenome (GOLD analysis project Ga0310811, IMG submission 207642) | Soil microbial communities from experimental microcosm in Duke University, North Carolina, United States - YC | ecosystem: Engineered > Artificial ecosystem > Soil microcosm > Unclassified ...
CGAAAACCACGGGCACGGCCATGGGCACGGACACGGGCACGGGCACGGGCACGGCAGCGATGGCCGGTACAGCTGGGCGCGTTCGGGATGGGCGTGGCTCCGGCACGTGGTGACGCCACACAGTCATGACAGCGCGGACCGGGTCGACACCGCGCTGGAGACCAGCAAGCGCGGGTTGCGCACGCTGGCGTGGTCCTTCGTCGTGCTGTTCGTCACGGCGGGGGCACAACTGGCGGTGGTGCTGGTGAGCGGGTCGGTGGCGTTGCTCGGCGACACCATCCACAACTTCGCCGACGCGCTGACCGCGGTGCCGCTCGGGATCGCGTTCCTGCTCGGCCGCCGGGTCGCGACCCGCCGCTACACCTACGGCCTGGGCCGGGCGGAGGACCTCGCCGGGGTCGTGGTCGTGCTCGTCATCGCCGTGTCCGCGGCGCTGGCCGGATGGCAGGCCGTGGACCGGTTGATCCACCCACAGCCCGTGCAGCACCTGTGGATCGTCGCGGCGGCCGGTGTCATCGGCTTCGCGGGCAACGAGATCGTCGCCCGCTACCGCATCACCGTCGGCCGTCAGATCGGCTCGGCCGCCCTGGTCGCCGATGGCCTGCACGCCCGCACCGACGGCTTCACCTCCCTGGCCGTCGTCCTTGGCGCGCTCGGCGTCGGCCTTGGGTTCTCCCTGGCGGACCCGATCATCGGCCTGGTCATCACCCTGGCCATCCTGCTCGTCCTGCGTGACGCGGCCAGGGAAGTCTTCCGGCGCCTGATGGACTCCGTCGACCCAGCCGCCGTCGAACTCGCCGAACGCACCGCCACCGGCGTCGCCGGTGTGCTCGACGCGGGCGAGGTGAGGATGCGCTGGATCGGCCACGCCCTGCGCGCCGAACTCTCCGTCACCGTCGACGCCGGACTGACCGTGGACCAAGCCCACCGCATCGCCCATGACGTCGAACACCGCCTCGTGCACGCCGTCCCCCGGCTCACCGCGGCCACCGTCCACGTCGAACCCACCGCCGGCGCCGAGGCGGCGCACGACGTGCTCGCCCACCACCGCTGACGCGGACGCGGACGGTTTCGCGGATCGCTGCCCAGCCCACCTGACGATCGAGGATCTTCCGTCAATTCAGATTGATCCCCTTGCCGACGCCGATCACGGACCTGGATCGGATCGACCGTGTCCGTTCACCGATGGCTTTCGACCGCGAAGGGACCCGGAATCCGGGGCATGTCGAAGCCGCTGGCGGGGGCTCGGCCTACGCCGAGTGGGCGTGGCCGCCGCCGTCGAAGTTGGCGACGGTCGAGCCGTCGTTCTCCGCGCCCGTGTTGTTGTATGCCGACGCGCCCGTGCCGCCGAGGTAGACGGCGTTACTGCCGTACAGCGGCTGGGTGAACGACGAGATGTACTGGCTGGCGTCCGTGTCAGGGAGGCTGTAGGTGTTGTAGACGCCATAGCCGTTGGCCACGGTCTGTTGCGCCAGGCTGTTTGCGGTCGACGCCGGAGTCTGCTGGATGTCGATCGCTGCGGGGCCCAGTTGTGTCTGCGTCATGCCGGGCACAGCAGGCACGCCCCAACTGCCGTAATAGGGGTTCCAGCTGTAGTCGAGCAGATTGCCGACGACGATTCCGTTGTAGGAGAGCGTTGTCGAGGATGGCCCGATGAAGTACAGGGAGATGATTTTGCTCGGCAGCTCGTTGCGCAATGCCTGGACCAGGTAGGGGAACGACCACGCATTCGGCTGTGCCGTGCCGTTCGTGCCGTAGTCGGCGTATTCATCGTCGAAGTCGATGCCGTCGAGGCCATAGGTGGTCACGGCGTTGGCCAGCTGCGCCGCGAACGCGGTCGCGGATTGCTGGTCGGGGAAGTTGGCGAAGCCGGCACCCTGGTGGTTGCCGAGGACGGAAAGCAGGACCTTGATTCCTTTGGCTTGGAGCGGTGCGATCTGCGTCGCGGCGTTGTCGAGGACCGCCTGCACCTGTGGGTTGAAGGAAAGGTAGGCACTGGTTCCGTTGTAGTTGATGTTCGCGGCGAAGATGATGCCGATGTCGAACACGTTGGCCCCGTTCGAGGCCAGCACGTACTTGCCGACGTTGGTGATGCTGTTGTTGTTGACCTCGACGTAGGCGGTCGTGATCGGGCCGGACTTCGTGACAGCGGAGGCCGCGGCGGCGGCGGCCGTTCCGCGTGCCAACGCCGAGGATGCACCGACGACTGCGACTGCGAGCCCCGCGTTGCGCAACAAGCGACGACGGGTAACCTGAGGACTGTCGTTCATTGGTCATCTCCTCGGATCCATGCTGCTCATTGCCCGTGCTATTGCTGGTTTGCGCCGCGGGTGAGGCCAGGACTGCGACGAGGGCGGTGGCGCCGTCGAAGCGCAGCGACCTCGGCCAGCGAGACGGCGCGGGTGGGTTTCAATCGGATCGCTGGTCCATTACCTGTATGAAGGTACGTGCTCCCATGCTCGACGCGACGTGGCCGCCGTGATTTCCGAGCGCGCTGGAGATGGAGCCGGGTTCCGCCGCGCGCGGTCACGGACACACCACAAAAATGGACTAGACCACGTCAAAGGTCAAGGGTTCCTGGCGAGATTGCCGGTACCGGACCGGCACCGCCGCCGCGCCCTCGGCATCTCGCCCGACGTCACCACCGGTGTCTTCCGAGGCATATTCGAAGTCGAGTCGGAAAAGGTGGTGCGCCCCACGTCCGAACGGTATCTCGCACGCCGCGCCTGCCCAGTGCTCACCATCTCCGCGACCGGCTCGCTGAAGGCGAAGGGCATCGACGTCGGCTGGGACAAGGCGGCCGGCCCCCACCCGTACAGCGACTCGATGGCCTGGGAGAGTGTCGGTAACTGGCTCTTCCAGGAACGGCCCGCCGAATTCAACTCCCTTGTCCTCGACTGGATCGCCAGCCTTCCCGCCTCGACCCGCTACGGCCGACGCGGGCGTGCCGGTCCACCACCTACGCGAGATCGCCGGGCACGGCTCGCTGACCACGACGCAGCGCTACCTACACCCCGACCACGCGCCGCAACATCGGCGACCCCGGCCGGGGCCGCTGCGGTGGTGATGCTTCCGCGTCCACGGCGACGACGATGCAGCCGATGCTCGGTCACGGTGGCCACAGCCGGGGCGACATCCGTGACCTGACGGCGCATCATCCCCACCGACGAAGCGGTATCCGATCCATCACCGCAACCGGAACAGCAGACCGGAACATGATCGACGATCTCGCCGGGCTCTTCGACCAGTTCCAGCGAAAACCCTTGGACCCCAGGCTGTTTCCTGGACGGCACCCGGTCTTGCGCCGCAGCGACCGCGGCGGGGCCGCCTGTTCCGGGCCATCCGAGGACGGCGGTTTCGACGAGTTCCGCGAGTTCTGACCCACACGCCGCCGCAACTCAGCATTCTCCGCCTCCAACTCCGCGATCGGCTTGTCCTTCTCGGCAACCACCGCGGTCGACTCGGCGACCCGGGCCGCCAACTCCTCCAGACGCGCGAACAACCGCTCCGGCGACAGGCCCCGGCACCCGACACACCAAGATCATCTCAGCTCGACACCCAGCACCAACAACAGCACTCGAACCACGTGAACAGTTCCGGTCACGAAAGGATCTTCTCGAGGAGCGTGGCCACGTCGCCGGGCGCCGAGAGGAACGGCGAATGATTCGACGACAGCCGTTCGACGTTCGCCGCGCGAGCCGACATCGTCTCCTGCAGCGACGGCGGGATCGCGTGATCCTTTTCGCACAGAATGTAGGTGGTGGGAATGGTCTTCCACGCCGCCCCGGTCACCCTCTCCGCGAACGACCGCCGGCTCTGTTCCACCAACTCGCCGACCGCGTGCTCGGCCTCATCATCCGGCAGGTCGCCGTACAACGACACACGGGGGTTGTCGATCAACGGAAAGTTGCCGCTGAGATCGTCGGGTACCGGGATCCCGTGCAAGTCGTACATGGACTGGCCCTCGTCGGGGAGATAAGCCGCGATGTAGACCAGCCGTGTGACGTTCGGGTGTTCACCGGCTTCCTGTGTGACGGGAAGCCCGGAGTAAGAATGGGAGATGACCGCGACCGGGCCGTCGATCTGCCGCAGCCGCTCGCCGATCACCCGCGCATCCTCGTGCACGCCGGCGGTCCGGATACCTGCTCCCGCACTGGGAAGGTCGACCACCTGGCTCTCCCACCCTCGCGCGGCAAGCGCTTCCCGCAGTTTCGCCCAGCACGAAGACCGGTGCCAAGCTCCGTGCACGAGCAGAAGCGTCGGTCGGACTGATGCGGTAGACATGATGATACCCCTTGATTTGCTGACAACCAGTGCTCGGTGGGACCGAAGTGTTTTACCCCGATGGCTGATCCAAGCTGCGGAAGATCCTCGTACCGGTGGCCGGCGACATGGGCATTGCCGTCCAGGGAACCGGCGAGAACCTCGCGCACGATCGCCGCTGCGCGGCCCCGGACCATGACCCGCCCGGCGTCGACCAGGTCGAAGCCGAACGGGCGCGCGAATCGCGTTGCTCGCGGTCGGCCGGCCCGCCAGACGAGACGAACCACGCCTCGCCGCCGGCCGCGAGGCGCCTACCTCCTGGTCGTGACCGGCCACCTCGGTGACCGCGGCCAAGAGCCCGGCATGGTGGCGGAGGTAGGTGATGACGCCGTCGTGCAGCCGTGTGAGCGCACCGGGTCCATCAGGCCGCCAGTCGTGGCCGAGGTCGAAAACCCCGACTTCCAGCGAAGCACCCGACCGCGCGAACGAATCAATCCCCTCGGTGAAGCAGCGACAAAACGTCGAGCGCAAGATCCCGACCGCCGCCGCGATCCGAGCGATCCCGAGTTCGGTGAAACGCACGCCCCGGCGCAGCAACTCCTCGAACGCGGCTGAAACACCCGCCTCGACCAACGCTCGCCGGTCCGCAGCGAGCGAAGGCCACCGAGCCATCGACACCACGCCACTCCCTGAGACTCGAATCTCCCACTGGTAGGTCCTCCACCGCCAAAGAAACTACCCTGCCGGACACTGTGTCCAACAGGGTGTCCAACAGGGTGTCCAACAGGGTGTCCAACAGGGTGTCCACGAATGTCCGCGATCCCGTGGGCGTGGACCTTGCTGCCGGCCACCTGGCGGCCGCGTGGCCTTGGCGACCGGCGCTGTCCGTGCTGACCTGATCTTGACGACCAACCTGGCGAACACGGTCTCCCGGTCACGATGAACGGGCCCGGGTCGATGTTCACCATCTCCGTGACCGATGCCCCGGTCGCCGACTGACATCCATACGAGCATCCCGGCCGGCAGCGGAGGGCCGGGGTGTCGCGGTCACGGGTGGACTACCCGGCCGGCAGCGCCTGGACGAAATCCGACCACAGGTCGTCCGGCTCTTCGATACCCACCGAAACGCGGATCATGCCGTCGGCGATCCCGGCGGCGGCCAATGCGGCGTCGTCGAGCTGCCGATGTGTGGAGCTGGCCGGGTGCAGCAGCGTCGTCTCGACACCGCCGAGCGACACGGCCAGCCTGGCGAGCTGGACCCGCTTGGTGAACAGGTGCCCCGCCTCGCGGCCGGCGGCGAGCTCGAAGGCGAGTACCCCGCCATAACCGTCGAGATGCCGCCGCGCGGCATCATGGTCCGGATGATCGGCCAGCCCCGGCCAGTGCACGGCCGACACCGCCGGATGCGCGGCCAACCGCTCAGCGAGGAACTCCGCGTTCGCGCAGTGGCGGCGGATGCGCAGCGGAAGGGTTTGGATCCCGCGGACGGTCAGCCACGCGGCAAACGGGTCGGGACTGGAACCCAGCTCCGTGGTGTACTCCCACACCGTGCGATATAGCTCGTAGTCGGCGAACACGAGCACTCCACCGGTCACGTCGGAGTGTCCGCCGAGGTATTTCGTGGCCGAATGGAGCACGATGTCCGCGCCGTGTTCCAGTGGCCGGCACAGCAAGGGAGTCGCGAACGTGTTGTCCACCACGGTGACGAGGCCGGAGCGCTTACCGGCGGCGAGGAACGCCGGCAGGTCGACGACCTGCGTCACCGGGTTCGCGATCGTCTCCAGATAGAGCAGCCGGGTGTTCGGACGGACCGCTGCGGCGACCTGGCCGGGATCGTCACCCGGGATGTAGGTGACGTCGATCCCGAAACGTTCGCTGAGATTGCCGAGCGAGGCGTAGGTGCCGCCGTACACACAGCTCTGGGCGATGACGTGGTCGCCGGAGCGGAGCGTGGCAAGCAGAGCCGCGTTGCAGGCACCGGTGCCGGATGCGGTCGCGACCGCCGCGACGCCACCCTCGAGATCCGCCACCGTGTTCTCCAGCGTTCGAACGGTCGGGTTCGCGTACCGGCTGTAGACGTAGTCGCTGTCGGGTACCTGAAGTGCTTCCGCCAGTGCGTCCGGGTCGTCGAAGGAGAAGTTCGACGTCTGGTAGATGGGCAGGCTGACCGCGCTGGAACGCGTGGGCGCCGAGACGGTCACATGCACGGCCCTCGTGGCGGGGTGGCGATGTGCGACGGTGGTCATGCGGTCAGCGTGACCCGGGGAAGTTCATGAGCACAGAGCCAATTCCCGGGAAATTGGTTTGCCCGGCGGACCAATTTCAATCGGGCAGATCGCGCGAAAATTCACGATTCCAGTCGCGCAGGCGAGCGCAGGACTCGAAAGCTTGATCTAGTTCACCGTGGGTGAGGCCACGGGCGAAGGTACGGTGAGATCGATCCGGAGATACTCCGGCCGGCTGAGTCGTCGACGCCAGCCCGGCAACTGTTCGTGGTGTGCTCCCCCACCGACATCCACACGGTGATCGGGACGCCGCGTCAGCAGCCGCGGACACTGCAGCGTGTTTTCGAGCTGATCGGAGGAACTGCGACAGGATGAACGAGCCGATTCCCTGGCCGGTGGAGCGCCTGGTGGCGCAACTGGGACGTTGGTCGGCCGACCGCGGTCCGCTCTACCGGCTCCTGGCCGGCGCGCTGTGCGAGCTGATCGACTCCGGCCGGTTGCCGGCGCGCGCCGCGCTGCCGCCCGACCGTGTCCTCGCCGACCGGCTTGCCGTCGGGCGCACCACGATTGTCGCCGCATATGACCTCCTTCGGGCCGACGGCCGGCTGGAACGGCGTCAGGGCAAGGGAACCTGGGTCACGGCGACGGAAAGGGGTGATTTTCCCGTCGCCGTGTCACCGACTGTCAACCCACTGTTCGTGGCGTACCTCGGCGCGCCCGACCGGGTGCTGCCACTGGCCTGCACCGCACCGCACAGCCCGCCGCTTGTGCTCGCCGACGCCTACACCAGAGCCGTGTCGAGGTTGCCGACCGTCGCCGGCGGCACCGGCTACCACCCCCTCGGCCACCTGGACCTGCGCACTGCGCTGGCCCGGCGCTACGCGGACGGCGGAATTCCGACGACTCCGGACCAGATCCTGATCAGCAGCGGTGGGCAGCAGGCACTCGCACTGCTCGTGAGGGTTCTGCTCTGCCCCGGCGACCGGGTGGTCGTCCAGACTCCGTGCTATCCCGGCATTCTGGAACTGCTACGCGAGGCGGGTGCGGAACTCAGCACCGTGCCCAGCGGGTTCGACGGGCTTGATGTGGATGCCTGGACGACGATGATAAAAACGGTGAGGCCCCACGTGGCGTACCTGAACCTCACACACCACAATCCGACCGGTACGACGGTTCCCCCTCTGGTACGCCGTCGCCTCGCCGAGGTGGCGGCCGCGCATGAGGTCACTCTGATCGACGACACCGTGCTCGACGAGCTCAGCTTCACCGGTTCCCCGTCGTCGCACCGGTGGGCGATGGAGCCGACCGTGCGCCTGTTCAGCGTCGGCTCCCTGAGCAAAACGGTCTGGGGAGGACTCCGCGTCGGCTGGATCCGCGGTCACCGGGACGACATCGCCACACTGGCCGGGCTCAAGGCCGTGCACGATCTCGGCGGCCCGGTTCTGGAACACCTTGCGGCCGCCGAGCTTCTTCCTCGCCTGGATTCGATTGCCCGGGAGCGCAGCGCCGAACTGAGGCAACGGCACGACCATTTGTGCGGTGAGCTGACAGCCCGGCTTCCGGACTGGCAGTTCCGTCCGGTGAGTGGCGGACAGTGCCTCTGGGTGCGCCTGCCGGGCGCCGACGCGGCCGTGTTCGCCCAGGTCGCCATGAGGCACGGAGTGGTGGTACTACCGGGGATTTCCTTCGCACCGGGTGGGGAATGCAACGACCGGCTACGTATTCCTTTCACCGCACCGGAACGAGATCTGTCCGACGCCGCTCGCATCCTGGCACACGCCTGGCACGCCTACCGCGGAGACGACGTGGCAGGTGCCGTTGCCGAGCCAGTCCACGTTGGACCCGGCCGCGTCCGCCTCTGACCCATAGCCGTCAAGACGGCGAGCCCCTGCGAAGCGGCGAACACCGGATGCGCTTGCGGACAGCGAGACCACGCGGGGCCTCGGCTCCCACATCGGTCACACAGTCACCACTCGGGCGAGCGTGATCACCAGATCCAGCACATTCGGGCCTTTCCCGGAGTTCTGGCCGGGGTGGTGAACCGGGCCGTGGTCGTGGTCACGTCTCGGTTCACCACCGGGTGGCTATTCGGTTTCCGGTTCGAGCTGGTGCGCCGTGGCTCGTTCGCCGGCGATGTCGCGGACCTTGCGGCGTACCGCGAACCAGCCGGCGACCAGCAACGCCGCGAGAGCGGGCAGGCTGTAGATCATGATGCGGCCCGTTTCGCCGTCGAACCAGCTCAGTGCCAGCACCAGGACCAGGAAGCCGAGCGTGAGGTAGTTGGTGAACGGCGCGCCGGGAAGTCGGAAGGAGGGACGCTCCAGTTCACCGCTCCGGACTTTGCGGCGCATGGCGAGGTGGGCGATCATGATCATCGACCACATGCCGACGATGCCCACGGCGGAGAACTCGAGCGCGATCTCGAAGGCGGAGCTGGGCACTACCAGGTTGAGGATCACGCCGAGGCAGTAGACGCAGGCCGTGATCAGGACGCCACCGTAGGGCACACCGCGCCTGCTGATCTTCGCGGTGAACCGCGGTGCGGAACCGGCTACGGACATCGAGCGCAGGATGCGGCCGGTGGAGTAGAGGCCGGAGTTCACACTGGACAGTGCGGCGGTCATCACGACGATGTCCATGACGCCCCCGGCGCCGGGCAGACCGAGTTTGGACATGACGGTGACGAATGGGCTTTCGTCACCGTTGTAGGAGGTCCACGGCATCAGCATGACCAGCAGCAGGACGGAACCGATGTAGAAGATCCCGATACGCCAGGCGACGGAGTTGACGGCTTTCGGGATCACCTTGCGCGGGTTGCTGGTCTCGCCCGCGGTCACGCCGACCATTTCAACGCCCGAGTAGGCGAACACGACACCCTGCAGGATCATGAGTGCGGGGAGTACTCCGGCGGGGAAGAACCCGCCGTTGGAGAAGATCAGCCCGGGACCGGTGGTGTGGCCGGCGATCGGATGACGCAGCACCAGCACGACGATGGCGATGACCATGAAGGCGACCAGTGCCAGCACCTTGATGGCGGCGAACCAGAACTCCAGTTCCCCGAACAGTCGAACGGAGACCATGTTCACGGCCAGGATGACGAACAACGCGATCAGCGCGGGTATCCACTGCTGCAGATTGGGCCAGAAGAACTGGGTGTACTTGGCGACCGCGGTGACGTCGGCCACGCCGGCGGTGGCCCAGTTCAGGAAGTACATCCAGCCGGCGAAGAACGCGGCCTTCTCGCCGAGGAACTCGCGGGAGTAGGAGACGAAAGAGCCGGACGAGGGGCGGTGCATGACCATTTCCCCGACGGCCCGGACGACGAGGAAGGCGAATACACCCGAGACCGCGTACACAATGGCCAGTGCGGGTCCGGCAGTGTGCAACCGGGAGCCGGCGCCGAGGAACAGGCCGGTGCCGATGGCGCCGCCCACGGCGATCATCTGCACATGCCGGTTGTGTAGTCCTTGGTGGTAGCCGGCTTCCTCGTGAGCGAACCGCTTTGCCGCCGCATGGCGGGCAGCGTCCACTGGGTTCGACAGCTGTGTCATGGACCATAACTATGACGGTCCTGATCAGGACCGGACAACGGCAGGCGGCCAGGCTTGAGCTTCCCTTGATGTGGCGACAGCTCAAGCGATCCTCAAGGGACCTGGCGGCGGGAGTGGTGCGCGTGGCAGGTTGACCCGGGAAGGCTCCTCGGGCCGAGGAGCGTGTCGCGACGAAAGCGATTCGTAATGACCTCAACGACAAAGCCGTCCGTTGTGGACGACGTCGAGCTGGACGAGATGATCCGGCTGTACTACCAGGCGGTGCCGGTGGACGAGCTGGCGGCGGTGTCCCCGGCGGCCCTGGCGGAGACGGTGCGTGCGCATTACCGCATGGCGCTGGTCCGCCCGGCGGGTAAACCGTTGATCGAGGTGCGGGACCAGCCGGTCGAGACCACCGGGCGGTCGGCGGCGACGACCCTGATCCAGGTGGTCACCGACGACATGCCGTACCTGGTCGATTCGGTGCTCGACGAACTGGCTCGCGAGGGCGTGCGGTTGCGGCATGTCGTGCACCCGATCGTGGTGGTCCGGCGGAACTCGGCGGGCGCGCTCGACGAAGTGGCGATGAACGCCGATCCCGAGTTCGCGCCGTCCGGTTCGACCGTCGAGTCGTGGATGACCCTCGAGGTCGACCGGATCGCCGGGCCGGGAAAGGTGAATCTTGTCACAGGCCTGAAAGCCGTACTGGACGACGTTCGCGAGGTAGTCGGGGCGAACCGGCGGATGCGGTCGGCCGCGGCGCGGCTGGCCGATGAGCTGCGGTCGGACCCGCCGCCGGTGGCCGATGGGGAGGCCGAGGAAGCCGCGGCCCTGCTGCGGTGGCTGGCCGACGGCAACTTCGCGTTTCTCGGCTACCGGTTCGGTGAGACCGGGCTGGGTCTGCTGCGGGGGAGCAGTTCCCTCACCGACGGCCTAGACCCAGATGTTGCCGCCGACCGCCTGTTATCGCTGACCCTGGCCAGTGGACGGTCCACTGTGCACGGTCCGGGGACACCGTTCTTCGTGGCCGTCCGGACGTTCGGGGCCGACGGCACTCCGGCCGGGGAGCACCGGTTCGTCGGGGCCTTCACCATCACCGCCGAGCACCACGACGTCGCGAACATCCCCGTGGTCGGTAAGCGGGTTCGGCGGGCGATACATCAGGCGGGTGTCCCACTGGAGTCCTACTCGGGCCAGCGCATGCTCCGGGTCCTGCACGGCTTCCCGCGCAGTGAACTGTTCTCCGCTGGCTGGGAGTTCCTGTACCGAGCAAGCTCCGGGGTGCTCGCGCCGGCCGGGCAGGCAGCGGTCAGGCTGTTCGTCCGGAAGGACGTCTACGGCCGGTTCTTCTCGTGCCTGGTGTATCTGCCCAGGGACCGGTACACGACCGCCTCTCGAGAAGCCATGCAGGAAGTGCTGCTCTTGGAGCTGGGGGGCACTTCGGTCGATTACGGCGCACGAACCATCGAGACCGGGGTGACCTTTGTCCGGTTCATCGTGCACGTCGACGGTGGGCGGCTGTCCGGACCGGACCCGACCCGGATCCAGGAACGGCTCTCGGCCGCGGTCCGGACCTGGGACGACTCGATGATCGACGCCGTGCTGGCCGGAAAGCACGAACGCCAGGATGGCGCGGGCACCGCCGAACTCGGCCGGCGGTATGCCGGCGCGTTTCCCGGGGCGTACAAGGAGGATTTCGACGCCGAGGCGGGCCTGGCCGATCTGCGGCGGTTGCGGGCGCTTTCCGGTGAGAGTGACCTGGACCTGCTCGTCTACCTGCCGCCCGACGCCGAAGCGGGAGAAGCACGCCTGAAGCTGTACCTGTCGGGGGGCCGGGTTACGCTTTCCGCGGTGCTGCCCGTGCTGCAGTGGATGGGTGTGGAGGTCATCGACGAGCGTCCATATCGGATCGATTGGGACGGCACTCCACGGTGGATCTTTGATCTGGGCCTGCGGAGCGATCGGCCCGGGACGGCGGAGGTCTGGCAGGACGCGAACGCGCGCGCCCGGTTCGAGCACGCGTTCGCGGCGGCCTGGCGCGGTGACGCTGAAGTGGACGGGTTCAACACTCTGGTGCTGTGCACGGAGCTCGGCTGGCGGCAGGCCGCCCTGCTGCGCGCCTACGCCCACTACCTGCGCCAGATCGGTACGAACTACAGCGGCGGCTACGTCCAGGACATCCTGCTCGACCACCCCGGGGTGGCGGTCGCGCTGGTGGGGTTGTTCGAGGCAAAGTTCGATCCCGAGCTGCCGGGACAGCAGCGGCAGGCCCGGATCGGCGCGCTCGAAGCGGTCCTCGACCGTCTCGTGGACGAAGTCACCAGCCTCGACGCGGACCGGATCCTGCGGGGTTACCTCGAATTGATCCAGGCCACCGTGCGGACCAACTACTTCCTCGACGGTGCCGGGGCGCGGGAGCGGGTCCTGTCGGTGAAACTGGATTCCGAGGCCGTTACCGCTCTCCCGCAGCCGCGGCCGCGCCACGAGATCTTCGTGTATTCCCCGCGCGTCGAGGGCGTGCACCTGCGGTTCGGCGAGGTCGCGCGAGGTGGTCTGCGCTGGTCGGACCGCCGGGAGGATTACCGGACCGAGATCCTGGGCCTGGCCAAGGCGCAAGCCGTGAAGAACTCCGTGATCGTCCCGGTCGGCGCGAAGGGCGGGTTCGTGGTCAAACGGCCGCCCGCTGACCGGGACGCTCTGCGGACCGAAGGCGTGGCGTGTTATCGGATGTTCATCGCCGGCCTTCTGGACATCACGGACAATCTCGTTCGCGGAGAGGTCGTGCCACCCGCGCGCGTGGTCAGGCAC
>Ga0310811_10009067_pt1 | contig 12826 bp, 16 predicted proteins | sample YCmetagenome_FD_207642 | JGI IMG/M metagenome (GOLD analysis project Ga0310811, IMG submission 207642) | Soil microbial communities from experimental microcosm in Duke University, North Carolina, United States - YC | ecosystem: Engineered > Artificial ecosystem > Soil microcosm > Unclassified ...
CTTTTCGACGGTTCGGCTACTCGGCAGCCTCGGTCTCCGCGGCCGCGGCGGCCTACCGCGAGGGCTTCCGGCTCGGCGTTCGGGGAAACGGCGCCGAGCCGGGTTCGAACCGATCCCGGCCCCCGGCCGGGAATTCACGGGACGCGGCGATCAGTCGCGCGGGCCGTAGGCGGCCGCCCAGGCGGCGTGCAGGCGCAACCGGGCCTGCTCGTTGCCGCGGCCGCGGTCCAGGGCGGCGCGGCAGACGGCGTCCAGGGCGGCGTCCACGGTGGCGAGTACGGCGTCGGCGCGGTCGAGGCCGTCCACGGTTTCGGCCTCGATCTGGGCGAATCGGTTGTGGGCGCGGATGATCTCGCCCGGACGGCCGGCGACCTGGGCCGCGCGCAGGGTCTCGCGGGCGGTGCGCTCCGCGATGCGGGCCGTGAGCGCCAGGCGCAGGCCCTCACGGCGCATCTCGTCGAGCTCGTAGATCCAGGCCAGCGCCACGGTCTCCTCGGCTTCGTCCACCGCCAGCTGCCCGGCCACTTCGACCAGCGTCCGCTCGTATTCGCGAACCGCCGACGGGTCGTACTCGATCTCCGACATCCCGACGGCTCCTTCCGACTCTGTAACGCGCTTGTTTCGAGAGCTGCGTATTGCCCGCGCACGCTTGAAACAAACCTCAGAGTGGAAGGGTGCTCACCTTACGCGGTCTCGCGAGATCCCCAGGCGGTCCGCCGCGCCGTCCCTTTCGCGGCGGACGCCTCCGCGCCGAGCCGGTCGAGCTGCTCGAGCCGGCGTTCGGCCTCGGATCCGCGCTCGGCGTGGTAGATCGCCAGGAGCTGGCCGCCGGAGTCGGCGAGCGGCAGTTTCTCCCGGCGCAGTTCGAGCACGCCGACCACCGGGTGGTTCAGCCGCATCGCGCCGCCGGACAGCGCTGTGACGTCGTGCCGGGCCCACAGCCGCCGGAACTGCTCGCTGGCCAGGGACAGTTCGCCGACCAGCTGAACGATCCGCTGGTCCTCGACGTCGCCGCCGACCGACGCGCGGAATCCGGCGACCAGGTTCCTGGCCGCCTGCTCCCAGTCGGGGTACAGATCCTGCTCGTCGGGGTCGAGGAAGATCGCGCGCAGCCGGTTGGCGCCCGGCCGGATGTTCGGGGAGACGGCCGTGGCCAGGCGGTTCGCCGCGAGCACCTCGAACGTGCGGCTCTCCACGAAAGCGGGCAGGTTGATCACGTCGAGCAGCTGGCGGATCCCGGCGGGTACCGTCTCCCGGCGCACGCGGCGGGTCGGGGCCGGGCGCGCGGCCGCGAGGCTCAGCAGGTGCTCGGTGGCGGCGGCGTCCAGCCGCAGCACCCGGGCCAGGGCCTCGAGCACCTGCGGGGACGGATTGCGGTCGCGGCCCTGCTCCAGGCGCAGGTAGTAGTCGGCGCTGATCCCGGCCAGGGTGGCGACCTCCTCGCGGCGCAGTCCCGGGGTGCGCCGCACGCCCACGACCGCCAGACCCGCCTCCGCCGGGTCGATCAGCTCCCGGCGGGCCCGTAGGTAGTGCCCGAGTGCGTTCGCCGTCTTGCTCATGCCCTTCAGGGTACGAGCCCGGGCGGCGTCGTGCCTGGTCCCCTCGCCCCCAGGATCGGCGCGGCTCAGGCTGTTTCCGGCCGCGGCGGCTAGCGTGGCCGCAGGACAGCTCCCGGAGGGACCGGCGAGCGGGAAGGGACAGATGACCGGCGACGAGCTTCCCGGCGGCGGCTACCGTATGGGAGACCTGGACGTCGCCCGCTTCGGCTACGGCGCCATGCAGTTGGCCGGCCCGGGCGTCTTCGGGCCGCCCGAGGACCGCGAGGCCGCGATCGAGGTCCTGCGCACGGCCGTGGAACTGGGGATCCGGCACATCGACACGGCCGACTTCTACGGCCCGTTCGTCACGAACGAGATCATCCGCGAGGCCCTGGCGCCCTATCCGGACGACGTGCACATCGTCACCAAGGTCGGCGCGCGCCGCGACGAGCGGGGCGGCTGGCCGCACGCCCGCACGCCCGCCGAACTGGTCCAGCAGGTGCACGACAACCTCAAGCGCCTCGGCCTGGAGACGCTCGACGTGGTCAACCTGCGCGTCGGCGGCCTCGACTCCCCCGAGCCCGGCTCGATCGCTGAAGGATTCAGCGCGCTCGCCGAACTGCGCGAGCAGGGACTGATCCGGCACCTCGGGCTGAGCACGGTGAACCAGGAGCAGATCGCCGAGGCGCAGGCGATCGCGCCGGTGGTGTGCGTGCAGAACTTCTACAACATCGCCAATCGCCGCGACGACGCGCTGATCGAGCACCTCGCGGGCCAGGGCATCGCATACGTGCCGTACTTCCCGCTCGGCGGCTTCTCTCCGCTGCAGTCCGACACGCTGCACAAGGTCGCCGCGCGTCTGGAGGCCACGCCGCTGTCCGTGGCGCTCGCGTGGCTGCTGCAGCGCTCGCCCAACGTGCTGCTCATCCCCGGCACGTCCTCGGCACGTCACCTGCGCGAGAACCTCGCCGGCGCCGCGCTCCGGCTGCCCGAGGACGCGATCGCCGAGCTGGACACCGTGGGCGGCGAGAAGCGGTAGCCCCGCGAGGGGAGCTCGGGAACGCACCCCGCGCAACGGCGCGCGGGGTGCGGCGACTGCGGCATCGTGGTTCGATGACACGAACATCTCTGATACACACGCGACCCGCCGCCCGGAGTGCCGATGATCGCCGCCGTCGTGATCTTCTGCTGCGTCATCTTCACGCGGGTGGCCAAACGCCCCGGGACGCCCAGGCCGGTGCCCGATACGGGGACCGCCGGCCCGAGCGGTCCATCGGCCTAGAGCAGGTGTGCGAGGCCCTCGATGGTGAAATAGCTGCCCACGGCCGCGGCACCGAAGACCACGAGCATCCGGCCGTGCACCGCCAGCCAGGCGTTCGCGGAGGTCAGAAACGCGGTGGTCCGCTCCGGGGAGGCGGCGTAGAGCAGGATCGGGATCTCCGCCATCAGCAGCACGAGGAAGGCGATCAGCAGGACCTCGAACGTGCTGACCAACGCGTCGGGCCGGCCCTTGCTGACCGAGTGCAGCGAAGCGAGGTACATCGGCGAGGGAGAGCCCGCGAAGACGCCGAGCGCGATGACCGCCAGCACCCCGGCCTCCTCCCGACGGCGGCGCTGCCTCTTGCGCCCGGACCGCGACGTGCGCGTCGGCTTGGCGGACTTGTCCTTCGGCGGACCCGAGGCACGCCGGGCCAGGAAGGGCACGGAGAGCAGGATCGCCAGGCCGAGGCCCAGATCGATCGCGGGCGAGAACGTGTGGTGCCGCTGCCGGTCCTCCAGGCCGCTGCTGCCGAGCGCCTCGACGACGAGGAAGCCGACCAGCAGGGTCACGAGGGCCGCCGCGGCCAGGAACACCAGCGCGCGGCGCAACGGGCGCTCCTTGTTCAGCAGCCCCGCGACGATCAGCAACGTCCAGGGCGAGAAGGCCGCGACCAGCGCGGTGGGCACCGCTTCCAGCATCTCGCACTCCGCTCCGCACGTCGCACCTGAACCCGCGCGAGCACCCAATCAGGGTAATACGGGGTGAATCAGGCAGCACCCCGACGGTACGGCGTGGCGCGTCCGGCCCCGGCATATGCTCGTAACGGCGGTGACCGCGACGTCACCCGCGCCCCTCCAGAAAGGCTCGTCCGACCAATGTCTGTCGTTAAGATCAATGTCCTGTCGGTATCGCCCGAGGCCCGCGAGACCCTCGAGAAGCGCTTCGCCGGACGCGCCGGCGCGGTGGAGGCCAGCGACGGCTTCGAGTGGTTCGAACTGCTGCGCCCGGTCGAGGGGACGGACGACTACCTCGTCTACACCCGCTGGCGCAGCGAGGAGGACTTCCAGAAGTGGCACGCCTCCCAGGACTTCGCCCGCGGCCACGCCGGAGGCTCCGAGGGCGGCCAGCCGCCGCGCCCCGCCGCGCACGCCTCGCGGATCTGGTCGTTCGACGTCGTCCAGCAGAGCGGCCCGAAGGCGCAGTAGGACGCGGCACGACGAAAGCCCGGGCGGCCGGGCCGCCGCACGACTCCGAACGGGGTCAGGGCCGCGGCCCCCGCGGCGCCTCGAATCACGGTTCTACGGTCGCTTTCCACCTGTGCGCCTCCTCGCGCATCGGGAAAGGCGGGCACCCGACCCGCGTCAGCACATGTTGACGCGGCGGGATCGTCAGCATATGCTGACGTCATGGAGAGCACGCTCGAGATCGCCGAGGGCGCCGCGAGTCAGGACCCGGACGTCGGGCTGCGCGCGGTGGCCGCGCTGCGGGAGCTGGCCGAGCGGCTGGAGGCGCTGCAGATCGAGAACGCGCGGCGGCTCGGCTGGTCGTGGCAGGAGATCGCCGATCGGCTGGGCGTGACCAAGCAGACCGTGCACCGCAAGCACGGGCCACGGATCGGGAGGCGATCGTGACGAGGCGCATCGAGGGCGAGGCACGGCAAGCGGTCATCCGCGCGCAGGAGCAGGCGCGCCGCTTCGGCCAGCACTTCATCGGCTGCGAGCATCTGCTCTACGGGGTGGCCGGGGCCGATGACGCGGTCGGCGGCATTCTCCGGGCGCGGGGCGTGACCCCGGAGCGCGTCGACGAGCAGTTGGCGGTCCTGGTCCGTCGCTCGCGTTCGGCCGCCCCGCGGCGGACGGATCTCGACGGTGACGCGCTCGACGCGATCGGCGTCGACCTCGACGCCGTCCGCGCGCGCGTCGAGCAGGCGTTCGGTCCGGGCTCGCTGGATCGCGCGGCCGCCGCACGATCCGGCCGTGCGAAACGCGACGTGACCGGTCACCTGCGCGTGACCCGTCAGGCGCGCGCCTGCCTCAAGCGGTCGATCCGCGCCGCCTCGGCCCAGCCGGACGGACGCCGTGACACCGCGCAGCTGGCGCTGATCCTGCTGGACGTGAAAGCGAGCGCGGCGCGCAGTATTCTCACCACGCTCGGTGTCTCGGCGCCGGAACTCAGCGCGGAGATCAGCAACGCGCTCTAGCCGCGGCCGGTTCGCGATGCGGAGCTCCGCAATGGTCTGCGAGACTATGACGATGCGCGATCTTTACAACGAGTCCGAACACGCCGGCCACGCCTTGGCGGAGATGGCGCGGCTGGTCGGCCAGGCACTGTCCCAGGCCACCGAGGCGCTGCTCGAAACGGACCTCCGGCTGGCCGAGACGGTGATCTCGGGCGATCGCGCGATCGACGCGCTCTACCGCGAGATGGACGTGCAGGCCCCCGGCTCGCTGGCCGAGCAGCAACCGGTCGCGAGCGACCTGCGCGCACTGCTCACCTCGCTGCGGATGAGCGCGGACCTGGAGCGCATGGGCGACCTGGCGCGCCACATAGCCACCGTCTCGCGGATGCGTTTCCCGGACTGCGCGGTCCCGGACGAACTGCGCGACACTTTCGCGCAGATGGGCGAGATCGGCGTGCAGCTGTCGAACCGGCTCGCGCTGATCATCGAGACGCGGGACGTCACGGCCGCCGGCACCCTCGACGCGCAGGACGACACCGTCGACCGCCTGCACCGCGGTGTGTTCGCAGCGCTGCTGAGCGCGGAGGACAAGTACCCGATGCAGACGGCCATCGACGTGACCCTGCTCAGCCGCTACTACGAGCGCTTCGCCGACCACGCGGTCTCGGTCGCGCACCGCGTGGAAAACCTCGGCACCGGCGAACCCTGGGACGACCAGGCGTAGCGGAGGTCGCGAGCGCTTCGGGGCGGAACTGTTCAATCTCGCGCGAGCAACCCGCTGCAGACGGCCGACGACAGCTTCCGCGCGAAGCGATGCATGTGCGGATCAAAGGTCTCAATCGGCTCGCCGAGCAACTCCTCGAACTTTCGAGGCCGGACTTGCGATGGGCGGTCAGCAGCACCGAGCCGGTGCGCGTATCGAGCGGGACGAAGTAGGAGACCAGATGCATCGGCGGCTGGTCCGGCGGCGTCAGCCGGTACAGTCCCGCGCCCGACTCGATCCACTCCAGGGCCGCGCGCCGGTGGTCCCGCTCGACGGCGTCGACGGGTTCGATCGACGCGATGATCCGGGCGATCTCCTCGCGGTTGCCAATCACGGGCACGACCCTAGACCGGGCCACCGACGGCGACACGGCGTGGAGACCGGCTCAGTGCTCGCGTGCCGGGGCGACGCCGTTGACATTGGCGGGCCAGATGGGTCATCCCGGCCGCGGCCGGCAGCCCGGCCAGGGCGTACGCCGACGTCGCAGCCGCGGACTTCCCCGCCGCACGGGTCTTCGACACTCCGCCGCTCCTCGTCTTCGTGGTCTGCGGTCATTCTCCCCCGACCCGCTCGGCGTCCAGGGCGCCGGCCGACGAGCCGAACGCGGCCAGCGCGGCGAAGCGCACGACGAGCCGCCGCCACTCGCCGGGCCGGCGCAGCATCGCGTGGCCGTCGTCGAGCACCTTGAGGTAGACCGCGTCGCCCACGGCACCCGCGCGGGTGGCGAACGCGATGGAGTCGCCGACGTTCGTGACCCGGTCGCGGCGCCCGTGCGCGACCAGCAGGGTTCGATCCACGAGCGTGTCGACCGGCTCGTCCGGCGGGAGCCAGGGCGCGAGCGCGGCGACCGCGCGGACCGTGGGGTACTCGGCGACGCGCACCGCGGTCCGGCCGCCGAGGCTGTGGCCGACCAGGATCACCGGGACCGGGCCGAGGCCGCTCTCGACGGCCTCGAGGGCCAGCCACGCGTCGCGGACCGGGTCGGGGATGCGCGCCCCGCCCTCGTCGTTCCAGCCGCGCACCCGGTAGCGCAGCGCGAGCACCGGCAGCGTCCGCTCCCGCCGGATCCCCCTGGCCAGCGCGTCCATCCGCGCGACGGCCAGGTTGCCCCAGGAAACCGGGTCGTAGGAGTGGGCGCGGCCGCCGTGCAGCAGCAGCACGACAGCGGCCGGCTCGCTGGTCGAACCGGCCGCCGCCGCGAGCCCCACGAGCCTGCCGCCCGCGGCGCCCGCCTGCCGCATGTCGAGATCGTGCACGAACCCGGTTCGGGGCCATCGGTCATCCGGATTGGTCACATGCTCTGTGATAGCCCACGGCGTGGTCCCGGGCCACTCGGGCGACCCGCGACACGCCGTCGCCGGCGCGGGCTACGCGGCGAGCACGTGCTCCTTCGCGCGCTGGAACTCCTCCTCGCTGATGTCGCCGTGCGCCTTCAGGTCGGCGAGCTTCGCCAGCTGGTCGGCCTGGCCGCCGCCGCCCTTGGCGTCGGCCGCCTCGACCGGTCCGCTCCCGGTTCCCGCGGCCTCCCGCACGTAGGCCCGGAACTCCTTTTCATTCTGCTGCGCCCGCGCGGCTTCCCGCTCGCCCATGCTGCGCCCGCGCGCGATCAGATAGACGAACACGCCCAGGAACGGCAGCACGATGACGAACACGGACCAGGCCGCCTTGCCCCAGCCGCTCAGCTCGTTGTCGCGGAAGATGTCCCCGAAGATCCGGAACAGCAGGAAGAACCACAGGATCCACAGGAAGAACCACATGGTGGTGAGGAAGACGTTGAGCAACGGGTAGTTCACCGCGGTTTCCTTTCCCTTCGGCCCGGCTCGGACGAGCCGGGCCCGTTGTCGAGCACCTGCCAGGGCCGGGCCGCTAGGCCAGGACCTTGGCCTTCTGCGCCTCGAACTCGGCGTCGGTGAGCACGCCCTGGTCGTGCAGCGCGCCGAGCTCCTTGAGCCGGGAGATCTTGCTGTCCATGTCGGGGCCGTCGGCCGGGGCGGCGGGCGCCGGCTGCGCGGGCGGCGAGGCCTCCTGCGTGCCGTAGCGGCGCTCGTCCTGCGCGGCCCAGCGGCCGGCCTGCCGGCGCGAGACGCGGTTGGAGACGGCGGTGGCCGTGCCGGCGATCGCGGCGGTGCGCGCCACGCCTCTGAGCAATCCGGGCATGATGTCCTCCTGACTTCAGTCGGGTTTCGCGATGGCGGATCAGGATCCGGACACGGGCGCGTCCAGCTCGTCGAGCACCCGGACGAACTCCTGCACCGGGATCCGGCCGCCCGCGACGAGCCGGGCGCCGTTGCGGCGCAGCGTCGTGGCCAGCGGGGCGGCCCAGACGTTCTCGTAGACGAGGACGGCCGCGCAGTCCCCGGGCTCGAGGCCCGCGCCGGCCTCGTCGAGGTCCTCGCGGCCGAGCAGGCCGGAGGAGGCGCCCTCGAAGACGGCCATGTCGAACTCGCCGTCGCCGTCCAGGTCGGCGATCAGCACGTCCAGCAGGCTGCCGTCGGCCTGCTTGATCATGAAGGCCAGGTCGAGGATCCGGATGATGCCGCGGTCCACCAGGTCGACGAGGTGCGCGAAGCCCTCCCCGGTGACCTTGCCGCCCGGAAACTCCACGACGAGGTAGTCGATCGGTCCCATTTCGTTGAGCTCGGTGATCATGTCGCACCTCCGGTGAATCGCTGCTCGGAACGGTCCAGCTCCTCGTCCAGGGCGAGGGCTGCGGCGACGAGCGCCAGATGGGTGAACGCCTGCGGGAAGTTGCCCAGCTGCTCGCCGGAGGGGCCGATCTCCTCGGCGAACAGTCCGACGTGGTTGGCGTAGGTGAGCATCTTCTCGAAGGCGTAGCGGGCCTGCCGCAGCTGCCCGGCGCGGGCGAGCGCCTCGACGTACAGGAAGCTGCAGAGGTTGAACGTGCCCTCGGAGCCGCGCAGCCCGTCGGGCGAGGCCTCCGGGTCGTACCGGTAGACCAGGCTGTCGCTGACCAGCTCGCCGTCCATGGCCCGCAGCGTGGAGAGCCAGTCCGGGTCGCGCGGGGAGATGAATCCGACCTTCGGCATCAGCAGCAGCGAGGCGTCGAGCACGTGCGTCTTGTAGTGCTGCACGAAGGCCTTGCGCTCGGAGTTCCAGCCGCGCTCGAGGATCTGGGCGAGGACCGTGTCCCGGGCGGCGGTCCAGCGCACGAGGTCGGCCGGCCGGGCGAACTCCCGTGCCATCCGGATGCCGCGGTCGAAGGCGACCCAGGTCATCAGCCTGCTGTAGGTGAAGTCCTGCCGGCCGCCGCGGGTCTCCCAGATGCCCTCGTCCGGCCGGTCCCAGTGGTCTGCGAGCCAGTCGAGCAGCCCCGCGAACACCCGCCAGCCGCGGATGCCGCCGACGTCCCCGGCCTGCGCCAGGGCGTAGGCCGCCTCGCCGTAGATGTCGAGCTGGATCTGGTCGGCCGCCGCGTTGCCGGCCCGTACCGGGGCGGACTTCCGGTAGCCCTCGAAGTGGTCGAGGATCTCCTCGGACAGCTGCGGGCTGCCGTCGATCCGGTACATGATCTGCAGCGGCTCGCCCGAGGCGGTGCCGCCGGCCTCCAGCCGGTCGCGCAGCCAGCGGCGGAACGCGAACGCCTCCTCCTCGAATCCGAGGTCGATCAGCGCGCCGACCGAGAGCGAGCCGTCGCGCACCCAGGTGAACCGGTAGTCCCAGTTGCGCTCACCGCCGACCTGCTCGGGCAGGCCCATCGTGGCCGCGGCGATCGGCGCGCCGCTCGGGTGGTATGTCAGAAGCTTGAGGGTGATGGCGGACCGGTTGACCGCGTCGTGCCAGCGGCCCCGGTAGTGGGAGCCGCGCAGCCAGGCGTGCCAGAAGTCGCTGCAGGCGTCGAGCTCGGCGATCAGCGTCTCCACCGGCGCGAGCGGCTCCGGAGCCTGGCCCGGGGCGTCGCTGGTGAGCACGACGGCCGCCGTCTGCCCGGCGCCGAGGGTGACCCGCGCGGTGATGTCGTGCCCGTCCGCGCGCAGCATGATCGGCTGGGTGGCCTGGACGTGCAGATCGATGTCGGCCCCTGAGAAGACCGCGGTGCCGTCGTCGGCGAACCGCAGGGTGTGCGTCGCGCGGCCGTAGTCGAAGCGCGGGCGGCAGACGAACTCGAAGGGCATCGAGCCGCGCACCACGCGCATGCCGCGGATCAGCCGGTGCCGGCTGGACGGGATCGGGGAGGTGTCCGGCTCCATGAAGTCGACGACCTCGCCGACCCCGGTCGGGCACATGAAGCGGGTGACGAGCACGGCCGTGTCCGGCAGGTAGAGCTGGCGGACGGTGCAGTCCGGCAGGCCGTCCAGGTCGGCGGCGAGCTTGCAGTGGCCGCCGCGCTCGCTGTCCAGCAGGGAGGCGAACACGCTCGGCGAGTCGAAGCGCGGCGTGCACCACCAGTCGACCGTCCCGTCGTCGGCCACGAGCGCGGCGGTCTGCAGATCGCCGACGACGCCGTGGTCCGCGATCATCGGGTATTCGTTCATCTCCACTCCGTTCGCCGAATGCGGTCCCTCGGGCCGAACGTATCTCCGCCGCCACCGCCCGAGATCACCCTCCGTGGGTGACCCGGCGCCCGGAGGGCGGCGGGAGGGTTGAGGGAGCCGGTCGGAGAAGGGATCAGGCCATGGCGGTTCAGACACCCGCAACCGAGCAGCAGCCCGCTCGGCTCGCCCGCGGCGTCCTCGGCCCCCTCGCGCTCGCGCAGTTCATCTGCAGCTTCGCGGGTTCGAACATGAACGTGATGATCAATGACATGAGTCAGGACCTGAATACGACCGTCCACGGCATCCAGGTCGCGATCACCGCCTTCCTGCTCGTGATGGCGGCGCTGATGATCCCGGGCGGGAAGCTGACCGACCGCTACGGCCGCAAGCGCTGCTTCCTGGTCGGTCTCGCGGTGTACGGGGTCGGCGCCGTGCTGAGCGCGGTGGCCCCCGGGCTCGGCGTGCTCATCCTCGGCAACTCGATCCTCGAGGGCGTCGGCACGGCGCTGCTCATCCCGCCCGTCTACATCCTCACGACGATGCTCTTCACCGACCTCACCGCACGCGCCCGCGCGTTCGGCATGATCATGGCGATGGGCGGCCTCGGGTCGGCGGCCGGGCCGCTGATCGGCGGCCTGATCACCACGGCGATCAGCTGGCGGGCCGCCTTCGGCTTCCAGGCACTGATCATCATCGTGATCATCCTGCTGAGTCTGCGGATCAAGGACCCGGTGCCGCCCGACCCGCACCACGCCTTCGACGTGAAGGGCGCCGTGCTCTCCGCGGTCGGCCTGGTGCTGTTCGTCATGGGCATCCTGGCCGCCAGCACCAACCTCTGGCTGACGCTCGGCCTGATGGCCGGCGGAGCGCTCGTGCTGGCCTGGTTCATGCTCTGGGTGCGCAAGCAGGAACGGACCGGCCAGGAGCCGCTGATCTCCAGCTCGATCTTCCGGGTGCGCGTCTCGAACCTCGGCCTGGTGACGCAGAACTTCCAGTGGCTGGTGCTGATGGGCACGTCGTTCACCGTCGCCACCTACCTCCAGGTGGTGCGGCACTACGACGCCATCCAGACCGGCGTCATCTTCACCGCGGCCACAATCGGCGTGCTGGCGAGCTCCCTGCGCTCCGAGCCGCTGTCGAAGCACTTCAAGCAGCGCACCCTGATCATGGCCGGGTTCGTCTTCACGGCGGCCGGGATCGGCATCCTGATCGGCATGGTGAAGGGCTATCCCGGTCCCTGGGCGTTCGCGCCGGGGCTGCTGCTGACCGGCATCGGGATCGGCCTCATGCTGACGCCGTCGGTCAACATCGTGCAGTCCGCGTTCCCGGAGGAGCGTCAGGGCGAGATCTCCGGCGTCTCCCGCAGCATCTCCAACCTCGGATCGTCCTTCGGGACCGCGATCGCCGGCACCATCCTGGTGGCCGACCTCACCCGCAGCGCTTACGGCGTGGCGATGATAGCCCTCGCGGTCATCGCGGTGGCCGGGTTCGCGGTCGCGATGCGGCTGCCCAAGGGGGCTCAGAAAGCATGACACCCTATGAGTTCCGCATCGACGGACTGCTGTCCGAGTCGATCCTCTATGAGGCCTTCCCCGAGCTGGACGGCATTTTCGTGGCGAACCAGACCATCCTGTTCGGCGAGATCACCGACGACGCGCACCTCTACGGGCTGCTGGCCCGCTTTCAGGCGCTCGGGCTGCGGGTGACCGAACTGCGCCGCCTGCCCGACCATCCGCGCGTCAGCTGACGCCCAGACGACTCCGGCCGACGCCGGCTCGCATCGGTCCGCGCCGACTGAAGCGGGTCTTCAAATCAGTTTCATCTCACGCGCCCGCCGCACCGCCTCGCCCCGGCGGCTCGCGCCCAGCTTGCGGTTGATGTTCTTCAGGTGCGTCTTGACCGTGTTGACGGACACGAACAGGTCGGCCGCGATCTCGTCGGTGGACATCAGCTCCGCGGCTCGCTTCAGCACCTCGCACTCGCGCTCGCTCAGCGGCTCGACCAGCGCCGCGGGCCCCGACGCGGTGTCCGGCAGCTCCACGATGTCGAAGCGCTGACGCAGGTCCGGCGGAAGCCACCGGTAGGGCCGGGTGAGCGCGGGGTCGGCGCGGAGCATGCTGCGCAACCACGGCGAGGCGAGCCGGTACGGCAGCCGCAGCCGCTCGCCGTCGGAGGCGGCCAGCGCCCGCTGGACCAGCCGCCGGGCGGCGGCCGACCTACCGAGCAGATCGACCGCCTGGGCACGGGTCAGCAGTTCCTGCACGTGAACTTCTGAAGCGGGTGCGAGGGGCGAGTCGAACTCGTCCAGCGCCTTCAAGGCGATCTCCGGCTCGCCGAGGGCCAGCCGGGCGCGGGCCGAGGCGACGGCCGTCTCCGGAGCGCGGACGTCCGCGTCGCCGAGCGCTGCGACCGCCTCCTCCGGGTTGCCGTCCGCGAGGTACGCCGCCGACGCGGTGGCCGCCAGCCGGTCCGCGAGCCACGGCGATCGGCGCGCGGGGGAGGTCCACTCGACCTCGCGCAGCGTCTCCAGCGCCGCCTTCGGCTTGCCGCGGGCCAGCAGCAGCCTGGAGCGGGAGACACGCAGCGCGCGGG
>Ga0310811_10009068_pt1 | contig 12826 bp, 16 predicted proteins | sample YCmetagenome_FD_207642 | JGI IMG/M metagenome (GOLD analysis project Ga0310811, IMG submission 207642) | Soil microbial communities from experimental microcosm in Duke University, North Carolina, United States - YC | ecosystem: Engineered > Artificial ecosystem > Soil microcosm > Unclassified ...
GGCGCAGCGAGACCCGACATACTGCCTCACCAGCAGTGTTGTTGATCTCACATCTAGAGATTGATTGCGCGCGCCGCAGTCAGACTTAGTTCCTTCAACGCCCTGTGGTTATTGCATTTTGGCTTAGATTAGATCGCCTAATCAAGCCTTGCTTTGTCTGCTTTGCCTTTTCTCTCGCTTTACATCACGCTCGCTTTCACTCACACTGTTTCATGCTCATTACGATTTCCTATACCACTCCTTGCCTTCCGCATCACTTGTGCACTTTCACATGCCCACGCACACTATAGGCGCACACCTTCCTGTGCTTCGCTTACCTTAGTGCGCGCTTCCTGCGCTCCGCTTACTACACATTCTCATCACGTGCCTTGCGCCTTTCTATATCCTTGTGCACATCCCCTGTCTACTCGAGTTCTCTCTATTCCTGGTTCTGTGTGTGGTAGCAGTCCCCTTTAGGGTCGAACGCGTCTGTCTCAGGCATAGCAGCCTAGGCGCAGCGAGACCCGACATACTGCCTCACCAGCAGTGTTGTTGATCTCACATCTAGAGATTGATTGCACATGCTGCAGTCAGACTTAGTTCCTTCACCATTGACCATCAACTTGAGGCAGCTGGCACCTGTCGTCTTATTGAGTACAATTGTGATAGTCATTGTATTCTGAGCAACCTATAAGACCCTCAAGTAAGAAGACAGTGCACCTGCGCTTTCTCACACCTCATATTGGCTGACCAGTAGCACCTTCAGCACATACAACTAGATCCTTGCTGCACTCACTTCCCCTTTAGGGTCGAATGCACTTGTCATCTCAGGTATAGCAGACTAGGCAATGTGCAACCTACAACAATTATAGATACAGTCAGGAGCTTTGTTCGCACCTCACTGTGTTGTAGTTTCTACACTGGATGGCATGGTTGAGGCTATGTCTTTCTTCAGTTGACAAGCCTAGGATGTAGATATTATGTTGGGTCTGGTGTGTGCAGTGTTGTGGCCCACAACAATCCCATCCTTTTGAGGGGATAGAATTGGCCAAAATTTTGGTGGCACCCAGTGGTCCCACATGATGAAACAATTTCAGTTGGCTTTGATGCACTCATCCTGTAACCTTCAGGCTCTGTCGATTGGATGCTTGTGGGAATACATGGTGCTGGCAATTGAATTCGAAAATAGTGTGCTAGCAGTGTGTATAAACAGATTTAATGCAGACAGCTATGGAGCTCTGGGCCACTGAGGTCAATGAACAATACAGAAGTCCTATGACTACTGCCACACTTCGGCCATTTCTGGCAGTGTCACAATGTGGCGTTTCTAACTTCAATCCACATCCACACATAGTCATTCCTTATATTACCAGGTGAACACTTGTCCCATCCTCTTCATTGTTTGCTACAATTTGCTTCATCTAAACATGCCGTTACAACACAAATCCAACGAGGCTTTGGTGCTCGCTGATGAGTCTCTGCATGATTCACTCCACAAAATCAAATGCTGGCAAGCAGATGGCCATGTGGCTGTTGACCAGGCCCATGATATTGCGTGACTAGTGGTGAGGCTTTGTTTTTGTTTTCCACTTCACCTGCTCACATTCCATTCAACAGTCTCAAGCGCTCCACCAGCATGGCAGGAATTGCTTGGTCATCTCACCATTCCTGCTGTCTGGAGCTGCCAAGATCCGGGAGACCATGAATTAAGGTCTTGCCCCCCAATGGTCTCATGTGTGGGTTGATGACCCACATATGGAGTCGCATCCTTTTTTCCCTAAGACTGTTTGATATGGTGAGTTGGCACCCTTTGGATGCATAGTGGTAACATGACATTGATTGCTACAGGAAAACCAGGGTCAGCACCAGCACCAGCACCAGCACCAGCACCAACACCAGTGGTCTCCCCAGTCCCACCCCCAGCTCCCAAACAGGTGTCAGTTCTACCAATTGACTCACTTCCTGGTGCCAGTGACGAAAAGCATCTGACCGACAAGGGCAAACAGCCTAACCGAGGGACTCATAGATCCAGAGAAGACAGCCCAGGTGCCGAGTCAGGCAGGAAGAAACACAAGGTGTACAAGCCCTTGTCCAAGGCCATACTCTCCGACACCAAGGATGAGGACTGACAGCCAGGAGGAGTTATAGTTGTAAAGGTATGCCTTATTTTTAGAGTTTTCAAACTACTAAACAACTACTAATATCACCTTAGCCATCCAAGGTTGTCGAGTCATTGCCTGCAGCACCACCAGAATCAAAGGTAAGCATGTTGTTAATATCAGTGCCGATTTCATTACTGACTTGTTTGCAGTGCATGACCAAAACGATTAAACAGGTGAGATTTACCTCATCCTGTAAGTCATCACCCCTCAACCATGTTCAGGCAAAAGTTGCACCAAACATCGACCGAGCCCAGCCAAAGGCCAAAGGAAAGAAGGCTGAGGACAGCACTGAGCCTGTCAGGGGGCATGAGCTACTGAAGGCCACCCCTAAGCAGGTAAGTTTTGGCAACATTCATCTCAGTGATTGAGTACTAAGTGTCTTGTAGTACAATCCACCCTGCAAGAGATGCACTGAGGGGCCTTGTCTCATTGTGGTCAGCAGGAAGGGTCATGCCATCAAGTCCTATGCCAAGTGCCACAACATGAAGGTGTGGTGTAGCCGACCAGTGTCGGCAGATGCCAACAGCCCTGCAACAACAAGTAGTGAGGAGCCAAAGCCACACCCCAGGTTAAAGTCCACACCAGTCTCCAAGTCCAAGTCTCAATCCAGGACAACCAGAGCCATCTCCTGTGCACGCCCACCGACTCCTACTGTAGAGTCTGAGGAAGCTGTTGAGGAACTGGGTAAGTCATTTTATTGTGTTATCATAATATGCCTTAACATTCGGTCATAGATGCGCCTGTCACCAATATCAACAATGCCAAGATGGATTGTGAGGTCAATGCTGAGCAGCACACTGACATTACTGCTGAGATGTTGGTTGTGGCTGATGATCAAATCATGGCTGACCAGCCTGCAGCCATCACTTCTGCAGATGACTTCCCTGCCAAGCATTGGCTGGAGGATACCAATGACATTCCCATTCCCATCCCCCCACCAACTCCTGTGGCTGACCATTTTTCACTTGCATCAGAACCTTCATCACCCACAATCCGCCAATGCCTGCTTGCCCTGATGTCTCAGGTCACTGCAATGCAAATCACCGATGATCATGCTGTCGCCAGGATGGATGCAATGGAGCATGAGTTTGATACCCACATTTCCTTGATGTGCGCCAAGCTTTCCTCCATGCAGCTTGATGTCAGCACCACTGTGACATTGGTGAATGGACTGGTTGGTATAGTTGAGAAGCTTCAGCAGGAGCACATCCTACCCAATCCATTGTTCCAACCACCAGCCATAAGACATGGCAATGAGTCCTTGGCCACTGCATTTGGCATGAGGTACTTGAATGGTGTGTATGGTCCTTCAGTTGCTCCTGTCACCCTTTCTGCAGGAGTCAGTTAAACCTTGGTGTCTTGCCCTTCTGGTCATTCTGATATGCAGGGCACCACATTAGCATCTGGTTCAGCATCCTCAGCTTCAGAACACACCGGTCCTTCATCTGCTCCTGCTGCAGGTGAACTGCATCTTGCTGTTGTATCACCACCTCCTGCCCAGCACTCTCTCCCTTGATCATTCAGAACACTACTTAGTTGTACAAATATATCATACATTGTTCAAAAGCCTTGTGGCTGTATATCACTTTATTTCAAATTGAATTGTTTTGGCATAGATTACATGTGCATAATCTTGTGATTCAAATCACCAACAGCATATTGGCACAGTTTATCTCAGCTGTGTGTGCAATTGGCCTGTTGGCATGACCAATTTATACTCCATGTGACTGATAGCTTGTTCTATACATCAGCAAAACCATCGCATGTGTCTCCACTAGTTTTTGTTTGACTGAATTATTACAGTTGGTACATACAGATGCTTGGCCACCCTTGTTACACTACAATGTGCACCAGCTCTTGGCAATTACTTGTGCATCATATTTGACTGAGCTTGTTTTGACCAAGCATGTCCTGGTAAGTATTTAATGACTAGTTCATGAACAACCTATTGACCGACCAACTCATTCATCATATTTCACCGATGTGGATGTGGAAAGTGCATCACAGAAGCTAGGTCTATAAATGCCTACCGACCAACCAACTGCCTCTTCCACCATATTTGACTGGTTGTCTTTTGACTGAGGTGGCCCTGGCAAAGCTGTGGAAGCTGGTCAGTGAACACTGACCCATTGACTGACCAATGTCCATTGCACTTCTATATCCTTAGAATCTTGGCCCATCTGTATATATCAGCGCCATCGCTCACTCAGCCCACTTGTTGGTATCAGGTGCATGCTTCACACTACCTATTAAAGTTGATAGAAAGGCCTTCACTTATGTACTGTGCTATGTACTATTGGCCCACTGTTGGTATCAGATGTGCTTGGCATTGGCCCATCTGTAGGTATCGGATACACACTAGATACATGCTCAGCATTGGCCCACCTGTTGATATCAAGACGCACTTGGCATCGGCCCATCTGTCAGTATCAGATGCATACAAAGCATATCTGATACCAACAGGTGGGCTGATGCCGAGCATGTATCTGATGCCTACAGATGGGCCAATGCCAAGTGTGTATCTGACACCTACAGATGGGCCAATGCCAAGTGCATCTGATACCAACAGGTGGGCCAATGCTGAGCGTGTATCTGATACCAACGGGTGGGCTGATGTGCACTTGCCATCAGCCCATCTGTTGGCATCAAGTGCACACCTGCCATTGGCCTATTTGTCAGTATCAGATGCATACCTGCCATTGGCCCACCTGTTGCTATCAGATAAATACTGGAGATTGGCCCACATGTTGGTATCAGATACATATTTCATGCACTACATACCATACACCACACACTATCAAAGTCAATAGAAAAATTTACACTTATTTACTACACATGCTATGGGTCCAATGATTGCATCAGATAAACACTTGACATTGGCCCACCTGTGTTTAACCCAACAATACATTGATGGGCCCACATGGGCTGGCCTGTGTAGAACAGGAATATTTCAACCTTGGCTGTATGTATTATACAAGAGTAAAGTGACTGCAGTATGTGAAAAATCAACCACCACCATGACCACCAAGAAGTCTTGGATGAAGCTGATGAAGGAGCTGGAATTCCAGGTCCCCATGAAGACATGGGTGATATGGAGACTGACATCTGGGATGTTCCAGTATGTTTTCAGCATTTATGCAGTTCTTGACTGATATATATCAGGATAACAATATTTCTGGACCTGAGCAACAATCCCCTGTGCATTCCCCACCATTAGCTGAGTCTAGTGCAGCTCCCCAGCTTTCCAATCATTCTGGGCATGCTATACACCTGCCCAGACAATATGCCGACTTCATTCTCGGTGATGACATACCTGAAATACCGCCGCCTGAAGATGTAGTGTCTGAAGAGCGGGAAGGTGATAATTTAATTCCTTTTCAGACAGAGCCAAATGCAATGGGACTGTACAGAGTCTATGCTACTCATCCTACTCTGTTTCTGCCATCCTCCCTCAATAGCCTATGTGACACTCCAATGTTGCAGCATGAGACCAGTGATCCTGATAATACCCCACCTCGCCTTCATACTGGCCCCCCCTCCCATTTTCCGTCACCCCTGAAAATCTATATTCTGCATTTAGTGGTCCAACAGCTGGACTACTTATGTGCTGGCAGTATTCCAGCTCCAACCTAATTTCTGATGCTGCCATGCAGTGGCTCACAACATTCCTTGACAACAATACTTACAATAGGGGTGATGTAAGAATTTTCAATGCCACCCAGGAGAAAAAACTTATTGCAGAGTACCTTGAACCCTTTCAGTGCTAGGAACAGGTGGAAGGAGTCGTTGGTCTATATTCACCTATGGAAAGAAAAAAAAGTGGCCATCAGAATGTGATGCCCCTGAGCTCAAAATTAAAGGTGTATGCCATTGATTGTTGATTGATATCATAATGGAGGTGTTTGAAGATGGCATAACAATGATGTTCCATATGACGCCATTCCATCATATGTAGAAAGTCTCAGAGGAACGAAGTATAGAAGTTTTTTTGGAGGCATATGCTTCACCTGCAATGATGGAGGCCTACGTTGAGGTCAACTCCCTTCCCCATGAACCAGACGACAATCTCAAACGTGTTTTAGCATCACTCATGATGTATTCTGACTCGACACACCTTTTGAATTTTGGTGATGCCTCCCTCTGGCCTTTTTACCTGTTTTTTGGTAATGAATCTAAATATACCTGTGGGAAGCCTACAGCTTGCACATGCCATCATGTTGCATATATTCCTTCAGTGAGTTTGTTTCAAATCACTCAAATCATCTACCCCTACTTACTACAAAATCTGATCCCAGACAATTTTCAAGATTCATACTTTGGTATCTTCGAGGGTGTGTCTTCATCAGAGGTGCACACACACTGCAAGTGGGAGCTTATGCAGGCAATATGGAAGCTCCTCCTTGATGAAGACTTCATGCATGCATATGAGCATGGCATTGTGATCTGTTGTGGAGATGGCATCACTCACTGAGTATTTCTTCATTTTTTTCATATTCTGCTGATTATCCAGAGAAGTAAGTTTTTCTCTCATCTCACGTGTTACTGAAATTGACATCATATTAGGATCTTACTTGCTGGAATTAAGTTTCTTGGTGAATGTCTATGTCCACGCTGCCTTATCAAGAAGGCCAATGTATCTGAGATGGGGACCGAAGGCAATATGAATGATTGCATAACACTCCGACATGTTGATGATCAGGCTCACCATAACAAGATTGATCGTGCATGCAAACTCATCTTCCAACACGGTGTGCCAGTGGACGGCAAGCAAGTCAAATCAGTCCTTAATTCTGAGTCTCTTGTCCCTACACATGTAAGTTGTTGATATTGTATTCAAATTTCTACCAACAAGTTACAGAATGCCTTTTCTGATTGGCTTTTTATATTTGGATTCAATTTCTTTTCAATGCTGGTAGTAGACATGTTGCACAAATTTGAACTCGGTGTGTGAAAGGCTATTTTCACTCACTTAATGTGTATTATCCATGCTGCCAGGGGTGCAGCAGTGCAGGAGTTGAACTGGAGGTATGTTTTTGATTTGTTGGCTAATATTTCTCATACACAATGTTCTGCTACAGATACCATCATGTGCCAATGTTTGGGAGAGGCACAATCTGATGTTTCCACAAGAATGCTTCTGCAATGAAGCACCTTGCAGCCTGAGATTTTGAAGATTTGTTGCAGGTGAGTTTTAGATCATTTCACATAACATTTCGCAACTGATTTCAGATTTAATTTCAGTGTGCTATACCAGTCTTTGAAGGGTTACTTCTTGACCTACATAATGATAGGATCATCCTGGACCTTTTATTCAACATTGCTACCTGGCAAGCATATGTGAAGCTCTGCCTCCATACTGAAGACCCTTGAACTTCTTCAATGCAGCTACAGTGGTCCTTGGCAACACCATTCAAAAGTTCAAAAGGACAACATGTGAACACTTTCACACAATGGAACTGCCTCATGAACATGCAGCTTGAGGGCATTGACAAGCTGCATTGGCTTCAAAGCAGGGCACATCAGCTAAGGAGACAGCAGGTGCTTCTCATCTCAAGGTAAAGAAGTTGAACATCCAGACTTATAAATTTCACACACTTGGGGACTACCTGGCCATGATTTGAATGAGGGGGATGACAGACAGCTATACTACACAGCCAGTGAGTCTTTTTCTTGTTGATATCATATTATCTAATTGCAGTATAGGGAGAACTGGAGCACTGGCATCTCAAACAATGTTACCCTCACACTCAGAAAACAAAAGCAACTATAACTGCATGTATTGCAAATCAAGATGCCATCAAACGACTTTGTATGAAGGTAATCAGTGCTCGGGCACAGTTTTCTGCCCAACAGGGTACTGATAGGCCTCATCATGTGTGGACCTCACCTTTGGACCATTACCACATCACTGTGTCTGCTCGTTCAACTTTTGACCTCATGGCTTGGTTGGGTAGGCTTGGGGATGATCTGGCCATTGAGGTATGTCATGATTCTCATTTTTATTAACATATCTAGCTCATAATGTGAAATAGAACTTTATTCCTTGTCTCAAAGACCACTTATATGCACACCTTCAAGGGCATGTATATGAAGGCGATGAATATGAGTTTACCAATGCAGAGCGGAACTCAGTTCTGATCACTGACAACAAACTCTTCAAACATAGCATTCTTCACATCAACTACACCACCTATGCTAATCCCTGCACTTGTGCTGACCTGATGGTCATGTCACATGAGGATGAACATACTCACCCTTACTGGTATACTCATCTTATCAATATTTTCATATCAATGTGGAATACCACAAATCCCCAGATGTGATACAGACCCATCCAAAGTGAATGGATGTCCTCTTCGTTCAATGGTTCAAGTGTGATGATAATCCTTCCAGATTTGCTGCAAAGAGGCTCCAATGCCTCGAACTCTTTGAGGATGAAAGCCCTGATGCATTCAGATTCCTTGATCCAGAGTGTGTCATTAGGGGTGTGCATATAATACTGGGATTCGCTTATGGCAGTTCCCAACGACTTGTTGAACCAACGATTGTGTGACATGAAGAAGACCCAGATTGGAATTTTTATTATATTAATATGTATGCATGTTTTTATTTTGCTATCTACCAACTACTAATGATATACATGCTATTTAGGTTCATGGACAGAGATATGTTTATGTGATTTTGTGGCAGTGCCATCAGTCACAAGGCTATGCGGGAGTGGGACAATATTTTGCAGCAGGAGGGACACGTTGTTGAAGACTTGGATAGTGAAGCTGATGAAGACATCAAAATGGAGCACAAAAACAGCAGTGAGAAGGAACTGGATGAGGGGGATATTGAAGAGGGTGACAAGAATGATGAGGGTGATGAGAATGAGGATGAGGACAATGATGATGACAAGGATGATGACAAGGACAGGATAATAGCTGAGTATGGTGAGGTGCTCGATAACGACATACTCATTGAAGTAGGCTATGGCACTCTTTAGGTACTTTCTATTTGACTTGCATGGTTTTCATTCATTTTTTATATATATTTCTGTATACAATACATGGATGTATCTAAATGTATCTGACATATGGCATACTGCTACACTATGAAATGAAATATGTCTGACAGATAACACACTTGATGTCAGCATGCTGGGGTGGCATGTCAAATGTTGGATATAATGGGCAGGTGTCATTGGTGGCACCAGAAAATTCAACATATCATGTGATGTCTGAATTTGGTAATTTTGGTGATGATGCTGGTGGCAAATGTTCAATTAACAGAACAAACGATCTCAAATCAGACTCCAAACCATCGGCAGTGTGTTGAGGGTCTACATCTGAGTGCCACCACACAAACCAAATATGAACAATAATAATTCAAACACTGCAACTTTGGACTCTAACACACTTAGCCAACTGGCACAAGTTGTAGTGGTGCAAAGGTTGCAACTGTTTGTCCCTCTAAAAAATACCTTTGATATACCTTCAAAATACTCGCTAGGCATTTTATTCAACAGTATGACCTACTGTGACACAACACATATTCATTTTAGTTAACCTTAAGCATTACAATGTTGGCCCGTCAATTCCAAGTACCAAGTGTTACTGATATGAAGACAATCGTTCACAGTAAATTTGGTATCACCCCCCTGTACTTGGCAGCTTCAATCAGCTTTGCACCAACTTGAGAGGAAGAATGTCTTCATGATTTCTCCAACTGGCTCAGGCAAAACATTCATGTTCTGGATCCCCCTTCTATTCAATGATAATGGAATTATCTTCATAGTGACCCCTCTGAATATCCTTGGCAAGAAAACTCATAATGAAGCGAAAATGCTTGGCTTCCCAGCCTACAACCTTTCTGCAGAAAATGCTACTGATAAAGCTTTCAATGTGGGTGCATGTCATTTGAATCTAGCTATGCTGATGCTTGTTATACACAATAGGACATCACAAAACTTAAGTACTGTGTTGTAGGTATCACAACCTGGCTAGGCACTAGCTATAATAATGCTAAACCAGTATAAGTGAGTCTCAGCTCTACTTAGCTGCTATACTCGCAGAAGTAAGAGTGTTCAACCCTAAAGGGGATGCAAGGAAAGCAAAGATCCACAAGTGAATGCTGATTAACCCTGATCAAATGCGATGTAAGCGCAAGAAAATGTGAAGAAATGCAAAGAGATGTGGTGAAATGCTGTGAAATGCAATGGAATGCTGTGAAATGCAATGAAATGCAAAACGTGATGGTTGTGTGAAGCGTGGGAAAGTAGCGCACAAAGTGCGCCAGTGTAGAGAGGGTGTATAAATGATGCTGGGATGTGAACCAAGGCAAGGAGGATGGATGCTGGATGAATAATAAATGGATAATGTGATTGCCACTAGCTATAGACAGATGCTAGGGACTACAACAACAGATACATGCACTGCATGGAACTAACTGATGATAGATGGTGACTGCCAGAAGCTAAGTTGTAAAAAACAGACATGGCAACTCTAAGTCGCACATAAGCGCCTTCCCAGGGTTCAGAAGTGAATCAGGAGCGCTCTAAGTATGTAAGTGAGGTAAAGTAAGGGTCCATAATGAAATAATAATTGTACGATGCCAAACATAGTTAGATATAGTAATAAATGGAATGCGACACACCAAGGGACTGGCTGGACAATGGATGGATGCTCCTGTGATGATGTGCGATGAAATGTGAAGATGCACAATGGAATGCGAAGATGCACAAGCATGGGAATGCATTGTGCAAGTGCGGGAAAGTGTCATGAATCTGGTGCATTATTGCAGGGAAGCTGCACATGATGGTGATGTTGTGCTGTGAAACCCAGTCATCATGAGCCATAAAATAGGCCAATACAAGCCTGTAGAGAATTGAGTCTCTACAGTGTCATTATAGTCAGCCCAGAGCGAGTGCTTGGTGACACACAATTTAAGAATCTGTGGAGCTCCAAAAGATTCACCAATGCTCTTTTCAATGTTACATTCGATAAGGGCCATTGTATTAGTGAATGGGGCAAAGATTTTTGACCTTTGTATAGTGAATTAGGGAACCTTCAATGGTTCCTTCCAGACCATGTCTCTTTTCATACAGCATCAGCAACAGTGCCACCACACATCCTTCATGATGTTCAGTCGAAACTTCATATTCAATCATATAATACTACAAAGATTATATGTTCTAATGACCATCCCAGCATTCACCTCATGGTGGAGGAGATGAAGTATTCCTGCAGTTCCATGCATGATCTTACCTGGATATTCTCTTTCAAGGGAACCATGCCCCACGAAAAATTCATGCTGTTTACCAACTCATGTGACAAAGCTGAGAGTGCTTGTAACTGCATCCATCTAGACATGCCACTGCAATCACAAGGGAAGGTTGTTTGGTTTCACTCTGGCATGTCTATGGATTTTCGCATCGATGCAATGGATAAGCTTCATAGAGGGGACATCTGGTGTGTCTGCTGTACAGATGCTGCAGGAATGCTAAGTCATGGTCCATGGACTGATGGGTACTTGAGCTCACAGTATATGCATTAGGGTCTTGACTTGCATGATATCACTCTCATCGTTCAATGGGGATATACACCATCACTATGCACATTAATGCAGAGACTTGTTACTCACAGCATCTTTGTCAGGAGCTCCTCCAGTGGAGAGATTTTAAGGTGCTTGAGGAGGATCTTGATGGTGATGACTTCTTCAGCCCTCAAATCATTATGTCAAACAAAATCTTGGATCGAATCATTGACCTTGCTCACTACTCAAAGATCATCACCACCACCATGCTCTTTGAGCAGACGCACTGGTGCTATGCTGATTTATATGGCCCTGAAATCCTCAAAATTATCAAGACGTGCATTCCATTACCACGTCCACCATCTCCCAAGCCAGTGGTTTTGGTATCTGTCTCTGTTCTTGGTTCCTCCTCTCTCGTAAACCAACATTCTCTTGCACCAAACCCACAGCCAATCGAAGCTGCTGGTTCTGTGGATGGTCCTTCTGCAAAGCAACCAAGGAAGTGCAGTGCATGTGGGAACCATGATCATATTGGTAAGTGTTTATTCAGTGCGATGACAGTATCTAACATGAAGACTTTCTAGCATCAAACAAGCTATGTTCAAAGTATGTTCCTAGACTATGACGGTCAAAAGTGAAGGAAAACACCAAGAATGAACCTCCAGCAGTGGCTGGTCCATCATCAGCCTGACAGTTCAGTTGAGGAAATCATCTGCCTCAATGTCAAAACCACTATTTTCCTCCTCATTAACGACCTTTTGTTCCTGCATCAGTGTCATTCCCACTAAGACCTGATCTGGTACTACTCGCAGGGCCTTCTGGTGTCATATCTCATACATTCGCGCTTCTCATCCGAAGTTCTGGATGTCAGATCCAATCAGATCCGATCCACAGATCCATACTGGATCTGTCGCAATAAGCTTCTTCATTCATATCCTGTTCATATAACGTTAAACACTGCTTATTTCCTCCATTTAGTATATCCTCCTTTCCAGTATATCAGTTATGCTTACTTCCAGCTATGTTTTACTGATCTGTTCACTTGTGATTAACTTCTGGCTTATGTTTGACTTCTAATAAGCGTTGCTTATACATTGCGATACTTTGTGCATAGCCTCTCATGTAGTTCTATCGTATATAAACTCTTGTATATGTCCTATAGCACCCCA
>Ga0310811_10009069_pt1 | contig 12826 bp, 10 predicted proteins | sample YCmetagenome_FD_207642 | JGI IMG/M metagenome (GOLD analysis project Ga0310811, IMG submission 207642) | Soil microbial communities from experimental microcosm in Duke University, North Carolina, United States - YC | ecosystem: Engineered > Artificial ecosystem > Soil microcosm > Unclassified ...
GCTTCGGCGGTCGCGCGTCTCGTTCGTCGGCGCGCCGGGCACCGTGGCCGCGGAGATGCGCGAGTTCGTGGAGCGCACGCAGGCCGACGAGCTGATGGTCGTGTCGCACATCTACGATCAGTCGGCCCGCCTGCGGTCCTACGAGATCGCCGCGGCCACGATGACCGAGTCGCCCGCCCGGCCCTCTTGATCAGCCGTGCTGTCGCGCTTCGAATTCGGCGAGCTCGCCCATGAAGGGTTCAGCCGTCGAGCGCCGCGACGGCCTCGATCTCGATGAGCGCGTCGGGGATCGCGAGGTTTCCGATCTGCACCAGCGTGCTGGCGGGTGGATTGGGCCCGAAGAACTCCGAGCGCACCTCGCCGTACGGCTCGCGATACCGGACGTCGGTGACGAAGACGGTGACCTTCACTACGTCGTCCATCTTGCCGCCGCCCGCCTCGACGATCATCTTGATCTGCTCGAAGATGCGGCGCGTCTGCGCCTTGATGTCGCCCTTTCCGACGAGGTTGCCATCCTTGTCGAACGGCAGCTGGCCTGCGACGTAGATGTGGTTGCCCACGCGCCAGCCGAGCGTGTAGCGCGGCCGCTGATCCTTCATGCCGGGCGGAGCGATCGGAATGCGGGCCATGACGAGTCTCCTTTGTCGGGGAAGCCGAGAGTCCCGATCCGCGCCGAGTCTAGCACCGGCTTGGCGCTCGCCTCCACGTGAGGTCAGTCAAGGCCGCGCGCGCGTAGCCCAGGTCGCAAGCCATCGTTTCCTGCTACAAAGGATTCCACATGGTCTTCCGTCTGGAGGAAGCGACGATCGACGAGCTGCACGCGGCCATCCGGGCGGGGCAGATCACCTGCGTGGAGGTCGTCCAGCAATACCTGGCCCGAGCGCGCGCCCACAACGGCGTCGCGAGCCGGCTGGTCACCGCGGACGGCCTGCCGGTCGCGGCGGCCACCGGCGCGGTCCGGGCCGGCGCGCCTCTCGCCTTTCCGACTGCGACGGTCAACGCGTCGACGGTGCTTCCCGACCTCGACCGGTACCGTGGGCGGCCGCTGGAGTTCGGCCGGATGGAAGCGACCGCCTCGGACCCGGCAGCGCAACAGCAGTACGGCATGGTTGCCGGTGTCCGGAACGGTGGCCAGCTCAACGCGCTGGCCACGTTCAACATCCGCGGGGAGCGCTCGGTCACCTGCCGCGGTGATTTCGATCGCCATCCGTCGAAGGGGCCGCTGCCGCCTGGCGCGCCGCCCATGTGCGAGATCTTCCGCCACTATCCGGATGCGCTGGAGCGGGCCGCCGAGCTCGACGCCGAGTACGGACGCCGGCCCGATCTCGAGCGGATGCCGATGTATGGCGTCGTGTTCTCGTTCAAGGATCCGTTCGACACGAAAGACATGCGCAGCACCGCCGGCGGCGACGCCGCCTACGACTTCGACGTCCCGGCGCGCGATCACGCGCTCGTCGAACAGCTCCGGAACAAGGGCGCCATCATCTACGCCAAGGCCGTGAGCACGGAGTACAACGGTCGCGCGGGTAATCCCGGCGGCCGTCACCAGCCCGCGGCCGTGCTCCCCTCGACGCTCGGCTACCAGCGGAGCAGCTGGGCGGGCAATCCGGCCAATCCGTACGACACGACGCGGTCGGCCTCGCTGGGGTCGAGCTCGGGATCGGGCGTGTCCGTCAGCGCCAATCTCGTCATGGCCAGCCTCGGTGAAGAGACGCGCGCCTCGACGCGCGGCCCCGCCAACCACAACGCGGTGGCGCTGATCCTGCCGCACAAGGCCATGCTCGGCTTCGTCGGCGGCGCGATCGGCGCCGACATCTACTGCGATCGCACCGGGATCCTCTGCCGCACGCTCGCGGATTGCGCCAGGGTGCTCGATGCGCTCCACGATCCGGTCCGCGGCTACTACGATCCGCGAGATCCGTTCACGACCGTGCCCCGCTCGTCGATCCTGTCCACGCGCTACGCGGGCCACGCGACCATGCCGGGCACGCGGGGTGCGCTGGCCGGCACTCGCCTCGGCGTGATCCGTGAGTCCATGGTGCACCCGCGCGACTCCCTGACCGAGGTGCCGATCGTCACCGCCGCCGCGGCCGAGATCAAGGAGGTCCTCGGCCGCCGGCTGGGCGCGACGCTGGTGGAGTCGACCGACCCCGACTGGACGCCCGACCCAGATCTCGAGGTCATGAAGGTCGACTTTCGGCGCGCGCTGGCCCGGCTGGTACCCCTGTTCATGCCGGATCTCCTGTTCCGGCTGGGGTCGGATGGCCAGCCCGTCTTCAAGGAGTTTGCGGCGGCGATCGAGCCGACGGAGTTCCTGCCCGGCCGGGTCTTCGGCAGCGGCCGGCTGAAGCCGATCGACTACTGTGTCGAGCTGGCCGAGGGCCGCGTCGAGCCGCCCGTCAACCTCGACATCGCGACGATCCAGGAGCAGGAGCTGGCCCCGACGTTTCGCTTCCAGGTGCCGCAGTACCTGATGCGACGCGCGGAAGACTGGAAGGCTCGCGGCTTCCGGGAAACGCTGGTCGACTTCGCGCAGCTCAACGCACGCTCGAAGTTCTGGGGCGACGACCAGCGCGCCGCCTTCAAGAACTGGGAGGAAGTCGCCGACCCGCGCAACCGCCTCGACGGTCGCCAGGGCGTGAACGAGCGCATCATGCTGCGCGAGCTGCTCCGCCGCGTCGACATGATGGTGATCCTCGAGAACCGGCTCGACGCGCTGGTGCGGCTGCACACGCCGTGGCCGCCCGGCATCATCGGCGGCGCGCACCAGCCACGCGGGGGGCCGAGCAACCTGAGCCGCGAGTCCTTCTACGGCCCGAACGCGGGCCTGACCGAGGTGCTGGTCCCCGCCGGGTACGTGACGACCGTCTATGATCCGGTCTTCGTGCTGTCGGCCGACGCCACGCGCTACGTGCCGGCGCCGTCCCGTACCCCCACCATCGTGCCCGAGCCGGGCCTGCCGTTCTCGCTCGTCTTCCGGTGCGAGCCGGGCAAGGAAGACGTCGTCCTCGAGATCGCCTCGGCCTACGAGGCGGCGTCCCGGCGTCGCGTGCCGCCGCCGGCGTTCGGCCCACTCACGTGAGGGGGGACTGGACCATCGCAGGGCAATGCGCCCGAAGACGCTTCCCAAGTCTGGACATGAGGTGTTTACTCTGGGTTTGCAGTGCAGCACATTTGCCGTTCGTGCGGCTCGGGGAACGTTGACCGAGCTCGGACACACGTCTTGAGCGAGCGTGTAAGAGGTGTCCTGGGCTGGCGCGTATACTTCTGCCGCGACTGTGGCACCCGCTTCGAGGACGCGCCCTCCGGGCACATCTGTCCGGAGTGTTTCTCGAGCGATGTGGACCGAGTGCATAGACAGAGCATCGCCGACCATCTCAAGGGTGTCTTCGGCTGGCGGGTGTACCGCTGCTGCGATTGCGGAGCACGTTTCCACGACGTACCGCTGGCGCGCAGGGCCTCATAAGCGGCGCGTCAGAGGCGCGTCTGGCGACCTTCATCGTCAGGGGGGAAACTTCGCGAGCCATCAAAAGCGGGCCCCCGCAACCATGAATGACCAGGGTGAGCGGACGCAGCCGCGGTTAACCCTTTCGCTTCCGCACACTTCGCCTGGTTCTCGCCAATGTTGGCCGGCTTACCCACGAAGCCGCTCATGGGCCGTTCTGTCACGTTCGGCGCGTCGTCATAGCAGACCGTCCTGACATGGGTTCGGGGCGAGCCACGTAACTACCGTGACTATGGTAGCTTTCGGGGACCCGAAGGAGGGCCCCCATGAACCTCCGACCCGCCGGCGTTCTCTTGCTCGCCTCCGCCCTGCTCATGCCCGTCGACGTGTTGGCCCAGACCAAGGACGACACGCTGGTGTACGCGCTGCAGAGCGACGTGCAGACGTGGGATCCGCCGAACTCGGTGCTGCGCGAGAGCATCATCCTCGGCTACCACGTCTTCGACCATCTGGCCGCACGCGATCTCAAGACGGGGAAGGTCGGTCCCAGCCTGGCCGTGTCGTGGAAGAACGTCGACGACTCGACCTGGGAGGTCAAGCTCCGGCCCAACGTGAAGTTCCACGACGGCACGCCGTTCTCGGCCAAGGACGTCAAGGCCACGTTCGAGCGCGTGCTGGACCCGAACCTGAAGCTCACGTACCGGGCCACCCACCTCAAGATCAAGAGCATCGAGATCGTCGACGATCTCACGGTACGCTTCAAGACGGACGGACCCTACCCGCTCTTCGTCGAGCGGCTCACCGCACAAGTCATGCAGTCCGAGAAGGCGATCCGCGAGAAGGGCCACGAGTGGCTGCAGGAGAACCCGCTCGGGACCGGGCCCTACAAGCTGGTGAAGTGGAGCAAGAGGCAGGAGCACCTGCTCGTCCGTAACGAGGATTACTGGGGTACCAAGCCGGCCTTCAAGTACGTGCGCGTGCGGATCATCCCCGAGCAAGCTACGCAAATCGCCGAGCTGATCTCGGGGGGCGTCGATGTCATCAAGGCGGTGCCGCCCGATCAGATGGACGTCATCAACAAGTCCGGCATCGCGCGCACGTCGACTTCCCCCATCCTGCGCACGGGCTTCATCCAGCTGGACCAGGCGGGGCGCTCGGGCAAGAACCCCTTCCAGGATCGCCGCGTGCGGCTGGCCGCTAACCTGGCGGTCGACGTCGACTCGATCATCAAGCACGTGATCCTCGGGCTGGGTGACCGCACCGCCACCATCATCAACCCGATGGCCTTCGGCTACGACCCTTCGATCAAGCCCTACAGGCAGGACCTCGCGCAGGCCAGGAAGCTGCTCGCCGAGGCCGGCTATCCCAACGGCTTCGAGGTCGGCTTCCTGCGCACGCAGCCTGTCGTCGAGCCCGGCCTGGTCCAGACCTCGGATGCCCTGGTGGCCGATCTGGCCAAGGTCGGCATCCGCACCAAGTCGCGCATGGTCGGCGAGGTCGGCCCCTTCACCAATCTCATCCGCGACAACAAGGCCGATCCGATGTTCGAATTCTCGTGGGGCTACGCCTCGGTCTTCGACGCCGACGCCATCCTCTTCGACTGCATGACCTGCAACCAGCCCTACAGCTACTACTGCAACCAGGCGCTCGACGACCTCGTCATCCAGGGCCGCTCCACGCTCGACACCAAGCGGCGCATGGAGCTCTACGCCCGAGCGCAGAAACTGATCCACGAGGATGCCGCCTACATCTACAAGTGGGGGCTGCGGGGCGTATGGGGCATCAGCAACCGCATCGAGTACGAGGCCCCGCGTGACGAGATCGACCGGATGTTCGTCGTGACCGCGCGGAAGAAGTAGAGGGTCGCGCCGCCGGCCCCGCGCCAACTCCGACGGAGCCGGCGGCCTTATTTCTTCGCGGCCGATGCGTCGCGGATACCGCGCAGCGCCAGGGCATATCCGGCAACACCGAATCCGGCCACGACGCTCTGGCTCACGGCGGCGGTCTGCGAGGCTGGCCCGCGTCGGATCGGGTTCGAGATGTGCACCTCGACGGTCGGGAACTTCACCTGAGCGATGGCCGCCACGAGTGCCGGATAGCCCGTGCCGAACGCCGCCGGGTTGAAGATCGCCGCGTCGAAGCCCTCGTCGTTTGCCTTGTAGAGGCGGTTGACGATCTCGCCTTCGACGTTCGAGTGAAAGATCTCGACCTCGACGCCGAGCTCCTTGGCGTAGCCGCGAATGCGCTCGTCGTATTCGGGCAAGGTCATCGGGCCGAAGGTCTCGACCTGCACCTTGCCGCGCATGTTCATGCCGGCGCCGTGGATCACGAGCACTCTGGCCATCGTTCTCTCGCTTCCTCCACCAGGCGGGTTCGCTACGCGGGGACGGCGCCACCCATCGTCGTGCGGTGCATCAGGCGGCGCTGGGGCATGTCGTAGTCCTGGATGGCCCGGTGCTGGACCATGCAGTTGTCCCACATCAGCACGTCACCCGGGCGCCACTGATGGCGATACACGAACGCCGGCTTGACGATGTGATCTGCCAGCGCCGCGATCAACGCCTCCGCCTCGTCGGGCTCCATCCCCTCGATGCCGGTGCAGTCGTCGCGCATCACGTAGAGGCACTTGCGACCGGTCGAGGGGTGAGTCCGCACGATCGGATGGCGCACCGGGGGATTGCGGTCGATCTCCTCCTGAGTCGGCGTCAGGGCCCGCTGGCGCCCTCGGAAATCGAAGACCGCCTGCCGGCTGTCGAGGGCGCGCTTCATCACATCGGGCAGGGCGTCCCAGGCCGCGGCGGCGCTGGCGAACTCGGTATCGCCGAGCGCGAGCCCGTGCAGCTCGGGGACCTCGAGGGCGTGCAGGACAGTTCCGCGCGGCGGCCTGGCGGTGTAGCACATGTCGCTGTGCCAGCGCTCGCCGGCGCGGCGGATCCCGGTCGGTCGGCCGCCCTCCGTGATGTTGGACAGGACGACGATCTCGGGATTGCCGGGCACGCTCCAGCGCTCGCCGAAGATATTGAATTCGATGTCGCCGAAGCGGCGCGTGAACGCCACCTGCTCGGCGGGCGTGATCGTCTGCCCGCGGAAGAAGATGACACCGTACTCATCGTAGGCGCGCTCGATCGCCGCGAACGTCGCATCGTCGAGGGGCTGGGACAGGTCTACCCCGGCGATCTCCGCCCCGAGCACTGTGGCGGTCGGAACGACTTTCATCGACATTGGCAGCTCCCTCGCCGGTCGAGCGTGACCGCGTCGACGGCGATGTTAGCGCATCGAGGGCGGTCGCGCCTGCCCTAGCGGCCGAGAGGCACCGCGAGCACCGCCGCAGGCCGCCGTCCGACCGCGTAGAGATCCAGCGGCGTCAGCGCGCCGGTCTCGCCGTCGACCCGGTATGAGGCGATACGTCCGGATGCCGTTCCCGCGGCATACAGGAAGCTTCCCCTCGAATCGAGACCAAATGCGGTGGGAACCGCCTCGGTCGCCGCATGCCCGGCGCGTGTCAGGCGCCCGGTCGTCGGATCGACGGCGAACCCGGCGACGCTGTTGTGGCCGCGGTTGCCGACATAGAGGAACCGGCCGGATGGCGTCAGATGGATCTGCGAACAGGTATTGCGTACGGTCACACCTTGGGGCAGCGAGGAGGTCGTTTCCACGGCGGAGAGCGTGCCGGACGTGCGATCGACGCGGTAGGCCGTCACGCTGCACCCCTGCTCGTCGGAGAAATAGGCGAGATCGAGCGCGGGATGGAAGCAATAGTGCCGCGGGCCGATCGGCCCGGGCGGGTCGAGCTTGAACGGCGCGTTGGGGCTCAGCCGGCCGGTGGCGGCGTCGAACCGAAACTGCGCGATGAAATTCGGGCCGGGAATGTCCGTGGGCGGCTCCAGGACGTTGTCGTTCTGCCGGGCGATGTGCGGCACGAAGGCGAAGCGGTTCGACGGATCCGTCAGGATCGCGTGCGCTCCCGGCGCGGTGGTCTGCCGGTCGATCGCCGGCCCGCTCACCGCACCGTCGCTTCCGAGCGGATGCACGGCCGCGTACCCGCCCTGGTAGTAGGCCGACAGGAGGTAGGTGCCGGTGCGGTCAGGGGCGAGATAGGTCGGCGGGTGCTCGGTCGCGACGCGCCCCAGCGACGTCAGGGCACCACTGGACGGGTCGATGCGACAGCTCTCGATCGCCGGCGCACCGCGATAGCCGACGTACAGGACACGCCGGTCCGGGCTGATTGCGAAGACCGAAGGCGCGCCGGCGGCGGGCGTCGTGCCGCTGGGCACGAGCTTGCCGGCTCCGGCGTCGATACCGAAGCTCACGATCTTGTCATCGTCCTGCAGGCCGACGTACAGCACGTCTGGCATGTCGTTCCTCCTGCGTCGCTTCTCGAGATCGTGTCGAGACAGTACACTATCGCCCGCGGCGAGAGTTCGACGAGGAAGGGAGAAGTCGACAGGCATGCACTGCGGCGTGATGGTGACCGGCTACAACCAGGGCGACTGGGAGCGCCTCCTGGCGGAGGACTACAGCCGCCCGCCCGCGGTATCGGACGCCGCGAACATGGACGACACCCTCGAGCTGGGCGAGCTCGTCGAGCCGCTCGGGTTCGACTCGATCTGGGCCACCGAGCACTACGGCTCCGCCTACTCCATGCAGCCGAATCCGCTTCAGTACCTGGCGTACTGGGCGGGACGCACGCGCCGGGTCGATGTGGGGACGGCGGTTATCGTGGCCCCCTGGTGGAATCCCGTGCGCCTGGCCAGCGAGATCTCCATGCTGGACATCCTGCTCAAGGGGCGTCGCCTTCACCTCGGGATCGGGCGCGGGATCTCTCCCCACGAGTACGCCTCGCTCGGGTACCCGATCGGAGAATCGCACGCGTACTTCTACGACGTGATTGGCGTGCTCCGAGCGTCAGACGGAGCGGAGCGCTTCACGTTCGACGGCAAGGTCTACAAGATTCCGCCGACCACCATTCGGCCACAGGCGCGGCACAAAGGCGACGTCACCAGCCGGATCAAGGCGGCGTTCACCACCGAGGCGTCCGCGCGAATGGCCGCCGAGAACGGGCTGGGACAGATGTTCGTCGCCGGCGCGGGCCTCGACGAGATGACGGCGCAGGTGCGGCGGTTCAACACCATCCGCGCCGGGATGGGGCTGCCGCCGGACCAGCCCACCACGCTGTTATGGATGTACTGCGCGGAGACCGCCTCGGAGGCGGAGGAGGGCTGGGAGTACTTCCACAACCAGCTCCTCGCGGCTCAGCACCACTACTTCGAGTGGAACAACCCGGGCTACGCAGGCATTCCCGGCTACGAGGAGTACCTCAAGCGCCAGACCGCCGACGTCGGTGTGGCCGACGCGGGCCTCGCGGCGCGCCGCGCGACCCAGCCGATCGGAACGCCCGACGAGATCATCGAGAAGATCAGGATGCTGCAGCACGCGATCAGCCTGGAGATGGTCGTCATCCACTTCTTCTACGGGGGGATGCCGCGCGCCAGGGCCGAGAAGAGCCTGCGACTGTTCGCGGAGAAGGTCCTTCCCGCGGTGCAGGCGATGCCGACCCCGATCAACCCGGCGTCGCTGGGTCAGCCGATTCGCTGACGTCTCCGGTGAGGCCATGAGCATCGCGGGCGAGCTTGCGCGCTTCGTGACGGGCACGAGCGTCAACGACCTGCCGCCGGGCGCACTCGAACGTGCGCGGATGGCGATCGCCAGCACGATCGCGAGCGCGGCGATGGGGGTGGACATCGCCTCGTCGCGAATCATCCGCGAGCTCGCCAAAGAGCGCGGCGGGACTCCGGAGGCGAGCCTGTGGTTCGACGGCGGAGGCGCGCTGCCCGTCGCGGACGCGGCGCGCGTGAATGCGGTGATGAGCGACGCTGCCGCTTCGGACGACAGCGACCTGCGCAGCATCGCGCACATCGGCACGATCGTCTCGACGGTCGCGATCGCGATGGCCGAGCGCACCAGCGCCAGCGGTCGCGATGTGCTCGTCGCGATGGTGCTCGGCTACGAGATCGCGGGGCGTATCGACGAGGCGCTCACGCCGGGACGCGGCGAGCGTGGTTTCCACGGCTCGATCTCCACGATCTTTGGCGGCACGGTGGCGGCCGGCACGCTCCTCGCGCTGACGCCGGGACAGATGACGCAGGCGATCGCGCTAGCCGCGACTTCGATCGGCGGCCTCATGGTCGCCGCGAACACCAGCGTGGCGCGCGAGTATCACGCGGGACTCTCTGCGATGCTCGGGGTCCACGCGGCGCTCGCCGCGCACAGAGGATACGTGGCCGAGGAACACGTGCTGGAGATGCCGCGCGGATTCTTCTCCGCGTATGGCGGTGATCATCTGGATGACGTGACGAAGGACCTCGGGACGTCGTGGGACATCACCACGGACATGGCGATCAAGCTCGTGCCCGGCGGCCATCCGCACCACGCCGCAGCCGAGGCGGCGGCCAACGCCGCGATCGCCGGTGATGTCGACCCACAGGACGTGGCGAGCATCGTGCTCTCGTCGGCGAAGTACCGCACGCTGCCTGGACCGAAGCATCCGACAGACCTGATTGGCGTCGCGCACAGCCCCGCCTACTTCATCGCGGCGGCGATCGCCGACCGGGGCTACGGCTGGATTCATGCTTCTTCCGAAAAAGTCACCGACCCGATGATCGCGCACCTCATCGACAAGATCACGGTGGATCCGAATCCGCCGCCGTATCCGGACCGCTTCGCGCACCATCACGGCGCGACGGTCACGATCACGCTCAATGACGGCCGCCGGTTCTCCAACCATGTGGACTTTCCGCGCGGCTCCGCTCCCCGCGGAATCGCCTGGGCTGACATCGACGCCAAGTACAGGCGACTGGTGCCGTTGTCAGGGCTGGCCCCGGAAAAGGTCGAGGCTAGCCTCGCGGTGGTGCACGGCTTCGACGCTGTCAAGACCGTGTCGGAGCTCACGCGCCTGCTGAGCTAACCCGCGTACTCGCCACTGCCGCCAGTCTGGCGGTGGGCGAAGTTGAGAGTCAGCAAGTGCTGGGTGAAGGCGCCGTAGGTGGTCGGCTCGTATCGGGGCGGGTTGTCGGCGCCGACGCAGCTCGGGACCGGCTCGACGACAGCGTCGTGGTTCGGCCCGAGGAAGAACGGGCAGGCATAGCGTGAGCGGTCGTTGCGATTGATGACGCGGTGAGGCGTTGCCCGAAAACGGTCGTTCGAGTAGCGCGCCAGCATCGCGCCGGTATTGACGACGAAGGTGCCCGGCACCGCCGGCGGCCTGATCCAGTCGCCCTCGGCGGTGCGCACCTCGAGGCCCGGGAGCTTCGACTGCGCCAGGAACGTGATGAAGTTGTTGTCGGTGTGCGGTGCGAAGCCGAATTCGTTGTCCTGAGGCGACGGGTGCGGCGGGTAGTGGATCAGCCGGATCGTGCAGCTCGGCTCGGCAAAGGCCGCGGCGAAATAGTCGGCCGGCAGGTCGAGTGCGAGCGCGAAGAGCGGAACCAGCCGCGTCGTCATCGCCTCCATCGTGCGGTAATACGCGGTCGTCGCGCCGCGGAGCTCGGGCATGTCCTCGGGCCAGCGGTTCAGTCCGATCAGCGGCTTGTTGTTGACGATGTCGGGGTGGTCGGGGGCGCGGTCGCGGGTGATGTAGAAGCTCTCGCTGAAATTCGGCCTGGTGTTCTTGTTGACCGGCGAATGACGCACGACCTGCCCGCCGAATGGCAGGTAGCCGATGTTGTACTTGCCGATCTTGAGCGCGAGCTTATCCCCTTCGGGGCGCGCGAAGAATTGCTGAGCGACGGCGAAGGTGTCGTCGACCAGATGCTGCGGCACGCCGTGATTGGCGACCACGAGAAACCCGGTGTCTTCACAGGTGCGGGCGATGGCACGCGCCAGCGGCGCCGCCGACCCCGCCTCGCCGGCGAGATACGCGCCGATATCAAGCACCGGGATACGGCCGTGGCCCGACGGCTCGGCCTGGGGAGTAGCGAGGCTCATGTCCGCACTACTGTATCGCGAACTCTCACCGAGTTGACCCGGCTGGACTATTATTCCGGACGAGGAGGGACGCGATGGCGAAGTTCGACCTGATCCTCCGGGGCGGTCGCGTGATCGATCCCGCCTCGGGTCTCGATGCTGCCCACGACATCGCCGTGAAAGACGGAACGATTGCGCAGGTGGCGCCGCGGATCGTCGGCCCGGCCGCTCGCACGGTCGATGCGCGGAACCAGCTCGTGATCCCCGGTATGATCGACACGCACGGCCATGTCTACCAGCACGTGACCGGCGACTTCGGGATGAATCCGGACGAGGTGGGCATTCGCTCCGGCGTGACCGCTGTCGTCGACCAGGGCGGCGCCGCCCCGCTCACCATCCAGGGCTTCCGGAAATTCATCAAGGACCCGGCCGCCACGCGCGTCTATGCCTTCGTCTCCAACTACCTCGTGGGCGGTCTCCTCGGACATCGCCATGTCGGCCTTTATGGACCGCACGGCATCAACGTCAAGGAAACGATCAACGCCATCGAGAAGAACCGCGACATCGTCAAGGGCATCAAGTGTCACGCGGAGGTCGGCGGCTACTCGCGCTGGGGGATCGAGACGTTGCGTCTGGCCAAGGAGGCGTCGCGCGCGACCGGGGTGCCGGTCTACGTGCACCTCGGCCGCCTCTGGGCGGAAGAGAACGGGACGGCGATCGATCCCGACAGCGTCATCGACGAGGCGTTACCACTCCTCGAACCCGGTGACATTCTCGCGCATCCGTTCACGAAGCATCCCGGCGCGTTCGTGTCGCGCGCGGGCAAGGTGCATCCGCTGATCTTCGAAGCCATGGCGCGTGGCGTACGCATCGATGTCGGCCGGGGCGGTCACATGAGCTTCAACGCCGCGCGCATTGCCCTCGACGCCGGCGTCAGGCCGTTCACCGTTGGCGGTGACATCCACGGCTACACGATCCGGCGCCGGGACGAGAGCACTGTCTGGGGCCCGGGCGCGTTCGGCGGCGAGCGGGGTCAGCCGACGACCATCGGGGGCACCGGGGCCTTCTCACTCGTCCAGGTGATGAACGAGCTCATCGCGCTTGGCGTCGGGCTCACCGACGTCATCCGCATGGTGACGGTCAATGCGGCGATCATGCTCGGCTTGACGGACCAGCTGGGCTCGCTGGCGCCGGGACGCGTGGCCGACATGTCCGTCCTCGCCGTCGACGAGGACGACTGGACCCTGCAGGACAGCCTGGACGTACGCATCAAGACCGACAGGCGCCTGAGGCCCGTGCTCGCGCTGCGCTCAGGCAAGGTGCATAGGTCGCAGTCGCCGTTGCTGAGAGAGCAGGTCCCCGAGGCGGCGTGAGTGGCCAGCGGACGTCGAAGCCGCTGGCCCCTTTCGTCCGCCGAAC